>Ga0315279_10002436_pt1 | contig 27930 bp, 23 predicted proteins | sample YL17G06_20_MG_FD_203694 | JGI IMG/M metagenome (GOLD analysis project Ga0315279, IMG submission 203694) | Sediment microbial communities from Yellowstone Lake, YNP, Wyoming, USA - YL17G06_20 | ecosystem: Environmental > Aquatic > Freshwater > Lake > Sediment | place: USA: Wyoming | collected... | reverse complement strand
AGATTAGACGCTAAGGAAAAGATGTTCCCCACACGTGTGGGGATGAACCGATATTTGCCGTTTCTTTGATGTGCCTCCTGTGATGTTCCCCACACGTGTGGGGATGAACCGTAAAATAAGGGCGGCCGGGCCCGATAATTAAAATGTTCCCCACACGTGTGGGGATGAACCGATGGCCAAGATTATGGAGACCGGCCAGGGAGAATGTTCCCCACACGTGTGGGGATGAACCGCTGTCCAAGCGGCTTGTGGACTCGATGGAGAAATGTTCCCCACACGTGTGGGGATGAACCGAGTAACCAAGGCGACGGTATCGGTCTTGTTATATGTTCCCCACACGTGTGGGGATGAACCGGCACAATGGAACACCGACGCAAGGTTATATTTATGTTCCCCACACGTGTGGGGATGAACCGTAGTAAATTAAAGTGATTTGTTTGTCGCGCCCCGCGCGGGCGCGTGGATTGAAAGAGCTGCGAAAAAGGCGTAATAAAAACTGCAATTGTAAAATTGTACCCACCTAAAACTTCCTAAAACTACTTTTGAGTTGACCGGGAAATGTTATCGTGTATAATATATAAGATAAAGACGATGATAGAGGAGAATGTCCGGAAAATTAAAGAACGCGTAGCCTTGGCTTGTTCCCGGGGCAAGCGCGACCCTGCTGCGATAACTATTGTCGCGGTAAGCAAAGGCAGGAGTGTCCAGGAGATAGGGGAGGCAGCCGCTGCCGGTATAACCGATATCGGTGAGAACCGCATCCAGGAAGCGGCCGTTAAATATAACGGCTTGCGGCTTGCGGCTTGCGGCTTGCGACCTGTAAAATGGCACCTGGTCGGCCACCTGCAGACAAATAAGGCAAAAGACGCGGTTAAGATATTTGATTTGATTCATTCCGTGGACAGCCCGCATCTAGCCGTGGAGATTGACAAAGAAGCAGCAAAGATAAACAAGGTTCAGGATATTTTAATACAGGTTAATACTTCGGGTGAAGTTACTAAATTCGGCTTAAAACCTGATGCAGCAGTTGAAGTTATTAAAGAGATTGCTGGACTTAAGAACATTAGCATAAAAGGTCTAATGACCATCGCGCCGTTATCGGATAATCCTGAGCAAACAAGGCCATATTTTCGCGCATTAAGAGAACTCAAAGACAAGCTCGTTCAACTGTGGACTGTGGACTGTGGACTGTGGACTCTATCCATGGGCATGACCGATGACTTTGAGGTGGCGATAGAAGAAGGTGCGACGATGTTAAGGCTGGGAAGAGCGCTGTTTGAAGGTTAACATGGAAAACAAGATCGGAATAATCGGTTTCGGTAACATGGGTTCGGCAATCGCTGAGCGCATAAAATCCAGTTACCGCGTTTTTGTATTTGATAAAGACAAAGAGAAAACAAAAAATTTAGACAATATAACAGTTGTGGATAGCGTTCTAAACCTGCTGGGGCAGGTCGATGTTTTGATATTGGCGGTTAAACCTCAGGACTTCGACAGCGCATTAAATGAAATAAAGGAGGGGGCGGCTAAAAAATTAATTATTTCTATCGCCGCCGGCATAACCACTGGCTATATCGAGAAGATTCTTGGTAAGGTAAGGCTAATAAGGGTGATGCCCAACATCGCAGCGAAAATAGGGGAGGCGGAATCGAGTTTATGCCGGGGCAGATATGCCGGCGATAAAGACTTGGGCTTTGCTAAGGAATTATTTGATTACCTGGGCAAGACCTGGATTATGAAAGAAGAGATGATTGACGCGGTAACGGCGATTACCGGCAGCGGGCCGGCATATATTTACTATGATATGGAGATAAGGAAAATCGATCCTGCCGGTGTCACCGCGGAGATAGAAAATGAATATATTAAGCGCTTGAGGAAAGCGGCGGAAAGGGTCGGTTTTGATTCCCAGGTCGCATTAGACTTGGCAGGGTGTACGACTGCTTCGAGCATTAAATTGGCTGCGGTTACCGGTATTCTGCCCGCGGAATTAAGAAAACAGGTAACTTCTAAAGGCGGCACCACCGAGGCGGCTTTGCAGGTATTAATGCGGGGCGGTTCTTGGGAGGAGGCTGCGGCTGCGGCGAAAAAACGCGCGGGAGAGTTATCTAAAAAGGAGTAGCGAATATGGGAAAAATCGGAATTATCGGCGGCAGCGGGTTATATAAAATAGAGGGTATCAAGAAGGTAAAAAAGGTGTCGGTTACCACCCCTTTCGGAAAGCCATCGGACAAATTCACCGTCGGCATCCTGGAAGGCAGCGAGGTCGTGTTTTTGCCCCGCCATGGTGTGGGCCACCGCATATCGCCCAGTGCCATAAATTACCGGGCCAATATTTACGCAATGAAAAAGCTGGGTGTAGAAAGAATCATTTCTGTTACCGCCTGCGGCAGCCTGAAAGAAGAAATTAAGCCGTTGGACTTTGTAGTAGTGGATCAGTTTGTCGACCGCACTAACCATGCCAGGGAAATGACTTTTTTTGGACCGGACATAGTTGCCCATATAGCCTTTTGCGAGCCGGTGTGTAAAGACTTAGCCGGGATTATTTATGATGCCGCTAAAGAGCTTAAGGTTAACGTCCATAAGACAGGGACCTATATAAATATGGAAGGCCCGCAGTTTTCCACCAAGGCAGAGTCGGAGCTCTACCGGCAGTGGGGTATGGATATTATCGGGATGACCAATATTGCAGAGGCGAAATTAGCCAGGGAAGCGGAGATCTGCTATGCGGCGCTGGCTGCGGTTACGGATTATGATTGCTGGAGAGAAGCGGAGGAGTCGGTTACTATTGATATGGTTATTCAGAACCTGCAGAAGAATACGGAAAATGCCAAACAGATTTTAAAACTGGTCCTGCCGCGTATCGGCAAAGAGAGGAAATGCGTCTGCTCCCGGGCGTTAGAATACGCAATTATAACTCCCAGGGAATTCATTTCTGCTGCAGCTAAAAAGAAACTTTCTTTAATTATCGGTAAATATATCAAATAATGAGCATACTGGTATTGGGGACACTCGCGCTGGATTCGTTAAAGACGCCCTGCGGAGAAAGAAAAAATATCCTGGGCGGCTCAGCCACACATTTTTCCATGGCAGCAAGGCTTTTTACCGAGGTGCATTTATCTGCCATAATCGGAGAGGATTTCCCTAAACGAAACATAGACTTCCTGCGAAAAAAAGATATAATACTGACTTCTTTGGTTAGGGGGAAGGGCCGTTCTTTCCGCTGGCAGGGTGAATATAAAGGCGATTTGAATACTGCCGTTACCCTGAATACGGAATTGGGGGTTTTAACCGGTTTTAAGCCTGTGCTCGCCGGGCGCCAGAGAGGTATCAGATACGTTTTTCTCGCCAATATTGACCCGGATATACAGCGTTATTTGCTGGAGCGTATGTGCCGCGTCAAGCTGGCGGGCTTAGACAGTATGAATTATTGGATCAGGAATAAAAGGAAGTCGCTGGTCAGGCTGCTAAAAAAAATAGACATCTATCTGGCCAATGAAGGAGAGGCAAAAGAGCTCTCTGGCGAGCAGAATATTGTCAAGGCGGCAAGGGCGCTTAAGAAAATCGGGCCGGCGATGGTGGTGATAAAAAAGGGAGAACACGGGGTGTTGTTTTATTGCGACAGATTCATCTGTTCTCTGCCTGCTTATCCCGTTTACACGGTAGTTGACCCTACAGGCGCAGGAGATACTTTTGCCGGCGGATTCATGGGGTATCTGGCCCGGGCAGGCAGGATAAGCGAGGGCCATATCAGAAAGGCGATTGCTTACGGAGTCACTTGTGCCTCTTTTAACCTGGAAGGCTTTGGCGTGTCGCGCACGTCCAGGCTTACGCTGACAGAGGTAAATCGCCGGCTGAATGAATTAAAGAAGATAGTTAATTTTTAGTACCCCGCAGCGAGATTGTTAAGAAAAGCTGCGTGGTATAAATTCGCAGACGGCCTTACGGCCTACGACTTATGTCGCTCACGCTCCATAAGTCGTCTGCTCATTTAATGGACTATAAGAATACCTTAAATCTACCTAAAACAGATTTCCCGATGAAGGCGGAATTGCCCAAGAAGGAAGCTGTAATTCTGAATAAATGGGCAGCGCAGGACCTATACGGCCTTATCCGCAGGAAGTCGGAGGGTAAAGACAAATACATCCTGCACGACGGCCCTCCTTATGCCAACGGCGATATCCATATCGGCCATGCCTTGAACAAGACCCTCAAAGACATCGTGGTGAAATTTCAGACGATGCAGGGATTTGATTCGGCATACGTGCCGGGCTGGGATTGCCACGGGCTGCCGGTGGAGCATCAGCTTTTTAAAGAGCTGGGCATCCAGAAACACCAGATTAACCAGGTAGATTTCCGCAAGAAGGCGTACCAATACGCGATGCGCTTCGTCAATATCCAGAGGGAGCAGTTCAGGCGTCTGGGCGTTTTCGGCGATTGGTACAATCCTTATCTTACGCTGGATGTAAAATACGAAGAGGCGATTGTGCGCAGCTTCGGCGATTTAGTGAAGAAAGGCTATATCTACCGGGGCTTGAAGCCGGTTAACTGGTGCTGCGTGTGCGAGACCGCCCTTGCGGAGGCAGAGGTGGAGTATGAAGATCATGTCTCGCCGTCTATTTATCTGAAATTTGAGGTTGCCAGCCAGGGTAAGTTAAAAGAGCTCTCCAAGGGCAAGAAAGTTTATGCCCTGGTCTGGACGACGACACCCTGGACGTTGATCGCCAACGTGGCAATCGCCGTTCATCCGGATTTCAGGTATGCCTTAGTAGGCTCAGGCAGCGAGATTTGGCTGATACAGGAAGATTTGGCGGCTTCGGTAATGGAGAAACTGGGGATTAAGGACTATGCGCTAACCGGCCGTATATTAGGTAAGGACCTGGAGGGCTTGTCCTACCGGGATATATTTGAGCCGCCCCGGCGCAGGGACTTAAAGTTTGTCTTGGCTGATTATGTATCTAAAGAGGAAGGCACGGGCTGTGTACATACTGCTCCCGGCCACGGTCAGGAGGATTACCTGAGCGGGCAGAGGTATGGCCTGGAGACGGTAATGCCGGTTGACGGCAAGGGGAAATTTTTCCAGGATATTGCCGGAGAATTTAAAGGCCGGCATGTCTTTGATGCCAATCCGGACATCGTCAATAAATTAAAGAAACAGGGAGGGCTTTTGTATTCTGGGGAAATTTCGCACACCTATCCCCATTGCTGGCGCTGTAAGAGCCCGATTATCTTTCGCGCCACCGAGCAGTGGTTTATGGATATAGACAAAAATGATTTAAGAAAGAAGCTGCTGGAGGCAGTCAATAAACAGATAGCCTGGGTTCCCGCTGCCGGCCGGGAGAGGATTTCCGCGATGATAGAGCTCAGGCCCGACTGGTGCCTCTCGCGGCAAAGATACTGGGGAGTACCCATTCCTGCTGTCAGCTGCGCTAACTGTGCCGCGGAGTTTCTTTCTCCTGAACTGATTGATAATTTTGCCGATACCGTCTCAAAAGACGGCACGGATGTCTGGTTTGTCAGGGATATAAAGGAGTTTTTACCGCCGGACCTGAAATGCCCTAAATGCGGCGGTGTTAGTTTTAAGAAGTCAAATGATATACTTGATGTCTGGTTTGATTCCGGCGTCAGCCACCAGGCTGTGCTGAAGAAAAGGAAGGAGCTGGATTTTCCCTGCGAGCTGTACCTGGAAGGTTCTGACCAGCACCGCGGCTGGTTCCAGTCTTCATTGATATCTGCTATGGCCATAGATGATACCCCGCCCTTTAAGACTGTCCTTACCCACGGATTTGTCGTGGACGGCGAAGGCAAGAAGATGTCCAAGTCATTGGGAAACGTGATTTCTCCCCAGGATATAATTAAAGAATACGGCGCGGACATTTTGCGGCTGTGGGTAGCCTCCAGCGATTACAACGACGATATTCGTATCTCTGCCGAAATACTCACCCGCCTCTCCGAGGCCTACCGTAAAATTAGAAATACCATCAGGTTTATTTTGAGCAATTTATATGATTTTAATCCCGATACGGATAAAATAGGTTATGATGACCTTAAAATTATAGATAAATGGGTATTGTTCGAACTGGACCAGTCGTTCTTGGGGTTGGTGAAAAATGCTTATGAGCATTTTGAATTTCACAAGGTATATAAGGCAATATACGATTTTTGCAATGAGACCCTTTCAATGTATTATTTGGATATGGTTAAGGGTAGGCTTTATACTTTGGCAGCTAAATCACAAGATAGAAGAGCTGCGCAGAGTGCTATGTACGCGGTCCTTAGTGCCCTGATTAGGATAATGAGCCCTATTTTGGTATTTACCGCAGAAGAGGCCTGGCAGAATTTGCCTAAACACGCAAAAGATAACGCCGCAGGCAGCGTGCATCTTTTGGCTTGGCCGCAAGTGAACGCTGAATTCTGGAAAGATAAAGAAGATTATCTGAGGCGATTTGATGCTTATATTATTCTTCGCATCCCGATATTGGCAAAAGAATTGGAAAATAAACGCGCTAAAGGCGAAATCGGTAGTTCTTTTGATGCCGAAATAAAAGTATTGACAAACAACCAAGAACGTTATACATTCTTAACAAGCTTAAAAGACGACCTTTGTGAGATTTTTAAAGTTTCGCAAGTTGAAATTATTTTTGATGAGAATTTATCCATGGATCGCTTTGAGGTTGCTAAAGCAAAGGGCTTAAAATGCGTGCGTTGTTGGAATTACTCTCTGTCCGTAGGGCAGGATAAGAACCATCCTTTAATTTGCGAGCGTTGTCTTGATCAAGGAGACATAAAGTGAAAAAGAAACTGAATAAGAAAGATTTAATTTACTTCAAGGGTTTGATTTTAAAAAAGAAAGATGAGGTCCTCGATCAGATAAAGCATATCAGCGAGGATACCCTGAAGAAATCGCAGAAGGACGCGGCAGGCGATATCTCGGGGTATACCTATCATATGGCAGACATCGCCACCGATACCTACGACCGGGAATTTTCTCTAAGCCTGGCATCAAACGAGAGAAAGGTAGTCTACGAAATTGACGACGCGATTAAAAAAATAGAAGACGGCACCTTCGGGATATGCGAGGAGTGCAAGAAACTTATCGCTAAAACCAGGTTAAAGGCTCTGCCTTATGCGCGTTTATGCCTTAAATGCCAGCAGGCATTAGAGAAAAAATAATTCTTCCCCTGCGATGATTTTTATCATCGTTTTTTCAGTCCTGCTTCTAGACCAATCCACAAAAGCACTCGCCTCTAAAAATATATTATTAGGTCAGACCATCCCGGTGATTAACAATATATTTCATCTGACGCTGGTGCATAATAAGGGTGCGGCTTTCGGGATATTTAAAAGTCAGACTGCCCTGTTTATCATTACGTCGCTGACCGCGATTATTATAATCAGCTATAAATTAAAGGCAAGAGCGGCGGGGCGTTTGGATATCTTTGTGGTTTCTTTAGGTCTGATTCTTGCCGGCGCTTTGGGTAATCTCATTGACCGGTTATTTTTCGGCTATGTAGTTGATTTTTTGGATTTCCGCATTTGGCCGGTATTCAATATCGCCGATAGCGCCATTACGGTGGGAGCAATATTGCTGGGATGGTCGATATTATTCAATAAAAAATAGGGTCACAAGTCACAGGTCGCAGGTCACAACTTGCGACTTGAGACCTGTAACTTGCGACCCGTAACTTTAGTATTAATTCAGGCTTAAAAATGTATCCTACAATCTGCCGTATCGGTCCTTTGAGCATCTATTCCTACGGGGCGATGCTCGCTGCCGCTTTTCTGGCGGCTTCTTGGCTTGCTAGAGAGAAGGCAAAGACAGCGGGCATGAACCCTGAGTTAATTTTTAATTTATCATTTACGGCGTTAATTGCCGGTGTTATCGGCAGCCGCCTTTTATACGTCGTTCTCCGTGCCGGTTATTATTTGGAGAATCCCTGGGAGATATTTCAAATCTGGCAGGGAGGACTTTCCTGGTTCGGCGGGCTTGGATTAGGCGTTATTGCGGCGGTATTATATATAAGGAAAAACAGGCTGCCTGTTTATGCGACGTTTGACCTGTTAGTGCCGTTTCTCGCGCTGGGACAGTCTATCGGCAGGATCGGCTGTCTTCTAAACGGCTGCTGTTACGGGCGGGAAGCGGGCTGGGGTCTCTATTTTCCCGTCCACAGCCGTATATTGATACCTACGCAGGTTTTTTCTTCCTTAGCACTGCTTTTTCTCTTCCTTATATTAAGAGCCCTCCTGGAAAGGCCGCATAAAGACGGGCAGGTCCTTTTTACTTATTTGTTCCTTTATTCCGTCGGCAGGTTTATCATAGAGTTCTGGCGGGCAGACAATCCCATCGTTGCTTTCGGCCTCACTTCCTTCCAGCTCATCAGCATAGCGGTACTTTTCTTTTCGCTTTGGAAACTGTTGCACATTTCGCGCGCGCATAGATAGTATCGGTTTTACCATGGCTGTCGAGTTTTATTTTCACAATGCCCCGTGTAGTGCAGCTTGATTTTATGTGTTTCGTTCTCGGCGCTCTAAAACTTTCGCCGTGCACTGCGGTTTACGGCTCACTCCCGGATTCGCTCTCGCGCTAATAATTCCTCCGTTCGCCGTAATTCCTTGTGCACTCTTGCCGAAAATTTTCTAATGCGCTTCGAATCGAAACACATAAAATCATCAGGCTTACTGTTAGCAGAAGAAGTTACAGCGGGTGGCGAGGCTTGATTCGAGCAGGGCGTACGAAAATTCGAGCGGGCATGGTTCGCTCGGTTATACGTTTAGCGAGAGCGAGAATTTTCGCCGAGTGAGTTTGCCACGCTGGGGCAAACGAACGTCCCTGCGAGAACAAGACTCGACAGGATCCGCTGAGTCAGTTACGCTATAATTGAAATTAGCCAAGATGGATGAATTCAATCTAATCGTAGAAGAGTCTGATGCGGGGATGAGGCTGGACCTCTTCCTGATAAAACAGGCCGAGCAGAAGAGCTTAGGTGTATCCCGCACTTCCATACAGAAATTAATCCGCCAGGGAGAAATAACGTTAAACGGTATGCCTGCGAGAGCGCATCGGAAGATCAAGGCGGGCGAAGCAGTAAGGGTAAAATTTGCCGAGCCCAAGCCGTGCGATATTGAGCCGGAAAAGATTCAACTGGATGTCATATACGAAGACAGCGATTTAGCGGTAATCAATAAACCCTGCGGGATGGTAGTCCATCCCGCACCCGGCAATTACGCACATACATTGGCCAATGCCCTGCTCTATCGTTTTCCCGGTTTGTCGCGTATCCATCCCAGGCGCCCGGGGATAGTTCACCGGCTTGATAAGGATACCTCCGGCCTTTTGGTAATCGCTAAAAATGATAAAGCCCACCTGGAGCTTGCCAAACAGTTCGCCAGCCACAGTATAAAACGCCAGTATATAGCGCTGGTCAAGGGGATTATGGAATTTGACGAAAACGTGATCGACCTGCCGGTCGGGCGGCACCCCAGAGACCGGAAGAAAATGTGCGTAGCCTTTGGAGAGAAAGGGAAGTTCGCCAAGACTTATTATCGCACTTTGAAGCGCGGGGAGACCGCCAGCCTCGTGCAATTGAATCCATTTACCGGCAGGACCCATCAGTTGAGAGTACACATGGCATTTATCGGGCATCCCATATTAGGAGACCCTACTTACGGAAAAAATAATCCGTTCAGCCGCCTTGCCCTGCACGCAAACTATATCGGCTTCATTCATCCGGCTTCTTTAAAATTCAGGGAATTTTCATTGCCTATCCCGCAGGATTTTATTAACTGGTTGAATGAAAAATAGGGGACGGTTCTATTTTTTCAAAGCGTTGCCTAAATAAAAAATAGAACCGTCCCCTAATAAAATAAAAAATAGAACCGTCCCCTAATAAAAGGGATCGGTCAATAGATTCTTACCCCCTTGAGCCAAAAAAGTAAGATAAGCGTTAAGCAGCGCGTCTAAGTCAACAGCCGGAGTCATAAGCAGCCGTTTATCTAAATCGGGTTTTTTCTCGCTGGCCAGCTGCCAGGGTGTTTTACGCTCTTTGTAAGTATTGGGCCTTTCGAGATTAAAGAATAGCTGATAAGTATCGGCCTTGCTCATAAAATCTTCTCTGTCAGCAAATGTCTCTATCTCATAGAATTCCGTTTCCATGAGGCCATGCACTGTCTCGACATCAGCCTGCATTCTATGAGCTCCGGGGAAGATTGTGGTATGGAATTGCCCGGGCAGAGATTCTATAGCCCGTGTATAAGCCGAAGGCTCTTTGGCATTCCAGGAACCGCAGAATTCAGAGCCGTTGTCTGTCTGGCAGCGCGCCGAATCTTCAGGTAATGCTTTATACCTTGCCATCTGATGGTTGATGTAGGCTGCAAAGAGCGTAGCATGTATGAGAGAGCGCTCATTAGCAAAGCCAAGGAACAGGATGCCGCAGCTTATTTCTCTGCGGGTATATTGGACCGTGGGCAGATTAAGCCGCTTCATCTGAGGCCAGTATGCGGGGATATCGATTAGGTCTTTAGTATCCTCGCAGGATTGCTGGAAGAGGTAAAATCGCTTTTTGACTTCGCGCAGGTTCTGCTTAACGAGGTATTTTTTCTTCCGGCGGCCTCTGGCTATGCCGGCTTCTCTCCAGAACTTACGAATAGTCTTGGGAGCCTGTTCTAGGCCTTCAAGAGTCTTAACTTGTTCTGCTCCCAGCCGGCCGTATTTATTCTTCTTAAGGCCAACGATGTGGTCTTTGACGCTCTGGCTAGTAGCGCGCGGCGAGTGATGCGGCCTGCGGGATAAGTCAACCAATGCCGCATATCCTTGCTCTTTGAATCTTCTAAGCCATTTTCTCACCACAGGCGCAGATGTGCCAAATATCCTGGCAGCTGGCTTAACGCCGTGGCTAAAGGCATATTGTATCATCTGATACCGGTGTGCTCGTTTATCTTTACAATTACGCATAATCTGGTAATATGAGAGCGGGCACATATGGAGTCCTCCTTTTCGCAAAGGGTACTCTATCAGTATATGTGCCTTTTTTCATTTGTTATTGCATCTTGTCCGTATTCACGATCCCACTCACTGACGCGCTGCCATTGCCAGAGTTCGCTATATCTGGTGGCCCATATTTTAGTTGGGGTATAATACCAAGGGTGTTTGTTTTCTTCTCTGCCATATAAAGCTGGCGCAGGGATTTTGGGTAACGATTTGATTCTTGGTGCTTGCGCAGGGATTTTCTTAAGCGGAAGCTCTTTAACAAGGTGTTCCTGTGCGGCTAAGCATAATTTCTTGAAAATTTCTCTACTTATACAAAGCAATTTCGTTAACCTTCCTCTATGTAGGAGGGGGTAACGATGTATGGTATCATTCCCACCCGTCCCCTAATAAAACTCTTGATTTTTATCAAAGGCGCAGGTATAATAAAATTTAGTTTAATTGGCTAACGAAACGGCGTTCGGGGAATAATCCCTAATTTATTTATTTAAGGAGGATGCCATGCCTAATAGAGGAACAGCCCCTACCATAATACTAATCATATTAATTTTAATTACTTTAGCATTGGCAGGAGGAGCATTCCATTTATTCCAAAAGGAAAAATTAAAGAGTATGGCATTGAGAGAAGAGCTGCAGGACGTAAGGGCAAAAGAAAAGATTATCGAATCAAAACTTGAAGATTCCAAAAAGGAACTTGCCAAAATGGAGATGCAGCTGCGGGAATCAAAGAGTCAGGTGGATTTCTTAGGTTCGGAACTGCAGTCGGAAAAAAAGTTAAAACAGGAATCGGCTGTTCAACTTGAGCAGCTGAAGGTAGAGTTGGAAGGGCAAAAGTCTGCGAAGGCGCAGGTAGAGGAAAAGCTGAATCAAAGCCAGCAGACGCTGGAGACGCTGCAGGCCGAGTTTAAGCAGCTGGAAGACAAAAAGGCGGAATTAGAGGTTAAACTCGGCGGCCTGGAGGAGAAGCAGCCGCAGGACGTAGAGCTGGGGACGATAGTTGTCGCCGGACAAGAGCAGCAGCCCGCAGCCGAAGCCGCTGCCGATATTCCCTCATCGCTGGAGGGAAAGATTCTGGTAGTAAACAAAGATTATAATTTTGCGGTAATAAATTTAGGCAATAAAGACGGAGTTAATATAAATGATATTTTTTCTGTTTACAGCAAGAATAAATATATCGGCGATCTGAAGGTCGAAAAGGTCCACGAATCCATGTCTGCAGCAAATTTCCTTTCACCGGACATAAAAGATAAAGTTCGCGAAGGAGACAAGGTAACTATTAAAAATAAATGAGTTCCTTTCAGGTAAGGCCGCCGTCCCGTCCCTTAACTGGACGGGTTACTGTCCCGCCGGATAAATCTATTACTCATCGCGCGATAATAGTAAGCGCTATCTCCCAAGGTAAAACTAGGCTGAAGAAGTTTGCCGTCAATAACGATTGTCTGGCCACGTTACAGGCATTAAAGCGGCTGGGGGTCAGGATAACGGCCAATCGGCGGTCAATTATAATTTACGGCAGAGGCCTGCGCGGTCTTGAGAGTGCTGCGGGGGTAATATGCGTGAACGAATCCGGCACGACTATGCGTATTCTCTCGGGCGTTCTGGCAGGGCAGTATTTTCCGACTACCCTGACTGCTGCAAAATCACTTTCCCGAAGGCCGATGCTGCGGGTGCTTGTCCCCTTGCGCATGATGGGGGCTAAGATAAGTTCAAAATCCAATCCTTTGATTGGACTCAGGATTGGGGTAGGGCGAAGTCGGGCCACCAAAATAAGAAATGCAAAAATAATTGAAGAGTATCCGCCTATTACCGTAAGCGGGGGAAACCTTAAAGCCATCACTTATAAATTGCCCGTTGCCTCGGCACAGGTCAAATCCGCCATTCTTTTAGCGGGTTTGTATTCTAACGGCACTACCCGTATCGTTGAGCCGCTGAAGACCCGCGACCACACCGAGAGGATGTTAAAATTATTTAAGGCCAAAATAAAAATTAAAGCAAACGCGGTTAGCATAGAAGGCGGTGGAGAGCTGTCTTCCCCTGCGGTTATAGACATACCCGGAGATATTTCATCGGCGGCCTTCTTTATCCTCGCCGCCAGCATTCTCCCCGGTTCCTGCCTGACCATTAAGTCTGTCGGTTTAAACCCTACGCGTATGGGAGCTGTCCGTGTCTTAAAGAGGATGGGAGCGGATATCCGGATAAGGAAAAGCAAAACAACCGCTGCTTACGGGTACGAACCGTCCGGCGATATTACGGTTAAGGCAAGCGTATTAGAAGGAACAAGGGTAAATAGGCAGGAGATGCCCTTTTTAATAGATGAGATGCCGCTTTTAATGGTTGCTGCCAGCAATGCCAAGGGCAAGACATTATTTGAGGGGGTAGAGGAACTGCGAGTTAAAGAAACCGACAGGATAAACTCCATGGTAAATAATCTGAACAAAATGGGCGCAAATATCCGGGTTAAACAGGAAAATACTAAGGTAGATATTGTTGTAATAGGCTCCAAACTTCTTGTTGGAGCTAAAGTTAGTAGTTTTGGCGACCACCGGACGGCTATGAGCATGATTATCGCCGGCCTTAAGGCCAGGGGCCGGACTGTAATTGACGATATAGATTGCATAAATAAATCCTTCCCGGGATTCCTGAAGCTGTTGAAGTCTCTCAAGCAGTAAAGCATGCCCCGCGCTGCTAAACTTTTTATTGACATACAGTTTAATCTCTGTTAACATAGAACAAAATATCAGTGAACCCCTCCTGAGTAGATATATAAACCGATAAAAGGAGAAAGTCGTGGCTAAAATCGGAGAAATTCTTAAAAAGGCCGTTAATTATATCCTGGGGTTATTTTCTAATGACATGGGCATTGACTTGGGAACCGCCACTACCTTGGTTTATGTGAAAGGGGAAGGGGTAGTACTCTGTGAGCCGTCAGTGGTGGCTATTGAAAAGGGCACTTCGCACGTGTTGGCAGTAGGCGAAGAAGCCAAGCGTATGCTCGGCCGCACTCCCGGTAATATCGTGGCGATCCGTCCGATGAAAGACGGCGTGATTGCCGACTTTGAGATCACCGAGGCGATGCTGAGATATTTTATAAAGAAAGTGCATAAGCGCAAGGTTTTGGTAAGGCCGAGAATAATCATTGCTATCCCCTCCGGGATTACCGAGGTGGAAAAAAGAGCGGTCAAGGATTCGGCAGAGCGCGCCGGCGCCAGGGAAGTATTCCTGATAGAGGAACCGATTGCCGCCGCTATAGGAGTGGGCCTGCCTATTCAGGAACCGATCGGTAACATGATTATAGACATCGGCGGAGGCACTACCGAGATTGCGGTGATTTCTTTGGCAGGAATAGTATTTTCTAAATCCATCCGCATTGGCGGTGACGAAATGGACGAGGCGGTCATCGAGTACCTGAAAAAGACATATAACCTGATGGTGGGGGAGCGTACTGCCGAAGATATAAAAATAAAGATCGGCTCGGCATATCCGTTAGAAGAAGAATTAACCCTGGAAGTAAAGGGCAGGGACCTGGTAACGGGGCTGCCTAAGGCGGTTACGATTACCTCCGAAGAAATACGCGATGCGCTGGTTGAGACATTGCGTGCGATTTTAGAGATTACCAAGATTTCCCTGGAGAGAACACCTCCCGAGCTCGCCGCTGATTTAATCGAGCATGGCATAGTTATGGCCGGAGGCGGTTCGCTGCTAAAGGGCTTGGAGAAATTAATATCCGAAGAAACCGGCCTGCCGGTTCATATTGCCGATGACCCTTTAACCGCGGTTGCCCAGGGCACAGGCAAGGTATTGAGCGAGATAAAATATTTAAAGCGGGTCACCGTTCCCATAAAATCCGAGCTGTAGTGTATTTTTGAAATGTGGCTAAGAACAAATTCAAAAAGTTAACACCCTACCTGGCATTTGTTGTTATCGCCATCCTTCTGTCCTGTCTGATTCCTTCATGGAGAAATAATTCAACCGATATCTTCCAGTATCCTTTCAGTATTTTATCCTGGATTAACCGCGAGATCGGCGCAATTATATTCTATCACCGTAATTTCAAAGAAAACATAAAGCTGAAAAATGAAATATCGGCTTTACAGCAGAAGATTAATGCGGCAGAAGAGATGTTCATCGAGAACCGGCGCTTAAAGAACCTTCTCGCTTTCAGGCAGGATTCTCCCCTATCTTTGCTGCCGGCGAAAGTAATCGCCAGAGACCCCGATAACTGGTCTTCGGCTGTTATCATTGATAAGGGTAAAAGAGACGGTGTCAGGCCTTCCATGGCCGTTATTACCGAAAGGGGCTTAGTCGGCAAGGTTGCAGAGGCCGGTAATTCCACCAGCAAAATAATGCTGCTTATTGACCCTAACCTCAGCGTCTCGGCAATGCTGCAGCGCAGCCGCGAGGAAGGGCTGGTTTCCGGCACGCTGGGGAAGCTGTTGATAATGCGTTATCTTTCTGCGGATATAGATATAAAATTATCCGATGTCGTAATTACTTCGGGATTGAGCCGGATATATCCCAAGGGGATTATTATCGGCAGGGTCGCGGAGGTGGAAACACAGTTTTCCGGGAGTTCACATTTTGCAATGGTTAAACCGCAGGTAAATTTTTCTTCTCTGGAAGAAGTGATGGTTATAACGGGGAAATAAAATCCGTCTATGAAAATAAAATTGACGGCGGGTTCGGTTTTAATATTATTGGTAATACTGCAGCCGACACTAATGAGTTGGTTTAGAATATTCGGCGTCGAACCGGACCTGGTGCTGGCCGCGGTAGTTATAATCGGGCTTAGCTTGGATTTGAAATGGGTGCTGTTATTCAGCTATGCCGCCGGGCTGCTTAAAGATTCGTTGGGGATACTGCCTCTGGGCGTGAATACATTAGTATTGCCCTTGCTGGGTTTTGCCGCCAACAGGCTTTCCAGAAGAATGGTAATCGAGGCCGATTACGTAATCGCGACAGTGGTATTTATCGCGGCAGTTTCGCACAATCTGATTATTTCGCTTTTGCTGGTTATCATGGGATTGAACATTTCCATGGGTATGTCCTCAAGAATTATCTTGATCGGCGCAATCTACACGACATCATTATTTTTACTCTTTTCTAAACTGATCAGGCTCTCCGGGATAAAGTTCCGTTCTTAATACATCACATAGGTTAGGCGATATGAGAATAAAAATATTACAGATAGCCTTCGGTTGCGTATTCGTTTTTTTATGCCTGGGGCTTTTTTATTTTCAGGTCATACAGTTTGACCGTTACAGGCAATTGAGCGAAAGCAACCGTATCCGTCTTATCCCCCAGGAGGGCACGCGCGGCAGGATATTAGACCGCAACGGCGTGGTTATTATTGATAACCGCCTGTCGTATAACGTATTGCTTTTACCCCAGCAGAACGGCGACATTAAACAGACGTTATCGCGGCTTGCGGATATTTTAGGCGTACCCGAGGAATATATCCGTTCCCGGTACAGGCAGGGGGGGTATTCCTTTTTTACCCCCGTTGTCCTGGCAGAAAAGATAGATAAAAAAAACGCCATGATCATAGAAGAGTTAAAATCGGAATTGCCGGGGGTAATCATCCAGACTGTTCCTCAAAGATACTATCCCTACGGCAGCCTGGCTGTCCATATCACCGGCTATCTGGGGGAGATCGACCAGTGGCGCCTGATGCAATTGAGAAATTACGGTTATAGAAGTAAGGATATTATCGGTTACGGCGGCATTGAGGAGCGTTATGACTATTACCTCAGGCAGGAAGAAGGCGGCCTGCAGGTAGAGGCGGACAGCCGGGGCAAGATTATCAGGGTGATTGGGTTTCGGCCTCCCAGAAGCGGCAAGGACATTCAATTGACCGTTGACCTGCGGATTCAAAAGATTATCGAAGAAGCGCTTAACGGTAACAAGGGAGCGGTAATTATCATAGATTCCTACGGCGGAGAAATTCTCGGGATGGCCAGCTTTCCTAATTTCGACCCCACTGTATTCCTTAATAAATCAGATTCTACGCAAGATATTCTGGATGACCCTGGCGCCCCATTATTGAACCGGGCAATCAGCGGGGCGTATCCCCTTGGTTCGGTGTTTAAGATTGTCGTTGCCGCTGCGGGCCTGGAGACAAAAAAAATAGATGTTTCTACCACATTCAATTGTCCCGGCAGCATCAAGCTGGGCAATAGGGAATATGCCTGCTGGGATAAACACGGCAGCCAGGACATCATCGCCGCAATTACCCATTCCTGCAACGTCTTTTTCTACCGCTTAGGCCTGCTGTTGGGGCCGGATAAGATTTATAAATACGCGTTGAGGTTGGGATTCGGCAAGCGCGCTAAAATCGATTTGCCTTCGGAGTCAAGCGGGTTCGTCCCTAATCCGCTGTCGAAGAGGCTGACTAGATTCGAAAACTGGTATCCCGGAGATACCGCCAATTTTTCCATCGGTCAGGGAGATCTGCTGGCAACGCCGCTTCAGGCTGTCCGCGCCATGGCAGGCATCGCCAACGAAGGCTACTTGCCCCGGCCGCACCTGATCAAGGCGATAGACGGCAGGGAGGTTAATGCCTACAAAAAAATAACTTCGCCCCTCAATTTCCCGCGGGAAGTTTTAGAGCCGATAAAAACCGGTCTTAGGCAGGTAGCTGGCAATCCCGACGGAACGGCAAATATTCTAGCCGACAGCGCGCTGTCCGTTTCCGGCAAGACCGGTACCGCGCAGGTCGGTTCCCGGCAGCCCCATGCCTGGTTTGTAGGCTATTTTCCGGCAAAAGGAACCAGCTATGCCGTTTGTGTATTTTTAGAACACTCCGGCCACAGCATAAACGCCTGCGTTGTTACGAAAAAAATAATTGAGGCGATGAAACAGGAAGGCCTGCTATGAGTTACACTATTAAGATAATTTCCCTGGCCGTTCTCATAAGCCTGATCGGGATATTTACCATTTACAGCATAACCGTCAATCAGGACGAGGGAAATTTAAGGACCGTGTTCATGCGCCAGATAACCTGGGTTGCTTTAGGGGTTTTGGTTTTTCTCTGCGTATCTGCCTATGAATACCGCAGGCTATGGGATATCACCTATGTTCTCTACGGGATAATGCTGTTTCTCTTAATCCTGGTTTTGGTCTTAGGGCACGTGCGCCTGGGCGCCCAGAGATGGCTGAAGATATTCTGGCTTAATTTTCAACCTTCTGAATTCGCTAAATTGGTAACCGTGATATTTTTAGCGAGGTATTTCAGCCATAAGTCTGTTTCCGATATACGCATTCCTTCTCACAGCTTCGGCATGTTCAGGGGGCTGGTTATCCCGCTGATATTCGTATTGATTCCCATGGGGCTCATCCTGGAACAGCCGGATTTGGGCACGGCGGCAATGCTGTTCTTTGTGTTCATCATTATGTTCTATATCTCGGATATGTCCCTGGGGCGCATTGTCTTGTTATTGTCGTCGGTGTTGTTATCGCTTCCTGTATTCTGGCTGTTCTTAAGAGATTATCAGAAGGCGAGGCTGCTGGTTTTTATGAATCCCAACGTTGACCCCCTGGGCGCCGGTTATACCATAATCCAGTCCAAGATTGCTATCGGTTCGGCAGGGCTGGTGGGCAAAGGCTGGCTTTTCGGCACGCAGTCGCAGCTCTTGTTTTTGCCCGAGTCTCACACCGATTTTATCTTTGCCGCTTTCGCCGAAGAATGGGGTTTATTCGGCTGTCTGGTTTTGCTGATTCTTTATTATGTTTTGATAAGCTGCAGCTTTAGGATAGCCCTGAGGACGAGTGATTATTTCGGAAAGCTCCTGGCCGCCGGCATCGGTTCGATGTTCGCGGTCCAAATCGTGATAAATATATCGATGGTGATGGGGCTGGCTCCCGTTGTCGGCCTTCCCCTGGTATTGATGAGTTACGGCGGCTCCGCCGTGATTGTGACTTTCATCGCGTTAGGTATACTGGCAAATATAAACAGGAGAAGGGCAGTGTTTTAAAGAAGTAGTCCAGCGCTCAAGCGCTCCAGTTTTCCAGTCTTTACTGGAGCACAGGAGAACAGGAGCACATGAGTACTAATAATATGACAGACGATATTCTCTTACAGGTCAACAAGCCCGGCCGTTATATCGGCGGGGAATGGAATGCGGCAAGAAAGGATTTTGATAAAAGCCGCATCAGGATTGCCTTGTGTTTTCCCGATTTATACGAAATAGGAATGAGCAACTTCGGGATGAGGATTATTTACGGGCTGCTGAACAGTATCCCCGATGTCTCCTGCGAAAGGGTTTTTCACCCCGGTTTAGATATGGAGTCGCTGATGCGCAGTAAGCCGCTGGGGATATTTTCCCTGGAATCGCGCCGGAAGTTAACCGATTTCGACATCGTAGGTCTTTCCCTGTCCTATGAGTTGAATTATACCAATCTCCTGAATATTCTGGACTTAGGGGGCATCCCGTTGCTGTCATCAATGCGCGGCGACGATTTCCCCCTGGTCATTGCCGGAGGCAGCTCTTCTCTAAATCCCGAGCCGGTAGCTGATTTTATCGATTTATTCGTTATCGGTGAAGCGGAAGAGGCGGTCAGAGAGATAATAGACTTATACAGGAAAGAAAAGGAGAAGGCGGGCGGCAGGCCGTCAAAGAGAGAGCTTCTTCATGCCTTAGCGCAGTTGGAGGGGGTTTACGTTCCTTCGCTTTACGAGGTATCATACAATACGGACGGCACGCTCAAATCGTTCCTGCCGAAGTCCGGCAGTATTGCAAAAAAAATTAAAAAACGCGTAATCCGCGACATCAACCAGCCGCTCTATCCGGCAAGCTGGATGGTGCCTTATATACAGATTGTCCACGACCGCATCATCCTGGAGGTGATGCGCGGCTGCCCTAACCGCTGCAGATTCTGCCAGGCCAGGTCGCTGTACTATCCCTGCAGGCAGAAAGCGCCGGGTGAGATTATAAACCTGGCTAAGCAGGCTTATGCCTTAACAGGCTATGAGGACATATCACTGCTGGGCCTCTCCGTATGCGATTATCATCAGATAAAAGAATTAGTCTCCGGATTGATTGGCGTGTTCGAGAAAGACGCTGTGGGAATATCTCTGCCCTCGATAAAACCGCGGGAGAACACTAAAGAGTTGTTAGCGTTGATTGCTAAGGTCAAAAAGACGGGGCTCACCCTGGCTCCGGAAGCAGCCACCCCGAGATTGCGTAAAATAATCAATAAAGATTTTAATCGGGAAGATTTTTTTAATACGATAGAACAGGCCTATGAGCTTGGTTACAAACATGTAAAACTTTATTTTATGATCGGCCTGCCCGGAGAAAACAGCGAAGACTTAGACGGCATAGCAGAGTTATCCCGGGAGGTCTCCGATTTAAAGATAGCGATAGACAAAAAATGCGCCGAGGTCAACGTCAGCATTGCCACGTTTATTCCCAAGCCGCATACGCCTTTCCAATGGCTGGGAATGGAGGGCTTAAGCGCTATAGAAGATAAACAGGACTATTTAAAGCAGCAGCTCAGGGGAGTGGCGTCTGCGGCTGCAGCCGGTTCCGGCGGCCGGCAGATTGCTGGCTTAAAAGGAGGCAGAAGGGGGAAGATAAAGATTAACTTTCATAATTCCCGCATGAGCTTTGTGGAAGGCGTATTGTCCAGAGGCGACAGGAGGTTATCGCGGCTTATTCTGGATGTCTGGGGGCAAGGCGCCAGATTTGATGCCTGGGAGGATCACTTTTCGTTTGAAAAATGGATGCAGGGTTTTCAGCGCACCGGATTGAATCCTGATTTTTATCTGACCAGGATGAGGCCCGAACAGGAACTTTTTCCCTGGGATTTTATCGATAGCGGCATCTCTAAGGAAGAGCTACGCTCGGAGTGGAAAGAAGCCGGCATAAGTTATTAGGCTGAACTTGCCCCCACACCAATTGCGTAATAGTACACTTTATATTGCAATTGGCGTGGGGGTAAATTCGCACTTATAAGTTACTCACACTCGCGTGTTCGTAACTTATGTGCTCATTTAGATACCCCGCAGCAGAATCGTAAAGAAAAGGCTGCGTGGTATAAATTCGCCCAAACAACTTACGTTCGCTTTTGCTCCGTAAGTTGTGGGCTCATTTAATTTTTTTGTAGATTTTTTTAGAAAATAGAGTTATAATTATATAATACCTTGGATGGTCAGTTAGGGCAATAAGCAGCGCAGATAAGGGGAACATCCACAAAGGGGAATTTTCCCCGTAATTTTGAATCGGATAATATGTCTATCAGAAGAATAATTCATAAGCAATTAGGCGAACTTCTCATTGAGAGAGGCATTATTAACAGGCATCAACTGGAAACCGGCCTTACCCAACAGAAAGAAAAGGGAGGGTTAATCGGCGAAGCGCTGGTAGAGTTGGGCTATGCCAGGGAAGAAGATATCGCCCAGGCACTAACTGCCCAATACGGATTCCCCTATTTACCTTTGAGCAACTATGAGGTCGATGCCGAAGTAATAAAATTAGTCCCCGCGCGGGTAGCGGAGCAATACCAGCTTATCCCTATCGACAGGATTGGCAATAATCTCACCCTGGCAATGTCTAATCCCTTGAATATCCAGGCAATAGAAGATATTGAAATGCTTTCCGGCTGCAGCGTTCAGACATTCGTAAGCACCGCTACTGATATCAAAAGCGCAATAAAAAAATATTACAAACAATGAAGCTCCGCCCCGCTGCTTGCGGGGCGGTTTCTTGGAGCGAAATACTCAAGCGGCTCAATTGTTCATCCGCACGCCTTTAGGGTGCGGTTTTCTGGCCGCGAATGTATAAAAAAAGTCACAATTAACCTCCGGGGCTTTAACTTTCCTCTCCATTTTAATTAAGATATGATTTCTCTTAAAGAACGCCTTACTCAAATACTGATTAATAATAAATTATTGACTCAGGCGGAACTGGGAAAGGCGTTAGAAGCCCAAAAGGCGGAAGGGGGCAAATTAAGCGACATCATAGTCAAGCTGGGTTTTATTGAGGAAAGCGAACTGGTTTTGACCTTAAGCCAGGGGTTAGGGCTGCCCCTGATGGATATAAAGAGATTCAAAATCGAGCCCGAGGTAATAAAGATAATCCCCCGCGATATTGCCAACCATTATCAAATAATTCCCATAGCCAAAATAGGCGATACGCTTACCATCGCCATGGTTGACCCCTTAAACGTATTCGCCATAGACCATATCCGCTCATTGACCGGTTATAAGATAAATCCGATCATAGCGAACGCGAAAGATATTCTGATGACCATCGAACAGTCGTATCCCGATTCCACCGGCGGCATCATCGACGGGTTGTTGAAAGAGATATCTACCGCTTCCATCGAACTGATTAAGGATGATAAAGAGGTATTGCCTACGACCGAGGAGTTGGCGCGGGGAATCCGCCAGGGGCCGGTTATCAAAATAACCGATATGATTTTGGAGGATGCCGTAAAAAAGAGGGCATCGGATATACTCATTGAGCCGATGGAGCAAGCCTTAAGGATACGTTTTCGGATTGACGGCATATTACATGAAGAAAAGAGCCCTCCCCGCTCTATGCATCCTTTGATTGTTTCCCGGATTAAGGTAATCTCCAACCTGAACATTGCCGAACACAGGCTGCCCCAGGAAGGCCGTTTTAAGGCGAGGGTTGAGGGGCGGGAGGTTGATTTTCGCATTTCCATATTGCCTTCCAGCCTGGGGGAGAAGGTTTCGTTACGTATTTTAGACCGTTCGCAGGCGATGCTGGACATAGACAAGCTGGGTTTTGACTTGGACACTGCCTCTACTTTTAAGAAGGCGGCTGCCCATCCCCATGGGATGATTCTTGTCTGCGGCCCCACCGGTTCGGGCAAGACTACGACCTTGTATTCAATATTGAAATTCGTCGACCATCCCGATAAGAATATCGTAACCGTAGAAGACCCTGTAGAGTATCAATTAGAGGGCATAAACCAGGTAAGCGTGCGGGCGGATATCGGGCTTACCTTTGCCTCTGTCTTGCGTTCTATTCTAAGACAGGACCCCAACGTGATAATGATCGGCGAAATCCGCGATTTCGATACGGTGGATATCGCCATCAAGGCCGCGCTTACCGGCCACCTGGTTTTGTCGACACTGCATTCCAATACCGCGGTAGGTTCAATCGTACGGCTGGTGAATATGGACGTGGAGCCGTATCTCTTGACGGCGTCGTTAATCTGCGCGGTTGCACAGAGGCTGCTGCGTAAGATCTGCCCTCATTGTAAGGAAAAATACGTTCTAAAACCGGAGGTAGTCAGCAGGTTAAAGATAGATTCGTATTTTCCGTCGGAAAATCAGGATTCTCGCCGGGAGACCGAATTTTTTCGTGGCAAGGGATGCAAGTTTTGTTTTAATACCGGATATAGCGGAAGGGTAGGGATTGCCGAGGTTATGACCTTGACTACGGGAATAAAAGAATTAATACTTGTCAGGGCAAGGGAAAACCTAATCAAGGAAAAAGCCAGAGCGGAAGGAATGGTTACGCTGCGGCAGGCTGCCCTTAACCTCGCGTTCCAGGGTGTTACCACCCTGGAAGAGGTACTGCGTGTTACCGCAGAGGATGAGTAAGTGAGTGCATAACTTACGGAGCGTAAGCGTCCGCCTACGCAGTTTCCTGCTACGGCGGATCCGCCGTAGTCCGTAGGACGAAGGCGGAAACGTAAGTTATCCGCACGAACTTATCCTTGACATCGAAGATGTCGAGGATAAAGCCAAACTTAGGCGTTCATTATACGATTATGTCTACCTTAAAAGAAGAATTAATACAGATTCTCGTAAAGAGCAACCGTTTAACCTTGGAGCAGCTGGAAGAGGCACTTAAGGTGCAGAAGCAAACCGAGGCTCCTTTAAGAAAAATACTTGTTGAAAAGAATCTAATAACGGAGGAGGAGCTGCTTTCCCTTCTGTCGAAAAAACTTTATATACCGACTTTGCACCTGAATAAATATAAGTTCGACCCTGCAGTGGTTAGTTTAGTTTCCGAGCAAGTGGCGCGAAAATACGGTATCATGCCTATTTCGCGCATCGGGGATACCCTTACGGTGGCAATGTCGGATCCTTTGAATATCTTTGCCTTGGATGACTTAAAGGCGCTTACCGGCTGCAATATTGATACCGTGCTTAGCCCCGAGGACGATATATTGAAGGCAATAGATACCTATTATCACCGTCAAGTTCAGGGAGTGGATAAGATTTTGTCGGAAGAGGCGGCCACTACCGTTCAGGTTGAGGTAATAAAACAGGAGGCGATAGTGCTTTCCGAAGCAATCAAGGAGAGCCAGGCGCCTCCGATTGTCAAGCTGGTAAACCTGATGCTGGCGCAGGCGCTGCAAAAAAGAGCCTCCGACATCCACGTAGAGCCTGCGGAGGACGGCCTGCGCGTGCGCTATCGCGTTGACGGCAGCCTGCATGACGTGTTCAAATTGCCTAAGTCAAATCAGAACGCCGTCCTGGCCAGGATAAAGATTATCTCCAATTTAGATATTACCGAGAGCCGTAAGCCTCAGGACGGCCGGTTTAAGGTAAGGCTTGAAGGCAAAGAAGTGGACTTTCGGGTTTCCGCCCTTCCCATAAGTTTTGGCCAGAAGTTTGTCTTGCGCGCGCTGGATAAAGCCAACCTCTCGATAGGACTGGATAGCCTGGGTTTCTCCGAACAGCCGCTGAAGTTGTTTAAGGAGGCGATTGATAAGCCGTTCGGGATGATCATAGTTACCGGTCCGACGGGCAGCGGTAAATCTACTACCCTTTATTCGATATTGAGCCAATTAAATGTCGTGGAGCGTAATATCATCACTGTTGAAGACCCGGTAGAGTACGAAGTGGACGGTATCACACAGATCCAGGTAAAACCGGAAATCGGCCTTGATTTTGCCTCCGGCCTGCGCGCGCTGCTTAGGCAGAACCCCGATATAATTATGATCGGCGAGATCCGTGATTCCGAAACCGCAGATATTGCGGTTAAGGCATCCCTGACCGGCCAACTCGTCTTTTCTACGCTGCATACGAACGACGCCCCTTCCAGCATCACCCGTTTAATAGATATGGGGGTGGAGCCGTTTCTGGTCGCCTCCAGCCTCATCCTTATTTGCGCCCAGAGGCTCTGCCGGCGTATCTGTAAGCGTTGTAAACAACCGATAGATATCCCCGGCGAGTTGTTAGAAAAGTTAGGTTTTAAAGAAAAGATGGTTTTCTACAAAGGCAAAGGCTGTAGTTATTGCGCGAATACCGGTATTTATGGTAGAATAGCGGTGCTGGAAGTTATGGTAGTCAATGATGCCATAAGAGAGATGATTATCCAGAATAAATCCAACGATGATATTAAGGCATTCGCGGTTAAAGATTGCGGCCTGAGGACGTTAAGGGACGATGCCTTTTTAAAAGTGAAAGATGGGATGATTACATTAGAGGAAGCGATAAGGGTAACTACGGAAGAATAGGGGCAATCTTGGGTTTGGCTTAGCCGCTATTTATTGCTTGCAGGCGTTGCATATCCGTAGGCAAGATTGGTTAAGACGATGAACACAGGCAGCATATTGCTTATTAATAACGATGAAAGCCTTTCCAGCTACCTAAAACAAGAGTTGGCTTTTAAGAAAGGATATTCCCTGCATGTCGCGAATACTGGCAGCGGCGGTCTGGACGCCTTGAAGGCAAGAAATTTTGATTTGGTGGTGACTAAGTTCGGCATGCCGGACATTAACGGCACCGCGTTGGTCAGGGAATTGAAAAATATAGACAGTGACTGCATAATTATTGTCATCGCGGATTCAATAGACTCAGGTCTACTGCAGGATATCGTAAGGTCGGGCATATACGAAATATTCGTCAAACCGATACACCTGGAAAAATTAGATTTTGTCGTCAAGAAAGGCATAGAGCTGCATTCTCTGTTGATAAGCAACAGAAAATTCATCAGCAGCCTTAACGAGCACAATATGTCTTTGCGCAAGCAGAATGCCCTGTTGGCCAAAAGGGTGGAGAGCTCCACGAAGAATCTGACCCGTCTTTACGAAGACCTGCGTTCTACTTATATGCGCACAATAAAGGCACTGGCTCAGGCAATAGACGCAAGAGACCACTATACGCACAGTCATTCGGAAAACGTTTCCAAGCATGCGGTGCTGATTGCGGAAGAACTGGGTTTATCTACGAAAGACATCGAAATGATCCGCCAGGCCTGCGAACTGCACGATTTAGGTAAGATCGGAGTGCATGATGATATCCTGAGCAAAGAGACGCCGTTAACGCCCCAGGAATGGAGTCAGATAAAACTGCATGCCTTGAAGGGTGCCCAGATTTTGGAACCGCTGAATTTTTTAAGCACGGTTGTGGAATTGGTAAAACAGCATCATGAACATTGGGACGGCAGCGGATATCCAGCGGGGCTTAAGGAAGAGGAGATTTTACTGGGCGCGCGTATAATCCATCTTGCCGACGCTTACGACGCTATGACTTCCGCGCGGTCTTACAGGAAAGTTCCCCTTACCAAAGAAGAGGCGATCGCAGAGATCAAGCAGAACAGCGGCACGCAGTTCGCCCCGCGAATAGTGGAAGCGTTTTTGAGGACAATCAATAATTTATAGGGGAGTATAAAAACATGCCTAATTACCACTATACAGCTAAAGACGCTAACGGTTCGACGGTTGCCGGTTCGTTAGAAATGCCCAGCGAATACGATATTATCGAAGCGCTGCACAAAAGAGACCTGGTAGTCGTTTCGATAGAGCAGGAAAAAAAGAAATTCAAGATATCGCGGGACAAAAAGGTCAAATTGGACGATATCGTTATTTTTTCCCGGCAGTTGGCAACAATGGTTGATGCCGGAATACCTTTAGTCCAGGCTTTGGGGATACTCGTCGAACAATTGGATAACAAGTCTTTTAAGCAGGTCGTCAGGTTGGTCAACCAGGATATTGAAAGCGGGATGAGTTTTTGCGACGCGCTCTCCAAACATCCGGATGTATTTTCAGAATTTTTCATAAATATGTCCAGGGCGGGTGAAGCCTCCGGTATGCTTCATGAAGTATTGGACCGTCTTGCCGCCTATCTGGAGAAGACCGCCGCATTGATACGTAAGGTTAAATCGGGAATGGTTTATCCGGTAGTCGTGGTCAGCATGGCAATGATAATTACCGCCGTCCTGCTGCTTAAGGTGGTACCTACCTTTAAAGGGATATTCGAGACCCTGGGAGGACAGTTACCGTTACCCACTCTGATACTTATCGGCGTAAGCGATACGCTGCGTCATTATTTTTTATTTGTCGTAATTGTCTCTGTCCTGCTGTGTATTGTTTTTGGAAAATACATCCGTACCGAAAAGGGCAGGTATAACCTTGACAAAACAAAGCTGGGATTCCCCATACTGGGGACGCTATTTCAAAAAGTAGCGGTAGCCAAGTTTGCCCGTACGCTGTCTACACTGGTAAAAAGCGGCGTTCAGATTCTTGCGGCGCTGGAGATTGTCGGCAAGACTGCCGGTAATAAGGTTATCGAAGAGGCGATAACCAATTGCCGGACTTCGATTCGCGAAGGAGAGTCGATTGCTGCTCCTTTGGCCAAGAGCGGGGTTTTTCCGCCTATGGTTACAAGAATGATCGCTGTGGGCGAGCAGACCGGAGAGCTGGAAAAGATGCTCACTAAGGTAGCCGATTTTTACGACGAACAGGTTGATGCCGCTGTTTCCGGATTGACCAGCATGATCGAGCCGCTGGTTATCGCCTTTTTGGGCATAGTTATCGGCGGTATAGTCGTTGCGCTGTTTTTACCGGTATTCAAGATTAGCGAACTTATTGCGCGTTAAAAATACTTTAAAAAAAAGAAGCTTTCCCGAGTTTGTCGCAAGAATTTAATGTAACTCTTTGAAATCACGCAAGTTCTTTGTCAATTTTATGTTTTTGATAAAATACCACCTAAATACTTGCTTATTTGGTATAGCTTAAGGTGG
>Ga0315279_10002435_pt1 | contig 27937 bp, 27 predicted proteins | sample YL17G06_20_MG_FD_203694 | JGI IMG/M metagenome (GOLD analysis project Ga0315279, IMG submission 203694) | Sediment microbial communities from Yellowstone Lake, YNP, Wyoming, USA - YL17G06_20 | ecosystem: Environmental > Aquatic > Freshwater > Lake > Sediment | place: USA: Wyoming | collected... | reverse complement strand
CTTTCTGCTGCAGCCATATAGGCAGTTCCACCGGTAGTAATGCAGACGATAACATTACTTCTCTGCTTTATACCGGTGGCAATTTCTCTGTACACTTCTGGGTCAGTGGTTGGTTTGCCGGTCTTTGGATCTCTGCCATGGATATGGACTGAGGCTGCCCCAGCGTTTGCAGCCCTCACGGCTTCATCAATAATTTGTTGAGGGGTGAGAGGCAGATAGGGTGTTTGCGTGGGTAGGGTAATATTGCCAGTCAAGGCGGCGGTGATAATCAGTTTTTCCATTATTGCCTACCTCCATTTCTAAATCCTACTTTTGGTTATTGAGTTAAAGATTAACCCTTTCAGGCTGATTTATCAACAATGGAGGCTATCAAAAGGCTGGGTTGACCTGACTCAAAGAATATGGGAAGGTTGACTTCCTGGTCAATAATGCAGGGGCAATCCGGCGCACTCCCTCAGAGGATCACACAGGGAAGGACTGGGATGAGGTGCCCAATATTAATCTGAAGGGACCCTTCTTCCCCAGCCAGACAGTTGCTTGTGTGATGATCTCGGAAAAAAGGGAGGGAAATTTAAAGATCTTCGTAAGGTTGCTGCCATGTTTTTCTATTTACCCCAGTTGTAAAAAAAAATTTGACAAAGTTTCCAGATATTGATATATGAGTTTCCAATTAGGAAACATACCCTTTCTTCTCCAAAAAGCCATATCTCAAGATTAAGATGAGGGTCATTCATAGGGGAAGATTTGAGGCCCAACCCGATGATTCAAGAATCAGAATTAGGGAAAAGAATCAAAGAGTATCGGATGAAGAAGGGGCTGACCCTGCAGAAACTGGAAGAAAAAACCGGCTTTACCAAAGGTTATTTGTCAAAAGTCGAAAATACAAAAAAGGCGCCTCCCGTCTCCACCTTGATCGTCCTAGCAAAGGCTTTGGAAATAAGTCTTTCAGAGATTTTTGGAGAAAAGGGGGAAAAAAGTTCCATTTCCCTAGTGAAAAGGAATGAGCGGCAGGTGGTCGCACGAAATGGAACCGTTTTCGGTTATTCCTATCAAACCCTGGCTCACAAGTTCTACAAGAAACAGATGGAACCCTATATTTTAACCCTCCCCGTCAAGCCAAAACAGGTACCCCTCTATCAACATAAAGGAGAAGAAATCCTCTTCGTGCTTGAAGGGACCATGAAATTTTTCCATGGAGACAGGGAATTCATCGTGGAAGAAGGGGACTGCCTTTACTTTGATGCAAGCATCCCCCACCACGGCATCTGTCAAGGGAAGAAAGAAGTGAAATGCTTGATGGTGATTTATACTCCAGAATAAATCAGGGATTAGGAATTGAAAGCTGAAGAGATACGAACCATCGGAGTCATCGGGGCAGGACTCATGGGCCACGGGATTGCCCAGGTCTTTGCGCTGAAGGGGTACAAGGTTAAACTTTTTGACAACGACCCAAAGGTACTTGAGAGTGCTCCGGAAAAGATCCGTAATAATTTACAGACGTTGTTGGAAATGCGTCTGATAGAATCCCAGGAGCTCGAAGATTGTCTAAATCATCTACAACTCTGCAACACCCTAACGGAAATGTGTGAGGGAGTGGAATTAACCATTGAAGCTGTCAGCGAAAACCTAGATTTAAAAAGAGCGATTTTTTTGGACCTGGAGCGCCTTACGACACCACAAACTATTCTATGTAGCAATACCTCCGGCATCAGCATTGGTCTAATAAGTGAAAAACTCCAATTCAAAGAGAGGGTGGTCGGTACCCACTTTTGGAATCCTCCTCATATCGTCCCCTGTGTTGAGGTTATTAAAAGTCAATTTGCAGCCGACGAGGTGTTTCATACCGTGATCGAATTGATGGAGAGGGTTGGGAAAGAACCTGTCCGGGTCTTAAAGGATGTCCCAGGTTTTCTTGGCAATCGGCTGCAGCATGCCCTCTGGCGTGAGGCCATCTCTTTGGTCGAAAAAGGGATTGCGAACCCTGAGGATATCGACAGAGTCGTGAAATATGGGTTTGGCCTTCGCCTCCCCTTTGTCGGTCCTCTAGAAACGGCAGACCTAGCAGGTCTGGATCTCGTCTATGATATTCATCAATATCTGTTCTCAGATTTAGAAAACCGTTCCACACCATCAACCCTCTTAAAGACACTTGTAGATCAGAAGGCAACTGGCGTAAAGGCCAAAAAAGGGTTTTATCAATGGACTGACGAAAGGATCAAACGAATCATTCAGCAACGAGATAAAGCTTTGTTAAAAATAACCGAAGTCATCAAAGGATTAAATCTGGAAAACAATCAATGAATGTCACAACCATCTTCATCCTTCACGGACTGGTCTATGCTGGGCTTCTCTTTCTTGTCTCCTCTGGCTTAACTTTAGTCTTCGGGATGATGAATGTTTTGAATTTTGCCCATGCCTCATTCTATATGCTTGCGGCCTACTTTTCGTATTCCCTTCTCATCTGGACTGGGAATTTCTATCTTTCCCTGATTGTTTGCCCCTTCTTGTTGTTTGTAATTGGTGCTGCCATTGAACGCTTTTTACTTCGAAGAGTCCATGTCCTTGGGCATGTCCACGAGCTTCTCCTCACGTTTGGGATCGCCTTCATTATTTCAGAGTTGGTAAAATGGGTGTGGGGAACGGCACCCCTTCCAGTGACAATCAAAGGTTTCCTTGATGGTAACCTCAACCTATTCGGTACTGTCTACCCTACCTACCGCCTTTTCGTCTTATTCTGCTCCATTTTGATTGGACTTCTGATGACTTTATTATTGTTGAAAACCCGTATGGGCATTATTGTGCGTAGCGCGGTAGATGATAGTGAAATGGTCAGCGCTCTCGGGGTGAACACACCCAAAGTATTCATGTTTGTTTTCGCCCTGGGTGCAGCTCTATCCGCTTTTGCAGGAGTAATCTCCGGGCCTCTTTTGTCGACGAATACCGGCATGGCCAACACGATTTTAGTGGATGCCTTTGTGGTCATCGTCATCGGTGGATTTGGAAGTCTTATTGGAGCTGTCATCGCTTCTCTCATGATCGGTCAACTTCAATCCTTTGGCGTTCTTCTCTTCCCCAAATTTTCCTTAGCTCTGATTTACATGCTGATGGCAATCGTTCTGATTCTGAAGCCATCTGGTTTTTTTGGTGAGAAGAAATAATGGAAAAGAGGATATTTAAATCCATCTGGATATGGGTCCTTATCGTTTTGGTAATCATGGTCAGCTTCCCCCTTTTGGCAAAGCCTCATCAAGTGAATTTGTTGACCGAGATGATCGTTTTCTCTTTATATGCGGTCAGCTATAATTTACTTCTCGGTTTCGGCGGACTTCTTTCCTTTGGTCACGGGATGTTCCTTGGCCTCAGCGCTTTTACCACAGGGGCGATGCTCCAACGGATTCCAGGACTTCCTTTCTTCGGCGCGGTTCTCCTCGGTACTCTCATAGCGACTCTCGTTGGTTTGGGAATTGGGTGTCTGTTGTTGAGGCACAAAGGGGCTTACTATGCGCTCCTCACCTTGGCCTTTAACGCCCTTTTCTATGCTATTGCCATCAAGTGGCAAAAAGTCACTGGGGGTGACGACGGATTACCTATAAAAAGGCCGAACATACATCTCGGTTTCACACAATTGTCCATGTCGGATGTGACTGTCTTCTACTATGTAACCTTGGTAGTGATTGGTTGCGCTCTTCTCTTTTGCTGGTACTTTACTAAAACAGCCATGGGGAAAACGGTCCTTTTGCTTCGGGAGAACGAAGAAAGGATGCAGTTTATCGGGTATGATCCATCTATCTCACGATTGATTTTGTTTACCTTTACTGCGTTTTTTGCTGGATTGGCAGGATCCTTCTATGCCCTTTTCTTCAAATTTGTTGGTGTCGATGCCATCAGTATTGACATGACGACAACGGCTCTTCTGATGACGTTTATTGGCGGAACCAAACATTTCTTCGGTCCTGTTTTGGGGGCAGGTTTTTATATCTATTTTCAAAATTTCCTCAGTGATGTCACGGATCGGTGGCCTCTCTTTATGGGCATTCTATTTATTTTATTGGTCCTCTTTGTACCTCGAGGACTCTCTGGACTTATCCAATCCCTGGTTGACCATTTAAGGAAGACAAAAAATTAATGGAAAATTGAGGACAGAGGAATGGAGATTCTTCAAGTAAAAAATATCTATAAAGATTTTTCAGGTCTCGAAGTGCTGATGGGGGTAAACTTCATTGTCAAAGCAAATGAAAAACATGCCATCATCGGCCCGAACGGGGCGGGGAAAACGACCCTTTTCAATATTATCAGTGGGAAATATAAACCTTCCTCCGGATCCATCCTGTTCAAAGAAAAGGATGTGGTAGGGTTACCTCCTCACATCCTTAATCATCTTAGAATTTGCCGTTCCTTTCAAATTACCAATATTTTTCAGAACCTAACCGTTTTTGAAAATGTCCGTGCAGGAGTGCGGTCCCAAGTAGGAATGCGTTATCACCTGTTTAAGACACCAGATCGTGATTCTAAGATCAATGCCAGAACAGAAGAAATTATTGAAAAGATTGGCCTGACCGAGGTCAAACAGAGACTGGCGCATGAGCTTTCTTATGGGCAACAGCGTGCCCTGGAAATAGGAATTACCCTCTCTTCTGACCCTGAATTAATTCTCTTAGACGAACCCACAGCTGGAATGACGCGAGAGGAGACAGAAGAGATGGTGAAGATGATGAGGTCGGTTGCTGAGAATCGAACTTTAATAATTATTGAACATGACATGGATGTCGTTTTTTCTTTAGCCGACACCATTTCTGTACTCCACAACGGCACCATCTTGACTTCAGGGAAACCCGAAGCGATTCGAAATGACCCAAAAGTCAAGGATGCCTATCTCGGAGAAGAATAAATGATTTTAGAGGCCAATGGCATTCATAGCTTCTACGGGAAGAGTCATATTCTTCAGGGAGTTTCATTAAATCTGGAGCAGGGGAATATGGTTTGCTTGTTGGGCCGAAATGGCATGGGTAAAACAACCACCCTGAAGAGCATTATGGGAATGGTCAAGCCAGCAGAGGGATCCATCTTGTTTAAAGGGAAGGAGATTGTAGGAAAGCAGCCATATGAGACTGCCCGATTAGGGATAGGTTTTGTTCCAGAAGACCGCCGAATTTTCCCAAGTTTAACCGTGCATGAAAATCTATTGGTAGGGATCGTTAAACGGCCAGAAGGTCTTATAAAAGGGGAAGCATGGTCGACCGAAAAATTATATGACCTCTTTCCCCGTCTCCAAGAACGAATGAAACAGAAAGGGGGACACTTATCAGGAGGGGAGCAGCAGATGCTCACCATAGCTCGCACTTTAATGGGAAACCCTGAGCTTATTTTAATTGACGAACCGACAGAAGGGTTAGCTCCAAAAATTGTAAAGCTAGTCACAGGGGTGCTTTCAGCTATCCATCGGTCAGGAACAACTCTTTTGCTGGTAGAACAGAATTACAAAAGCGCCATCAAGTTGGCAGAAAGATTTTATATCATGAGCAAGGGAGAAATTGTTTTCGAAGGAGGTGGTGAAACGCTGGTCATGGCTGAAGAACTTAGAAAAAAATATTTGGAGGTGTAGGTGATGGAATCTATTTTAATCAAATTTGTGAAGGAGGTATGCATATGAAAAAAATATTATTTAATCACGTATTTTTATCTGTGTTAGTCGTTTTATCGTTGATTATCATGGCATTATGCCCTATCTCGATCGATGCGGCAGAGCCTATTAAACTGGCAGCGACTGAACCCCTTTCAGGTACTTTTAAAAATATCGGGGACCGTTACCTTGAAGGGGTCCAATACGCGGCCAAAATCCTTAACGAGCAGGGTGGGGTATTGGGGCGAAAGATTGAAGTGATCCCTATGGATACAGAACTGAAACCGGATGTCGCTACACGGAAGGCCACAGCACTCATTCTTAAGGACAATGTTAAATTCTTCTGTGGCGGAACAGGAAGTTCTGTTGGGGCGGCCATGTCCACTGTGGCAGAGCAGAATAATGCCATTATGTTCAGTTATGGGATGGATGCAGCAAGTTTGACCGGGCAAAAGTGCAGTAAACATTTTTTCCGACCAGGCACCAACACCGATATGCACTCCTATGCTTTAGCTGCCTGGGTAGCGAAGAGTAAATATAAGAAGGTTTACTGCATTGGCCAGGATTATTCCTTCGGACACGAATCTGTAAAAGCTTTTATCGCGAGGTTGAAGAAATTAAACCCCTCCATCGAAATAGTGGCCGAGGTCTATCATCCCCTTGGAGAGAAGGATTATGCCCCTTACGTGAGTCGGATTGTGGCTTCGGGTGCTGATCTCGTTTTTACAACTGATTGGGGCAACGATCTGACCCTTCTTATCAAACAGGCCAAGCCATTTGGATTAAAGGCCCGCTTTGCTGGTTATTATCTGAGTGATGAGGAAACCATTTCAGCCATTGGTGAAAGCGAGATGGTTGTTGGTAGCATTGCGAGCGAGACTTACATGCTCACCATCCCCACCGAGGAGAATAAAAAATTTATTGAAAGATTTTACAAAGATAAAGGTACTTACCCGTTCTGGTTGCGAGGGAAGTCCTATAATGGTGTCATGTTTTGGGCGGAGGCTTTGAAAAAGGCAGGGTCTGATGACGTGAATGCGGTCATCAAAGCCTGGGAAGGGCTTTCTTTTAAAGGGACCTCTGGGACCTGGACGATGCGTACGTGTGACCATCAGGCCCAGGTGCCCATCTGGATTGCTGAGATCGTGCCCCAAAGCAAGTTTTTTAAACTCCCTTATGTCGGAAAGCCTACAATGATCCCAGCAAAAGAGATAGAAGTCCCCTGTGAAGAAACCGGCTGCAAGGGGAAATAAGAATAACTTTTCTCCCTCCCCCCTTTCAGGGGGAGGGAGAGGTGTGAGGAAGAAGGGTTCTCCTTTATGCCTATTTTGATCACTGGGGGCAACGGGCTAATTGGCACCTGCTTAACGCAGATGATTGTTGAATTAGGTGAACATCCCTCTGTTTTCGATATCACTCCAGTTAATCCGGTCTTGGAAAGAATCGGTCCCAAATTTAAATATTTTCTAGGATCTCTCGACAACTTACCAGATCTTTTAGATATCGTAAAAACGGAATCGATCAACACCATCTTCCATTTGGGCGGGATGCTTTCAATCCCTTCAGAAAAAAAACCTTGGGCTTCTTTTCAGTCGAATGTCGTGGGCACATTCAATGTTTTGGAGGCTGCGAGGTTAGAAAAGGTTGATAAGGTGATTTACAGTAGCACTATTGCAACTTACAGCAAAGATATTCCCTCTAATCTCATCGATGATTATACCCTCCAGCGGCCTACGACGATGTATGGGGCTACTAAGGTTTTTGGGGAACTTCTTGGACGTGTCTTTGCCAGGAAGTTTGGGATCGATTTTCGTGGGGTACGTCTCCCATCAGTCGTCGGTCCTGGAGTGAAAACAGCACATATGTCTATCTATCACTCATGGGCTATCGAGGAGCCTCTGAAGGGGAAACCTTATGAAATCTTTGTTGCACCCGAAACGAGGGTTCCAGCGATCTATTATAAGGATGCGGCCAGGGCGTTATGGTTATTGTCCAAAGCTGAAAGGGTCCAAATTAAAGCCCTGGTTTATAATATCGCCGGCTTTGTGCCTCCTTACTCTGCGGAAGAGTTGGCAGAGGTAGTCCGCTCTAAGATTACTGGTGCCCGATTAACCTTCAAACCTGACCCGATGATGATGGAACTTTTAAAGGAAATCGGCACTCTCAGATTTAACGATGAGAAGGCCCAATCCGAGTGGGGTTGGAAGACTTCCTATTCCCTTCCTGAGATGATAGACGACTTCATTGTAGAATTTAATCGAAACCAATCTACCTATCTGTGATTAGAAGATATCACGTGGAGTAGGACTTTATGAAAAAAGCGATTATTACAGCAGCAATCACCGGTGCGATCCACACCCCATCGATGTCCCCTTATCTTCCTGTGACGCCAGAACAAATCGCCGATGAAGCGATTAAAGTTCACGAAGAGGGGGGGGCTGTAGCCCATATCCATGTCCGGGATCCAAACACCGGTTACCCAACAGCAGATCAAGACGCTTATCGGGAAATTGCGGTTGAAGTCAAGAAGAGATGCGACATCATCCTCTGTTTCACAACAGGAGGGCGGTTGGGTGAACCCGTGGGAAAAAGGGTGAAGGTTGTTTCCTCCCTAAAACCGGAGATGGCCTCTTTAAATGCAGGGTCTTTGAACTTTGGCCTTTTCCATGTCGTCGACAAAATAAAAAAATGGAAATATCATTGGGAGAAAGAATATCTGGAAGGAACAGAGGACGTTATCTTTCCAAACACATTTAAAACAATGCGTGAATACCTTGAAATTATTTATGCGAATAATACCAAACCCGAGTTTGAAATTTATGATGCAGGGATGATTAACAATGTGGCCTTTTTGATCGAAGAGGGGTATGTGAGAAAGCCGGTTTACCTGCAATTTGTGATGGGGATTCTTGGTGGAATCCCTGCCACTCCGCAAAACCTGATCTTTCTTGTTGAATCAGCCAGGACAACCATCGGGGAGTTTGAATTTTCTGTATGTGCTGCTGGTAAAGCCCAGTTAAGCCTATGTACCCAGTCTCTTATTTTGGGTGGCCATGCACGTGTGGGTCTGGAAGATAATCTCCACATCGACAAAGGCATTCTGGCAAAAAGCAATGCTGAGCAGGTGGCCAAAATTATTAAAATCGCCAAGGAACTGGGCTTCGAACCTGCCACTCCGAATGAGGCCAGGAAGATATTAAACCTGAAAGGATTAGGAAATGTTAACTTTTAAACTGCCTTATCGTTGAACATGCAGTTTCTAACTACAAATTATGTTGGGACGAAGGCAGGTACCTGAGCAACCTACAACATGAATAAGAATAACCGAAAATGACTGTGACTAAATTGTGACAGAATTAAATCAAAAAGACTGAAATAGATAGAATAGACTGGAATAGGTGGAAAAGCATTTATCCAAATATTTCTAATCAATTACGGGAAACCGGACCAAATATCAAGGGGGTAGAAAAAAATTCACCAGACAGATGTATTATAAATTGTAGTCCGAATTCTTCCTTGACCTTTATCCCTTAAATAGACTCCCGTCCATTTGAAATCTCATAGATCATTGGGTTATAATTGTAAATAAATACTGGGAGAACAATTATGAAACCCATTCAATTGGAAATTGTCACAAAAGTCGTCACCTTTTTCGATCACTGCCGCCGTTGCCAAATCCTGTTCAATCAGTCAGGGCTTGACGAGAAGATCCATCAAAAAGAGATGGAGGAGTACCCTCCGGATCTAAAAGAAGAGTATTTGAAACTTTCAGACTGGATTCGAGAATTAACTCGACTCTATAAACATCGTCTCCTTATCAGGGTGATTGATGCCCAATCTCCTCTCGGATTTTACAAATCCCTGCGTCATCGGATCCGAACCTACCCTGCTTTCATTGTGGAGGGGAAAGAGACTTATACGGGATGGGATAAAAGCCAGCTCGAAAGCCTTCTGGATAAGAATATTAAGAACTCCCTTCCATCAAAACATCGAGGCTTTCAGCCTTCTCTTTCTTAAAGGGAAGGTTTCATGACAAAGAGTGTGGTTTGTTCAAAATGGGAAGAGGCGGCCGATTCGGTAAATATGGGGAGCACAAAAGGTTTGAACGACTGCAACAAAAACGCCGCGGCACACTCCCTCTAAAACCTCTCAAAAAACTTCCTAAAAAAATATTCCAAGACCTGAGGGAACCCAAAAGTCATTGTGTCAACGGGCTATTCAATCTTCGGGATAGATGATATGGATAAACCTATAAGGTTTTGAGCATCTCTTCCGCAAAATCTCTTAGATCGCTGTCACTGGCGGTCATGGCTAAAATGTCCACCTTGGCTTTGAAGCCCTGCTTCTCAATTGGATTCCTCGTCTCATAGAGGCCCTTCATTGCAGCGAGTGCCTGTAAAACCTTCTCGGGATCTGAATAATCCAATAAAAGCAAAAGTGTGCTCCAGTCGTCGGGTAGACCGTATTGATCTAAATAGGTCTTGACTACTGTCTCGAACTGATCGGTGCCGTGATAACGATCGATGTCATGATGCGCCTTATGATGTTTCTTCGTTCCTTTCTTCCCCATGAAAAGTTTGTCGGCCTCCTTTCGATACTTTTTCATCACCCATTCAGAACGACGAGATCTCACTTGTTCCTTAGGGGTTTCTTTGGGAGCATATGGACTGCGATCTTTCCTTCGATCAATCTCTCTCCAAGAAAGTTTCCCCTCTTCATCTCCGTGGCGTTCGCGTACCATCTCTTTTTCCGTATTATTGAAAAGTTCACCTCTTTATATCACCCTTTCAAAAAAAGTCAAACGTTTTGAATGATGAGTTAAGAGTTATGAGTTAGGAGTTATGAATTTATGAGATATGAATGATGAATTTGTTCCGAACTTTTAACCCTTAACTCTTCATTCTCACTTTAAATCAGATTGCTATTTTTAAAATGAAGGGGTATGATTTCATCGATTTTTGTCGGCTATCAAATCATGGGTTGGAGGTTTCCTCAATGGATGAAGAGAAATATTTGAAAAAGGTGAGGGAGTTGACCAATCGTTCTCCCTACTATCGACTTCTGAAAATGGAAGTCTTAGAGATTCAAAAAGGAAAATCCATAATCCAAATGCCCTTTAGAAAAAAACTAACTCATCCCTATGGGATTGTCCACGGAGGAGCGATCGCCTCTCTTGCCGATTCTGCGGTGGCCATGGCTTTGATCGGCTTGGTTAAACCAAGTGATAGAATCACAACGATTGAATTCAAGATCAATTTTTTTACTTCCATCAGCCAAGGGAAACTGACGGCGCAAGCGAAGATCATTTACAAAGGTTCTAAAACAGCCGTTGGGGATGTGGAGGTGAGTAATGAGGCGGGCAAATTGGTAGCCAAAGTGATTGCCACTTACATGATTCAGAGTACCGAAGACAAAAAATCCATCCTTTGAAATTTTTTTATGGGGAATTTGGTTTTTCTGAACGCTTCACCTCCACCCCTTGGGAGGTGAAGAGGAGAGTGAGGACTTCTCCTGGCTTTCCAAATTTATCCAATGGCTTCCCATTCAAGATCAGGTCGAGACCACCCGCATTTCCAATAATGATACGAATCTGATTCGATGCTTGAACAGAAATACCTTCTCCCGCTTTAAAGGTCATCTCCTTCTCAGACTGATCGTCCACTTGGAGGCTCACCCATGTCTCCTCGACGGCTTTAAGCTGGAGTGAGAAAGTCTTTTTTTCTGGAACAGAAGTGGTTGCTGGGACCGGAAGAGAAGGAGCGAGGGGTTGCTTCTCTTCGACAACAGGCTTTTCCTCCGGAAGAGGGGTGGTCGCAACGACAGGAGGAGAAGGGGTGATGGGAAGTTTTTCTTCGATGATAGGTTTCTCGGTGAAAGGTTTTTCAGGGATGGGTTTAATGGGAAGTTTAGAAGGGTAAGGGAAGAATAAATAAAAAACGATGAGGCTCGCCACGACCACTCCTCCAATCACCCAAGTCTGTTTTGTATTCCATAAAACCTTCTGCTTTGGCTTTGAGGGTTGAATGGGCGGAATTTCCTGCTTGGGTTTTGGGGGTTCGGTGGGTCGAATCTTCTCCTTGGGTTTTGGAGGTTCAGTAGGTGGAATCTTCTGCTTGGGTTTTGGGGGTTCGGTAGGTGGAATCTTCTGCTTGGTTTTTGGGGGTTCAGTGGGTGACGGAGTGTCAGGCTCTCCTTTTAAGACTCTTTCATAACGGAGAAGGATCTCATTGGGATCGAGCCTGAGATATTTGGCATAAGCTAAAAGAAACCCTTTCACATAGGTAGCGGGAGGAAGAAGGTGATATTGATCTTCTTCGATGGCTTTGAGGAGGTGTTCTCTCACCCTTGTATTGTTTGCCACCTCTCTCAAGGAAATCTTTTTGGATTCCCGCTGATTTTTAAGATATTTTCCTAACGTCTCCCTCTCATCCACAGGTGAATCTCCTCAGGGTGAATGGGTTAAATTAGGTAGATAACCCAACCGATTCAAGGCTTGGGGGTTCTGGGTCCAATTTTTCTCCACGCTCACCCACAATTCTAAAAAGACCTTCGTCCCCAAGAGAGCTTCCGCTTCTTTTCGGGCAGTCTCTCCGATATTTTTCAATTTCTGCCCACCTTTTCCGATGAGAATCTTTTTTTGAGAATCTCTCTCAACATGTATCGTTCCCTTAATAACCACAAGGTTTTTTTCGGGGCGCTCTTTAAATTCTTCAATGGTGACAGCCGTCGAATAGGGAATTTCTTGGTAGGATTGGTGGATCACCTTTTCTCGAATGATTTCAGAGACCCAAAAGCGTTCGGTCTGATCAGTGACCATGCCTTCCGGATAATAAGGTGGGGACTCGGGAAGAACTTTCAGGATTTCATCTAATAGAATTTCTATCCCTTCTCCGGTCATGGCCGAGAGGGGAATGATTTCTTTAAAGGGATGAAGTTTTTGATATTGATCCATGATGGGGAGGAGGTTCTTTTTTTTCACCAAATCAATTTTATTGATGACCAGAAAAGGAATCCCACTGCTTCCTCGGAGGGATTCAATCATCTGCTGGTCTTTTTCCAGGAGTGGGGAGGTTGCCTCGATGAGAAAGAGAAGGATATCTGCATCTCGACCTGAAGCAATGGCTGTTCGGACCATTCGTTGGTTCAGCTCAGACCGTCCCTGGTGAATCCCCGGGGTATCGAGGAAGATGAGTTGACCTCCTTCCACATGTTTGATGCCGAGAATTCGGTTCCGCGTGGTTTGAGGTTTTTCAGCGACAATGGCGATTTTATCACCAAGGAGACGATTGAAAAGGGTCGACTTCCCAACATTCGGCCTTCCCACGATGGAGATAAAACCAGATTTGAAAGGTGCCATCTTCCCGTTAAAAAAGTTATGAGTTCGGAGTTCGGAGTTCAAGAGTTATGAAATGCTCCAAACTTCTAACTCATCACCCCGAACTTTTTTCTTATGAGGGCAGGGTTAGGTCTAACACCTCTTGGATGTGTTCAACTAAGATGAAGTTCATCTCTTTCTTGATATAGTCTGGAATATCATCGAGATTCTTCTCATTCATTTTAGGCAGGATGACGGTCTTCACTCCAGCCCGACGGGCCGCCAAGATCTTCTCCTTAATTCCTCCCACTGGAAGCACTCTTCCGCTCAGGGTCAACTCGCCGGTCATCGCCATCTCATGAGGGACAGGCTTTTCTTTTAAAAGAGAGAGAACCGCTGTGGCAATGGTAATCCCAGCAGAAGGTCCATCTTTGGGGGTTGCTCCCGCCGGGATGTGGATATGAATATCACACTCTTGGTAAAAATTCTCAGGGATTTGGAGGGAAGTGGCATTGGTTCGAATATAAGAGAGGGCAGCCTGAGCAGATTCCTTCATGACCTCTCCGAGGGACCCTGTGAGGATGAGTCCTTTATCACCTCTCATTTTAGAAGTTTCGATAAAGATGATGTCTCCTCCATTTTCCGTCCAGGCCAGTCCTGTCGCCACGCCAATGCGGTCTTTCTCCTGGGCAACTTCGCGGAAGAATTTTCGCGAACCCAGAAACTCTTCGACAGCCGCTTCATCGATGGCCTCCTTCGCCGTATTGCCCATGGCCACCTCTTTGGCAATCTTTCGAAAGATCGTTGCAATCTCCCTTTCTAAATTTCGAACCCCTGCTTCCCGAGTATATTCTCCAATGATCTTGCAGACCGCTTCCGGAGTGAAAGAGAGGGAATAGTCTCTCAAACCATTTTCTTCTTTCTGATGGGGGATCAGAAATTGAAAGGCAATCTTTTCCTTCTCTTCCTCCGTATATCCTGCCAGATGGATCACCTCCATCCGATCCAATAAGGCAGGAGGAATCGGCGATAGAGTATTGGCCGTCGTGATGAACAGGACATGGGAGAGGTCAAAAGGGACATCTAAGTAATGATCGGTGAATGAAAAATTCTGCTCCGGATCGAGGGTTTCTAGAAGGGCTGCCGCTGGATCTCCTCGGACGTCCTGACCGATCTTATCCACCTCATCGAGTATAAAAACTGGATTGGAGGTCTCTGCCCTTCGGATCTCTTGAACGACTCGACCTGGAAGGGCTCCTACATAGGTTCGACGATGTCCCCGGATCTCCGCTTCATCCCTTACCCCTCCTAAGGAAATACGGATAAATTTCCTTTCCAGAGCACGGGCGATCGAGCGCCCCAAGGATGTCTTGCCTACACCAGGGGGACCAACAAAACAGAGAATGGGCCCCTTCATGGAATCTTTCAATTTCTTAACGGCTAAAAACTCTACGATTCGTTCCTTCACTTTTTCGAGGTCATAATGGTCCTCATTCAGAATGACCTGGGCCCGGCTGAGGTCCAAGTTGTCCACCGTCTTTTTATTCCATGGCATGGTGATGAGATAGTCGAGATAAGTTCTGGAGACGGTGTATTCTGCAGAAATGGGATTCATCCTTTCCAATCGGTTGATCTCTTTGTAAGCGATCTCCTCTACTTTTTGGGGCATCCCGGCATTTTGGACCTTCTCCCTGAGCTCATGGATTTCAGCCAAATAGGGATCTTCTTCAGGGGCTTCCCTCTGTCCTCTGATGGGAGGACGAAGAGAATGATCCTTTTGATATTTCCCTGCCTCTTTTCCAGGATTGAGCAAGGGATGGGGTCGGGTTGGGGAGGATTGGATCTCTCGATTGAAGTGATGGAAGACTTTTTTCAATCGTTCCAGGGGATCGACGGTCTCAAAAATCTCTTGCTGTTCCTTCAATCCCAAATGGAGGGTAATAGCGATCAAGTCAGCGAGTCGCCCTGGATGGTCAATCTTATCCAGAGTCCTCAACATCTCCTCAGGAAGGGGTTTCCCCGTGGAGAGGGAAATTTTAAAAAGGGTTCCAATGCTCTGGACAAGGGTTTCAGAAAGGACAGTCCTTTCTTGATGCTCGTTGATCTCATTGACATCTGCCTTGAAATAAGGGGCTTCCCGAGTAATGTTTTGGAGGTAAACTCTTGAAAGGCCTTCCACAAGAATCTTCATCCCTTTATTTGGCAACTTCACCAATTGGAGGATTCTGCAGACCGTTCCAATGGAAAGGAGATCCTTAGGTTGGGGATCTTTGAGAGTGGGGTCACGCAGACCCACACACCCGATGAGACTATTTTCCAATAATACTTTATTCAAGATGGCTAAAGCTTCATCGGACTGGAAAAAAAGAGGGGCTACGACGTAAGGGAAGATGACCGTCTCTTTCAGGGGGATGAAGAGAAGTCTTTGTGGAATGGAAATGTTCTCCGATTTATAAAGATATCTCACAAAAAACTCCAGCTCCAAATTGAAAAACAGTGATTATTATACGAAAATAATGGCATTTGTCAACGAAGACTGAATAGTTCTTTCATACAGGACCAAGCTTCTGGTGAGCCCCAATCCCTTTGCCCTACAATCTTCCCGACCAGCATTCCTTCTGGATCGATGAGGAATGTTTGAGGAACCCAACCTCTGACCATATATTGGTCCATGACCTTCTCCTTTAACAGCAAGAGGACAGGAAGGGTGATCTTATTTTCATTGACAATCTTTTGAGCGGCTCTCTTTCTTTCTCCATCAATGGTAATCAAAAGGATGACCAATTGATTCCTTTTCCCGATCGAAAATTTTTCTAATATAGGCAGCTCTTCTTTACAGGAAGTACACCAGGTAGCCCAAAAAATGAGGAGGACAGGCTTCCCTCTGAAGTCGCTAAGAGCGATTGGTTTTCCATCCAAACTGTTGAGGGAAAAAGCAGGGGCTTCTTTCTTTTCCTGAAATCTTTGAACTCCAAAAGAATTACAAAAAGGATATTCCAGTGGAGAGGGTGAAGTGGCCCTTCCATCCTGGAGGAAAGGAATGAGCAAGGTGGACATTCCCATCATGATCGACAACAAAAGGATGATCCTTCTTTCCATCTCCCTCTCCAAATGAAATAGTTAAGAAAACACTAAAATATATTTTAAATCGCGTCAATATCTTCTTGAAAAGAAGTTTTAGAAATGATAAGGTGTGAACCATGTAAGGTTCACACTGAAGTTAAATCAAATTGGGTCCTTACCAAAGAAGGAGGATTTTATGGCGGGAGTGAACAAAGTCATCCTCATCGGTAATCTGGGTGCAAACCCCGAGGTCAAGTACCTAAGTAACGGCACCACGGTAGCCAATTTTCGAATGGCGACGACCGAAAATCGGGTGAACCGGTCTGGAGAGAAGACCGCTATCACGGAATGGCATCGGATCGTGGCTTTCGGCCGATTAGCTGAGATATGTGGAGAATATTTGAATAAGGGAAAACAGGTTTATATTGAAGGCCGGCTCCGAACCCGAGCATGGGAAGACAAGGAAGGAAACAAGAGGTCGACGACTGAAATTGTGGCCAGCCGAATGCAGATGTTAGGAGCACCCGGAGCCCCTGCTGAGGTTGCCGATACGGGAAAAGATATTGATATCGACCATGAAGCTCCTCCGGGCTCCGACGATGATGTACCATTTTAATAGCTAATAGCTGATGGCCAATGGCTTATAGTATTTGGCTATTGGCTATATGCTATCTGCTATCAAAAAAGATACCGCCTCATACTGACATTCAGGAGAAGACCAACTCCAATCAGAGTGGAGATGATAAAAGACCCACCATAACTGAGCAGGGGAAGAGGAATCCCTACCACCGGCATCATGCCCAACACCATTCCAATGTTGATGAAGACATGCCAGAAGAGCATGGCCACCACACCAAAAGCAAGGATGGCACCAAAGCGGTCTTTTGCTTGGACAGCAATGCGAAGCCCCCACAGGATCAATACACAATAGAGTCCTACGATGAAGAGAGAACCGAACAACCCCCACTCCTCCCCGAGGGCGGAGAAAATGAAGTCCGTCTGCTGTTCGGGGAGAAAGCCCAATTTGGATTGGGTCCCTTTCATAAAACCTTTCCCAATGATCCCGCCCGAACCCACAGCAATCTTCGATTGAATAAGGTGATACCCGGCGCCCAATGGATCCAAATCTGGGTTAAAGAAGGTAATAATTCGCTTCTTCTGGTATTCTTTAAGAAAACTCCAAAGGAGCGGCACCGCAGCTCCTCCGGCTAATACAATGGCCAGCAACGAAGACCATCGAATCTTAACAAAGATCAAGATCGAGAAAAAAACTAAGAGAAGGACGATCGCTGTTCCTAAATCGGGTTGTTTAAGGATTAAACCCATCGGCAGAAGAAGGAGGAGGAAAGGCAAGGAAAGTTGTTTCAACGAATAGCCTTTTTGATGTGGGGGTTGATGGAAAAACTTTGCCAGCGCTAAGATGAGAGAGATCTTGACAAACTCCGAAGGTTGAAAGGAGAGGGATCCAATCTTGACCCATCGCTGGGCACCTGAGGTGATGATGCCATAACCCAATACGACCATTAATAGAAACAAGGCAATGGAATAAGCGATATAAGCAAAATCCGAATAAAAACGGTACTCGATGAAGGCGATGGTCACCATCACCGCCAGTCCGATCAGCAGCCAAAATATTTGTTTGAGGTAGAGGGGGGTTCCGGGCATCTCAATCTTTGCCGTGGCACTATAGAGATTAAGAATGCCGATCGTGGCAATGAGGAGGACAATTCCTAACAAAGTCCAATCGAAATGGATGAAGAGGCGTCGGTCAATCTGCATAATCTAAATCGCTCTCCCTTTCTGCCCCCTTTGAGGAAAGGGAAGGTTCGAGTTTTAAATATTTTTCGATCACCTTCTTGGCAATAGGAGCAGCTGCGGAAGCCCCAAACCCACCGTGTTCAACGAGGACAGCAATCGCAATCTTGGGATCTTCAAAAGGGGCATAAGCAACAAACCAGGCATGATCCCGAAATTTTAGAGGCATCCGGTTCATATCTCCCTTCTTAAAGTTCTCGGGCAATCTGATGACTTGTGCTGTACCCGTTTTCCCTGCCACTTTGGCATCTTTCAACGCAGACGTCCAACCTGTTCCATGGGGATCGTTGACCGCTCCCCTAAGAGCTTCTTGGACAATTTGAAAGGTTTTCTCTGAAACGTTCGCTCTTCCCAATTCCACAGGTGGATACTCTTTTAATTTGTTCCCATAGATATTTTCTACCTTTTCCACCACCTGAGGTAGGTAGAGTTTCCCTCCATTGGCAACGCCAGATATGAGCATCAAGAGTTGAAGAGGGGTCACATTCAGATATCCCTGACCTACAGAAAAGGAAAGAGTCTCACCGCTATACCATGGAGCTCCAAACCGTTTCTTTTTCCAAGAACTGGAGGGAACAGTCCCCTGTTTTTCATGAGGCAGAGAAATTCCTGTCCCCTTTCCTAATCCAAACTCATTCGCATAATGAGCAATGAGATCCACCCCTACCTTCAATCCGACTTGATAGAAGTAGATATCACAGGATTCAACGATGGCCCGATGGAGGCTGATCGCTCCATGGCCGCCTTCCTTCCAGCATCGAAAATCTCTATTTCCATAAGGGAAGGTTCCGGTGCAGGTGAATTGTGTGTTCGGAGTAATCATTCCCGATTCCAGACCCGCGATGGCGGTGATGATTTTGAAGACCGACCCAGCAGGGTATTGCCCCTGAATGCCTTTGTTTTGAAGAGGGTGATGGGGATTATCCACCAGAGATTTCCATTCTTCTGGCAAAATGTTTCTTGCAAAGATGCCCGGTTCGAAAGAAGGCTTGCTCACCATGGCTAGGATGCGTCCCGTTTTTGGATCCATGGCAATGAGAGCCCCGTTCTTATCTTGATAGGCTTCCTCAGCGGTTTTCTGGAGGTCCAAATCGACGGTGAGAAAGAGGTTGTTCCCTGGAAAGGGTTCAACGATCCCCAGGGGTCTGATCTCCCTTCCCAGGGCATCGACTTCAATCTGCCGACCTCCATCTACTCCTCTGAGATCATTTTCCCATCGGTATTCGACTCCAAATTTTCCAATCAGAGCCCCCATTCGATAGGAAGCCTCTTTGTACTGTTTCAATTCATTCTCATCAACCTCTCCCAGATAACCGATGAGATGCGAAGCCAGATCCCCATAATCATAGGCTCTCCGGGGTCTGACATCCACGATGAGTCCTGGGAGATGAACCCGATTGGATTCGAGGAGAGCCAGTTCATTCCAATCGATATCCGATTTAATCTTCACGGGTTTAAAAGGAGCCCGTCGTTTTTGAGCCTTGACTTTTTCTTCAATCTCATCCTGAGTCATGTTCAACAATCCCCCGACTTTGATCAGGACTTCTGGATTGGTTTTTAAGTCTTCGGGGACAAGATAGACTTCGAAAGACGGGCGGTTATGAGCTAAAATGTTCCCCTTTCGATCTAATAGCATTCCTCGATCAGCAGGATTCTCGCGGAGTCGAATACAGTTATTTTCAGACAAACGTCGGAGTTCACTTCCTTTGATTACTTGAAGGGACCACAGGCGGATGAAGATTAAGAGAAAAGCCAGACCGACAAAGACTACAAGATATTTATAAATTCCTTTAAAGTCTTCCATCCTCTGGGTGTTTAATTCCATCATGATCTACACCCTCTCCTTCATTCCCTTCTCGGGTTGAGGGAATAATAACGACGACCCCTTTTGAAAAATGAAAAAGAGGGGTGGGGTGGCAAGACCAGTAAAAAATGATTGGGGAAGGAGGAAAGTGAATAACAAAGGATAAAGGTTTCCAAGAGAGAGTGATTGGAGAGCGTTCATAAGAATTAAGATGAGAATTCCTTCTAGTATAGCAGAGACGAAGGCGAAAAGGAATTGGGAATAAAATCCCTCCAGGTAGAATCTTTCTTTGAAGAATTGGGCAGCAAAAAAAACAAGGGGTCTGGAGAAGGTGTAAAAGCCTAAGGCGTTTCCAGAAAATAAATCCATGAGAGTCCCCATCAAGAATGCCAAAATTCCACCGAAGATTGGCGGAAATAAAAAGGCCAGGTAGAGGGTAAAGATGAGGAGGATGTCGGGCCTGATCCGATGAATAGGAAAGGAGGGTAACAATGTCGTCTGAAGGATAAGGAAAAGAATTCCTACTAAAAGAGAGAAAATGATTCGTTTCATTTTCGGGTCTTCTTCCCCTTTTCTACCTTTTCTTCTTGAGGTTGGGAAGATGGGAGAGGTTCTATGATGACGAAGACCTCCTCCAATTGTGTCAAATCCACACTGGGCACTAATTCAGCATATTGAAAAACACCGTGCCCCTTCTTGTCCACCTTCTTGATTTCACCCACCATCAATCCCTTTGGAAAATTTCCACCCAATCCCGAAGTCACGACGACATCCCCGACAGCCACCTCTTCGGCTCGGCGAAGATATTTCAGTTGGCACCGGTTCTCTCCTTTTCCTTCAACGATGGTCTTGGCACGGGTTCTCTGGACAATGGAATCGACGGCGCTGTTGTAATCGGTGAGGAGAAGAACGGTGGCATAATGGGGAGCGGTCTTCAAAATCTGGCCGATCACTCCTGCTGGCGAGATCACCGCCATTCCCTTTTTCACCCCGTCCCTTTCCCCTTTATTAATGGTTACACTCTTGAACCAAGAAGAGGGGTCCTGACCAATGACTTCAGCCCCGATCATAGAAGGAGAGTTTTTCTCCCGAAATTGAAGAAGTTGACTCAGGCGTTCATTGGCCAACTTCATTTCTTTCATTCGATGGTTTTCTTCCTGAAGCTCAGCGATTTTTTGCTTGAGCATCCTGTTCTCTTTCCCAAGATTGACCATATAAACATATTGTGTGAAGGTTCCCTGTACGGTCTTGATAACAAGGGTAGCCGCTTTCTGAAAAGGAGAACAGATCTCCATTAAAAGGGCATCGAAAAATTCCACCCCTTCTCTCTGTTTAGCTCTCAAAGACATCAGAACGAGGGCGAACAACAAAAGGAGGACGATAAAAATAAGAAGGCTATATCTTCGGAAGAGGAAAAAATCACGGATCCCCATTAATCTCAATATTGAACAGTTACCGTATGGAGTAACTGTTCGTTGTCTAATACCATCCCTGCACCTAAAACAATGGACGAGAGGGGATCATCGACGATCGTAATCGGAAGGCTGGTCACCTCCCGGAGCAAAACATCAAGGTTCTTGAGAAGAGCACCCCCGCCCACCAGGACAATCCCTTTGTCCACAATATCTGCGGCCAATTCTGGTGGTGTGCCTTCCAGAGTGATCCGGACGGTATCGATGATGGTATTGATCGATTCAGCCAAGGCCTCTCGAACTTCCTCACTATTAATCTCAAGGGTTTTGGGAATGCCTGTCACCAAGTCTCTCCCCTTGACCTCTATGGTTTGAGGATTCTCTTCAGGATAGGCGGTCCCAATATTAATCTTGACCAACTCAGCCGTGCGCTCGCCAATAAGAAGGTTATATTTTCTTTTGACATACTGGACGATGGCTTCATCCATCTTATCACCAGCTACCCGAATGGATTGACTGGTCACAATCCCCGACAGGGAAATGACAGCCACCTCTGTGGTCCCCCCCCCGATGTCAACCACCATATTCCCAGAGGCTTCAGTAATGGGAAGTCCAGCCCCAATCGCAGCAGCCATCGGCTCTTCAATCAGATAGATCTCCCTTGCGCCAGCAGACTGGGCCGATTCCCGAACCGCACGTTTTTCAACAGGCGTAATGCCGGAGGGAACAGAGATGACCACTCGAGGCCGAAGCAGGGTTTTTCGATTATGAACTTTGGCGATGAAATAACGGAGCATCTCACCGGTGATTTCAAAATCCGCGATCACCCCATCCTTCATCGGTCGGATGGCAAAAATGTTACCGGGGGTTCGACCCAACATCTCTTTGGCTTCACGACCCACAGCCAGGACGCGCTTCTCTCCTCTCGAATCCCTTTGAATGGCCACTACGGAGGGTTCAGAAGAGACGATTCCCTTCCCTTTCACATAGACAACGGTATTGGCTGTTCCCAAATCAATGGCTAAATCCATTGAAAACAGACCCCATAGTGAATCAAATACCATCCTTTCCTCCGTTTCTTTAAGCCACCTCATATTAACAAATTCTTCAATTTGATTCAAGAAAATTAATCAAAAATTAATCAAAGCAAACAGGCTGCCCGCCATAGGCAGGATTACCTCTCAAAAGGAGGTTTACCTCATGCAGGCTTGTCCGCTGTAGACAAATTTATTTGCTGTAAACGGGCGTTGACCCTTTCCCATGGAATGGGTTAAATAGAAAGCATGAAGATCCTTCTGATCTCACCTGAGCGGGAACGAAAAAAGGAAGAAGCCTTCCTCTTTCGGCTCAGTTTCTTAAACCTCCCCTATATTGCAGCCGTTACACCTCCTGGGGTGGAGGTGAAGATTGTGGATGAAGCCTTTGAAAAAATTAATTTCGAAGAGAAGGTGGATCTGGTGGGGTTGACTGCTCAAACCCCTGTTGCCCCCCGGGCTTACCAGATCGCAGAAGAGTTCAGAAAGAGAGGAACCCTTACGGTCATGGGAGGTGTCCATGCCAGCATGCTCCCTCAGGAGGCGCTTCAACATGCTGATGCAGTCGTCGTGGGAGAAGCCGAAGAGGTCTGGCCAGATCTGATCGAGGATCTGAGAAGAGGCCAGATGAGACGGATTTATGTGGGGAGTGAGTTTATCAATCCCTCCAAACTCCCCCTTCCCCGGAGGGATCTTCTCAATGAAAAATTTTACTTTCCGCTGAAATTAATCGAAACCACACGAGGGTGTCCTCATCACTGCGCCTTCTGTGGTGTCTCAAAATTTTTTGGATTTCGATACCGCAACCGTCCCATCTCCGAAATTGAACGAGAACTCAAAACCCTTTTCCAAAAGGGGCCGGTGATGCACCCTGCATTAAAAAAAATTCTCTCTCTATTGAACAAAGATCTTCCCTACTTTCTCAAAAGAAGACTCCTTTACATCATCGATTCAAATGTCGCAGGGGATAAGCGGTTTTGCCTTGACCTCCTTTCCCTTCTTAAAGAATTCGACCTCCTCTGGTATGGCCATGCACCTGTTTCCATCGCCTTTGATCAGAAACTTATTGAAGGATTTGCACAAAGTGGTTGTATTGCGATGAATATCGGTTTTGAGTCCTTCTCCACAAAGAATCTGAATGCGATGGGGAAGGGATTCAACCAGCCCTCCCGTTATGCCGAAGCCGTCGAAAGAATACACGATCAAGGAATCGGTATTATGGGAACCTTCATCGTAGGGTTGGATGACGATGACCCTGGAGTCTTTCAAAGGATCTTTGACTTCTGCATTGATTCGAAGCTTGATTGGGCTCTGACCTTCATCATGGCCCCCTATCCTGGAACCGATTCATTTCTTCGATTGGAAAAAGAAGGAAGGATCTTTTGCAGGGATTGGGAGAAATACGATTCCCTCAATGCTGTCTATCAACCTTTATTGATGTCTGCGGAAGAATTAGAAAAAGGGACGAAGAGAGTCTGGAAAGAGGTTTTCTCAACTTCTTCCATCTATAAAAGGATTCTCAAAAGACCCTGGATTCATCCCCTCTTCTATTTGGCGATGAATTGGCAGTTTCACAAATTGACGAGAAAATGGTAGAATCATTGGCTATGAATATCCATTTTTTTAAATTCGCTTCTTTTCTTTATCTCTTTGGGACATTAGCCTATTTATCATATATCATTTTTCTGAAAGACACCCTCTCTAAAATAGCGGTTGCCGTCGTATCCATTGGATTCGCCTTCCATACCCTGGCCCTCCTTACGAGGTATGTCGAAGCCGGCTATACGCCTGTGACCAACCTCTATGAATCCCTCTCCTTCTTTGCATGGATGATCATTGGCATCCTCCTGATCGCCAGTCTCAAATATAAAGTCAAGGTCTTAGGTTCCTTTCTCACTCCCATTGCCCTCATCCTCATGCTTTTCGCTTTGGCCCTTCCCAAAGAAATATTTCCCCTGGCCCCGGTCTTAAAGAGTTTCTGGCATCCTTTCCATGTCATCTTTGCTTTTTTGGGCAATGCCATCTTCACCTTTACCTTCTGTTGTGGAGTAATGTATCTGATTCAAGAACATCAACTCAAATCGAAAAGGATAGGGGCTATCACAAAAAGGCTCCCTCCTTTGAATCTCCTGGACGATCTGAGTTACCAGTCTCTCAAGTTCGGATTTCCACTATTGACCCTGGGGATCATTACAGGTGCCGTCTGGGCAGAATATGCCTGGGGACGATATTGGAATTGGGATCCCAAAGAAACATGGTCCCTCATCACCTGGCTTCTGTATGCGGCACTCCTTCACCAGCGTTTAACCGTTGGGTGGAGGGGACGGAAGGCAGCCATCATGGCCATTGTGGGGTTCCTGGCTGTCCTTTTTACATTTTTAGGCGTGAACCTTATTCTCCCTGGGCTACATGCTTATTCGAATTGGTAATAACCAAATCATGACGGAACTCCTCGTTATCGGATTAAATCATAAGACAGCATCCATTGACGTTCGGGAACGCCTCGCCTTCCCAGAGGGTGGAATAGAGCGAGCCCTGAGCCGAGTCAAATCCTTTCCTTCATTAAAAGAGAATATGATCCTTTCCACTTGTAATCGGGTGGAAATTTATGCGGCAGCCCGGGAAACGGAAAAAGCGATTCACGATCTCAAGGAATTTTTCTCCCAATATCATAAAATCTCTTCGAAGGAATTCGAAAAAAGTCTCTACACCCATGTTGGAGAAGAGGCGGTGAGGCATATCTTCCGAGTCGCCTCGAGTCTTGATTCGATGGTCGTGGGGGAACCTCAAATCCTAGGCCAGATCAAGTCAGCCTACAACATGGCCGTTGAATCAAAAACCTCTGGCCTTATCCTCCATCGACTTCTGCATCGGGCCTTCCATGTGGCCAAAAGAGTGAGGACGGAGACGAAGGTTGGCAATAGCGCTGTTTCGGTCAGTTTCGTCGCAGTGGAGTTAGCTAAAAAAATCTTTGGGACTCTTGAAAAAAGGACCGTTTTGCTGATCGGTGCTGGAGAGATGAGTGAACTCGCTGCCCGACATCTCGTCTCAGGAGGGATCGAAAAGGTCCTGTTAACGAACCGAACCTATGAAAGGGCTGTTGAATTGGCTCAAGAATTTAGAGGTGAATCCATCCCTTTTGAAGAGATGAACCAAGGGTTGAAAAAGGTGGACATTGTGATCAGTGCTACCGATTCGACCCACTATCTCATCGAGCATGATCAAGTCGCAAAAGTAATGAAGGATCGAAAACAGAAGCCCATCTTCTTTATTGACATCGCCGACCCTCGAGACATCGAACCCAAAGTCGGGGATATCGAAAATGTCTACCTCTACAATATTGATGACCTACAAAAAGTAGCCAATGAGAACATCCAGGACCGAGAAAAGGAGGCTAGAAAAGCAGAGACCATCGTGCAGGGTGAGGTGGTTAAATTTGTCAATTGGTATCATTCCCTCGAGGTGACACCTACGATCATTGCCTTGAGGGAAAAATTTGAAGCAATCCGGAACAGGGAGCTGGGGAAAATCCTTTCCCTCTACCCAACCCTCACCGAAAAAGAAAAACAATCCCTTGAGGCCATGACCTCCGCCATCATCAACAAGATCCTCCACGGACCACTCACCCTTCTGAAACAGACGGATGAAGAAGCCATGTCCGACCTCTACCTCGATGCCCTCCGTACACTTTTCCAAGTTTCTGAAAAAACCTTAGGAGAATCCGACACGGAGAAAGAAAAGGAGGATTAAGATGCCTGAATTTAGACAGAACATGGTTTCAAAAGAGTGGGTGATCATTGCAACAGAGAGAGCAAAAAGGCCCGATCACTTTATCCAGGAAAAAAAGAAAAAGAACCCCCTTCCCCCTCACAGGGAGGATTGCCCTTTTTGCCCGGGTAACGAATCCATGACACCTCCTTCACTCTTCTCCATTGAAAAAAATGGGGTGTGGTCTCTACGAGTCGTCCCCAACAAATTCGCAGCCCTTCAGAGCCATTTGACGACAGAGCGAAAACGTGAGGGCCGATTCTTAAAGGTGGATGGATTTGGAATAGCAGAGGTAATCATTGAAACTCCATTCCATAATCGGACGATCGCCTCCATGGATTTGGAGGAAGTAAAAAATACAGCCATTGCTTATAGAGAAAGATATGCTGCTCTTTCAAAAATGGAACAACTTGACCTCATCACCATCTTCCGAAATTGTGGTGAGAAGGCAGGGACCTCTCTCGAACATCCTCACTCCCAGATCATTGCTACACCCATTGTCCCTCCACATGTTAGGGATCCGCTCTACCAATCCCAACTTGCCTGCGATACCTATGGAGATTGCATTTATTGTGGAATGATGGAGGAAGAAAAACGTCAACAGGTGCGGGTGGTGAAAGAAACAGAATATTTTCTGGTCATCTGCCCTTTTGCCTCTCGCTCGCCTTTCGAGACCAGAATCTATCCAAAGATTCATCGGTCCTCTTTTGTCACGATATCGAACCAGGAACTGGTGGATTTCGCCTCAGTGCTTCAGGATACGATAAAGAGGCTCTATGTAGGGCTAAACGATCCTGACTACAATTATATCATCCGCTCCGCTCCCATTGAGGACAGAGAGGTCAAATACCATCACTGGTATGTTGTCATCGTTCCCAAACTGACAACGCCTGCCGGTTTTGAGATTGGAACAGGCATCTACATCAACACCACGCTTCCCGAACAGTGTGCTGAATTCTTAAGAGGGGTCAAAATCTAATGCCCTCAAAAGAACTTAGAATTGGGACCCGCGGAAGCCAGCTCGCCCTTTACCAAGCCAATTGGGTGAGGGAGAAATTAATCGAGGCCCATCTCGGTCTCACCGTCACGCTGATCAAAATCAAAACTACGGGAGATAAAATTCAGGATGTCCCATTAGCGAAGATGGGTGGGAAGGGTCTTTTTGTCAAAGAGATCGAGGAGGCGCTCATCCAAAAAAAGATTGACCTCGCGGTTCACAGCATCAAGGATGTCCCCACCGAATTTCCAAAAGGTCTCCATCTCTCTGTGATTACCCAGAGGGAGGATCCCCGTGATGTTTTCATCTCAAGGGATGGAAGGGTATTAAAAGATCTTCCTCGAAAGGCGAAGATTGGTACAAGCAGCTTGAGACGTCAAGCCCAACTGCTCCATTTCAGAAGTGACTTGGAGTTAGTTCCTCTCAGAGGAAATTTAGATACTCGACTGAAGAAGTTAAAAACGATGAGCTTAGATGGAATTGTCTTGGCTCTTGCGGGTGTAAAAAGATTGGGTCTTCAAGAGAGGATCACAGAAATCATTCCTACGGAAATATCTCTCCCCGCAATCGGCCAGGGAGCATTAGGAATCGAAACAAGACTGGGTGATAAAGAGGTTGAAGAACAAATCCAGTTTCTCAATGATAAAGATTCATGGATCGCTGTTTCAGCAGAGAGGGCCTTCCTCAAGAAACTGGAAGGAGGCTGTCAAGTCCCCATCGCTGCTTTTGCCCGTACGGTTGGGACTATCTTTCAAATGGATGGATTGGTAGGAACGATAGACGGAAAGAGGCTTGTCAGACATCATATAGAAGGGCCCATCGAGAAGGCGGAGTCGCTCGGGATCGAGTTGGCTGAGATCCTCTTGGGCAAAGGAGCGAGGGAGATCCTCGATGAAGTTTATAGAAGGTCAGGTCCTGCCGTCGAAATGCCCTAACCCGGCAAAGCCGGAATTAAACAAGCTTTTGGAATTGAAAAAATCCGAAATCCGAATATCGAAATCCGAAACAAATCCGAATTTTCAAAGTCGCCAGTTCAATAATGAAGTGCAACACTTAGGTTTACGTAGTATCCTAAGTGTATGGAAAAACTAAACTATAAACATCTCTCC
>Ga0315279_10002434_pt1 | contig 27938 bp, 17 predicted proteins | sample YL17G06_20_MG_FD_203694 | JGI IMG/M metagenome (GOLD analysis project Ga0315279, IMG submission 203694) | Sediment microbial communities from Yellowstone Lake, YNP, Wyoming, USA - YL17G06_20 | ecosystem: Environmental > Aquatic > Freshwater > Lake > Sediment | place: USA: Wyoming | collected... | reverse complement strand
TTATCGCAGTCACAGGGTAGTTGCGCCTCGCAAAATCTTCTGTCTTAAGCGGGGGACCGAGGTGTGCGGAGTGATCGTTTATTGTTATCCGCCTCCCAGTGCCTACGGTCGAAGAATGGTTCTGCCCAGAATGACGATGCGAGAACTGAATCAGAAACTAACCATTATTAACCGTGTTGTGGTTCACCCGAAATATCGGAGCATAGGACTCGGAGCGAAACTTATTCGGGACACCTTACCCTTGACCGGTACGCCCTACGTGGAGATGGTTGCGGTGATGGCCAAGTACAATCCTTTTGCAGAGAAGGCGAGGATGAAGAAGGTTACTGAGCAGGAGCCTCAGAGGGAGATTTTACGGGTTTCCAAGGTCCTTCAAGAGGCCGAGTTTAATGTCCAGCTGCTTGGAAGCGGGAACTATGTATTCCAGAAACTTCAAGCACTCAAAGCTGATGACCTGGAAAGGGTTAGGGAGGCCTTCATCAAAGCCGACCACCCACGCTTCTTCAAGTTTTTCAGCTCAGGCCTTCCATTCGGGCATATGGGGGATTACGAGAAAAAAGTGAATGCTGCAACCTTGGAGCAGCTTGCAGGACTCATCAAGATCTGCGGTTTTCTATTGCAGACGAAGGTTTACTTGTTCTGGTCAAAGAAAAAGCAGGCGTGCAAGACTCGCGCTAACGGTCATCGCGCGCACTAACGCAGAACATCAGTAACTTCACGCTCACCTTCCAGGAAGCCTAGACTCGGCCTTCATGAGGCAAACAATTCTCTTAGGCCTATTATTTCGAGCGGGTTTTCACTAGCCTCATATCCCCGTATGCTGCAAATTCTGGCGTATATTTCGGTTTTGTTGTTCAATATGTCTGACGAATCTGCCGTACAAAAGGAGGCCGGAGCATCTCCTTCTGCCCAACATAATGCATCCGTCAGAATTCCAGCATCGACAGCATTGCTTACACACAATTCGATTTGTCTTTGACAGCTAAGATCAGATGACAAAGGAATTAGGGGGTGCATTGTGAGGGAAAATGCGTGCTCAACGCCTAAATCAATCAGTCTCCCTATTCTTCTGAGAAGTGTAAGAACTTCAACCTTGCTTTTTGGTACAAGCGATTGGAGCAACTGAGTTAGATGACGTAGGTCGTTCGGGAGTAACGATAATGATGGTCGGAAAGGTTCGCCGGTGTTGCTGTTATAGAAGCGAATGAGATCCTCATAGAGTTGTCGACGTCGTCTTTTCACCTTGCCTAGTTCACTCTTGACCCTCATTCCTGAATACCGTCTGTAGTTCTCATGGAAAAGTCTTACAGAAAACGGGTGATCGGGCTCAAAATCAATAGCATAGGACAAAAAAAGGTTCGAATCAAGGAATAAGCGAAGTGAATTCATTAATCATCCTTCGCACGTCCGTAAATTCCTACTAGATTAGACAGGGTTCTTGCAGTTCTTTCGTCTCTAAAAGCTTCTTCTTTGAACTCCTGAAGTTCCGCCCAGGAAAGACTCAATCTTGAGTTCTCTCTGTTCTCTTCCAGCTTCTGAAACTGAGCTGGAACTTTCTTCAAGATTATTTCTTCAATTTGTCTCATCTTTCCTCTTTCGTCAGTTGCCCTAAGACCAGTCACGGTTCGTTGAGAGATTTCGCATGCGAAGGGGTTCCACACAAAATCATCAAATGCCTTCTTTGCTTCTCTGAAGAATGAGACTTTCAACGCTTGTTTGCTTCCCTTTTTCACCAGCAGCTCTATCTTGTCGAACGCAGTTTCGACTATGTCCATGAACCTAGCGTTTGAATCACTTAGTCGCTCATCGTCAAATGAGCCTATTGTTGCTTCAGAGAACTCGGACAAGTATTCGCTAGCTTGCTCAATCTGTGCAACGAAACGCGCTCGACTTAGCGTTCTCGCCTGATTGACCATATCTTCAAAGAGATTGGACAGTTTCTGTTTTGAAACATAAAGGTTCTTGTATTTTGAAGGGGCTTCTCTCTCATAATAGTGAACTAGGAAGTCTCGAGGACTCCTTCCGCTAATTTCGGGAAGTCGTTCTTGAAGAAAGGCTAAAATATCTTCAACCGGAATTCCCAAACTGACCGCCCCTTTTCGCAAGCCAAGCGCACGTTCAGGGTGCCTTGAATAGTCATTCCTGAAAAACAGGAAACGTGGATTATCCAACGCATTGCAATGAACGAATGTCCCGAACTTGTACCAACTTCTGGTGACAGGTATTTGGAACTTTTCAAATGTGCTTGCTTCGATTTTGTGGACTCTTGTGTGGGATACCCAATGAGAGGCTTCCGATCTTAGCGTAGGCCGCCCTTTGTTTCTGAGATGAATTATCTCCGCCAGAAGCCATCGTACTACAAAGTCTTCTTGTTCGGGCGAAGAAATCATGGTAGCGTAATGAGAAGGAAGAGGTATATAAAAGATGTGAACAATAGTTCTATCCAACAGTCAATCCACGGGACTCAATCCGTGGGACGTGCGGCAGGGTGGCGTCGGCAAAGCTTAAACACAAATCTCTTGACACCATGGAAAAGACAGAGCAAAAATGAATCCAGATAGCCAGAGGAATATCTAAGACCTCACATCTCCAACAAGATTACATAAGTCAACAAAAGCAGCGTCAAACTGTGCCAGCTAACAGTCCAGCCAACAGTCAATGCTCCATGAAGTAGTTGCCATCGCCAATTACGAATGTCTTGAAACAGAAACGCATTTTCATTGAGATATGTGAGTTTTACTTTGAGTGAAACACATGAGGTCTCGTTTTGCAGGAGTCGCAACTCATGATTTAAGTCGTTAATGCGATCCTTTGGCTTGTACTTCTTCACTTGACCGTTGGTTTTCAACACATGAAACTCTTTCTGAACGATGCCTCCTGCAGATATGAACTGACGTAGTTTTCTTCTTATCACTCCTTCAAGCAAAGGATACGCCAGAAACGTTGCCATTTGCAGGCTGGGTTCAGTTTCCATTGAAGGAACATTGAAGGGTTCTGGTCCGATGATCCTTCCAATATGCTTCGTTAGTGGTCAGCGGGTCGCGCCAAAGCGAGGTCTATGGGGTCGTCTGGAGCCTCCTTGTCAGACCGGAAAAAGTACCTAACTTCTCTTTTAAGCCATCAAATAGATGTTGCGGGACCTTGAGGTATCTCCATTCTTCTTTGGAATCTATGGATACGTCTTTGCACCATTTCCTAATCGCTTCATCCTTCCTATCTACATCCACGAATTCCCTACCCTTAGTCTCAATTATCCAAAAAACTCGTCTGCCTTTGTCCTTTTGAACGGCCACGAAATCTGGGAAATAGAGTCTTATGGCTCCGCGGGAACTTAGATAATCAATTCTGAAGATATTAGCCAATGTGGCAAAACTCTCAACATCAGTACATGCATCAAGAAATTGCGCGAAGTCTTCCTCAAAGTTATTGTAAACTGTAACGAAGTTGAAAATGGTCTTCTTGCACCTCAAATGCTTTCTGTGCCACATAAACGGCTCCACTTCAGACAGCTTCAAGTTTGATTGTCTGAAAATGGTCTCTTTCGATTCAGCGGTGATCTCGCCGAATCTTTTTGCCAGCAATTCAACAATGGCTTCTTGAATCACTATGTCGCACAAGTGAACTCTGAGCCTTTCATCTTCAGCATCATTTATCTTTGTCTCGAAGCATTTCTGCAGGATATAGGATTCGGTGATGGGATATATCTCGTTGAAATCACACGTCAAGCGGGCTCTTTTCATCACTTCCAGAGCGATATATGCAATGAGTTCTCTTCCTTGCGAAATTGCCGATGGAGTTATGATGGCCCTGTGAATCTCAGTCCCTGTCACAGGAAAGTTCATTCTTAGCTCTATTCTTCTCTTTTCGTCCAGCTTATTTGATGTGAATAATGATGGCAGATCTGAGATCTCTACTTCTGAGACTCTCTTGTAGTTCCTTCTGTATCGAAATTCCGTTGCCGGCAATTCTATTTCATATTGAAGTCTCGACCTCTCGGGGGAGATAGTAACTGGAAGGGGAGGCTTTGTGGTTGTATTGATTCCAACGCCCTCCTTTTCCAGTTCTCTTACGAATTTCTCAAAAGCCTCGGTTCCCATTACTTCTAGTGTCTGAGTCTGGTCAGGGCTAATCCCCTGCAATAATCTTAAACCTCTACCTACGGCCTGCTCGGGAAGAATCTCGGCCTTAGAAGTAAAAGGTCGAAGGCCAAGTATTATCGTGACATTTTTGACATCCCATCCTTCTCTAAGCATCAAAACACTGACAATGACCTTTACCTTGCTATCCTTTTCGTCGACTTCTCGCGCAGCCTTTCTCAGTTCGTCGAGGTCTGCTTTGCGTATCTCTCCTGAGGTGTCAGTGTGAATGACCAAAACCTCATCTTGGGGTCTGGTTAGACCCCATCTGTCCTTTTGCTTGATTATTGCTTCTGCGATTCTGTCAGCGTACTGGTTCCTCTCAGTCATAATGAAGAGGACTGGTTTCTTTCCAATCTCACCGTAGACTTCACTGTGTTTTGTCCACCTGTCAAGTGCCGCAGCAACCCAGTCACCATACTTTCTTACAACGTTTTCGCTGTTCACGTTTTCAGGATCTCGTTTGTCAACTTTTCGAACTATTAGGGGTGCCTTGACAATTCTGTCTTCGACCGCCTGGGCTAATGGATAGTCGACAATTATCCAGGGGAAATAGGTTCCTGACTGTGTCTTGGGGGTTGCTGAGAAGTCCAGCCAAAGGGTTAACCCATCCGGAAGAGACCTATGAATAGACATCAAAGTTTTGTGCCACTGCAATTGTGCATCGTGAACATGGTGAGCTTCGTCGTTGATCACCAAAAGATTATCCAGCTTCTTCATTTTCTCCAACAATGTAGCAGGTGGCTTGGTCAAGTCTTTCTTTGGCTCTCTACCAAGGATGGCCTCTACAATGTTGCCGGGGGTCCATTGATCCTCTCGCGATTCGTAAAGTTGCTGGATGTTGTTTACTATCAGATTTCCTGACCTTTGTAAAGGTGATTCATCATCGCGGAGAAAGACTTTCAAGGTCCACAGGTGTTTCCATTGTGGAGGGATTAGAGGCAGCGTGTTGAATACTCTATTGTTTGCAAAATCCTTTTCCAGTCTTTCGTAGACAATCACGTTGGGGGCGATTGTCAGAAAATTGTCCGCGTATCTGTTGTCTCTCTCTCGTATTCTGTTGAAATATGACCAGGCTATTATCAAAGCCATCTCATAAGTCTTACCTGAACCTGTTGCCATTTTGAAAGCATATCTTAGGAGTCCTTTTGGGGGCAGATCTTGTTCTCCTCTTTGTTCGAGTTCGGGAAAGTAGCGGATCACTTTCCTATTCTGATCAAGGTCTTCAACTATTTCGACCGCACTACCTAACAAATCGCTACGGATCTTGTCAGCATAGCCGTCAATAACTGGAGCAATATCATCATACTTTTTCACTTCAAAGAGATAGGCTAAAGTCTCAACTGCCTCTTTTTGACAAAACCAGAATTTGAACAACTCCTTTTCTGCTATGTGGTCCGTCTCAAACCAGAACTTGAAGAGTTCTCGGGTGGTAGCGGTGGCGCCAGGGTAGTTCAATTCCCTCCATTTTCCGACCTCTTCTCTCAGTCTTTTTACCAACAGCATTTTAGTTGGACGACGGCCTTCAACAACCTTATATGAGTTCAAGCCTTCCTTTACCAGGTAGCATTTCGGCTCCTGATAAGGCTCCCGGCCTTCAACATAGGGAAGCGTTTTGTCATACTGAATCCACGTCCGAGGCATTTACGGGACCTCAACTTCGAATATCTGGGACGTATCTATCCCAAAAATGTCGATTATTTTAACGAATATTTTGTACTTGCCTGAGCTTTTGTATGTGTACGGGCCTGCCTTCAAGCTTATGTTTCTGTTTTTGTTTGTTCTGTAGGAAACCCATCCGTTGTGAAATGTGTCATTCTTGAAATCGAAATCCAAGGCCCAATAATCTATCCAATCACTCCATTTCTTTATGTTGTCTCTTACATCCTTTGGTATCAAATCCGTATGAGGAATTACGAAGTCCGTTAGTTTGACGTACAAGGTTTTGTCACTGGGTATAACGTTTCCCCTATTTGGCATCTTGCCATTAATCTCAATTCTGAAATGAGCCAGTTCGAAAAATCTTATGTCCCCCCTTTCTACAGCCTGTTTGTCCAATACCTCATGGGGGATTAAGCGGAGTTTGAGTTTTATGGCCTCTTTGTTGGCGATGTCTTGTATAGCGTCGTTTAACCCCATTTCCCATTCCCAACCCAGGACATGGAGTTCGTTCTGCCCAACGGACTTGCAGTCAGAAATGGCATCCAGGATCTCCTGAATGGTGACAGGCGAGTCTATCGAACCGACGTAGACAAGGGCACTTCCCTTTTTTCCATGAATGCTGGAAAAGCCTGACAAGGGTTCGGCGCCATAGAGTCTCAACATGAAGGCAAGATATTCATATAGAACCTGCTTTTCGTCTTTTTGATTGAACGTTTTGATCTGCCAAAGCTGACGCTCATATCTGCCCAAGTTCAATATTTCAAACGCTCTCGCCTTCTTGCCATAATTCTTTGAATCGTCCTCGAGATCTTTCGAATTCTCGATCTCCAACAGCCTTTTCCTAGTAAGGTGAATCGCATATCTCGACAGGTCGCAACCTATCCATCTTCTGCCCATTTTCTCTGCAACTGCCAATGTTGTACCTGTACCGCAGAAGAAATCCGCTACAAGGTCTCCTTTTTCGGATGAAGTTTCTACTATGCGTCTGAGCAAAGCCTCGGGCTTCTGTGTCGCATATCCCAATGATTCTAACGCTTGAGAATTGATCGGGTAGATGTCGGTCCATAGGTCATCAACGATGTCCCCTTCTATCTCGTCAAAGAATTGGATTTTCTCCGGTCGGCCACCTGATGTAAGTCTAATTAGTCCTTTGGACAAGGCTTCGTCAATTCTTTCTTGGCTCCATATCCAATGCCGACCAGGAGGGGGAGCGATAACCTTGTCACCGAATTTCCTAGGTGGTCCTTTTCCTTTTTGGATGAGAGAAACTCCACGATATAGTCTTCCAGTTTTAGGGTCTCTCCTATAATGAGATTGGACATATCTGGGATCGAGTTCTTTTCGTTGTGTTTTGTAGAATGATGTCTCTCCCTTCGTAAACAAATAGAGGTTATCATGTACGTTGCCAAAACCGCTTGTCTGTGACTTTGTGGTTCTGATTTTTTGCCAAACAATCTCATTGACGAGGTTGCCGGCTCCAAACATTTCTTCCAACAAGTTGCGTATGAAATGCGATGTTTGCCATCCGGTATGGACATATATTGACCCATCTTCTGCTAACAATTCACTCATGATAGATAACCGTTCATACATCATAGAAAGATATGAGTCTGGTCCGCGCCCCCATGTATCTCTGTAAGCTTTTTCTTCCAGTATTGAATGCTCCTTTGTTACTTCTTCTTCCTCATCCCCTACGTGCACTCTAAACCTAAAATCGGCTCCAGTGGCAAATGGAGGATCTATATAGATCAAATCTATTTTCCCGGCGAATCTCTCCAAAAGTGAGGACATTACTAGTTTGTTGTCTCCCCATATGAGCTTGTTACTCCATCCGTCCTCGAAAGTCTCTGCTTTCCCTCCTTTCCACGTATCGTAAAGCGTCATTTGTTCATGCTTTCTTGGTGTCCCAATTCTAGGTGAGTTTATGTTTTCGACTATTTGGAACGGATAAGGGCCAGACCTGTCTATGGGCCGTATTTTGCCCTCCTCATCATATTTGTCGGGCCACACTAACTCGGTATTCTTTATGTTGATTTTGCCCATCTAACCAACCACTAATTTGATTGACGATCTGGATATTTTAACTTCTTCAACTCTATAATGCTATTAGACGCGCAATAATACCTGAAGTCACACTCTCTACACGTTTTTTCGTAATTTGGCGCTTTGTCTACTCCGAATCTCTTTTCGCGTATCTTCTGAACGATTTTATCGAAGTGGCTTCCGATTTTGTCAATCTGTTCTTCTGAGTAGTCAAATTCCATAAGCGCATTGGCTCTCTTTTCCTCAGACGTCCAGTACACATATAGTCTCTCTGCAGTTCTTCCGTAACGCTCTTTGAGAATATGAGCGTAGAGACAGAGCTGATTGAAGTATCTCTTCACGGAAGGGTCACATCTATCAGGTTTTGGTTGAGTCTTGAAATCAAGTATTCCCAGCTTGCATCTTTTCCTAGTAGAAGATCTATCTTGCCGACAAGAATGTAGTCATCCTTCTCAACAGACACATCGACCTCGGTTTCCTGGAGTTTCTCAAAAAGCTCTCTATTCTGCTTATAGTAGTTCACTACCTGCTTGAGGGCCAGTTCCTTCTGTGTCTTGTGAATCGGTCGCAATCCTGAGGCCAGGAGCGCCCTGTAATTCGCGTCAAACCATCTCTCGATTGTTAGCGTGTCAATGTCGTAGGACCTACTTTCCAAGATAAAATCGTGAACGCTTTCAATGGTTTCATGCACCAAGGCTCCAAAAAGCATTTGAGCTGATCGCGACGGTTGAAATCCGTATTCCCTATATAAGAGGTATTGCTGCGGGCAAGTTTCATAAACGTTGATGTTTGACAGACTGTAAGTTTTCTTGGGGATGAACTGTGGCCTAGAAGTGAATCTCTGAGCCCCTAGTGTCTTCTGTTTAACGTAGGGCCATTGATCGAGTCCTTCCCAAAGCGAACTAAACCAAGGTTGGGGTTTGTTTGTGGTGCTTAGAACTAGTATTCTCTGAGGTCTTGAGAACGCAACATAGAAATGTCGCATTCTGTCAAATTCGGTCATTTGTTTTTCAGTTTCCAGAGTTCCTCTTGGCGAGAAAGGAGCAAGATCTCTATCCACTTGTTTCATCACTCGGAAACTCTTGTCAAGTGAATCGACTATTGTGACTGGAAACTCTAACCCCTTGCATTGGTGAATAGTCATTATTTGTACGAACCCCTTGGGAATTGGATTGTCAGGATCCTCATAATCGTCGATTCCGCCTCGTAGAAGAAAATGTAGGAAGCTACCAAACAGATAGTACTTTATGTATTTCTTGTTCTTTGCCGTAACTATGGAGATCTTGTAGTAGTCCTGAAACACCGACAATAGGTTCGAGAACGTGGAGAGGTTGCGAGATTTGTTTTCATCTCTCAGATAATCGGAAAACGGCCTGTACGCAAGCAATTGATATAGAAAGTCAAGTAGTGTGAGTTCTAACGATCCTTCTACCAGACTTTCAATCTGTCCTGCTTTTCTCTGTAGGTAATCGCTTAAAGGACTGCCTATGTAGGCTTTCAATCTCTTTATGGCATCCTCAACGTATCCTCTTTCAGCAAAAGTCTCTAGAGGATCTCCATAAAATCCGAAAAGGAGAGCATAGCAGCTGATAAGCATCTGAACCTCTTCGTTTTCGAAATATGCTTTTGCTCTAGGCGCAAAGAAAGGTATGCCCTCGTTTCGAAACGCATCTATATAGTGGCTGCTATTCTCTATCCTAATGCTGCTCATTAGAAGGGCCACATCGCTGTAGTCTTGAATTACTTTGTTTTCTTTTAGGAATTTTATCATGTGACAGATTCTTTTTGCTTCATCTTTCTTGCTTGTGCCCCAAACACAAAAGACAGCCGGATATTCAGGAAAGCTTCCACGTGAGTCAGGAACTATCTGTTTTGCGAACCTCAGACCTTGCCAATCAATGGAACTCATAAAGGAGTTGTACCTGTCGATGATTTCTCTATGAGATCTGTAGTTCGTTGTTAGCCTAACTTCCTCACAATAGTCAAAATGATCCTTAAACTCGAGAATATTCCTTACTGTCGCACCTCTGAACCTGTAGAGAGCTTGATCGTCGTCTCCTACAACGCACAAGTTGTTATGTGGTTTTGCCAATTCCAAGAATATCATTTCTTGGATATGATTGGTGTCTTGGTACTCATCAACCATCAAATATCTCGTTTCCTTTCCAATCTTCTCACGGATTTCTTCCTTGCTGAGAAGTTCCAAGAAGACTTTTTGAAGGTGGGCAAAATCTAGTTTGTTCGATTCGATCATTAGTGTCTCATATTTTGAATAGCACGATGAGAGCTTTGACAGAAAATCGTCCTTAGACTCCTCGATTCTTCTGACGTCGATCAGCTCCTCAGTAATCTTGTTGAAGTAAGGTATAATGCCCTTTATGGTATCCCACTTGGTTTGCCATCTTCCCAAGTACTTACCATTCACACAAAAGGAAGACAAGAATATTTCTTCGAAATGCTCGTAAACGAACAGAACTTGAGTCAGGTCTTCAAGTATTGTATAGTTTTTCCCTAGTTGTGTATGCGAAAGAAATTCGCTAATGAATTTATCACAGAGACTATGGATAGTACCGACTTTCAGCTCGTGCATCTGGCCCTTGTACCCAAGTTGTCTCGCAATCTGGTTTATTCTGTCCCTGAGTTCGAAAGCTGCTTTTTCTGTAAAAGTCGTCAACATAATCTCCTTTGGTTCCGCCCTGCCAGTGAGGATAATATACATTGCCCGAAGTACAAGTGTCAGGGTTTTTCCTGTACCTGGACCAGCAACGATCAAAACCGGGCCGTCTGTGGAAGTGATAGCCTGAACCTGGTCCTCGTTAAGGTTTGGTATTAGTTCCTTTATGCTTTCCAGCAGTGACATCCTTCGATACTCAGATGGAGTATTACTTTCGTAACTGAAATATGTGTTTCGGCAAATTTATGATGAGTCCTATCAAGGCGTGCTGGCGGGTGAGATCTCGCCTTTCGATCTCGAGCTTCTTTCAGTCTTGTTTACTCTGAGCCCAGGGTATTTTCTTTCAAAATACTGCTTGTCCCTTTCCATGATGCCCTGCATCATCATGTCAATTTGACCTTGCATTTTCTCGATAGTCTTGTTCTGTTCTTCGATTAAGCGCACGCGCTTTCATTTCAGCAGAACGGTCAAATCGGTTGGGATTCGGAGTATACTGGAAGGAATTGCGGACAAAATAGATCCGATCTTCATTGTGATTCAGACAACTATAGTTAGTAAAAATCTCCGAAAGAACACTGACCTGTGGGGGGAACCGATCGGGAATCCTTTCCAGTTCGTTAAAGAAATCCAGTCCTTCTGTAAGCGCGCGCAACAACTATTCGCTGGCTGCAAAGTGACATGCCTTATTTCGTCAACCTGAAATTCGCAGTGTGGTTCCATTAAATCACCATTCATAGATTAAAAGAAAAAGTGAAGTTAAGTTTTCTAGGTGGCTACCAGTCTGGATCCTCATCTTCGTCCTCTTCTTCCTTCTCTTCCGGCTCTTCTTCGTGAAGCACTGTTTCACCCACGTTTGGCTAGTAAGTGGCTCGTTGCGTTCTTAAGGATTTCTAGTCGCTTTCTTCGTCGGTGGCGCTTTCATCTGGGGCTGTCCATTCTTCTATGAGCAACTCGGTTTTTCCGCCCATTTTGAAGCTCACCCTCACGGAGATGGAGTCGCTCCCAGCTCTGCCGCTTTTGCCCCAGTTCTTGAATGGGAACATGCTGTCTTCGCACAGGTCTTTTGGAAGGTAAATTAGGTATTTGTCGTCTTTTCTTTTGAACAGGCGTCCTCTTCCTTCAGTTGGCATGTATAAATCACCTCTTTCCACAGTTATGAGTCAATTCCAGAAATAACAAGCGGTAACATTTAAACGAGTATGGAACAGCGCGCGCGGGCGGATTAAATAAATGGTTAAAAATGGTATTTATTCGCCTTTTATGATTTGGGGGCAGATTTGGGCTTCGCACCTTCTACTTGTTTTCTTGCGGCATCTCCACTTCTCAAATCTATAGAGATGCTTAAGGCGGCTGAAGGACAGGGTTACCAGGCTGATGTACGGATCTTCAAGGATTAGGATGGCTTGACGCTTGAGCCTCGAAGGCATGTGGTATGTGAACCCCGGCCTTCAGGGGCCTTTCTGAGGCTTCTTCTCCTTCATTACGAGGCCCCGACGCTCCAAACGAGTTAGGTGCAGCCTCAACGTGTTGTGAGAGAACCCCACATTCCGTAGGAGCCGCCAGAACTCCCTAGGTTTTCTATCATTAGTACGGCCAAGATGCGCTTATCAAAGAGGCCCAAATCAGACACAAATAGGCAAAAGAAGAATAAAAACCATTTTACACCAATTATTTAACTCGCCCGCGCGCCTCCACTTGGCTGTGTAAATGGGAGTTTGCACTCTAATTTGGAGTTTACTCCATATCATCCACTTTAACTCTACTCTCTGTACTGTCTGGGGATGTCGTTGGGTCGCTGGCTTTTTCATTGTATCAATATTAAGCAAAGACTATGGGTTTGTCCACTTTAACTATGCTCTCTACACTGTTTGGTTTGTCAGTTTCTTCGTTTGCCTTTTATTCGGTTCAGCAAAAAGTACCTCAACAGCCCTTGCATTCGCCCTGGGTTGCAAACTAGAATCGAATTTCTGACTTTATCTCATGTGCCTCTTTAAGTAGTTTGTGAAGTTTGACTATCTTCTCCCAGTTGACTATCCTTGCATCTTCTCTCATTTCATGAAATGAACCTTCAAGCAACGATTTAGCCTGAACCACATACGCATCGGTAGTGATTAGAATTGGTTTGCTGTTCCACTTGTCCCAAGCGTGCTTCAGTTTTGTCAAAGCTTCATAAAAGTTGCCGCCCATCTGAACTTCAAAAGCCCATTTCGGATTACCTGCAGTAATCGTCTTCCAAACAGCATCCAGACGCAAATTGTCAATTGGGTATTCTACTTCTGCGATTTTGCCCTCGATCTTTCCTATTTCAAGAATCATGTCTCTGATTTCATTATGCTTTGGAACTTTGGGTATAGGAACTAAAGTTCCGGGCACTAGCTTCGGAGGGCAAACCTCTGCTTTCTTTGCTACTTTAACAAATTTAACAAACTCTGGAAAACGCTGGAGATATTTCTTGTTAATTTCAGTCGGGTTCTCCTTCAGAACTTGAAGTCCTCTTTCCGTTATCCTGAAATGGCTCCTTCTAGTTCCCTCAAGAAGCCCCGCCTTGCCAAGGTATGTTCTGGCCCAAGCAACTCTGTTATTGATTAGCCGCGCCCCACTTGGCAAAAGTTGTTTTCTCTCATCATTGCTCAGACTAAACTCTTTAGAAACGTGTTCGACGGTTTCGAGTAAAGAATGTTCTTTCCTATCGGCTAGAAATCTTAAGAAAGGAAGCATTATCCGCTCATAACTAGGGACAGCCATACTTGAAACTATATTCCGATTTCCTTAAAACATTTTACATTATTTCACAATAGATTCGCTCTTTTTTACCTTAGCTCTCTCAGCACGACTTCCTCTTCTTCGGTTGTTGGCAAGCCTTTCTTTTCACGCCACAAGTCCCGTAGAACGATGAGTTTAGCTTGATAGAAGAATCCGCCTTGATTCTCACACCCCCCAAGTTTGCTTATTGGATCATCGCTCATGTTGCCTTGAGTGCCGGCTTTATACAGAGCATCTACGTGAAGGTCTGCTTTTTTTAGTTCGGCAAAGCAAAACTCTTTCTGGATCACGGGAAAGCTCACCTTTTTGCGAAATAGAATAACATTCAGTCTGCTTAAAAGATTTCAGCACAAACCAATTCTTCGATTTCTGTGATTGGGTTGCCGCAAAATCTTTTGGCATTAGTATCTGTTACAGTAATGCGAGCAGATTTTCCCTATTGGACAATGAAGACAATCAGGAAGGCTGTGGTGACAATAAGCAAATGCAACATCAAGCAGCCCCAGGTTAAACTCACGAGCATGCTCCGCAGGTATGATAGTTTCAGCAATCCTCAAAAGTTCACGATCTGAATATGCTGGTCCTTTTGGGTCAAGATTAAAAACTCTTCTTAAGAGGCGACCACTACTCTCATCAATCATAGGAACTGGTTCACCAAACGCCAGGCATATTACTGCGCGTGAGCTATAAATTCCCATACCAGGCAAAGTTGAAACCGCGTCAATATTATTGGGAATTTGCCCACCATACTCATACACAATTCGCTTACACGCCTCAGTGAGCAAATCAGCTCTTCTAACAAGACCAAGCGGCTGGAAAAACTTTCGCAGCTTGCAGACATCTGCCCGAGACAAGCTATCAGGTGTAGGGTATCTTTTTATTAGTTGCAGATAGCTTTCAACAACACGCTCAGCTTGTGTTCTACGTAGTAGTACCTCGGCAATGAAAATATGGTAAGGATTCAGGGTTTTGCGCCAAGGAAAGTCTCTAGTATTATTAGCCGACCATTGAAGCACGAGTTTAGCAAAAAGATTTGAATCTTGAACCAGTCTATACGCCCTCTTCCTAAGGTATTTCAATAAAAACAGAAACCTGCTCCAAACTGCGGATATTATTGCTATGAGTGCTTTCCTCACCCAGCAAAGCCTTTGCTACCAGTTTAGCTACTTCGACATTTATCGCGTTTCCAAGAGCCTCGTATGCTTTGTTGTCCGACTTTGGAAGTTGCTTTAATCCAGTGGGTCCGTCCATGCTTTGAAGTCGCATACACTCGGTTGGGGTTACATATCGGTTTTCCCAAGCTATTATTGGGACTTGTGTAGCGGTCATTGCCACAAGCGAGGGAATAGTAGTTCTCCGCTTAACTCGTACACCTGATGGCCGAATCTGCAATATGTAGCTTCGTATATTGCGATTCGTTTCACCTTGGCAGTTCCATTCCAGCTTCTGTAGGCTTGATGAAAACTCGTGAATTTTAGGTATCCACTCATCAAGCCAACTTTTGTGACGCTTATAGAACATTCTGTTCTTTTTGATGTACTCAATTTTCCAATCGGGAAAAACATCCTGATTTCGTCTAGCATGTGATGGAAGCAAACTAAAGAGCTGCTGCAAATCAGCAGCTTCTGAAAGGGGTTGACCGTGAATCCCCTTGTACTGCTTCAACTCTTCAAATGACATCCTGCTAGGCGTAGTTTTCTCGAAAGGATATGTAGCCCCAAACTCCATAGACCATAATGGATGGGGAATTTTCTCATTCGAGGGGACTTGGTTAAGAAACTCTTGCCAAACATCCAAGCATTCATTCAAGTATTTAGGAAGCTTGCGTGCATTGTTAGGGTTTTTTTCTAGGTAGTTTTCAACCGTTACTGGTTGATTCAGTCCAGGAGGATTTGGCCATTCGAGTTTGTCAAGATTCTCGGTGCTTCCAACAATATATACTCTCTCTCGTATTTGCGGAATGCCAAACTGATGCGGCGAAAGTTTCTCAATTAAAACATTGTATCCGTTTTGAACAAGGAGTCCTCTGATCTGCTTCCATGTTTGTCTCTCATCATGCATTTCGAAATTTGGTACGTTTTCGAGAATCAAGTATTTTGGATGGTGCTGCTTTACTACTTCAAGAATGTATCTGTACAACTCCCCAAGTTCTTGATCGTCAAGACCATCTTGCTGGCCTGCTTTTGAGAATGGTTGGCATGGAAAGCCCGCGCACAAGATATCGTGCATGGGAATCTTGGCTATGTCGACATTTCGTATATTTCCTTCAGGCTTAATCCCGAAATTCTTTTCGTAGAGTTCTCTGAGTTCTTCATTAATTTCTGAAGCAAAAACGCAAGTGTGACCCAGTTGTTTTAGAGCTAGGTGAAATCCCCCTAAGCCTGCAAATAGGTCGATAAACCTCATGCTCTTGGAGCCTCTCGGGTACACGTTCTCGATGGGGGTTCAAATGTGAATATTCGAACTGTTGCACCCTGCACATTTATTGTGGCTACAAGTCTTGAGCAAACATTTCGCAAAGCTTTCCATAGCATAGTTGATTCGTACTGTTCATAGTCTGCCGGAATATGGTTGATTAAAGTTTCTGAACAGACGACGACTAAGCGATCTTGCGATCTGGAAAACGCAACATTGGAACGGTTTAAATCCAAAATGAAGCCTGTGTTTGAACTGATGTAAGCCATGTCGCTTTCTGTGGCTGACAAGATTACTGTTGGACGTTGACCACCTTGGAGGCGTTCTACTGTGTCGATAACGCCAATCGGACCCATTGGACCCCCAAAATAGTTGCCGAGGCGTGTTGTCAACAAACTCCGTTGAGCTCTGTGGGGAGTAATAACAGCTATGGAATTGATGGGCTGCGGCATCCTTGCTTCGACTATGTGCTGGATAATTTCTGCCTCGAGTTGATTATATTTCTGAGATTGCCTTTCAGAGTGCAGAACAAGAAAAAGCCCACAATTGCCCTGCCAGATTCTTTCCCATGAATTGCCAACTTGTGTTACGTCAATAATTCCAGTTTCGCGAGGTATGCCCTGAAGTTCTATGTGATCTAGTCTATAAAGACGCGATATAAGTTCAACAAGCGGAGGCGGAAGGCGAAAAGTGAAGCGCAATGCAGAAATGCGAACCGAATTTTGGCTGATGTTTCTCTGCGCCATATCTCGAATAGCTTCATAAGCACTCTTGTAGGGTTTGTATACAATGACAGGGGGTCGGTCCTCGTTTTCCCAATCGTGAGAAACTATTGGGGCTAATTGTCTATGGTCTCCAGCTAGCATAATTTCTCCTTCGTCCGCGATTAATGTAGCTAGTGCTAAGAAATGCGGAAAAACCATCATGCTTGCTTCATCAACCATGAGGGACGAAGCGGAAAAGCCGTTTCTAAACTGTCTGCTTCCTAAGAGAGTTCCGTTCATCTTAAGCAACGCACTTGGTGTCCCTCCTATGATTGCCACATGGCCGTCCGTCAGGATTCTAACATTACTTCGTGCTCTGTCTGCCTCAAAATTGTTAATATTTTCTACAGTGTTGTCTGTATCATAGGGATCAGACGAATGAACTTTGGCAATAGCAATATTCGGCATGTGCCGCCCTTCATTTTCACTGAGTTGAGCAAACTGTTCTGAAAACTCCTCTATACACTGTAACAGATTGTCAAGAGCGGCGTGAGTCGTGGCGGAAATAAGTACGATATCGCCAAGATTTCTTCTGGCCAAGATTCTAAGAAGTATGGCTACAGCTGTAGTGACGGTTTTTCCAGTTCCAGGTGGACCTTGAAGCAATTGAACCCGCGTGTTCAATCCATCGAGTATAACATCTATTTGAGTAGGGTCAAGTGGACCACGTCCTATGGCAAAATTTGTGAGAATTCTCCGGTAGACTTCAATCTCATCGCTGCCAAGTTGGATTTGGTGGGGTATCTGAGGATGCTCTGGGTCAAACCAAGCGTAGATAGGTGAATTTGGATTGCTGACAAGGTGATCATCCACCCTTTTGCCAACAAAATCTGTTATGCTGCTATCGATTGTCGCGTGGTCAAACATAGGGTCGCCAAACGCTCGGCTAGGCAGAGCGTAACGATTTTCATGCGGGTTGATAATGGGAGACAACTCAATTTCTCCAGCAGCCCAATCAATTCTCTTTATGACACAGGTCCAACCATTGTCTACAAGTTGGTATAGTCTTTGCCCCCTAGTTGGGTCTCGGTCACACGGTGTCAGTCTGACATAAGATTCTTCCCCAAATGTTGATGAGACTTGGAGAGTATTCACATCGATATCGTAGCCTACGAGGTTTATGTGGGCAATTATTCGGCCATCAGCATTTCTAGTTATTCTGGTTACTGGGATTGTTTCTCCTGAATTTACTCTGCCTGCTGGTGGTATGAGATGATAAGCTATCCAATCTGTTCTTTTTATGTGATTCTCCAATCTCAAGAAATCAATAGCGGCATGGTCTGTGCTAGTAACGTTTAATGTGAAGCGCGGCAGATCGGCTATGACAAGAGGATACTTCGCAATTTCCTCGTTCTTTGGCCTAATTCGTTCTTCCAGCCATCGTAATGCGTGAACCCTTGCTGACAGAAAAGCATCCACGTAGCCACGTGTGCTTGCGCGATTGTATCTCCGGATAGCATTTCTAGTTTGAGGGTCCAAACTCTGGTCATCAGGATCTGGGAGACTTCGCCATACCGCATGCCAATAGGGGACTGTTAGACCATCATTAAACCGGCTTCTCAACTCAAATACATGCATACGAACATTTGGAGCGGCGGAATTGGGGTCGTCTTCCCATGTTTGGTCATCATGGTAACGTAGGCGCGTCTTGAAGTCAAATATGTCTTGAGTAAATTCATGCTCAAGCCAAACGCTTTGACCATGCACTAATCGTGTCCAATGATATCTTCTTCCGTACCAAGAGAGAGATGAAGCAACGCTCAGTCCTCTGCCCGTCCATCCTAGTGCATATCTGTGGTCAATTTCGTCACGTAGACATGAGAATATCAACTGATCTAGGCTTTCTCGACATCCAAACAACTCGTTCAGATGGCTCAACAAGCGAGTATCGACACGGGAGCAAGCTTCTATTAGATGAGTGATTTCCTCACGAGACCAGACATAAAAGTGGATAGGTGCGCTAGCTCTGCCATTAGCAACGTCTGCTATTCTATCAACAAGTTCATGGAAGAAATTTTGAATAAGCTGAAGTTCTCTGCCCGAATCAAATGTATAGTTTCCCGTCCATTCTCCGGGCATATAGTGTATAACTGGTTCATCTTGTAAGGGAACAGAATTACCTGCTGCGTCGACCTCGTAGACAACTGGTTCAAAATTCCATGTACTATCAGCGTTTCGAGAAGCCCTTGTTTCAATTTCGCCTGTACTGGAAGTTACGTGAGCTGACAGACCGACTATTCTGTCTTCTACATAATCGTAATCTACTGCTAGAAATACTCGTATTAGGGGTTCGTTATTTACTAAATGAACAGGAAGCTGACCGTACCCCTGATACGGAAGTTGCTCTACTTGGTATTCATCAGGATTCATCGTTCCTTGGGGAAGTGTGCTTCTGCGAGACCTGGCTTTCGTCCTCAGGATTCTCAGATTCTGTGTAAAGCAGGGGTTGACCTCGATGTTTCTTGCTTGAGGACTACTAAGGTCCAACTCTGCTAAATCGTCAATTGTTCGGATTCCGTTTTCTCTCAGAACCCTAATATCTGATGGTTCGATGCTGAGGAGTTCCAATCGTCTGTGTAATGAACTCTCAGGAAAACAGTGTGTATCAAAAACGCAATCGTCACACTTAACCTCAAGCTTGTAGTCCAAATCATTCAAGGGTGTGTTAATGATGCGAACAAGCGGGCCCTCAGTTGACAAAAGTCGGTTGATGTCGGTTTCTTCCTGGGAAAGGTCATCCAGGGGCGGCGTATTCAATATCGATTGCATTCTGTTTTGCTCTTCATCAATTCTGATAACGGAACACTCAATTTCTTCAGGCAATATTCGATGTCCTCCTATGGAAATTGGGGCTGCTTGAATTAACTGTCTTATAATCATGCGATACATCGCTGCCTGAATTCGATGGTAGGTTTTGTCTTTCCTGCTTGATTTAGCTTCAACAACACGTATCACCGGATTATCGTTACTCCAACGAATTACAATGAAATCAACTCTTCCATTGACGTCAAATCTGCCTACGCTGCCTTGAATCTGGACCTCTCTGGCAAACGCATTTTGTCCCACTGCTATGCTGGAAAGGCTTTCAGTGAAATTGTTCCATGTTGGGTAATGACGGTTGTCAGAATCATAATATTGCTGCGTTGTGTGCGCGAACCGCGCTTCTATAAGTTCTTGTGCCAGGTCGTCTTCTTTATCCTCTCCCGACGCTCGCAATACAGGATCAATAGGGTTGAAAAGCCTGACTGCAAAAGGAATGCTGCTAGCCTCTTCGCGATCTCTAAACTCAAGCTTAAACCTTCTTTCGCAAACTTTATGCCGTATAAACTCACCGACTTCGGTGACCTTTAATGGATATCGCTCTTCCGTCATTCCTGGCCACACTGCATTATAGCAAGTACCTTTGTTTTATGTTTTATCTAGAAGAACGACTCTGAGTTGTCAATTTGCGAAATCCAAGAATGCCTTAATTATCCTATGAAAGGGGCTAAGTATTCAATCAGCAACCCTGCAATGCTGTTTCACAGAGTACAAAGAATAAGGCACTTTAACTGTCCTCTCTCCAAGGTCCAGAATGGTCGCTTTTAACCCTGTCTTTTTAACAAACGCTTGCACCATAGGCATGAGTCCCAGTGATTTCGAACGAAAAAGAAAACAGCGGTCTTACCCATAGAAGACGATCTCCTCGTGGACTTGACATTTCACAATGTTCCCGCTTCTCTGCTTACCGAGTTCGCCGAGAAAATCGCCATGCCCTACTACGCAGGCAACATAAACGCTGCCATCCAAGACCTAATCCACAAAGCCATTGCGGAACAAGAGTTCGTCCTCTCTCATATTACTCATATCCGAAGCGGAAACAACGGTTAATCACTCTTCTAAGGGGTGCCAAGCTTGGTCCGGTTTCAGAGTAGAGTCGCAAAGAAACGGTACCTCAACAGCAAGCGCATTTACAAGTATGGGCGCGTGTCGCTGCACATTCCCAGAAAATATCACGAATTGATCAGGCCGTTCCTCAATCAAGATTTTGACGTGAGCGTAGCTACGGAGAAAGGCTGTATCGTCATCACTCTCACACCGCAGAAAACAGTTCAACACGCAGAAAGCCCGTCTTACAAGACCGCTTTAGAAACTCGCCCCGAAACCTGATTTGTTCTGGCTCCTCGAGATTCTGTCAACCTCATCCTTGCTCAGTATTTTCCATTTTCCCTGATCGTCCAAATCCACCAGCAAGACGTCTTTCGGGTCTCTCATCACAGAAGCTGCAGCCTCCATTGCCTCAAGCAACCCTAACAATCTGAAAGTCAAAACCTCACTCTTCTCGGAGCAAAGTTCTCGACAACCAAAGACATACCTATTATCTCCAACAGGCCTCACAGTAATCACTTTGAAGAAACGGCCTTTATCCTTGAGAAAGAAACTGCCCTTAACCTGCAACTTCTTCATGCGTGCACCATTCTGAAGCCTAGAAGTATTACTCTTTCGCCCGTTAGAACCCCCGCAAAAACGTTTCCGCCCGCGCGCGCTATGAGGCCGGTGGAGGCCCTCTCTCGATACTGCCTCAATGGGATATATCAAGCGAGCAAGGGCTACTATTCATAGCTATCCTGATTGGAGCAGTTCTGATGTACGTAGGATCGACGGCTTAAAATCAAAAAGAAAATGGAAATACTCGTATCTGAATTGATTCATTCGATTCGACAATATTCATCGACCGAGCTAGCTTGACCAAAAGCACGCATCAAGTCTAGGTATACCATCAGCAACTGCGAGGCAACGATACAAGCATTTTATCAGTAGCCACTCACATGTTTAGGAGGGGTTTGGAATGCAATGAGCTGGGTGCAGGAAATCGATGAAGTGGCAGCCCGTCGTGCTTTGGAGTTCGTCAGAGAGTTGAGCATCATTTCATTGCCAAGGTTCCGTGTTGTCGGGGACTATGTTAGATATGATGATTTTACTAGGAATCAGCTGAAGAATCTCAAACAGAGGATAACCAATGGCATTCGAGCACAGACTAGGGGTCAAGAGAACTACCTAATATGGGGACCCCCAGGAAGTGGAAAGAGTCATTTTGCTAGGCAATTAGCCAAGTCGTTTGGCGCAGCTGTTCGTTACATAGAATTGAATCTCGCTGACATGAAAGAGGACGATTTTTGCAGGGCTCTTGCTACGCTGGAAGATGCAGATAGACCCGTCTTGTGTTTCGTTGACGAGATAGATTGTAAACTAGCAGAACCATGGTCTTGTGAGGCCTTGTTACCTTATCTGGAACCTAGGGTTCCTCGAAAACTTAGAGCGTGCTTCGTTCTGGCAGGAAGTGGCGGCTCAGACATTGCAGAAATGACGAGTATCATCGGTGTGCGCCCAAAGGGAAAAGATCTCTTGTCCCGCATCCCATATGGAAACGAATTTACGGTGCCACCCTTGGAAATAGGAGACAGAATAGTGGTGGCTTTGAGTAATCTAATGGTAGCTACAAAGAAGTCGCGTCTCAAGCTGCGCGAAGTGGACAAGCTTGCCTTGTTATACATTGTGTTAAACCCTCATTTGTCTGAAGCCCGCAAGATTGGCCAGCTAGCAGTTATTGCTTCAAATCGAATACCAAAAGAAGAGAACAGGTTCTTGTATGACAATCTTTTCGATCCTGGCAACACTGAGAGGATGGAATTTTGGCAAAGATGGCAAGAGGAGGGTCTGTTCAATAGTCTGGTTACTGTCGAGGACATTCAAGATCAGGAACAGGTCAATGAAAGCGGCGGATATCCTGAAGTTCCTTGGGAAGTAGAGAGAGTTTTTGGAAAGGAAATTGAAGAAAAGGCACTCGTCTGTCAGATTGGCTCTTCGGAGGCTCTCTATAGAGTAGCCGGAGACTCAAATTTCATGCAAAATAGGATGGGTGACTTCCGAGCAAAGATAGAGCGAATGCTTTACTTTGAGAAACACAAAACCGATGAAAGAATCAGAAATCTTGCAGACAAGTTGACTGCGCAGACCATTGCATTCATCACTGGTCCACCTGCAGTTGGAAAAAGCACCTTTATGCTATACTTCTTGGAAACCTGCATTAGACAGAATATCGGAAGCTGGAGAAGGGTTTTTTTCATTAACCCATCTGAAGACTATTTGGATAAAACACTTGAATCTGGGTTGTTACAGAGATTGCTTGGAAAAGACGCATTATCTCCAGATGACTCTCTGCTTGTCGTGGACGGGTTGTACCGAGGAGAACCGAACGAGGATGAGAAAGCTTTTCGTCTGTTCAGACAAGTGAGGGAGAAAGGATATCGTCTTCTCATTACGATCCGAAGCCACGAACTAGATGAACTGAGGAAGAAACTTGGCAACAGGTGGGGAGCTTTGGAAGGAGACATACGACTAGAGCGACTAGAACCTAACAAAGAAATAGTAAAACCTGTGATAACGAATCTACTTAGAGAAACAAAATCGAGCTTCCTAAGGTTCAGAGACCTGTCCGATCATGAATTAGAAGCATTCTTTGCAGACGTGGAGTTCGAGGAAATCGTCAAGATAATTCGTGATAAGAGCAACGGACTTGTCGGATATCTGAATTATCTTATGGAGGATCTTTCGAAAAACGGTGAGTTCTCCAAGGAAGAGATTTTAGAATACCCGGAAGGGTTAGCATCATTAATCAAAAAAATCATAGAACGAGACTATTTGCTGGATCGTGAAGAAGTACTGCCGACTTTAATCTCACTTCTGGCCGAGGACTATGCTCCCCTAAGTTACCAGTCAATAGAGTCGCTAGCAACATGGGGAGTTAAGGAGATAGATAGAGCTAGCCCCGGTGATTCACCAGATCTTGAAAGCCGCATTTTCTCAAGGGTCTCGAGTCTCTTGAAGAATTTCGCCTTATCCAAGAAAGAAAATGGGATTATGGTCTATCGACTAAATGCACATTGGAAGCAGGCCATCAAGGATTTTTCATCAACAGACACCGAATGGATTAGGAGAAGAAGTCACCTGAAATCCAACCTCAATCATTTCTTCTCAGGAATTCAAGCGAGGCTTACAAGGGGAGAACTAGTTCCTGAGCCTGGTGATGACGCGTTTGTCATCATTGCCGATATCGTGCAGCTTTCTGGCAAGGAAGAAATACTGAAGCTAGCAAAAGAGTTTCTTAGGCAATACGTCCGATCGGATGCAGACCGAACGTTGCAGTCTAATTTTCTCAAGGAGAAGCTTGTCGCTATCCTGCTTCGCAATGCTCAAGGATTGATTGACCAGCGAAACTACAAGAAGGCTATGGAATCAGTCGAGGACGGACTTGAGATTGATCCCAACAATGCCGACCTTAACTATCTTGCCAGTCGTTGTCACCGTACATTGGGTGAGATAGATCCACAGGCCCTCGAGCACTGTAAAAAAGCGTTGACAAAGATGCCAAACAGCATCTTGTACAATGAGGAAATGGGACATGTCCTCAGATCAAAAGGCGAAATCCTTCAAACGAAAGGAAAAAGCTCCTTGGCAGTTTCCACATTTAGGGAATCACTTCAATATTACAGTAGTTCTCTGAAAATCATTGAGAAGCTCAATCGAGCGGAGCGGGGAGCCAAAAGAGCGCAAGAAAACAGACTCCGATGGCACATTGGACGCTGCACAAGAAGAATTGTTGTAATCGAAGCAGCAAATCAAGGTTGGAGTCACGAAAAAATTAATGCTGTTGCTAAGACGATGCTGGAACAAGCGGAGACATGCAAACTTTCTGGAAACTATGCTGAAGCCTTAAAGATCCTTGAAGAGGCTAAGAGCATCTCTTGCAAAGTCGAGAATGATATCGAAGAGTTGATAAAGGTAGTTGATACAATCCGGCAACTGTATTTTCAATGCGGTATCTGTTATGAGAAAGCTAATAACCTCTCAAAGGCCGCATTGAACTATCTCATATTTGCTGATCTAGACGAATACAACACAGGTTCAGCCGAGAGGTACGTAGAAATTGGTGATAAACTCCTGGAGTGGGAATTCCATGCAATGGCCCACCACCTTTTTCATAGAGCATTTAGAAGAGACCCGATGAACCTAAGCGCTTTGGTGAAAATGGCGTTTACTGAAGAGAAATTGGGCAGAATCGAGTTCGCATTGGATAATGCGAGAAAGGCATCGCAGATGAACCAATCGGAAGCAGGTTTCCAGCAGTCCAATGCTGATTTGACCGAGCGGTGTCAGAGGGGACTGAAGATCAGAAACGATGTAGGCAAGAGAATTCTAAGAATAATGAACCTCGCATCAATTGCCAATGAAGTCGCATGGAGATTGTCTGATGAATGGTACTCTGCAGGAATGGCTTTAGATGAAATCGATCCTCAGGATATAGCATTGCCAAAAGATGTCAACAGTCAAGAATGCCTGGATCAGATTGTTGATGAAATCAATGAAGCCAAAATTCTTTGTCTTTGGCGCGCTTGGAGAATTGATCGAAGGAATTCTGAGGCGAAATACGAAGTAGAGGAGCTGACTGGGCAGTCCTACGAGATTGTTGAACGTGAATGTGAGGAGAAATACGAGGGGTATTTCAATAATCTGAAAAGCGATGTTCCTGCTCTTCCTTGTTTGCATAGTCCGGTTTCAGAGATTCTGCTTCACACATGCTTCAGAGCCATAGGGACTGAACGCTTAATGTACCATATAACCCATGGGCAACTCACCGATGAAGAGGCAAAGCGTTTGATCAAACTGTATTCAAGCCTTTGGGGATGGCTAGGCGGAAGGATAAGGTCGCTGTGGAGAGACAGAGTGAACCCCGTGAAGATCTGTCCGAGCGTCGCTGTCAAAAGCTTTGAGCTTTCACTTCATTTCAATCCGAAGAACAGAGCTTCTTCAAACGGGTACGCATGGGCCTTATTCGATGCTCGTGAGTATGATAAAGCCTTAGAGGCTTTTGCAGGCGACATAGAACCTTGGGACCCTTCGAACCCGAAAGGAAACCCTGCCGCGAAAACTGGCATCGCAATGGTATATATGAAAAAGGGAGAACTTAACCCAGCCTTGCAGAACCTCACAGAAGGCGCTAGATTGCGTTATGATTATCGTTACGACGAGCCTCCCGAAAGAGTTCTGACACAGCTAGCAGAAACGGTCGAAAGCTTGAAGGAAGCGGCTTGTGCTTTTCCAGATTTTCAAAGGGAAATCCACAAAGAGGCACTGAGAGTCTATGAAATGATTAAGCGAGTGCTGAATGAGATAGAGTTTCAACCCTACCAAGGTGAGCAATCCTACGTGGACAACCTGAATCTTATTTTTCTGGAATCATTAAGCTTACGCGAATATCTTCCTCAAGAATACATTGAAGTCGCCGAAGCAGAACAGCTGTCCACACTTACCGAAATAGATACGGGCATCCCTGTTCAGAAAACGGATGATCGTCCCATACAAGTGACACAGATTGAGCCAAAAGATTTAGAGATGCTCCCTGACAGCCCATATACAAACCTAAATCGAATCGAAGAACTAATCAAGGGGCTAAAGGGTTTTGTCCAACTGCTTGACAAAGATCTTAGCGCCGAGGCTCTCAGGTTTCTGTGTCAAATTGACGCTTCCGCTGTGAAAGAGATATTCATCTTAGGTGGAAGATCGCATCTTGGAACAGATCTGAAAGAGAGATGCAAAGCGTTCAAAAATGAAATGCACAACAGAGGAATCGTGGTAGAGATTAGGGTCTTGGATGCTAAAGATGCTCAGGAAATCCATGATAGGTATCTGATCTCGGATGGCGTAGCGTATAACACGCCTCCATGGAATGTCATTCACAGAAAACTTGGTGACATCAAATATATCCCAAACTTTTGGTTCAAGAGAAGCATTTTTAACAAATACTGGAGTAGAGCAACAGACATCTCAAAGGCTACCGCATGACGGACAATTGCCAACCTAGACTTGGATGAGACAGGTTTCTGTTTTGCCCGATTCGTCTGACTTTGGATAGTCGTCAGATTCACTTCTGGTTTATTGTTCGGCTTGGTGGCTTCGCCTCGACACAGAAAGAAGAGGGGATTAGAGGGAGACAGAGGTGACATCGCCATTCAACCCGGATTCAAACTGCATCCTCCATCTCACTTTCATTCTACACTCTGTGCAGTTATCTAATGTCTTTTCACAAGAGCGTTTTTAACAGCTTTGCACCTAGGTAGATACAGAGAGTAGCGGGGGCTCTATCGCAGTAGCCGGTTATTGAACAGAGGTGAATTATGTTTGGTCAGATTTCAGAGAAGACTTGGGAGAAAGCGGTATCTGAACAGCAAAAGGGTATACGAGTACGATCGGATTTCTCTTCATATCCCAAGGAAGCTTCATGAGGCCATCAAGCCCTATCTGAAAGAGGATTTGGACCTGAGAGTCGCAACTGAAAAAGGTTCTCTGATTCTTACTCTGACACCCTCGAAAACGTTGCGGCATGCCGCAAACAACCCAGCAAAAACACGGCAGAAAGGCTCTGAACAGCCTTAACTCCAACATAGGGCCTCGATTTTTGTTTATATGTCGGCATGCCGAAACACTTTTCCACTAGCGGCTTTTCTGCCTGCAGAAACGTTTTTCCCCAGGCCTGTAGACACAAAAATGTGTAAATTAACGTGAATAAGCCCTTCAACCCATACTTTCTGGTTTACCCACGTTGAGGGCGAGCACCAATTGTGGCGAGACTCAAAAAGAAAGAGGGAAGGCTCTCTGTCTTCAAGGGCCGGGAAGCCAAACTCAACCGCGCCATATTCCAAACCCTCGCCTTGAAAGGCCCGCAGACAATATACGGCATACACAAAGAAATCAAGAAATCCCGAGGGTTCAAATACACTCGGTACCCAAGCGTGCTCAAACGAGTCAAAGCCCTAGAAGAATCCGCACACCTCAAGAGAGCTCCTCCAAAAAAGACGGCTGGAGGCTTCGAAATCACAGTGTACGAGTTGGCTGCCCGAGGATACCTGAGCATCATCCTTGACTCAGTCGGCTTGGAGGAACTCGTCAAAAGAATGAGTGAAAACACGGCGCTACAGATCCTGCAGGACATAGTTCTTGACGGCGAAGTTTTCTGACATGTTCCTTGGCGAGCCCCGTTAGGAACATGTTCCCTGCCGAACCCTACACGAAACATGTTCCTTCGTGAGGGCAGAATTTCCTTAAGCTCTGGTAGCAACATAGTGTAAGGTGAAACATGTTTGGTGAACATTATTGACGAATGGGAAGACTTCGCGAAATACGCGCATGACAAGGTAGGTTTCTACCAGATACTGGGTGCCGACCAAAACATTGAAGTCAGGGCGTCAGCCGGAAAGGCAGGCTTCATCAAAGAGTTTGAAAGCGCCACGGACCCGCTGCTCAAGAAAATCTTGGAATTCTGTGAAAAGGAAAGAAGCTTCCTGAGAGTAGGCGAAACCGTCAGAGACGAAGTCTTCTTCAAATAGCGCTCTCCGAGGCAAACCCATGAGCCAGCCCATCCCAGTCGGTTCAGCAGTCTACGTC
>Ga0315279_10002432_pt1 | contig 27958 bp, 24 predicted proteins | sample YL17G06_20_MG_FD_203694 | JGI IMG/M metagenome (GOLD analysis project Ga0315279, IMG submission 203694) | Sediment microbial communities from Yellowstone Lake, YNP, Wyoming, USA - YL17G06_20 | ecosystem: Environmental > Aquatic > Freshwater > Lake > Sediment | place: USA: Wyoming | collected... | reverse complement strand
GTGCTCGGGGGGTGTGGGGGGGTGCGAGAGGTCCGGCGTATCCCCCTCACCCGGCGCTAAAGCGCCACCCTCTCCCCCCGGGGGAGAGGGTACCGTCTCCCCGGAGGCCGGGTCCATGGCCGCCAGAATGTCCCACAATCCTTCGTCCAGGAACCGGAAGTCCAGGTTGATGGCAATCCTCTCTTCCCGGCTGGCTCCTCGTTGCGACAGGCAATACGTCAGCCAGGTCCTGAGCATGATGTTGGGAACCAGCACCAGCGGAGCTTGGAAAGGGTCTTGCCGTTTGAGAACCTGCTCGGCGAATAGCTCAGCCAGACCGGGCAGGTCTTCGCTTTGCAGGATGGTCAGCATAGTTTCGCAGTACCCCCAATTAGCCACAGATAAACACAGATGAACACAGATTACACTTTAGGGATTGATTCTTCTCTGCCCTCCAATCTGTGTTAATCCGTGTTCATCTGTGGCCTATTCGCTTAGCGGTTGGTTTTCAATCGAAAATCGAAAATCGAAAATCCAAGATGTCTGGTAATGGCGGGAAAAAGTGCTATATTGCGCGCTAGTTCGCTCGGTCCTGGCAACGGACCGTGGCGAGTTTACGAGCGTTGCGCGATGCTGATCTACTTCTGTGATACCTGCAAGGCTCGCATCCCGGCGGCGGAAATGGAAGCCAAGACCGCCGTTTTCCTGGATGAGGGCCGAGCGCTCTGCGCCAAGTGCGCCGCGGCGCGCAAGAACGCCAAGCCGTCGCGCTCGACCATTCGCGTCGCCAGCCGCACGTCGGAAAGTGGCAAGACGCCGGCCGCGGCTGGGATCGCTACTAAAGGTCAGGCCGGCGGCACTCCCAAGGGGGCGGCAGCGCCCGCGCCCGCGATAGCTTTTCTGGACAACCTGAAAATCGCCATCCCGGTCGGTTGTGTTGGCCTGATCCTGTTTGTGATTGGGATCATTGTCGCGTTCAGTGGGGGAGGCACAGTGGATGCCGGCGGGGGCGCCGACCACGGGAAAAAATCAGGGGCGGCGTCTGCCATAAAACGTCCCGTGGCCCCAGCGGCGAAGCCGCGGACAGCCAGGAACGATCCACATCTCCGTCCAGGGGGCGCTGCCAAGGACCCGAAAGCTGCGGTTGGGACCAGCCCTGAGCCTGCCAAGAACCAGCCCGCCGCCAGCGCCACGGCTGTGGTGGAGCCGGCCAAGATCACCCCCATCGTAGTTCCGGCCGCCCAGCCGGGTGAGACCATCTGGGTCGAAGACGCTTTGCCCCCGGGCGCGAGCGGCGACGGCACCCTCAAGGCCGACTCGTGGAAATGGGCCGCGCAGCCGGAGCCGGTCAGCGGAACGCATTCGCACACGATGAACGTTGCGGAGGGCCAGCCGAATCCGCCAGGACCGCAACGGCACTCTTTCCATGACGCCAATCCCCCGCTGCAAGTGAGTCCTGCGGACGTGCTCTTCACTTATGTTTACCTCGATCCCAAGGACCCGCCCAAAGAGATCATGTTGGAATGGCAGTTCCGTGGCAGTTGGGAGCACCGGGCATATTGGGGGCAGGACGAGATCCAGGATGGGAACAACTTCTCGCCAAGCCGGATGCAGTCCGGCCCGCTGCCCAAGACTGGCGAATGGGTGCGGCTGGAAGTGCGCGCCAGCGAGATTGGAGTCGAAGCTGAGCAGGAGCCGGTCACCGGGTGGTCCTTCGCCCAGTTCGGCGGAGTGGCGTACTGGGACAGGTCCGGCGTTGTGGCAAAGCCCAAGGCCGCGGTTGTGGCGGCTCCCCCTGTTCCGCTGCCGCCCATGCCGGACCCGAGCAAGGAGCCGCCCAAGCCGGCGGTGCCGGCGGTCACGCCCGCGAATCCCGAGCCTGCCGCCGTACAGGTGGCCGCGTCCGGCAAACTGTCTTGGCGGGACTTCAAAGGTGGCATTGAGCACAAGGATAAGAAACATGGCGGCCTGGAATCGCGGGCCATCTATGCGAAGTCCACGCAAAAGAACACCCTGCAGGCGGCCTTCGAACTGGGCGCCAAGCGCAACGGGTTCGGGATGGCTGAACTGGTCACCAAAACCTACCTGCACTCGAAACCGCCCTGCCAGATAGCCCTGCTCATCAATGGCAAGGAGATCTTCAACGGCCGCGACACCGCCACGAAAAAAGAGCAATGGGGTGAGCAGCGCTACCCGATCCCCACCGGCGTCTTGCGGGCCGGGAAGAACGAGATTCGCATAGAGAACCTGGAGCCCACCGGCGAGGACAACAAGGAACCGTGGTACATGGTTCATTCGGTCGACGTCGTCTTGGCGCCGGACTTCCCGCCGATTACCAGCGATGCGCAGCACGCCCTGATCCAGGCCTGCGACCGCGTCGAACAGCTTGCCAGGAAGGAACTCGATCCTCCGGCGAAATTCAGGCAGGAGCTGGCCCTGGTCAAAGCCGCGGCGGCGCCTGAACTGCAACCGTTGGCGGCGCTGCTGGAGAAGGCGCAGGCATTGTACAATCAGGCCCTCGCCAACCTGGCCAAGACGCCTCCAACGGAACAAGTGCGGATCGAAAAACTGAAACTGACCGGCACTGTGGTGCGCGTTGCGGGCGGCAAAGCTGTCATCAAGTCGCAGGGCATGGAAATGTCAGTGGATGTGGCGTCGCTGCCGCAAACCGCTTTCCTGAAGGCCCTGGCCTTGGACGAATCCAAGCCCGCCAGCCTTGCCGACAAGGCGGCCTTCTGCTGGGCCCTGGGCAACGAAGATCCCGTGCAAGCGCTTCTGAAGCGCTTCAAGAAGGAGGACCTGCCCCCCTGGACCGCGTTCTTTGACCTGCGCAAGACACTGAATGCCTTGGCGAAGTTCGAAACGTCCGTCAACAATGTGGAAGCCCTGCTGAAGAGCGCCAAGCCCGCCGATGCGCTCCCCGCGCTGGAGGCCTTGAAAAAAGAATATCCCGAACTGGCGGAAGCCAACAAAGAACGCATCAGTTATCTTGCAGCCGCCGCCGAAGCCAGGAAGTGAAGCCCTGAAAAGGACTCTTCGCCGCAGAGGCGCTTCAGACGCAGAGAAGGGATTTCAGAATTGCGATTTTCGATCTCCGATTGCACCCGATCGGCAGTTCAAATCGAAAATCGAAAATCGCAAATTAAAAATCCGTCTATTCCTTCTCCGCTTCGCGCTTGCCCACATGCCTGTCCAGGAAGAGCAGGGCACCGCCCTTTTCAGGTATCATCTTGAGTTGCTCGAGAATCTGCGTGGCGTTCTTCTCTTCCTCGACCTGCTCATTGATGAACCAGTGCAGCAGCACTTGCGCCGCGAAGTCCTTTTCCTGCAAAGCGATCTCGTAGAGGCGGTTGATCAGGCCGGTCACTTTCTGCTCATGTTCGAGAACGTACTCGAAGATGCTCACCATGGACTTGAAGCTGGCCGGGGGCTGAGGGATGGCTTGCAGCGTCACACGCGCGCCGCGGTCAATGAGGAATTCGTAGAACTTCATGCCGTGCCCCATTTCCTCCTCAGCTTGTACTTTGAGCCACTTGCCGAAGCCGGCCAGGTTCTCGGCCTCGCAATGCGCCGCCATGGCAAGGTACAGATATGCCGAATGGAACTCGTTCTTGATCTGTTCGTTGATCGCTTCCTGCAGTTTCTTGCTGATCATGGTCCCCTCCCTGAATAGAGTTGTGTTCTCCAACTACCCGCTATGCCCAGTCTACTTCCCGGCAAGAACCTCTCAACGGCGGATTTTGGATTTTTGACTTTGGATTCCAGATTTTGGGTCCGCAAGGCAGTGCTCTTCTTTCAACCTATGCCTGCGTTGCCTTCCGTGCCTCACTCAGATTAGTTGTCGTGTTCACTTCCCCTCTGAACAAGCCGAAGCCAATCCAAAATCGAGAATCTAGAATCCAGGATTGAGGTGTCTACTGTCGCGTTGAGGAAATCCTGGAACGGTGGGGCGGGCGTCCTCGCCCGCCAATACCAGGGGAGGCGGGCGAGGACGCCCGCCCCACCATCTGTTTCACAATTTTCTCAACGCGGCACTACTCCTCTGCCTTGGTCAGTTCGTCCGGCTGGAGCAAGCGCACGCGGATATTGCGTATGGCCCCCGTCGTCGCATAGGTGGCGATGCCCAACGGCTTGTTCAGCTCCACCTCGATGCGCACGTCAATCTTCCTTCCCTTTGTTTTGGCATCCACAATCCGGTCGTTATCGAGCCAGGCGCTGATTCTGTTCTCCTCGACCCGGACCTGCACCTTGTACCAGCGCTTCTCCTCGAACGTGATCATCTTCGTGGTCTCGTTATTCGCGGCGTCCTCGCCGTCCAGCGAGGAAATGCCGCAGAGCGTGCCGCCCCAGCCCCCCAGGATCAGCGAAGCCGCGGAATCGTTCACAGGGAACGTCAGCCCGCAGAAGAAGTCGCTCCCTTCGACCCGCTGGGCCTCAAGCTCGATATCGTAGTTTATCTTGGGATAGTCTTTGCCTGTGTAGGTGATGCCGGTCATCATGTTGCCGGCCGGCAGGATGATGGTCCCGTTCTCGATGCGCGGCTTGCCCTGCCCGCCGAAATCCGTTTCCTTCCAATTGGTGAACGTCTTCCCGTCGAAAAGGCTCTTCCAGTTCTCCGCATCCGCCTTGCCCGCGTGCGTGGCGGCCGCGGACGGCCTGGCTTCCGTAGGCGGGGGCTCCGACTTCGTCAGGGGCTCCGACTTCCTCGGCGGCTCATTATCCTTGTTGCAGCCAGGCAAGACGAAAAGCAAAGTGGCGCAAACCAGGAATGACATACCGGCGCATCTGGGAACCACACTCCTGTTCATAGTGGCGCCTTCCTTTCCGGGGCCGTTCAGGACCCAATTACAATATACCCCTGAGCGAGAATCCGTCGAGCGAAAGCTGCGGCGGCGGAGCCGCAGCCAAATCCGAAACTCGGATTTCGGATCTCGGATTTCGAGTTTCGGATTTGGTTGCGGCTCAAGCTTCGGCGCTGGATTGCCGATTCTCTTATAGTGGTTCTTCAAGTCCTGGCTGTGGGGGCAGAGGCTATCATGACCCGTGTCGTCTGTCCGTTGTGCCGTACCGGCTTTGAGGCCAGCATCTCACGCGACAACTTCGCGGTGAACTGCGTGGCTTGCGGCGTGGCTTTCAACGCCCTGAATTTTCTGTCCAAGGATGACTTCGCCACGAAGAGCGAACGCCGGGCCGGCGCGACTGCCACCTCGGGCGGCGGAAATGGCAACCGCCCTGCCACGGGCACGTGCGCCTCGGCGCCGCCCGGACGGGCATCTCATTCCACGCGCACGGGCGCGCTGCCCTTTACGCCCGCCCCCAACGCGACGCCCAAGGCCCAGCCGCCAGCCACAGTTCCGCAGGAGGAACGCAAACCGATCCATGAGCTGCGCCAGGAACTGAAGCAGATACGCGCGAAGCTTCACGCCAGAACGGCCGAACAAGCCGGACAGGCCGCGGCGAGTTCCGCGCCTGCGCCCGGCGTGGCTCCTGCCGAATCCAATGGAGCGGCGCCGCCCCTCACCCCACCCTCTCCCCAGGGGGGAGAGGGCAGGGTGAGGGGGGTGGCCGCCAGCGCCGCGAAGCACCCCGAGCAGGCGAGGAAGACGACGGGCCGCAGGCCGCTCCTGGAAGGGGCCTTCGGGCCTTATGATATTGAGAGCGAAATCGCGCGGGGCGGCGTGGGCGCGGTCTTCCGCGCCAGGGAACGCGAGACAGGCCGCGTGGTCGCCTTGAAAGTGCTGCTGGAAGGGCCGGAGGCCGGCGAGGCGGAGCGCGAGCGCTTCGAGCGCGAATGCGAAACCGCGAAGGCGCTTTCCTTGCCCGGCATGGTGCAGGTCTACGCGGTCGGCGAGCACGAAGGCCGTCCCTACATGGCGATGGAGCTGATCAACGGCCGCTCGCTCGACAAGATCATCCCTGAAAAAAGCCTGGCGGTGCACGAATGCCTGGTGTTGATGAAGTCCGTTGCGGAAACCATCGGCGCGCTGCACGAAGCCGGCTATGTGCACCGCGACTTGAAGCCCGGCAACATCCTCATTGATTCCTTCAACTCGCCCAAAGTGGCCGACTTCGGACTGGTCAAGTCGCTGGATGAAGTAACCCGCATGACGGCCTCCGGGCTGGTCTGCGGCACGCCCGCCTACATGGCGCCGGAACAGGCGCGCGGCGACGGCAAGGCCGTGGACCCGCGCTCGGACGTCTGGGCGCTGGGCGCCGTGCTGTACGAAATGCTGGCTGCCCAGCCTCCGTTCCAGGCCGAGAACGCGCTGCGGCTGATGCTGCGGATCACGCAATCTCAGCCCACTCCGCTGCGTCAATTGAACCTGAAGGTGCCCCAGGATGTCCAGCACATCGTGGCCAAGTGCTTGGAAAAGAACGCGGCCAGGCGCTACCCCAACGGGCGCGCCCTGGCGGCCGACATCGGCCGCTTTCTGAACGGCGAGCCGCTCGCGGTGGACGTCCAGCCGCGCATGCAGCAACTGGTGGCGAAGGCCACCCAGCATCGGCGCCCGCTGCTCGCGGCGGCGGTGGCTATCAGCGCGCTCCTCGCGGTGGCCGTGCTGGCGCGCATCGTCTTTGCGCCCCGTGAGGCCGCGCCGCTGGTCGAGCGGGGTTACAGGATTCTCAACGACAGCACGCTCGCCGAAGCGCAGCGCCTGGACAAGGCGCAGAAGTGTTTCCGTGAGGCCATGTCCCTGGACGCCAGGCGCGGCAGGGCTTACCTGGGGCTGGGCTTGTGCCTGGGTTGCCAGGGGATAGACAGGCTGGCGCAGCGGATAGTTGACAGCCGCAAACTCTCCGAGGCCATGGCCGCCACCAACCAGGCCGCGGAGTTGGATCCGCAATTGGCCGCCGAGTGCCACGCGCAAGTGGCACGCTTCAACATGTGGCTGAAGCGATACGTGGAGGAAGCACGCGAACTGGAACAAGCGGTCGAATTCGCATCCGGGAACCTGAAGTACCGCGAAGCTCTCGCCTTGGCGTATTGGAACGCGGGCGTGCAGATCAGTTCACCCGATTACTACAAGCGCGCCGTCAGAGAACTCCAGATCATCCTGCGGGATGACCCCTACTACCCCAGGGCGCACGAATACATCAAGCAGCTTCAGGAACGCTTCATCACGAGCAATGTCAGCCTGAACGCGCGCACGGGACGATAGAGATTTTCGATTTTAGATTTGCGATTTTAGATTTGCGCTCCCCGCCTCGCGGTTGGCGGCGTTGTCAAATCGCAAATCGAAAATCTAAAATCTAAAATGTCATGCGCGGCCCGTAGTGCGGTAACTCACTACCGAATGGATATGCTCCAAGGTCGGGCGCCTGGCCTGCCGGACTGTCGCTGAATCCGGGCAGGGCCTCGCCGGCGCGAATGGCGGCACAGCCGGCCTTCAGCCGCAGGTCGTTGACACTCGTCCCGTACTGCGCCTTCTCATCCGCGGGCGGTCTCACACCGGAAGCAAACAGCCGGCCGTCCCCAACGAAAACGGCATGCCTGTAAACTGGAGCTTTGGCTTTCACATCGTTGAGCGTGTTGTAGCGGTTGCCGTTCCACTTCAGGAACATCCGCCAGGGGCCGCCGCCGAAGCCATCGTAGTCGAAGTCGCAGTCCTCCATCGGCGGGCTGCTCTCGTAAGCGTAGCTCCCGGCGGCGCCGATGAAGAGATTGTTCCGGGAGACACAGTTGCGCACCTTTTCAGGGGTCAGGAGCACCAGCGGGATGCCTTTCTTGACGGACGTGTTGTGGAACATCAACCCCCCGCTGGGGCTGTTGTGCAGCTTGAAGGTCTCGACGCAGACGTTGTACAGCGCATTGCGGAAGATATAGACCGGGCCGCCGTAAACGGGCTGCATGGAGATGCCCTGGAAGACATTGGTGTAGCGGTTGACGAAGCAGCGCGTGTTGCGCTCGGAATAGTCCATTTCCGTTCCGTCGTCGGTGCACTCGCTGATGTCATTGTTGTGGAAGTCAACTGCCGCGCAGCTTGGCGAAGGGAAGGTGTCTATCCCGTCCGCAAAACCGCTGACGCGGTTGTAGCAAACCACGTGGCCCATGCCCGTGACCTGGATGCCGCGCTGGTTTTCGATGCCTTTTGAACGCGGCCAGGTGCAGGGACCTTCAATCACGTTGTCCGAGATGAAGAGCTCGCGCACGCTGTCGTTATCGTTGGCCGTGCAGACGACTCCATAGTCCATGGCGTGCATGTGGCAGTGGCGGATGACCAGGCGCGCGGAACGATGGCCGACAATGCAATAGGTCGCGTTGCGGATGGTCAAGTCTTCAAACCAGACATCGTGTACATCCGTGGCGGAAATCCCGCGTTCCGGGCGCTTGGCGGCTTTGCCCTGGCCGTCAATTATTGCTTCGCCGTCCCCCGCGCCTCGCCAGACGATGGGTCTTCCCGGCTCGCCGCTTTTCTTGATCAGGAACGTGCCCGCATAGACGCCGGCATGGAGAAGGAAAACCGTATTGGGCTTCGCAGCGGCCTGCGCCGCTTCCAAGCCTTTGAAGGGCTCGCTCGGCCCGCCCGTCCCACCGCCTGTCCCCGGCACCACGTGGTAAAGGCTGGGAGGAGGCGTCGTGTGTGTGCCGTCTTCGTTGCGCGCTCGCGGCAACTTGTCCGGGGCGATTGGTTCGCCAATTGTTTGCGCGGAGAGGATTTTCTCCGTGCTTCCGCCATCCGGATCGCTGAGTTTCAGCCTCAATTCATAAGCCGTATCAGGCTCCAGCATGACCAGGCTGCCTGCGAAGAGCCAGGCGTCAGCGGGCACGTCGAGCTTGCTGCCAAACTTCTCTGTTTTGTGCGCGCCTTTCTCGACGCGGAACAGCGGCCGGCCTTGTTTCCACTCGTCTTCGCCTGGTTTCCGGCAATCGAAATCAATCCGCGCGTTCTTGTTGTCATCGCCGCGGATGATCCAATAAACGCCGAGGCAGTGCAGCGTCGGCAGTTCCAGCACCGGTTCGCCGATAGGCTTCGAGGCGTTCTCCGCCCGCGCCGCGCCCAGCGCGATGAGCATCACGACCGTGACACGTGACAAGTAACAAGTAACACGTGACAAGTGGCCGCGTTCATCATTCGCCATATATCACTCGTCACCTTCGGCCGGAGCTCAGTGGAGCAGGCTGTCCAGCCTGCCGCGACATTGGCAGGCTAACAGCCTGCCCCACGTTTACTCGCCACTCGTCACTCGTCACTCCGCGCCTGCCGTTTATGCCAGTCATCCGAAAAGAGGTTGAAGTGTGTGCTGCCCATGGGGTGCTCTTTGATGAACTCTTCGTTGGGCGTCACGCCCAAGCCGGGACCGCCGGGCAGCGGGAAGTAGCCATCCACGACCTCCGGGCAGCCCGGCCCGGTGGCGGCCTGCTTGACCCACGAATCCACGAAGTCGTTGAAGTGTTCCTGAATCTTGAAGTTGGTCGTGCAGGCCGCCAGGTGCAGGCAGGCGGCGGTGCTCACCGGCCCGCCGACGTTGTGGGGCGCGAAGGTGACGTAATACGTGTCGGCCATGGCGGCGATTTTCTTGCCTTCGAGCAGGCCGCAGGAGTGGCTGATATCGGTCTGGAGCACATCCACACAGCCTAGTTCGAGCAGGCGGCGGACTTCGAAGCGCGTGTGAATGCGCTCGCCGGTGGCGATGGGAATGTTGATCTTGGCCGCCGCCTTGGCCATCATCTCCATGTTGTCCGGCGGCACGGGTTCCTCGACCCACTCAGGCTGGAACTTCTCAAGCTCCCGTGAAATCTCGATGGCCGTCGCGGGACTGAAGCGGCCGTGCATCTCGATCAGGATGCCGAAGTCCGGGCCGACGGAGTCGCGGACGGCTTCGATCAGCGCAATGGACAACTGCTTCTCTTTGCGCTCCATCTCGTAGAAGCCTTTGCCGAAGGGGTCCACCTTGAGGGCCTTGTAGCCGCGCTTGACCACCTTCTTGGCCGCCCTATGGAACTCCGCCGGCTTGCGTTCCACGGTGTACCAGCCGTTGGCGTAGGCTTTGATCTTGTCGCGCGTGGCGCCGCCGAGGAGCCTGTAAACGGGCTGGTTGAGCGCCTTGCCGATGATGTCCCAGCAGGCGATCTCGACCAGCGCGATGCCCGTGCCCACCACGTCCTCAACGCGCGAGAAATCGTGATGGAACATGCGGTGCACCAGGTCCTCGATGTTGAACGGGTCGCTGCCCAGAACATAACGCCGCTTGGCGCCGTCGAGGTAACCCAGCAGGGCGTCAGTGCGCATGACGTTGCGGCTCTCGGACCAGCCCACCAGGCCCTCATCCGTTTCAACTTTGAGGAAGGTCAGATTGCGCCAGGGCGTGCCCAGGACCAAGGGGGTGACGTTGGAGATCTTCATGTGTGCATGTCCCTTGTCCGTTGTTCGTTGTCCGTGGTCAGTTGTAGAACGAGACACAGACCGCCAGAAAATGACAAATGGCAACTGACCAATGACCAATGACCAATGACACCTTACCCGCGTTCATTCCCTGTCCACGGCGATACTGATGCCGGTCACTCCGGACCCGCGCATAATAGCGATCACCTTCACCACGGCGTCATAGGGCAGGGCGCGGTGTGCCTTCAGGGTCATGACTTCCTTCTCATGGCCTTTGAGCAAAGGGGGGAGTGCGCTGGGGACTTCGACGGGCTTCATAATCCAGCCGGCGGCATGCACGCGGCCTTTCTCGTCAATGCTCACCGTAAAGGGCGTGGTGCCGCGATTGCTGCCCAGCGCGCCGCCGACTTTCGGCAGGTCCACGTCAATGCTTTCTTTCAAGGTCGGTGCGGTGATCATGAAGATCACCACCAAGACCAGCATCACGTCCACCAGCGGCGTGACGTTGATCTCCGACATCAGGCCGCGATGTTTGCTTTTGCGGCCCAGTGCGCCTGTTGTTCCCATGCTCATGGCGGTTTCCTCAGTCCCCTCACCCTACCCTCTCCCCCCAGGGGAGAGGGAAGGGTGAGGGGCGACCTGGCGGTTCACTTGCCTGGTTGCGGCGCCCCCCTCACCCCACCCTCTCCCCCCTGGGGAGAGGGAAGGGCGAGGGGTGCGGGTGTGCGGGCCTCCGCGGGCTGTGGCGCGGGCCTGACGTTTTCGCCGCCGCCGGCACGTATCAGGACGTTCATCCGGTCTATGAAGCCGTCGGCCTCCTCCTGCATGCCGTTGATGCGCGCCACAAACCAATTGTAGGCCATAACCGCGGGAATGGCCACGGCCAGGCCGGCGGCTGTGGCAATGAGGGCCGAGGAAAGTCCGGGCCCCACGACCATCAGGCTCGCAGACTTGGTCTTGTCGAGTTCGCGGAAGGTGTTCATGATGCCCCAGACCGTGCCGAACAGCCCGATGAACGGTGAGGTGCTCCCAATAGTAGCCAGGAAACCCATGCCGAATTGCAGGGCTGAGAATTCAGCCTGCGAAACCTGCTGCATGCCCAGCAGCGCCATGTCCGCGGGCGCGCTCTCGGGCCGCAGGGAGATCTGGCGCGGGTCGGCGGACGAGGCGCTCACCGCCCCTCTGCCCGAGCCGCCCAGGAGCGGACGCATTTCCAGTGTCCTGAGGGCGGACTTGAAAATCGAAAGCAGGGGAGACGGCCCCACGGAAAGCTCAGCCGTCAACACCGCGCCAAAACTGTCGGCGCTGCCAAAGAGCGTCAGGAAACGGCCGCTGTTCCTGCGCGTGACGTACAACGCGCACAGCTTCAGGAAGATGATGCTCCAGGAGGCGATCGAAAAGACGAGCAAGAGGACGAAGACAGCCTTCTCGATGCTCCCGGACTTGCTCACTGTCTGGCTGACGAGGTTGTAGAGGCTTTCTTCAGGCATGCCGATAAAGACGTTAGCACCGGCTGAGCCTTCAGGCAAGTGACGAGTCACGAGAGGGGGTGACAAGCGGCTCCATTTGCGGTACACTGTAATCGGGAGGGGGAGTGCTGAGAAGGAATGCCAACGGTACTGATGATCCATGGCTGGCGGTTCTTCTTCTACGCCGACGAGCGGAACGAGCCAATCCACATACACTGTAAGAAAGGTGACGCGGATGGGAAGTTCTGGCTCGACACCGAGGACTTCGCCGCAATCGAAGCACGCGCTTACAATATGACTCCCGCCGACAAACGCTTCGTAAGGCGGATCATATTTGAGCATTTTGACTATCTTGTGTCCGAGTGGCAAAAGTTTCAGGAGCGAAAAGATGGAAAAAGCACATGAGGTTGCCGCTGTCTCCGTAGCGGGGACGGTCCTCCACTTGCAGGTGGATGGGAGGGAGTACGAGATAGACATTGCCAAGATGTCAGAGCGCTTGGCAAAGGCCACGCCAGAGCAGAGGGGCAGGTTCGAAGTTTCGCCGAGTGGCTATGGGATTCACTGGCCGGACGTGGACGAGGACCTCTCCATTGATGGGCTGATCGGTGTCAAACATCCTTCGCCTCTTGCCGAGGTCCAGCGGTGAATGGATCGTTCAAATGCACTGCCTTCCAGGTTCCAGGTTCCAGGCGCAACCAGATTCAACGTCTGTTTGACAACCTGAAACCTGAAACCTGAAACTTGAAACTAGACCTCCGCTCCCTCAGCCATATCCCCCTTCTGCGGCCTGGAGGTGCTCACGGGCATCGGTACCTGTCCGCCGCCAAAGCGCCGATACCACCAGATCATCAGCGGCGAAGCGATGAAGATCGAACTGTAGGTCCCGACTATGAATCCCACCAGCAGCGTCCAGGCCAGGCCGCGTATGGTCGGCCCCCCGAAGATAAGCAGGCTGGCGTCGGCCAGCAGCACGGTCAGGCTGGTGAGGATCGTGCGGCTCAGCGTCGCGTTTACCGCCTCGTTCACGATGTCTTCGTATGGGCGCGTGGGATGCGCGGCTTTGACTTCGCGGATGCGGTCGAAAACGACGATGGTGTCGTTGACGCTGAAGCCGATGATGGTGAGCAGCGCGGCCACGACGTTGAGGTCAATCAGCAGCGGGAAACCGAGGAGGTTGGCCGCGACCAACCCCCCCGTGGCGACGATGGTGTCGTGGATCAAGGCCACGATGGCGCCGAAGCCCCACGCTCCGGAGAACTCGAAACGGAACCAGAGGTAGATGAAGACGCCGATATTGGCGACGATCAGCGCGATGAGCGCGCTGGTCCACATCTGGCTGGCCACCTGCGAGCCAAAGCTGCTCTTGCGGCTGATGGCCCCGCTGGTACGGCCCTCTACTTTCACCGTGCCCATGGCCCGTTCGATCTGCGCGGCAATCTTTTGATCGGCCGGCAGGCCGGACATGGTCACGACCAGGTAGTTGCCCTCAGTGGCGGTGTCCATATTGCCCAGGAGATCCTGAAGCGGTTTCTGGATTTCGACATACAAGGGGTCGCGCGCGGCCTCGATGACGGCCTTCTCCACATGGTCCTTTGCCGCCGCAGGTGTCAAGCCTTCTTTCACATTGAAGCGGATTCTCAACGTTTCGCCGGTCCGGGAGATCGCCGGCGGCTCAAGCTCAGTCGGGAACGTGTCCTTGAGCTGTTCCTCAAGCTGTTCGATGATGCCCGGATCGGTGGCACTGGTGGTAATGGTGAAACTCTTGTACTCGCCCTTTTTTTCCGGAGTCCCGAAGGGCTGCAACGCCAGGGAGAAGGTCCTCATGCTCTTCTCGATATCGGCGATGCGCCGTTCCAGAAGCGCGGCGCTGGCCTCGCCGCGGTTCGCGGGCTCAGCTTCCGGCTGTGACTTTGCGACTTGGGCCTTTAGCCCGGCGAGGACCTTCTGGGCGCGGTCTTTCACGCCCTTAGTCACATCCCCTACAGCTTCCCCTTCGACTCTGGCCTTGACCTTCTCGAATGCCTGAGGTTTGCCGGGCGCGAAGTTGAATTGCACGAGTGTGCCGCCTTTGAAGTCCACATCATAGAGACGGTCCTGGTACGAGAGGTAGGCGAACCCGACGAGGGAAAGGGCCGCCAGAGACACCGTGGTGGTGATCCAGAAGCGCCGCTGGCCCATGAAATCAATGTTGGTGGTCTTGAAGAACTGCATCATGTTCAGCTTGGCAAACGCTTCCTTTCCCACCAGCCATTCGGTAATGACCCAGTTCAGCCATAGGTTGCAGAAGAGGGTAATGAGCATACCCAGGGTAAGCGACACCGCGAAGCCGCGCACAGGTCCGGTGCCGAGGTAGTACAGGATCACGCCTGAGATTATGGTCGTGAGCTGGCAGTCAATGATGGTGAGGAAGGCGCGATCAAAGCCGTGCGAGACGGCCAGGCGCATGGGCCGCCCGCGCGCCATTTCCTCGCGCATGCGTTCCAGAATCAGCACGTTGGCATCCACGGACATGCCCAGGGTCAGCACGATTCCGGCGATGCCGGGCAAAGTCAACGTGGCCTTGAAGAAGCCCATCGCGCCCAGGAGCATGAGCACCGTCAGCATGGTGCACAGGCTCGCGATAGCGCCAGACATGCGGTAGTAGACCAACATGAAGACGATGACCGCTGCCGTGCCGATGACCGTGGCGCGCATGCCGCTGGCAATCTGCTCACTCCCCAGCGTGGGGCCGACGGTGAACTCATTCTCGTATTTCACTTCCGCGGGCAGCGAACCGGCAGTGAGCACGCCGGCAAGCTTCTCGGCCTCTTCCTGGTCGAAACGCCCGCTGATGCGGCACTCGCCATGAATGGCCTCCTGAATGGTGGGGGCGGAATACACCACGCCGTCGAGCATGATGGCCATGCGCTTGCCCACGTTCGCTTGGGTCAGGTTGAAGAAGTCGGCCTCGCCCGGCGCACTGAAGCGCACGCCAATCTCCCAACCCGCAGTCTCTGAGCTGCGCCGCGCCATGGCCAGAGTGACCTTGTCTCCGGTCATGCCCGGCACGCGCTTGATGACCACCTTCTCCTCGCTGAATTCTTCTTTCTCGCTGAACTGCTTGGGTTTCTTGATGATCTTTTCTTCATATTCTTCCTTCGTGGCGGGGTCCGTGTAGGTCCGCGTGAGGTTCTTGGGGTCGCTGGTCTTCGTGATCAGGTCGCGGTCTTCGGTCACGATATGGAAGGACAGCCGCCCCTGGGTCTCGATGGCGGTCTTGATGCGCTTGACTTCCTCTTCGGTGGCGCGTGGCAGTTGGATGCGCAAGCGTTCCTTGTCGCTGCCCAGCGTGGTCACAGGGATGCCTTTGGTGCCTGTGGGGTCCACGCGCCGGCGCACCACCTCGGCGGCCTTGTCCGGGGCAGTCTTCTTGGCTGTGTCCAGGGTCGAATGCTGGTTCACCAGATCACGGTACCTTTTGGAATTCGGGTCTTTGGCTTTCTCCAGGCTCAACTGCTGCTGGACCGCCGCCATGTTTCGGTCAGTCTGTGAATAATCCAACCGGTAGATCAGCTCGGTGCCGCCTGCCAGGTCAATCCCCATGGGGTACTTATTGTTGGCGAAAAGATAGAAGAAATAGGCGCCCAGCACGGCGATCAGCCCGAAGCCGAACATGAGGCGCCCCACGCACTTGGTAAAGAAGCTCCGCAGCGCCCTGAGCAGGAAAATGAACAGGACGATCAGGCCCACGAAGAACCCCAGGCCGGGCCAAGTGGCCCCGAAGTAGTAAAAACCGTACGACAGGCCGCCGAAACCACCCATGACGAGCGCGAAAATCAGCAGCGCCGCGACCAGCACGCCCACGGGCGAACCCTTGCTTTCGGTCGGCGCGCCGAATGGCGCAATTGAACTCTCAGCCATGATTCATGCTCCTTGAAAATGTAGTTGTTTGAAAATCGCAATGCCGCGCACATACGCGCAAGCCGCTTGAGGACCAATCCAAAATCCAAAATCTAGAATGCGGAAGCAGGCGGACCGCGCGCGGGTGGATTTGGGGGCTGATAAGAGAGATAAACAGGCGTGGCCGTCTCCGGAGCGTACGGTTCCTCGCTGTCCCACATGGGGGCTGGCGCGACTGGCGCGGGAAGATCCGCACCGTCCAACTGCACGCGTGCCGCGGCTTCCCAATGGTCCGCGAGCGGTTTCAAGAGCCGCAGCGGCTTGGGCTCCGGGCTCTTGGCTTTTGGCTCTTGGCTTTTGGCTCTTGGCTCCTGGCTCTTGGTTTCAGGCCGCCAGCCCTCAGCCCAGACGATGCGGTATTGCGGGGCCTCAGGTTGGCCGGAAGCGGTCCGCGGCGCGGCAATCTCCTCGATACGCAGCAATTGCGCCACTGGCCCCGCCACGGCGGCGATAACCACAGCCAGCCCCACTACGCCGCGGGCCGCCGCTTGGCGCGCTTGCCGCCAAGAGCCAAGAGCCACGAGCCATGAGCCAAGAGCTGCGTTCACTTCTTTTCCTTCCCCTCCGCCGATTCGATCATATCCACGGAACTGCGGCGGAAACGAAGCTTCACATCCTTCTTCGGGTCCACCAGCAAAACTACTTCGTCCCCATCTACTTCCACGACCGTGGCGTGGAGACCGCCTACCGTAACAACCTTATCCCTTGGTTTCAAGGAGCTCATCAGCGCTTCCTTCTCTTTCTTCCGTTTGCTTTCCGGGCGAATGAGCAGGAAGTAAAAGATCAAGCCCATCGCAACCAGCATTATCAGCAGGCTGCCGCCTTGATCCGATGGCGGGGGCGGCTGGCTTGGATTCGTGCCTTCCGCGATAATGCGTATTGCCTGGTCAAACATCAGTTCTCATCCTTGCTGCCGTGCGCCAGGAACTCCTTGCGGAACTGCTCCAGGTGGCGCGCCTTAATGGCCTCCCTGATCTCTTTCATCAACTTGAAGTAGAAGGCCAAGTTATGAAGACTCACCAGGATAGCCGCGTTCATCTCGCGGGCAAGCAACAAATGACGCAGAAAGGCCCGGCTGAAGCTGCGGCAGGTATAGCAATCGCAAGCCGGGTCAAGCGGAAGGGCGCTGGCGGCGTGGCGCGCGTTCTTGAGGCGCAGCTTGCCCTCAGACGTGAAGGCCAAACCATTGCGTCCGTTGCGCGTGGGGAGCGTGCAGTCGAAAAGGTCTATGCCGTGAGCTACCGCGAACAAGATGTCCTCCGGCGTGCCCATGCCCATCAGGTAGCGCGGGCGGTCGGCCGGCATGCGTGGCGCCGCGAAGGCGATGCCGCGCTGCGTGTCCTCAATCCGCTCGCCCACGCAGAACCCGCCCAGAGCCAGGCCGGCGAACGGCAGCGCCGCGGTGGCCTCCAGCGAACGCTGGCGCGCCTGCTCATCGAACCCGCCCTGAATGATGCCAAGGAAACTGACCGTGGGGCGACCCTCCGGGTCCCCGGGCGATCCAGAGGATCGCCCTACGCGCTTCGCCGCCCGCTCGGCCCAGCGGATACTGCGGTCCACGGCGCGCGACAACTCCACGGGCGAGCACGGATACGCGGGGCACTCGTCCAGGACCATGGCCATGTCCGGCGCCAGGGCGCACTCGATGTCCACGACTTCCTCAGGCGAAAAGAGCCGCATGGAGCCATCCACGGCGCTGGCAAAGAGCGCGCCTTCGTCCGTGATCTTGCGCAAGCCGGGCAGCGAGAAAATCTGGAAGCCGCCGGAATCGGTCAGGATCGGTCCCGGCCAGCCGCACATCTTGTGTAGTCCGCCCATTTGCTGGATGAGCTTTTCCCCAGGCCGCCACGCCAGGTGAAAGGCGTTCATCAGCAAGACCTGGCCGCCGTGGGCCACGACCTGTTGCGGCGTGACGCCCTTGGGCGCGCCAAGCGTGGCGACGGTCATGAAGGCCGGCGTATCGAAGGCGCCATGCGCGGTAGCGATTTGCCCGGTGCGGGCGAGGCCGTCGGTGTGGGTGATGGTGAGCATCCGGCCGGCCTTTACCTTTGCGAGACGAGCCTGTTGTACTCTTCGTGAGTACCAATCCAAACCCACTGAGCAACGTCACCTTTGACACGGGCGACAGCGCGATAGTGCGCGCCAATGCGGATGGAATAAAGCTCCTGGCTGCCTTTGACTGTCTTGAAATGGAGAGACGGGTGGCGATGATCCTTTTGCCAGAGTTTGTAGCACTTGTCTGCCAAGTTCCGGACTGCTTCAGGCAATTGGCCGTAAAGCTGCCAGAAGCGGGTGGAGGCAAGCGACCTCACGGGAATTTCCTGAGCTTGCCGGCCTTCGATTCTGCTTCCGCTTCGTCAATCAGGAACTGCAGGCGTCCAGCAGCCGCGTCGCGTCCCATCTGTTCGTCCCACGCCGCGTTCTCCTCTTCGGCCAGCCAACGAACCAATGCGCGTTTCTTCTGCGCCGGAAGCTGCTCTATATCGTGCTTGATCGCCGCCACCGTTCTCATACTAATAGTCTAGCTCCTCAGCCGCACTTGCGCAATTCCAATCGCCTTGAGGTGGCACTGCGAACGGGCTCACAGCACCTTGTCCACCTCGGCCTGCGAGTCTTCGTCCAGGGCGGCGAGTGAGGCGATCTCATAGCGATAGCCCAGCGTGTCGCGGATGAGGATGTGGTCCTCAGTGATCCAGGTCACGTCCTTGTTGACGTTCTTGACCACAAACTGCCGCGGGCCGCGGTCCGTCTCGACTTTCCAGGAGCGCGTGCCGAATTGCGCCGTGGCTTCGAGCACCCGCTGGATGCGCGCTGTCAGGTAGCGCTTCTGCAGTTCCTCTTCGGCGATGAGGCGGGAGCCGGGGTCGAGCGCGGAAAGGTCCTTCAGCAGCGTGATCTCTTTCTTCTTCTCATCCACGATGGAAAGCTCGCGGCCCTGGGCGCTCACGGGCCGCGCCCAAAGGATCCTGACGGGCTTCTCCTCGCCGCCCTCCAGGAACTGGATGAAGACCTTGTCCAGCTTGCGGAACAACTTGAAAGGTTTGGCCGTCTCTTCCGTCACTTTTGCCTTTGTCCCTTTCACTTTTGACTTCTTACTTTTGACTTTTTACTTTGTTTTCACGCCTTCCACACCATCGCCTCGGAGCGCAGTTTGTTCAGTTCGGTCTGCATCTTGACCAGCTTGCCATAGTGTCCATCGCGGGCAAGCAGTTCGTCATGCGTGCCCATTTCCACAATCAGCCCGTCCTCAATCACGATCAGGCGGTGGGCGTTGCGCAGAGTGGACAAACGATGCGCGATGGCGATGGTGGTGCGGCCTTTGATCAGGTAGGCGATGGCCTCCTGGATGCCCTGTTCCGTCTCCGTATCCACTGATGAGGTCGCCTCATCCAGGATCAGCACGGGCGGGTCGTGAAGGATGGCGCGGGCAATGGCGATGCGCTGCTTCTCTCCGCCGGACAGGGTCGTGCCCTTCTCGCCGATGAGGGCGTCGTAGCCCTCTTCCTTGTCAATGATGAAATCGTGCGCGTTGGCGGCGCGGGCCGCGCGCACCACCTCGTCGAAGCTGGCGTCGGGGCGGCCGTAGCGGATGTTCTCCAGAATGCTGGCGTTGAAGAGGAACGGGTCCTGCGGCACGATGCCCAGTTGCCGCCGCATCTGCTCCAGCTTGACCTTCCTGAGCGCGTGGCCGTCAAGGGTGATAAGGCCGGAATCCACGTCGTAAAAACGGCAGATCAGGTTGATGATGGTGCTCTTGCCCGCGCCGGACTTGCCGACCAGGCCGACCATCTCGCCGGCCCCGATCTCGAAGGAAATACCCTTGATGACTTCCTTCCCGCGCTCATAGCTGAAACGCACGTCCTGGAAACTGATCGCGCCCTGGATCTTCGGCAGCGAGACGGCATCGGGCGCGTCGTAGACTTCCGGCTGCGAATCCAGCACCGCGAAGACACGCTCCGCGCCGGCGAAGGCGTGCGTCATCCAGTTCACCACGGCCGTGAACCAGCGCAACGGCCCGAAGAACAGGTAGATGTAGCCCACGAAGGCGAGCAGATCGCCCAGCGTCAGGCTGGGGTCGCCGTGCGCGATGCGGCTGGCGGCGAAATACCACACCGCGGTCACGCCCACCGACATGGCCCAGGACATGCCCTCGGCGAAACCGATGAACGTGCGCTCGATGTTGAAGCGGGTGCGGAACAGCTTGCCGCTGGTGGCGTCAAACTTGTCCACCCGGTTTCGCTCCTGAGTGAAAGCCTTGATGATCTTGATGCCGTAGATGGACTCGTTGAGGATGGAGTGCAGCGCGCCCGTCTGGTTGCCTTGCTTGTGGAACAGCGGTATCAGCCTGCGCCAGAAGAGGCTGCTGCCGCAGATCAGGAACGGCACCGGCACAAAGACCAGCAGCGCCAGCCCGAAATCCATGCGCAGCAGGATGCAGGCGATCGCCACGAACGAGAGGCCGTTTACCATGAAGTAAGGCAGGCCGTCAATCAGGAAGTGCTGCAACTCCCCCGTGTCGTTCATCACGCGGCTGACAATCTCGCCCGACTCCCGCCGCTGAAAGTAGCTCATCTGCAGGCGTTGAATGACCGCGTGCAGGCGGTTGCGCAGATCGGTAACCAGGCGCGCCCCCAGCCAGGACATCAACGCGCCGCTGACCACCCCGGTGATGAGCAGAACCACGCCGCAGGCCAGCATGACGCCGATCCAGAGGCTCAAGCGGTCGTACCTCTGCCCCTTGATGACTTCGTCCACGATCATCTTGGTGATGTACGGCGGGCCCATCTGCGCGGCCACCATCAGCAGCGTGGCGGCCATCATCCAGGCCACTTTGGCCTTGTAGGGCCTGAGCAGGCTCAGCAAGCGCCGGAACACGCGCAGGCGCTGGACGCAGGCGGCGCAGTTGGCCCCGCGCTCCAACAGCGGCGCGCCGCAGCGCCGGCAGTAAGCCGGCTCCGTCTTCTCCGGCTCAGGCGGCTGCTTGCCTTTGGCCAGTTCATTGATGACGTGGCTCAGGCCGGCGAACTCGGGCACGTAAGCCTTGGTATAGTAAACCAGATGCCGTTCGCCTTCGGGCGTCTCGGCCACCAGCCGCGCGCCGCCGAAGAGCTCATCCACCTTCACCTTCAGCTCCGGCGTCAGCTTCAGCCAAAGATGGACTTTCTCGCGGTCGGCGACCGCCACGCGCGTGTTGGTGACGACCAGATAATTCTCGCCAAAACGGCGGTCGGGGCCCAGGTCGCTGCCCTGGGAGTAGAGTATCTTTTCATCCTTCTCGATATGAGGCGAGAGGAGCTTCAGCACTTCGGCGGGCAATTTGCCGTCCAGTTGTGCGGCCATAGGTTCCCCGGCCAACCCGGATTATTCGCCACAGGGACACAGAGAAGGGATCTTAGATTTTAGATTTTCGATTGCGTCGGGCTGGAAGTTCAAATCGCAAATCGCAAATCTAAAATCGAAAATGTTCACTCTGTGCCTCAGTGGTGAATAGTCCAGACTAAGAGCTCTTCCACCATCGGGCAACCACAGAGTAACCCATGTATGGCGGAGAAGCAACGAAGGAAGGCGAGTGCTTCGGTTACACAGTATCAGCGCCTGCGAGACGTCTATCCGCCCTGTCTGCCCTGGGAGGGGAACTCATCCTTGGGCCGGTCCTTGTCCTCGGGCCTGCCTGGCGTGTTCTCATAACACCAGTCGTACCACTTCAACCAGCTCCCACCGGTCATAAACGGTGGAATGACGCGCTGCATCGAGCCGGTCCGGGTAAGGGGGTCATAGTCACACCTTGGGGTGGACATCATCACGCCCACGACGCCCGCGGCTATCATCAGGACCAGCGAATTCAGGATGCAGACGACCGTAACCCAGGGCGACGCGGACTTGGCCTGATACACCGCCTGCGTCCGCCTGGACGTGGCGATGGACACGCCCGGGGCCGCGGCGGGCCGCACACGGCTCATCGCCGCTGGGGCGACAGCCACGCCGCCTGGCGGCGGGGCAATAGGCGCCGCCTGCGCGCGGCCGGAACCCGTGACCGCGCGGCGGCCGGAAGCGGTGACTGGGGCCGCCGGGGCGGTGGCGGCCTCGGGGCCGCTCTCAACGACGGTCATCTCCCCAGTGGATGCGGCCGAAGGTTCTGCCACGGTTGCGCCGCCCGCGCCGGCGGACACAGCGGGTTGGGCGACCGTCACCTGTTGCGTAATGTGCTGATCGTCGGTCGGCATCAGTTCGATGTCTTCGAGCACGATGTCGCTGGTGGCGGTGTCCGGCGTGCTCACGGGCCTGGGGGGCGCGATGGGAGCAGGCGGGCGGGCCGCGTAGCCGGAAGCTGGCACGGCCTGTCCGACGCGCGAGCCGGGCCTGGGGGGCACGGTCGGCAGAATGCCGCTGGAGCCTTTGCGTTGCGCCGCGGCGGGGATGATGATGGTGGGCTCGGTGCCTTTGTCGGCCTTGATCGCCAACACGTCGTCGCGGCGGAACTTCATGGTGCCCGCGGAGCGGAAGGCCCGCAGGTCGCCTCGTGCCACCAGGTTCTGCAGCTCGTTCTCGGTTATCCCGAGAGTCTGCATCGCCTCGCGCGCATCCAGTAGGTCAGCATCAGCCATCGCAAACTCCCCCTCGCTTTAACCCGGCTCTCGCCCTTCCCGCACTAGAATAATACGCAGGAAGGCGCGTGCTGTCAATGACGCAACCTCAGGGCCTCTTCTTGGACTCATTGTACATGTGGTACATCTGCAGCCAGGTCATGCCCTGTCCCTTCTCGATTGGGACGCCGGGCTCGCCCGAGTCCTCGACCTCGGTATCGAATTCGAAGGAGCGGGCGCCCGCGAGCCGGAACATGTTGCCATTGACCCTGTAGATCATGATCGCCTTGTTCTTCGTATCTATCAGCACCAGGCGATCCGTAGTATCGAAGGAAGTGGCGATGATGCCGTCGGTGTCCCACCCGCCGCCGGCGGCGTACGCTGGCACGGAGGACTGGCTGAAGTACACGCCCACCAGGAGAACAAGGATGGCGGCGAGCAGGCCATTGATGACCCAAGTGGTTTTGGTTTTCTCGCTCATGGTTAAGCTCCCTATCACGCTGTTGTGGGCCTGCTATTTCTTCTTCTCGGCCTTTTCCCTGTATGCCTTGATGGCCTCGGCGTAAAGGCCGGCCTCCCGGCGGTTGAGGCCAGGAGTATGGCCTTCTGGGGCTTTCGCGCCAACCTGCAGGCTGGCGTCGAAGATCTCGGTGTCTTTGTCGAACTTGCGCACGCTCACCAGGCGCAGCTTTTCGCCATTCATCTCGTAGATGCAGATCACCTGCTTGGTGGTGTCGCAGACGCAGAACCTGGAAACGCCGCCTTGCTTGACGGGCATCATGATGTAGCCCGGAGCTGCACAGATGCCGCCTTCCGCATTGGCCCTGCCAACCGATAACGGATTGGGTAGCCCGCCGTTCTTAGGCCCCACGATGATCAGGGCGATGACGACTGCGATGGCCGCGAGCAGTATGCCGCGCGCGATCCTGGCCAGCTTGTCTCCGAGCGGGGTTGTCTGGTCACTCATTTTGGCATTCCTCCGACAAAGTGCTCCACGACTCGTCCTTCCGTAAGCGTGACGGCCTGACGGCGCGGATAATGCGGAAAAATGGGCTTTTATTTGATTTTCCGCTTTGCCGCAAGGTTTTTTCGGAAAGTTGTAAGCACGAACTCAAAGACTCAGTTGCATTCGCCGCCTTAGGGGACAATATCTCGAGCTGAGACCAGACCACCTAGAGGAGATGACCATGCAAGCTCTCGCCATTTGCGGCAGCCCGCGCAAGGACGGCAATACGGAAATCCTGCTCAGGACTTGCCTGGACAGGCTCAAGGCCCACGGCATCGCCGGCGAGCTGGTCCTGCTCGGCGCCAAGAACGTCAAGCCCTGCCAGGCCTGCAATGCTTGCTTCAAGAACAAGAACCGCGCTTGCGTGATGAAGGATGACGACTTCCAAGCCATCTTCGAGAAGATGGCCGCCGCCGATATAATCGTGGTCGGCTCGCCCGTCTACTTCGGCTCGGCCACGCCTCAGATAATGGCGCTCCTCGACCGCGCCGGTTACGTCTCGCGCGCCAACGGCAATCTCTTCAGCCGCAAACTGGGCGGCCCCATCGTGGTGGCCCGCCGCGCGGGACAAAACTTCACCTTTGCCCAACTGCTCTTCTGGTTCATGATCTCCGACATGGTCGTCCCCGGCTCGTCCTACTGGAACATTGCCTTCGGACGCGCGCCCGGTGAAGTCAACAACGATGCCGAGGGACTGCAGACGGTTGAGCGCTTCGCCGAGAACCTGGCCTGGCTGGCGGACAAGCTTTGCGGGCCGGACGCGCGCAGGTCGCCCGAACCGTGAACGGACTTTTGCCTTTTTACTTTTGCCTTTTTACTTGCAGTTCCGCCGCGTCTGTTATGGCCCAGGTAAGTTCGTAGGTCTTGAGCGCATCCGCGTAGGTGCAGCGGATGGGCAGCGTATTGCCGGCCCGAATGGCCGCCACGAAGGCTTGGTCCTCAGAGAGGTACGGGTCGTCACTCTCGATGGCAATCTCCTCCGTTTGCTCCGAATGGGGCCGGCGGACAAGGAGTTGCGGCCGGCCGTAGGGATCAACCAGCGCCACGCGCAGGCCGTCGCCCCACACCTCCAGCCGCGTGTCGTATTTCTCGCGATGCAGCAGCGTGGCGTGAGTCAGCGAGCCGACGGCCCCGCTCTTGAACTTCCACACTGCCGCCGTGGCGCGCGGATGCCGGAACTGCGACGGCACGCGCGCGTCGAACCGCTCGCCGCCGGGTGTCCGGGGGATGTCGCACAATTCGCCGGCTTGGGAATCGCCGGCAATCGAAACCGCTCTCACGGATGCCAAGTCCACGTCGCCGAGCAGGCAGCGGGCCAAGTCCACGAAATGCGTGGCCTGCTCAACGATCGGCCCGCCGGTTGGGCGCACGTCCCACCATTCCGCCTTGCGGATCTCGCTGTACGCACAGTTATACTGCCCGGCGAAAACTCTTCCGCCGCCGGGCGTGCGGGCGAGGAGTTTCTTCATCCGCTCGATGGCGCGGCTGTAGCGGAACATGTAGCCCACTGAGGTGATGACCTTGGATTTTTCCAGGGCCGCGGCCACTCCGCGGACGGCTTCGGGGCGCGCCGCGGAGAGTGGCTTTTCTATGAACAAATGGATGCCTCTGGCGGCGCAGCGCAGCTCCATGTCCTTGCCCGCTTCAGTGGTCCCGTGCGCATTCGGCGGGACCCCAATCCACACCGCCTCAGGCCGCTGTTCCTCAATCATTGCCTCGTAGCGGGCGTAGGCTTTAGCGTCGGAGTACATCGAGCCGCGCCGCTGCTTGAGCCTGGCCGTGGCGCGGGCAATGTCGGGATCGGCGACACCCACGACGCGCAGGCCCTTGATCTTCTCAAGCCTTGAAGCGTGGTCCCACGGCCCCTCGCCGCCGCCGAAGTTAACCGCCCCGGCGCCGATGAAAGCAATCCTCAGTTCACGGTTCTTCATGTTGGTGTCTCTTGCCATGACAGAGTGTAAACCACGAACGTTCGATTTCCACTCGCTTCACCAACGGGAGGTCATCCCTGGTTTTGATGGTGGGAACATCACTTCCGCGGACATTTTAGATTCTGGATTTTGGATTGGCGACGCGCAGTTCCATGGCCAACCGCTTCCCGCCGTGCCTTCCGAGTATCATCCAAAACCGGTTGTTGCCTTCGATCTCTCTCTGAACAACCCCAACCCAATCCAAAATCCAAAATCTAAAATCCAAAATCGTTGTTAGTCCCCTGGGCGCTGGCCTGCGATGATGCGGTCCAGGCGGCGGCTGAGCTCGGGCAGGGCGAGGCCGGTCTCATCGGTGAGCCAGCCGTTGTAGCCGGCTTCTTCGAGGGCCTGCCGGACGACGAGCCAGTTCGTGGTGCCGTCGCCGATCCGCGCCCAGGTGCCGCCGCGGAGGTCGGCGTTGAGGCGGTAGTCCTTGACGTGGACCTTGGCGAGAAGCTGGCCGAAGGTGCGGATCCAGACCTCGGGCGGGTAGACTACCTGCAGCCGGCCTTCGCGCATGGCGGCGGCGTACTTGATATGATTGCCGATGTCGAAGTAGACCTTGACCCAGGGGCTTTGGAAGCCGGCGGCGAGCCAGCGGAGGAGTTCTGGCCGGACGTTGAAGTTGTTCCAGACGTTTTCGAGGGCGATGACGACTTTGGTCTCCTCGGCGACCGGGATGAGGCGCTTGATTGACTCCCGCGCGCCATCCATCGCGCGGTTGTGCGCCTCGATATAGGGCGCGAACTTCGCGTTGTCGCCGGCGACGACGCGGGTGAGATGGCCCGTCTTCTCGTCGAACTCGATGTCGAACTCCCAGGGCTCGGGCACGGCCACGCCGCCGACGCCTCCGGGGACGTGCAGCACGGCGTCGGCCCCGTAGGCCTGGGCCGCGCGCAGGCCCGCCGGGGAGCCGCCGCCCATGACCGAGTGGATGCGCAGGCCGAGCTTCCCGGCGAGCTCGCGGGCCTTCGCCGCCTCCTCCGCGGGCACGGTGTAGGCTTCGATGCCCTGGAAGCCGGCGTCCTTGACCTTCTTGAGTTCGTCCTCCGTGAGCGCGCGACGGATCACGGCCTTCTGGAGGGTGGTCCTGAACGGGCCAGCCCTAAGCGGCCTCGCGCCCAAGCCGATGGCTGCCGCTGAGCCAACCAAGAAGCCACGACGGGTCATGTCGTTACGCATCCCCAAGCCTCCTATGAATGTGCGGGGGTATTATTGCCAGTACAACGTTCCTTTGCCTTGGCCCCACAGCCCTGCCTGCTCATGTCCACACTGTAATCCATACGGGCCATAGTTGAAAGCCTGTTTGCCTCGAAGACATGCGCCCAGACCTTGCACCAGCCGGCATAGTTGTTAGCCTGGACTTCTCACCGCAGAGGACACGGAGGAACGCGGAGAAGGGATTTTCGATTTTCGATTTTCGATTTTCGATTGCATCGGGCTGGGAGTTTAGATCGAAAATCGAGAATGTTCGCTCTGCGCACTCTGCGCCCTCCGCGGTGAATGAGTCCAGGGAGGGTGTTCCATGACAGCCAAAAGGCGCAACCTTACCCGCCGCCGCTTCGTTGGCGCGGCGGCCACTTCGGCCACTGTGGCGGCGCTGGGCCAGTTGCCCCTCGGCGCGGCGGATGTTCCCGAGAAACCGCGGAAACACAAGCTGATTCTATCGTTCTATTGCGATGACACTGGCCCGTACACGGCAGGCCCCGAGGCCTTCAAAACCTTCCTCGACTACTGCGCCGCGCAAGGGCTTGCCGGGGAGTCCAGCCTGATCCTGGGCGCAAGCGGCCGCTCCATGTCCCGCAAGCCGAGCGCGGACGAGCAGGCTTACCTGTTGCAGGTCAAGCGCGCCCTGCAATGCGGCATTGACACTCACATGGAAGTGATGACGCACCGCGCCCTGTTCGATTTTGAGAAAGACGCCGAACCGGAGGGCGCCGCCCACGAGGGCCTGTGGCTGCACGAGCCGGAGGTCACGGTTGCGCAATACGAGCGGTATTTCGCGAGCATCCTTGCGGAGGGAGAGCGGGCCGGGATTCGCTTCACGGGCTTCACGTGGCCCGGATGCGGGTGCGATGTCTGCAAGAAGCGGTATGCCGAGCTGCGGGCCAAAGGTCGTACTGAGCCTAACCCGGCCATGTGGACAGCGCTCCTAGACCTGGCCAGGCAGGGCAAGTTCCGCGGCAAGACTGTGCCCTGTTTCTTCGGCTCCAGCGAGACGGACTACGGCATCCATCAGAAGGCCGCCGACGGCGAATACGCCGTCTACGATTTGATGCCCAACGCCATGGACCAGTTCGGCATCTGGGAGAACACCCCTGCCCGCGTGAACCCGGACTACTACATTACGGCGGACGGGAAGTCCGGCATCGTGGTGCGCCATCTCGAAGCGGGCGCGCCTTACTGCCTCTGGTACTCCCACTGGCAAGGCCTGAACCCGGCCAAAGGCGTGGGCTGGCAGGCCTTCAAGACGGTCGTGGAGCGTATCCGCAAGCACCTGGAGAAGCGCGTGGTCTGGATGCGCCCCAGCGACATCTCGGCTCGCCACCATAAGGCCGGCGGCTGGGGCTTCCTGGACGAGCTATGAACGACCATATTGACAATGTCCGCGCGACCTGTCAGGGGATGACGCCAGGTGGCTTGCCTTTTTGAGAGCATGGCAATAGCATCCGGACTGCTGGGACCG
>Ga0315279_10002431_pt1 | contig 27959 bp, 28 predicted proteins | sample YL17G06_20_MG_FD_203694 | JGI IMG/M metagenome (GOLD analysis project Ga0315279, IMG submission 203694) | Sediment microbial communities from Yellowstone Lake, YNP, Wyoming, USA - YL17G06_20 | ecosystem: Environmental > Aquatic > Freshwater > Lake > Sediment | place: USA: Wyoming | collected... | reverse complement strand
AGGCGATTAGCGTATGAAGTTTGCCTATGGAGCTTTATTCGTAGAATATGAGGTTTTGTTCCTCCAGGCTTGCGTGAAGCTTCTGCACAGCGTCATAAACGTCCTGTTCTTTCTTCGCTCCGGTGCAGACAAGGTTCCCGCTTGCGAATATCAGTATGACCACCTTAGGCTCGTCCATCCTGTAGATTAATCCTGGGAACTGCTCCGGTTCATACATCGTTTTTCCAAGCGTGCTCACTGCCTGTTCCAAGTCTACCTTTCCGCCTAACCTTGCAGAAGCAACGATGTTCACAACCTTCAAGTCCGGCTTGCTGACGATGATTATTCCGCTCTTTTTCAGTTCTTTAACAACTGTCATAACAGCTCTGCGGGATTCCTTTTCCGATTTTGCTCCTGTGCAAACCATTTTGCCAGAGGTGAAAATCAGCGTGGCTGTCTTCGGTCTCTTAAGCCTAAATACTAGCCCGGGAAACTGTTCCGGATTGTATTCTACGCCTGGATAACCCTTCACAACTGCGTTCAGGTCAACTCTTTGGTTGAGAGTGGCAGAAGCAACAACGTTTTGAATGGTTATTATGGCTTTAGTCTTCGGCATTAAACACCGCTTCTTCTAGTGAGATGGATGCTTATATGCCCTTTACAAAAGCCTTACGTTGCCAGTGTATAGAGGCCTCCTGCACATTCCCTTTTTTCTGTGAGCGTGCACTATGATTTATAAAAGCGATCTCTTGCCACTTTTGTTTCCAGCTTTTCCATCCCGTCTTTACGAGTTTTTATCTTCTAGTCTTTCTGCTGGAACTCCCATCTCCTTGCACCATCTTATGTAGCCTTGTTCAACCTTTTCTTGGAGTTCGCCTGTGACTTCCACTTCTTCCACCTTGAATCCCCGTTCTCTCAAGTGTCTACGTATGCTGGAGAGAACGTATCCTGAGCATACTTTGAAGTTGGTTTCCATGTCGGGCTGCAGAACCTCAACGATTTCATCGGCAATTTTCACTGTGTCATCCAAATATTTTTTATTCTCGAAGTTTGGCGGCTGGAAGGATGAGACGGGGATTCTGCGTTTCATGTATCTGTGGTCTGGAGGTTTAAGGGCGCCGATTACCACGCCTAAAATAAGGTCTCCCCATCCAGCATCATCTATCAAAATCTCCTTCCTAGACAGAAACCGATCCTCCCATAACATACATCACCAAGATCTTCAACAAATTGACTCTTTTCAAGCCGTTTATGTTTACTCGCCGACCATATATGTGGCGTGGAATTGAAAGTCAGATGGGTTGTCGATTAAGAGCTTTTCTGGCGAAGTTGATTCGTTACTGTCAGATTCTTCGATAATGGTTTTCCATGAGCTTTTATGATAGTTTAGAATAGTAAGCTTGCCTTTTATAGGTAGCGCACATTTACCCTGTACTGCAAGAACTTGGTTACATTGGACTCTACAGAGAAATGAGATACAAGTAAATCAACTTCAGAGTTCACTTAACTCCTCTCGGATGCTTATTCATCTAATCCCTGGCAAATGATTCCGCTTTTGATCTGGTCGGGAACTCCGGTGATATTTTTCTTCCTTCATCATCATTTTTTGCCTTAGGAAACAGCAGTACTATGTAGTGTTCTCCATACTGTTTCTTTGCAACAATGAGATTCTGTCCTGTTGTCGCATTTATATATCCTCTCTGATTGTCTATTCTTCTCCAGCCTTTTACTATTTTCATAAATCATTCAAAAAAGAAAGGCAATTGGAAAATCTTATTGCCAATGACAGCTATAAGAGAGGGTTGAGATGTTTTAGAAATTGCTCACTAAGATTATTAGTGATGACCAGTTAAAGAAGCTACAGTCAACATCCGGATTTCTTGTTAACATAGATTATCCAACGAGAGATGCAAAATTGCACAGGATTGACTGTAAGTATTGAAATCCGAGTCTTTCTATCGGTGTCAAACCATCCAGCAAGATACTTAAAACAGGAGAATTCTGGTATTCAGAAAAACGCGATGAAGCTGATTCAAAAGCAGAAGAGATCGCTCGCAGAAAAGGATACAAGTACTCACTTTGCTGTGTACCACCCATAGAAAAATATGTGTGGCACGTTTTTACTAGTAAATTGGAGCTGAAATCCCTTTCCCGGCGCCAAACAGCAGTAGATCGAATGAAAGATTTTTATCGAAGTTGCCTTACATTTCATTTTCTCTAAGGTGTACGCGCATGAGTGAAGGTTCTCCCTTGGATGATTGGTGCTTTCTCATTGGGACTTGGAAGGGCTCTGCGAAAGATCAGTTCGGGGAGAAAGGTGTGATCGAAGGCACGGTTGTCTTCTCTCTTGAGCCTAGCGCGAAGTTCATCATGGGAAAGCATGAAGGCTGGCATGAGGGTCGTTTGCTTAACAAGAGCATCACTCTGCTTTTCTATGATGCTGTTGAACAGAAGTTTCGGCGAAAATCTTTCTTTTCCTACGGGTTCGTTAACAACGAAGTGGAATGTTCAAGAAACAAGGATGAGATCAAGTTCGACGTTACGATGGAGCCTTTGCCGAAGAATTTCGAAGGGACTCGGTGGCGTTCTTTTATGAGGAAGATTTCTGACAGCAAGTTTGCGATGGGTTTAGAGGTAGCAAATGAAGGAGAAGGCTTCAGAAAATACGGTGAATCGATACTAGTCAAGACAAAATGACCTGAGAGGCGGTTCGAAAAATTCTGTCACAGAGATTCCCTTCACGGTTAAGAATAAAGAAATGTGAGGGCAACCGCGGTTGAGCTTCCAATTCAGGGTTCGTTAAAAACTGAGGATAGCTTAGATTCTAGCTGTTGCTAGCGCCTTCATCAGCTTACCTTTTTCTTGCATAGCAACAATTTTCATTTTCATGTTGTTGCGGACGTTTTCAACTGCCTTTTCGGCTTCTCTTCTTGTTTGGTACGTCTCTTTCAGTTCGATCCATGGAAGGGTTTCATCGATCCTAATCCATACTGTGTACAAGTTGCTCACCGATGTTGGACAAGGGGTTAGAGCCTGATTGATTAAAACGGTTATGAATTTTGAATACGGATTGCCAGTAAGCCTTGTTCTGGCGCATGTTTGCTGAATCGATGGTTCACGTTCAACCTTTCAGGTGCGATATTCTTAAATGGCACACCCGACTGGTCATCTTACTATATTTGAGGTTCAGCTGGCGAATGATGCTTGCGAAAATACCTAATCCAGTTCATCGGCGGATTGATCATACTCTGCATTATGACATGGTTAATCGTAACTTTTGTGCAGAATCCAGATATCAGTAATCTTCCGTTGTATACTGCCAGCACAGTCTTCCGTATTGTACTCACCCTCGTGGTGTCAGTTGTTTGGGGGGTCTCCTTCGGCATACTAGCCGCCACGAATAAGGTAGCCTCGTTAATTCTTACGCCTTTCATAGACCTTTTGCAGTCCATCCCAATACTGGGCTATTTTCCAATGGTCATCGGCTTCCTGTTCGCATTAGGCCCGTTAGGCGTTGAACTCTCCGTCATGGTTCTGCTCTTCACTTCCATGGCATGGGCCATCTTCTTTGGAGTATTAGGAGCCATCCGAGGAATCCCGACAAACGTTGTTGAATCCTCAAGAAGCTTTGGCTTAACAGGATGGCGATACATTAGACACGTAATACTGCCCGCAATCACGCCTGCAGTGATTTCTGGAGCAAACCTCGCCTGGTGCGACGGCTGGTTCTTCATGATTGCCGCTGAATACATTCAGTATCATGGACAAGTCATGATGCCTCCAACTGGCGGATTGGGGTATCTCCTTGCAAGAGCTGCATACTTCTACGAGGACATGAATCTCGCGATAATCCTGCTGGTGTTCATAACCTTCATCGTAGTATACTTTAACACTCTCACTTGGCACAAACTCATGGAACGGGCAAGCACCGGCACTTTCAAACCCGTATTCAGAATGGATCTCTCAGGAGTTGGGAAGCTCGGCATCGCAAAAGCAACCAGCTGGCTCCACTTTGGAAGACTCCACTGGCCAAAATCCTTTTCTATCGCTTCCCAACGCTTGCGGAAATACAGCCACATCGAAAGGATAATTGCTGCAGTGCTGGTTCTCTCAACAGTTTCCATTCTCCTATACGTCGCGTTTGGTCAATTTCCAACATTGGCAATGATCAGTGACGGATTCCATCAAAAACCCGCAGAAGAGTTAGTCCATCTGCCAGTGCTTGTTTCTTTAACGATGGGACGCCTCACAATAGCCTACGGAATCTCTCTTACAGTTGCCATCGGCATGGGAGTGCTTGCTGCAGAGCACAAGAGATTCGCGGCTATCTTCTTTCCCCTCTATGACGTCGGGCAAGGAGTACCGATTCTTGCTTTGTTTCCTGTCCTCTCTCTTGGACTGAACCAACTCATTGGAGATCAAAGAATTGCGCTTGAACTTACGTGCATCATAATGCTCGTTCTTGACATGATATGGTATATGTTCCTTAGCATAGTTAGTGCGGTGAAAAACATTCCAACAGAGATTAATGAGGTTGGGCAACTTTTTGGGTTCAAGGGGATGAAAAGAATCACCCACATTGTAATTCCATCCATTCTGCCCGCCATCGTGACAGGAAGCATCCTTTCATGGGGAACAGGTTGGAACACCATAATCTTCGCAGAGTACCTGCCCTCAACAGAGCCGACAATTCCGCCTCTTTCAATACCTGGCATAGGCTCGTTGCTTGACAAGGCAGGTTATGAATTCGGAAACACGATCGTGCTAATATTCATCCTTGCCATAATCGCTACAATCGTTCTTCTTATGGAAGCATTTGTGTGGCGAAGGTTACTCAGAAAATTCGAAAAATACCATGTTGAGGTGTAAACATGTCAGTCCTTGAAGTAGAAAACGTGACAAAAACATTCGTAACCGACCATTCTAAGATATTGGTTCTCGACAACGTGAGCTTCCCTGTTGGAAAAGACGAGTTCGTCTGCCTCGTCGGACCGTCTGGGTGTGGAAAATCCACTTTGCTAAGGATAATGGCAGGCTTGGAGAAGGCAGATTCGGGGAGGATTCTGTTTCGCGGACAACCTATTGAGAAGCCAACTCCGAAGATTGCCATGGTGTTTCAGCTTTTCGGTCTGTTGCCTTGGAAGACTGCTTTGGAAAACGTTGAAGTGCCTTTGGAAGTGCTGGGTATAGTGAAGGATAGCCGTGTACATCAGGCTGAAGAATATCTACAGATGGTTGGATTGGAGGGTTTTGAAAACACTTATCCCCATGACCTTTCGGGCGGAATGAAGCAGCGGGTCGGAATCGCGAGGGCATTAGCCTTGAAGCCAGAGGTCTTGTTGATGGATGAGCCATTCTCTTCGCTGGATGAGCTTACTGCGAAGACCCTGCGTGAGCTAGTGCTTAATATCTGGCGAAACCCTACGTTGCCAACGAACACCTTCATAATGGTAAGCCACAATGTCGAAGAAGCAGTACTCATGGCAGATAAGGTGATAGTAATGTCACCCAGACCCGGGAAGGTCATTGGCGAAGTAAGCGTTGACATCCCGAGACCTCGCTCCAAATACTTGAGGGATAAGGAATATTTCAAGTACGTAGATGAAGTTATGAAGTTGCTCGAAAGAGGCAAAGCCGTGACAAGGGACGAAAGCCCTCTGTCTTTAACAGCAGGTCGGGCAAGTAAGAGAGAGGCGTCTGCTTAGGTCGTTTTTGCTCCGTTCGTAGGTAGTTTGGATATTGATTCTGGCTTCATTAACACTATAAGCTCGGAATCTGATTCTATACCCACGGAGGGTTAAAAATCCCAAAGAAGAGAGAAACAGCAATCGAAAACCAGAGTTATTCATGTCCAAATCCTTCATGCGGAAAAGCTTTCCCGAACCCGATAAAAGCGAAGAATCTAAGCTTGAAAGACTCAGAGCCTTATGATGCCTGCCCCTACTGTCTGACGCAGGCAATACCCATGGGGGTCTCTGTAGCCGTGGAGAAGGAACCACAGCTGGACGTAGACAAGATGGCGCCCAAAGTGGAGGCGTTGTCTGCTACAGACGACGTGAGAGCCAAGGTCTCTCCAAAGAAGGTTCAAGGATGTTCTCGTCATTTTGGGTACCTTAGTCAACGTTCACCAAAGGAGAAGATTCCAGACAACTGTATGACATGCGAAAACATAGTGCAATGTATGCTCAAGGCTGTAACTGGCTAGATCAGTCACCAATAGCGTGCGTGTAGGCTTTAAGTGTCAGCGCTTCGCGTGAGAGGTTGATGGAGACAGAGTAATTGTCGGCAAACATGCAGAAACGAGTTCCTGGCGTCGTTACGTCAGCAACTGTTCAATCGAGAGAGTTGAATGCTGAAACGGTGACGAGTATTGCCACCAGCTTCCTCAAGAGAATTGGACACAAGGGTGGCCTGAAGCCTAAGAGGGTTTCACTTGAGGAGGAAACCTATACCGTTGAGGTGGAGATGAAGAAACTCGCAGCTATTGTTCAAGTAGACTCCAAGACTCATGAAATTAAAGCTTACGAAATACAGCCCAAAAGTGAAGAGGCTTCCTCCGTTTCGGTTTCTCCAAAGACCCTTATCATGATATTTAGTGTTTCCGCAATCGTGTACGTTGTATTCCATTTTGTATTCAGAATGCTCGGGTTTTAGAACCTCTCCTTAACTGCAAATGATAACATATGTAAAAGAAGGCTTTGCCAAAATAAGGATCTTGGGGGCTGTTTCTAGGACTTTCTTTTTCTTTCTGTTTTCTTCTCTTCTTCTGCAGGCGCCTCTGCCGATTTTGCTTCTTCTTGCGGTTCTGTCGGTGTCTCTTCTTTCTTCTCTTCAATCTCAGTCGTGATTTCTTCGATCGGTTTTGGCGGCGGTGTTGTGGCCATTGTCCAGCCTATCCATGCGCCTATGCACATTACGGCGACGAATGCTACGAAGACGGGTACGGCGATGATCCAGAATCTCGCATTGTCAATGAAGGCTGCTTTTTCTGCGTCTGTTGCTCCCATTGAAAACCCTATTACTCCGAGCCATTGTGGGTAGAATAGTGTTGCTAGATAGAAGATGGCGACTACTACGCATACTATGAATATTATTCCGCCAATTGACTGGTCTTTACTAACCATTCTTGATTCACCACATGTTAGCCATGTTTACTTGTTCATACCTTTTAAAGTTTACCATAGCTTCTGGAGTTATGCTAGATGGTTCCCATTTCCCAAGTTGTCAGGTATCTTCTTTGCTCAGCAGTCAGCTCGTCTATTTCTATCTTCATTGCATTAAGCTTCAACTTGGCTATTGTTTGATCTATTTCCTTTGGCACATTGTAGACTCTGGGCGACATCTTCTCTGTTTTGGCCAAATATTCTACGCTTAGGGCTTGGTTTGCGAATGACATGTCCATGACCTCTGAGGGGTGTCCTTCTGCCGCTGCTAGGTTTACGAGTCTTCCTTCTGCCAGGAGGTATAGCCTTCTTCCATCTTTGAGCTTATATTCTTCCAGGTTTTGCCGTATGGTTCTCTTTGAAGTTGCGAGTTTTTCGAGGTCTTTTATGTTTATTTCGACGTTGAAGTGGCCGCTGTTGGCAAGTATTGCGCCGTCTTTCATTGTTTGCATGTGTTCTTTTCTTATTACACTGATGTCGCCTGTGGCTGTTACAAATATGTCACCGATGGCCGCGGCTTCAGCAATGGACATGACTTTGAGGCCATTCATTGCTGCTTCCAAGGCTCTCAGAGGATCTGTTTCGGTGACTATCACGTTCGCTCCCATTCCTTGAGCTCTCATGGCTATTCCTCTTGCGCACCATCCATAGCCACAGACCACAAAGTTCTTGCCTGCGAGAAGGATGTTTGTGGCTCTTAGGATTCCGTCTATGGTGCTTTGTCCTGTTCCATAGCGGTTGTCAAACAAGTACTTCGTGTAGGCGTCGTTCACAGCTATGATTGGGTATTTCAGGTCTCCTGTTTTCTCCATGGCTCTTAGCCGCAAGACGCCTGTTGTTGTTTCTTCTGTCCCTCCTTTGATTCTTGGCAGGGCATCCGTTCTTTTGCTGTGTATTGTGCTGACGAGGTCGGCCCCGTCATCAAGCGTTATCATTGGTTTGAAGTCGACAACTCTTTCAACACACCAGTAATATTCTTCTGTTGACTGTTCTCGCCAAGCAAAAACATGGACACCTTTCTCCGCTAGGGCTCCTGCTACATCGTCTTGTGTTGAGAGCGGGTTGGAACCGCATAGGGCAACTTTTGCCCCGCCAGTAACAAACGCATCAACAAGAACTGCAGTCTCTTTCGTCACGTGTAAACATGCGCCCAAAGTTGTGCCCTTAAATGGTTTTTCTTTGGCGAATCTCTTCCTGATCTGGTTCAGAACGGGCATGTGTTTTGAGGCCCATTCTATTTGTAAATGGCCCTTAGATGCTTGGGCTGTATCTTTTATCCTAAATTTCTCCAACTCGGTTTCCCTTCCCTTTTCTATTGTAGCTCGACTATTAAATATTGGTTCTTAGCTTAGCTAGAAGGTCGTTCTTTGCCCTGTCAGCTGCTTTCATGATTTTTTCAGCGTTTACGGTGGCTAGTTTTCTGTTTTCCATGACCATCTTCCCGTTTATGAGCACTGTTTCGACGTCTGCAGCTTTCGTTGCGTACACTAAGTGGCTTGTTTCGTTGTAGACTGGGCGCAGGTGGGGCTTGTTGAAGTCTACGATTGCTAGGTCTGCTTTCTTGCCTGTTTCTATTGAGCCTATTTCGTTTTCCCAGCATAGTGCTCTTGCGCCATCTATGGTCGCCATTTCTAGGACTCTTTCCGCAGGCAATAGCGTTGGGTTCTTGTTCATTCCCTTGTGCAATAGGGCCGTGGTTTTCATGACTTCGAACATGTCTGCCGAGTTGTTTGAGCAGGGGCTGTCGGTGCCCAGGGAGACTGTTATGTCCTTCTTGAGCATTTTTGGAACTGGGCTTACGCCTGAAGCAAGTTTGAGGTTTGAGATTGGGTTGTGTGAAGCTTTGACTTTCCTTTTTTTCATAACGGCGATGTCTCTGTCTGTCAATGCTACGCAGTGTGCTGCAATAACGTGTTCATCTAACGCTCCGAGGGAGTCTAGATACTGCATTATCCCGTTTTCCAGTTGAATGTTGAAGGTTTTTTGCGTATTCTCCAGTTCATCGCTGGTTTCTGCGACATGCATGTGCAGAATCACCGGCGACTTTCCACGGCCATGCTTCTCGTTCAGTTCTTCTTGAATTGCTTTCAGTTGCTTCATGTACTCTGGGTCGACTGTGTATGGTGCGTGGGGATCGACGCTTGCACGGATTAGGCCGTCAGCTTTGTTATGCCAATTCTTGGCTAAGCTTTCCAGTGCTTTCTTGTCTTCTTTTCTTCTCCATGAGAAGCACACGTGGCCGACTACTCCCCTTAGGCCGGTGTCTGCGAAGGCTTTTGCTTCGTTTTCTTCTGGCGTGTAATGGTACATTGTATTGACTGTGGTTGTTCCACCCATGATAGATTCTATGGCTGTTAGCTGGGCTCCTACGTAGATGTCGTGGGCTGTCATGTGTTTCTCTATGGGCCATATCCACTTTTCCAGCCATTCTTGAAGTGGTAGGTCGTCCGCATAGCCTCTCAGTAGGCTCATGGCGGCATGCTGGTGAGTGTTGATTAGGCCTGGTACGATTACTTTGCCTTTTGCGTTTACCTTCTCGTAACCTCTTCCATATTTGCGCTTTAGTTCGTGGGTTTTTCCGATGTCTATGATTGTGTTGTTTTCTATGGCGATTGCGCCTTGGTGGATTACCTTCCTATTGCTCATTGTGACTATGGTTCCGCTGTGAATGAGTGTGTTCATGGCTAATCGCTTCTGAATCGCGGTGGGCAGATGGCTTTTGAGTTGTTGTGTGTCAAGCCTTAAAGCTTTCTTATGCTTGTCTATTCACAAGTAATGGTGACAGAATCCTTGGACAGCGTTGACAAAGTAATCTGGATCTTGCCTTTTTTGGCTCTTCTGGATACCGCATCAACATTGTACCTTGATAGTCTAGGGCGTTCTTCGCCGCCTTTTGTGCGGGGTTTTTTCGCCGCCTTTTTTGTTACCCCTGATCCAATGCTGACTTATTCTCTTGTCGTCGTCTACGTTATAGCCTTCCTTGTTTTTTCATTCATCCTGTCCTACATGAAGAACAAGCTGGATTCGTCTGAAGCGGTTGGTAAGCTAGTTTTTCTGGTTCTTCTTGCCGTGATAGGCTACATTTATCTGAGGTTGACTGCGTCGTTTATCGTAAATTTCTTCTATTTCCCTATTACTAGTCGTGGCATCGACTTGCAGGGAATTACCATGGTCGTATACGCAAGCACAGCGTTCAGTTTGGGATATTATATTTGGCATGACGTTGTTGCGTGGGTGAGATCAGATGGCGACCAAGGACCGTAGTGGGGTTTCCCTGAAACTCTCGAAAGAAGCCTTGCACAAGTACCTTTCTTCTCTGTACAAGGGTAAGGTGGAGGTTTGTGGTGCTTGGAGACTTGGCGATGAGAAGTCTAAAGGTTCTGGGGACTTGAAGGGGTTTGGCTGCGGGTTTCCATATGTCATCGAATTCACTGTTGACGGCGAGGCGAAACGGGTTGTTCTGGAGATTATGCGACCTGAAGGTTTTGGACATGACCATTTTTCCGACCGCGCGCAAGTTCTTCTTTGGCAAAACTCAACTTTCAACCGGTTACCCTGCCACGTACATTCCATAGATATCGGTGCGTTTGCCACGGATGATGACTGCTTGCATTCCTTGGGAAAGTGCAACGAATTTTTCATTCTGACTGAGTTTGTGGAAGGCAAGCTTTACCATGCTGACTTGAATCGCATCAAAAAGACTGGGCAACTGGGCAAAGTGGATGAGCAACACTGTCTAGCTTTGTCCGATTATCTTGTTGAGATTCATAAGACTAAGCGTGAGGCTCCGTGGCTCTACGTCAGACGAATTCGTGATCTTGTTGGCCACGGTGAATGTATTATGGGTTTGCTGGATAGTTATCCACCTGAGCTGAAGATTGCGAGTGAGTCTTATTTGATTGATGTTGAACGGGATTCTATTATTTGGCGGTGGCGTCTGAAGCGCAAGGCTCAGTCAGGTTCATGGAGACTTTCACCCGTGGAATGTGCTGTTCCGCAAGGGCACGGACTTCACGGTCTTGGATCGTAGCAGGGGAAAATGGGGTGAACCTGCTGATGATGTGAGTGCTATGACGATCAGCTACATCTTCTACTCCTTGCAGAAGTACGGCGAGTTGACAGGGGCTTTTGAGCGTTTGTTCAGGCTTTTCTGGGACAACTATTTGAAGAAAACTGATGACAGTGAGATTTTGGAGGTTGTCCAACCCTTTTATGCTTGGCGAGGTTTAGTGATGGCTTCGCCTGTCTGGTGTCCTAGACTCAAGAAGAGTGTCCGTGTCAAGCTGCTTAACTTCGTTAAGAACGTTCTGTGTGATGAAGAGTTTGACTTGGAACGTGTGAATTCCTACCTGTGTAGTGCCTAGGGTTATCACCATTGCAGTACATGCTTGGGTAAATCGCAGCTTGATATATTCCCATTCGGGAATTAAAGGATAAATACAGATTTGGGCTAAGTGTCTGTTGTCTGAGGTGTCTAGGTTTGGGTGTCGAGTCAGTTGAGGACTTGAAGAAGATGCTTTTGGAGAGCGGTTATTCTGCTAAGGCGGTTGAAGAGATTCTGAAGTGGTATGCCCCGAGCGATTCCAATAAATGAGCATGATAATAGGATTCAGCATATTTTTTGACCAAAGCGACATTGAAACCAATAGGAACATGCGTATGCGATACTACGTTAGCATACTGACTTTCCTGACAGTTTGAAACCCCTCGGAAATAGATTTATAGCCGTTTCATAGAATGGCATTCCAGTCTATCATGGCAAGTAACCAGAGAATACACTGGAACTGTGGCTTATGTCTCGGCATGTTGGGTGATGTGTTCAAGTTTCTGGTCTGCCCGGTAGCAGAGAGTCCGTTGTTTCTGAGGCTTTGTTCAAACTTCTTAATCAGAAGGGCGTTAATGCGCGACTGTTATCTTCGGATGTTATGTTTAAGGTTGTGGCTCCGAAGCCAACTTACTCGTTTGACGAACGTGACGCAAAGGTTTAATTTTGCTTTGTCTCAACTTGATTGCAAGGGCGTGTTCAGTTGAGGGAACCCTTTGCCGAGTTTGTTAAAACTGAGTTAAGGCCCGGGACTCTACTGATTACTTGTGGGCTCCCAGGAACTTGGAAAACAGAGACCTCAGAGGAAATCTCAAAAATCAAGGGATGTCCCATTCTTCGAACTGATTTGATTCGGCTGGAGGTTTTCAAGAATGAAGATATTTTTGACGAAAAAGTTGCGGCAAATATGAGCAAACGGGAGCTTGTCTACGATAAGACATTTCGTCGAGCAGAGGATCTTGTACAGAAGGGTAAAGGCGTGATATTGGATGCTACTTTTGTCACCCAAGAACTACGAAGACATGCTGCTGCGATTGCTGCAAAGCACAACATGACTTTTGTTATACTTCAGACTCAATGCTCTGAAGAAGTGTCCATTGCGAGGATTTTGAAAAGAACCAAAGAGAATTATGAGTCAAACGCCTTGACTAGGGGAGCTTATCTTAACAACAAGAAGAGGTTTGAACCTGTTGATTTGGATGATTTGAAAAAGAGAAATCCGCAACTCAAAATAATGCACTTAACAGTCGACACAGAACATGACCCTCCCGAGGATTGGTATATAATCAGGATGGAAAAAAGGTAACTGGACCCCGTTTCATTATGATAATAGATTTGCACATTCATTCAAAAAGTTGTTCTGACGGAAACCTGACTGTTGAAGAAATCGTTAGAGAAGCCAAGACCAGAAACATTGGGCTAATATCGATTACGGATCACGACTCGATTGGCTGTCAAGAGAAAGCCATGGCTTTGGCAAGGAAAAATGGGATCCGTTATGTTTCTGGAGTTGAATTGAATGTAACCTTTTCGCCCCCCAGATATCACGAGGGTAAATCAACATCGCTAGATTTCTTGGGCTATCAATTTGACATAAAAAATAAGGAGTTAAAGAACAAAATCCAGCAAATCGGGAAATATCGAGAGGAAAGGGTTGCCAAGATTTTAGATAATATTAATGCAGAGTTTGAAAAAGAAGGAATTGAAAAGCTAACGAAAGCTGATCTCAGGAAGGTTCAGGATTCCGTTGACGGAGTACTTGGGAGGCCTCATATAGCGGACTATTTGGTGGTAAAGGGAATTGTTAGAACCAAACAAGAAGCTTTTGATAAGTATCTTGTGAAATGTGATGTTCCTAAATATCCGCTTCACATTGAAGAGGCGTCGAGGCTGGTGAGAAATGCTGGAGGAATAGTAGTTTTGGCTCATCCTAACGATTCTCATGGAACCTCGCTTGTGAATCTGACTAAATCGCTGCCTGAACAGACAGAGATAATAGAGGAATCATTTTTGAGGTACATTGATGGCGTAGAGTGTTGGCACTCCAGAAGTGGCACCCTAACAACGAATCATTACATAACGTTTGCAAAAGAACATGGATTAATCATGACTGGGGGAAGCGATTGCCATCAAAAGCCGATCCTCATGGGAACGGTGAAAGTTCCCGAATATGTAGCTGAACAATTCGACTTTGAGTGAGTCCGCATGAAAAAGAAAAGAAGTGAAAAACCAAGGTATGGTTTATATGCAATTAAGATAATCGCAATTCTTTTTTCTGTTATAGAAATCATCGGGTTACTTTTGCTTTCAGCAGGCCACTTCGTTTTCAACAAAACATATCTAACAATTGGTGGGGGAATAATTACTGCCTTTGGAATTTACATGATTGTTGCCCATTTTCTTTCTTTGTATGTCTTCACCGGGGTTGACGCAACGAGATTCAATTGGATTGCGAAACTTCTGGAATTAGAAGGAAGCGAGTATGTGCTAGATGTGGGAAGCGGAACAGGAAGAACGGCGGTGCAGATGGCGAAAAGGCTAACCACTGGAAGGCTTGTTGGAATAGATATTTGGGATACAATGGAACTCAGTGGTAACTCGCCAGAAAGAGCGTATAAGAATGCGGAAATCGAAAGTGTGAAAGGTAAAGTTGAATTTAAATTTGGAAACGTCTTGGAAATACCCTTTGATAATGATGTTTTTGACATCGTTACATGTAGTAGCGTCTTAAATAACCTTCCTGGAGAAAAGAATAGAGTCAAAGCCCTGAAGGAAATTTTTCGGGTCTTGAAACTTAAAGGAAAATGCATGCTACTTGAACCTCTCAGGAATTTTAGAATGTTTTGTGCTTTCACACCCTTCGGGGTTTTCCAGTTAGGAAAAAGAGAAGACTGGAAAAACTATGCCGAGACTGCAGGCTTTTCAAAAGTGAGATTCTACGATGAAAAAGGCATTGGCGTTTTTATCCTAGAGAAATAACGAAACGATTCGCAACTGAAAAAAACAGACATTAGGAAGTAAAAAATGTCCTCATCTTAACATGTTATTTGTGCGCGCGTTTTTTGAGCTGATAAAAGGATTTTTGCATAGGTGGAGGCCAGTTTGAAGTATGCCTTTGCTTCTTTCATTGCTGCACTCTTTCCCTCACTACCTACGCTGGGGTCTTTAAGTTTGAAACTGATGACTTTTCCTCGCACGTAGGCTCGGTAGCATTTGTAGAAAGGGAGAAGTTTCGTCAACTCTTGATCTCCAGAATATTTGGCATATCTTTTGACGAAGAAGTTAGACAGATCAGTTCGTTCTTTGAAGTCTAAATCCATGGCTAAAAAGGCAATGTCAGAGGCAACATCAGAATACCTAAATCTTTCGTTGAATTCTATCGCATCGAAAACGTAGATTCGGTCTGCAACAAAGATGTTACCCGAATGGATGTCTCCATGACAATCTCTGACTCGGCCCCCTGCCATCCTCTTCTCAAAAAAGGACACATTTCTCTTCATGAAATCGTCGATTCTTTCACGGATTAGCTTGAAATCCTTCATGGATATCGTTTTGTCGACGAACTCCCGAGTCTGCTTGAAATTCTCTTTCCAATTGGTTTCTATTATCGCCAAAGAGCCGAACTCGCTTATCCTCCTATTCGTTTCCGCCTTTGAATGGAATTCTGCGATGATTTTTGCTGTTCTGTCAATGAGTTTGCTATTCACCTTTTTCTCTGCGAGGAGCTTGTTCATCATCTTTTCTTGAGGCATTCTCTTCATCTTCACAGCATATTCAACGGTTTCTCCTTCGCCTTTTATCTTGATAACGTTTGATCTGTTGATGGAAACAACCTCAAGGTACATGCCTCCACACAGCCGTCTGTTGAGCTCTAACTCTTTTTCGCAGAAGAAACGTCTCTTTTCCAGGGTTGTGAAGTCTAAGAATCCAAAGTCCACAGCCTTCTTTACCTTGTAGACAAAGTTTCTGGTTAAAAAGACAAAGGATATGTGAGTCTGGGTCAGTTCAATTTGACCTGGTTCTTCGTCATAAGCTTCAGGCCTCATTAGAGCCTCCACAACCTGCTTCTGAACCGACATTTATTGAACATGCTTCCTCTAGGGCTTTTGGCATCAAACTTGCAGCAACTAGGATTACTCAACCAGTCCTCTGGCTTTACGCTCTTTAGTTGTCTTTTTGGTCATGAGTTCAACCTGCTTTACGGCTGTGCCCAGATAGTTTCTCGGGTTCAAAGCTTCATCAATCTCCCTTTTCGTCAGTTTCCCGCACACAGTCTTGTCTTCGAGAAGAATTTCTCTGAAACGTCGCTTTCCAGTCTCGCTTTTCAAGGTTAGCTTTCTGAGCAATTCGTGGGCTTCTTGGCGGTTCATGTCCTTTCTTGTCAATGCAATCATTATTGCCTCGGACATTCCTCGACCTTGGGTCAGTTCAAGATTCTTCAGCATCCGTTCTTCGTCCACGCGCAGGTTAGCCAATATATTGTTCATTAGGAAAAGAATGTAGTCGGTTAAGATGCACGTTTCAGGGATTATGAAGCGTTCTGCAGAAGATTGAGTTAGGTCGCGCTCATGCCAAGTAACAACGTTTTCTAGAGAGGGAGCGACAAGACTTCTAACGATTCTGGCCAGCCCGCATATTCTCTCGCAGAGTTCTGGATTGCGCTTTTGAGGCATCGTGGAACTGCCAACCTGCTTTTCTGGTTCAAAAGACTCAAAAAGCTCCCCGATTTCCGGTCTCTGCAACTCCCGAATTTCAGTCGCAAAATTGTCCAGCGAAGAAGCAATCATAGCCAGCAGGCAAGCAAGTTCAGCGTGGCGGTCTCTCTGGACAATTTGCGTGGATATATCAGCAGCCTTGATTCCGAGCTTTTGCATAACTAGCTCCTGAATCTTCATGGCGTTTTCGCCCAAGCCTGCCTGAGTGCCAACTGCCCCGCTCATTTTCCCAACAACAATGCGTTCCTTGGATTGCCTAAGCCTTTCAATATGCCTGGAAACCTCACGCAGCCAAACTGCAAACTTGAAACCTAAAGTTATTGGCAACGCATGTTGACCGTGTGTCCTGCCGGCCATCAACGTCTTCTTGTATCGAACGGCTAGGTTCATCAGGGTCTTCTCAAGATCGTCCTGTCTCTTCTCAATCAGCGCCAAAGCATCTTTCAGCTGAAGAGCATACGCCGTATCCACGATGTCGTAGCTCGTCGCTCCATAGTGAACGTATGCTCCGCTCGGTCCGCATGCTTCCGCACAAGCCCTAACCAAAGAAGCAATGTCATGCTTTATTTCACGTTCAATCTCTTTCACGCGACTCAGCTTGACATGCTTCAACGAAGCCATAGCCCCGATTACCTCAGCGTCTTTCTTCGGTATATTCCCAACTTCAGCGTGCGCCCAAGCCAAAACCGCCTCAACATCAAGCATCCTCTGAACGCGCGTCTCCTCCTCAAAAATCCTCCTCATCTCCGGAGTACCATAACGACCCGTATCAATAGGCAAGACCGGCACCTTCTATTCCCTCGCCAACAAGATAGAACACACTAGGGATTAATGCTTTTACCCAACCAAGAACCAACTCCACACGCGACGACTTCACCCAAAACTAGTCCATAAACATTCATACAACTCATTGAAACCCCAGTTCAAGGTATATATAGGGGGGTCAGAATTCGCTCCGAGAGCCTCAGAGGCGAGTTCGAAAGACCTCGACGAGGAATGCCAAAACAATCATAGGATACATCTGTCTTGTTCAAACTCGTTTCAGGCAACCAGCCGTTTTCTCCTCAGTATCCTTCGATCGTACAGTGCTTCTTGATGTACTCTTCGAATTTACTCCCCAATGTCTTCTTCAGCAAGTCGTCCCGCAAGCTCAAATACTCTTCCCGCAGAATGTCAAAGTGGAAACCATCCCATCTCCGACCATTCACAAAGGAAACTTGCCTCATCGCTCCGCCCTTTTTGAAGCCACACGCTTCCAAAACCTTGTGAGCTCGATGGTTATATCCCGCACTCCAAGCTTCACAGCGATCCGCATTCAACTGCCGAAACGACATTTCTAGCAGTGCTACTGTGATTTGTCGTCCCATGCCTTTTCCCCACAACTCCTTCTTGCCAATGTAAGTTCCTACGCCTGCTGTCCTTATGTTGCCCCAATCCTGCTTTTCTATGCGAGCAATTCCAATGGCCTCTTTAGACTCTGCAAGCTCCATTATGAAGTGAAGCTCTTTCTCATCCTTCATCCACTCCTCATACTGCTTCTCCAGCTGAGCCAAGCTCACAAAGTTCATAGGCCTGCTTCTCGAATACATTATCGTCTCAAAATCGTTCTCCCACACATGCAGAATCTTCAAATCCTCCCTTTCAACGGGCCTAAACCGCACATCTCCAAACTCAAACATACGCGTCCACCATCCAACTACACGATGGTTTGCACGATGGCATTATTAACTTTAGTCCATCGCAGAGGAGCCTTAGATTAATGCAAACAGTGCTTAGCCTGAAGAATCTGATCATAAGGATTATTTTCAATCTTTAAAGGCAATACCGCCTTATCTAACCCTCAGCCGACGGCAACTCTAGTCAAAGGTCAATACCGCATGGGAGCGTTAATAGCAGTTCTGGACAAAAGAGGCGAAGACGCCACAGAAAAGGCACTGATGATGCTCAAAACATTGAACGCCGAGAAAGCCGAAGCCGTCGGAATGGCATCGCCATCCATCATCAGAATTGGGAAAACCTTCGACAAACTTCGCGCCCAAAAAATGAACTCACCAATAATAGTTGGACACCTTTTCTCAAAGATCGCCGATTCCGACAAGCCCCAACCAACAAAACTCGAAAGAGCTGCACTAGTCTTCGAAGGAAGAATCTATCCACCACACAAGGAAGTCTCAGACGCAGAGGTCCCTGCAAAAAGGCTAACGTGCAGCCTCAAGAGAGCACTCATAGCTCTTGTCAAGGAAGCCTCAGGTGATTTCGCATTCGCGATAGCGGAACCAAAAAGGCTAATTGCGAGCCGAGACTCTTTGGGCATCCGACCACTTTATTATGGAGAAGACGCACATGTCGTGGCTCTAGCTTCTGAGCGCAAAGCGCTATGGAAAATTGGAATCAACAAGACAGAGTCTTTTCCGCCAGGACACGTTGCATCTATTGAAAAAACCGGCATCACACTTACTCGTATTAAGACACTCTCGTGTTCCAACCCAAGACGGATAACCATGCAAACAGCGGCCAAAGAACTGCAAACACTGCTTCAACAATCAACCAAAGAAAGAATCTCAGAGCTGAAAGAAGTTGCAGTGGCCTTCTCAGGCGGCTTGGACAGCAGCATTATCGCGTTTCTGGCCAAAAAGACAAACGCAAACACGCACTTGATCCACGTAAGCCTAGAAAACCAACCCGAAACAGAATACGCAAAAAGAACAGCAGAAGAGCTCAAACTCCCGATACACGTTCACCTATTCAAAGAAGACGATGCCATGCGAGTCCTGCCGAAAGTTCTGTGGCTAATTGAGGAATCAGATCCAATCAAAACAAGCATAGGCATACCGATCTATTGGACGGCAGAAAAGGCAGCAGAAATGAAGTTCAAGGTCATGCTAGCTGGACAAGGTGCTGACGAGTTCTTCGGCGGTTATCGGCGATACGTGGATTACTATCTACAGTATGGTGCCAAGAAAACAAGAGAATATATCTCTCGGGACATCGTTACGATTCATGAAACCAACCTAGAACGAGATTTCAAAATCTGCAATTTCCACAACGTAGAACTACGTCTGCCTTTTGTAAACTACGAAATAGCAAAGCTCGCCATGGATTTACCGATCAACTTGAAAATCGAGATACAGCTAGACGGACTGAGAAAACTCGTTCTAAGGCAAGCTGCCAAAAACCTCGGTCTCCCCGACTCGGTTCTGGAAAAGCCGAAGAAAGCAATACAATACACGACAGGAATAGACAAAACGCTCAAAAAGCTAGCCAAGAAAAAGGGAAAATCTGTAGGAGAGTTTCTAGACGAAACATTCCAAGAGACCGTAAAGAAGATGATGTAACTTGCGAAAAACAGCTTTGATTTTCTCTCCTCAATACTATCGCCACAACACAGGCAAAAACCATCCCGAATCAGCCCGACGACTCTACGCAATAATCAAAGGAATAGAGAAAAGCAAAATTCTGCGCACCAGTAACCTGCAATTAATCCAACCAGAAAGAGCTCGCATAGAAGACGTTGAACTAGTCCATGGGCTAGAGTACATTAAGCTTGTTGAGGCTGTCTGCAAGTCCGGCGGAGGCCTACTGGATCTGCAGGACACCGTAACTTCTCCAGAGAGCTTTGAGACCGCGCTTTACGCTGTTGGCGGAACACTGAAAGCTGTCAATCTTATCATGAAAAGAGAGTTTGAAAACGCCTTTGCTCTAGTACGTCCTCCAGGTCATCATGCTGGAAAATATCGTGCTTGCGGTTTCTGCATTTTCAACAACGTCGCTATAGCCGCAAAGCATCTAACTACCAAGTACAAGCTGAGAAGAGTGTTGATTCTAGATGTTGATGCTCATCACGGAAACGGCACACAGGAAACCTTCTACGAAACAAACAAGGCACTATATATTAGCTTACATGAAGACCCAAGCAGCTTCCCAGGAACTGGCTTCGTGGACGAGATCGGTGAAGGAGAAGGCCTAGGTTGCACTGTCAATATTCCTTTCCCTTTTGGAACTGGCGATAGAATATACTTGAAGGCAATGAACGAGATCGTAAAACCAATAATACGCCAGTATAAGCCAGAGTTTATCTTGGTATCAGCTGGTTTTGATGGCCACTACGCTGACCCTGTGGCAAACCTTTCTCTGTCAGCGCCATGTATACAACAAATCCATGAAATGACAGCGCGTCTAGCAACAGAAGTATGCCAAGGAAGGCTTGTCTCCGTTCTTGAAGGAGGCTACAGTCTCAAATACGTTGGAAAGCTGGCGGCTTCAGCAATAGCAGCAATCAGTCAAACATCATACATTGCGAAGGACACGATTCCCCTAACAAGCAGGAATATCGAATTTCAGGGTGCAAAAGTTATAAGAGAAGTGAAAAAAGTCCAGAAAGCTTTTTGGAACATTGATTAGCGGCATTGCCCGATTGAAACTAACTAAAAGGTCCAGAGGATTACTCGACTACTTGGATTGCAGCTTCTGGACATTGGACTTCGCATGCTCTGCATACTAGGCATTCGTCCGGTTTCGCAGGAATAGACTTGCCATCTTTGATCTCGAAGACTCCTACAGGACAGGTGTCAGCACATGTTCCGCATCCCGTACATTTATTATTGTCAACCACTATTTTCACCATTGTCTCTTCCTCTTTTCATTAGAGTTTCATTAAAAATCCAAGCAGTCGAATAAAAGCATTTAGGTCCATTTAGCGAAATTCTTCACGCAGTCTTAAGAGGATTCCGTTTATCGTGGTTTCAGCCTTTTCTTTTCTGCGCTGGTAGTCTGCTAGGCGCTTCCGATAGGCTTCAATCGAAAGCTCCCCTCTATTGTGCAGGTCCTCAATGCTTTTGACCCCTGCTTGCACTTCATTGATCTCGCTCTCAGCAATCTCAAGCTGCAACATCATATCTGAATAGTGACCACCAGATGCGCGAATCTTTTCCCTAAACTCCGCAAGACTTCTAGACAGAGTGCCAAGGCGTGCTTCTAGCGTTTTCCTGCGAACTTTATATCGACGCCGTGGGATTCTTCCCTTTTGTACCTTCGTTTCCAAGGACTCCATCTCTAAGTCTATCTTCTTCTTCTCTTCATAAGCGTCCACAAACGCTTTTAGATGTTCAGGACGAAGTCTTGCGGCTACTGTAGACACAGATATGCGAGTCGGACCTTTGCGTTGCTTCCAAGCGACGGCAACGACAACAGATCCAACAATCGCCAGAGTCCATACCCAAATGGTCGGACGAAAAGACAACCACAAAGGATTATACTCGTACGCAATGGCAACGCTGAAGTTCTCTGAAGCAATTATGCCTTGTCTGCTTACAGTCACAGTTTCTTGGAAGACATTCCGCGATATGGCATATGTAGTGTTAGCCAAGTTGTCTTCAACATGCTGAATCCTTGCTCCCTCAGGCAACACAAAGGTGACTGACGCTTGGGTAACGTAATAGTTCAGATGATCAAACGAAGAAAGCTCTAGTGCGAAACTATTGGAACCCTCTTGCTTAAGGTTCTCTCTAGGCAGATCATATTTCAAGGTGAATCTCGTCGATCGGCCTTCTTCCACTGAGGGGGCAAAGCCAATCGAGTAACGATTCGTACTTGCGTCAGTTACGTTCGGTGCGCCCATAGTTCTTCCAAACTGGTCTTCCGCGATAGCGTTCGAAGCGTTGAGCGGAAGAAAAACTTCAACAGAATTCACTGTCCTCTGTGCCCTATTTGCTATCACATAAGTATCGGCACCCTCTAAATCACCAAACTCGTTAATCCTCACTTGACGATCCAACTGAGCAACATCAATTATCTGAATATTACCTTCAGCGGCCATAAAACCCAAGCTTGCAGGAAAATGTGCGAATTCCTGAAGGTTCTCTCTACTGTAAACGAATCCTGGAACATCACCGCCAACATAACCTGCACCCTCTGGCAAGACAATCGAGACATTACAGACGCCAGCAGCTTTAGTTAAGCTCGGATAGGCTGGAAAATCCAAGGTGTAGCCTGTTGGTTCATTAGGGTCTGGCGCGATGACAATGTTTGAAAGTATGAATCCGACACTGAAAACTTGCGGCGCGCCCTGTGGAAACTCTACTCTTACACCATAGAAACCTACGTGACTCTCGAGAGGCACGTTAAGGGTCACTGGATAAGTGTTTGAACCGTTGGATGCAAAGCACTTTACGACCACAGGACCGTATCTGTCAGGGAATCCTATCAGAAAACTGTTGGGTGCTTGTCCAGTCATGTTCAGTGTTACGGTGTCATTTATGAAAACATAGCCGTTGTACATGACTTCTACGGTGTGGGTGACCCGTTCTATGCTGTAATCCACATCTGCCTTGACGGTCCTGACGTTGCATGAGATGGAAAGCAGAATCATCGTAGCGACTGTCATTATGATGAACACCGAAGCTATCTTCTTCACTCGTTCTTCCTCCACTACGTGATCGAGTTTCAGGCTTCCTATCTATTGACAAGCCCATTTATTTACTTTTAGAATTACACCGCCTCAGTTCCGTATATACTTAACCGTTGAAATCCGAAAAGATGCGCTCTTTGCCGTTACCAGTAGCCTTTCCCATAATGAAATGTCTTGCCGCTGTTCATTATATACTCATAGATTTCCTTTGAACAAACAGGGATAAACATGGTTCCATTATCATATCTCAGTTTTCCATTCAGGTCCTCGAAAGATATCGCTCTACTCATCAACTGGAAACCTATCTTTTCATATACCTTGTAGGCGCTCTTTGACAAGTCAGCATTGAGGCAAGCAACATCACATTTTTCTTGCTTGAGGATTTTTAAACCTCTTTTAATCATTTTTGTTGCGACGCCCTTTCGCCGCTCGTGTTTAGCAACGCACACTCCTCCGACACATCCAAGAACAAAAGATTTAGCGTCAAAGTCTGTATTTCTTCGGAATAGTCTTAGATGACCGATGATTTCTTTGCCATGGTAAGCAAGAATCCTTGCAAAGCTCTCAGCATAAAAACACTCATCAACTTCTCTCGGATCGACATCCCTGAAGCACTGTTTCTGCAATTCATCTATACCGTGTTTTTTGTTTCTCGGAAAGGCTGTTTTCATAAACTAAGAATATTTTCGCAACGTCAGCCATGTTGTTTTGGTTCACCATGTTTGAGGTAGTAATCGCTCTCTTTCTTTGGTCCGAAGCTTCGCACACCCTTTTCTCTCAGTTGCTTTCTGAGCTTGTTAGCATATTGCTTATCAATCTCGCCCCTTTTCTCCAAGTAAACAATTATTTCGAGCCCTTGTTCGTCGGTGTCACATCGCCGAATGAAGTCTACCGCATCAGGCATGTAATGAATAAAGTTTCTTGAGACAGCTTCTTCTCCGGTCGGAGCGTCTGTCCGCACGGAGTTTATCGGCACCTTGTCTTCTTCAAACTCTAGGTCCTTGGCTAGGTTTGGAAACATCCTCTTTATTGCTTCCTTATCGAGCGCCATGCGCACACCCTCAATCCATGAGGAGGCTTCTTCGATATACTCATGAGAAAATGTGATATTTAAACATCCTTTTGAATCTGACAAAACGTCATTGCCTTGCTATCTATTCAGAGAAGGAACAAACTTCCGACAGGGGTTTTCCTTCAGCAGCTTCCCCAGTTCCTGAGTGTTAAGCCCGACAATATTGTCTCCATATACTCCACATTTCTCCTTGCGAGTGGCTTCTTCGGGGTTGCTGATTTTGATCTCTACTTTTTCCTTGGCTGGTGATTCCGCATATATGTGAAACGCGCTTTTTCTTTTCCCTCGTTTTGTCACGGCTACGTGTTCAGTCTGTTCTATTCTGACGCCGTTTTGCTTCAAGGTCGCTAGGACATCCTCAGGAGCATCGTGGTAAACCACTACGTCCATGTCACTATCGTGATGTATCGTTCCTCGCCAGACACTTCCTATCAGAAGCGGGTTGTATGACTTGAGAATTCGCATCAGGTTTAAGGCTTCCTTGCGCATTTGGATTAGACGTTCTTGTCTAGCTGCGCCTTCACGTTCTTCTGCTATTTCGTCGAGTTCCAGAGCAACTTCAAGATTTGCTGGAAGAACGTGAGCGCCCAATGTATTTGCAGCTTTCTGTTTTGCTTGCTTGAACTCCTTTTCCACGCCAGAATACAGCAGGTTGGCTGCTTCTCGAGCGATCCTTCTTCTCAGATCTAGAGAATTGGGGTTCAAGCGTTCACCATTAAGGTTTAAGGTTAAGGCTGAAGCTTAGTGCTTGATCACTTGCTCATATACTTCCAGGGTTCTTTCGGCCACCTTTTCCCATGTGAACTCGCTTAGGACTCTACGTCTACCATTCTTTCCAAGCCATTGTCTTTTCTCAGGGCTTTCCAACGCATTATTTATGCCCCAAGCTATGTCTGATGGATCGCTTGGATTCACGTGGTAGCCGCATTGTTCTTCACCGCAGCAGACAACTATCTCCCGCATTCCGCTGACTCCTGCTCCGCCAACAATAACTGGGCGTTCCATGCTCATGGCTTCGAGGACAACGATTCCAAACGGTTCATAGAGACTTGGGAAGACTGCAACGTCGCAAGCAGCGTAGTGGAGAATGCGTTCTTCTTCTGGAATGAAGTCGAAGCGGAATTTGACGTAGTTGTCCATCTTTGTGGCTTTGACTAGGTTCACCAAGTATTCCTGTAAGTCGCCTAGACCAACGATGACCAGCTTTGCTTTCGGGGTTTTTTGTAGAATGTGGGGCAGGCTCATTATGAGTTTGTCAACGCCTTTGACGCCAACGAGTCTGCCGAGGAAAAGAATCATCAGTTCGTCATCCTTAATATCGTAAAGGGCTCTGACCTTTTTTATTTGCTCGGCGTCAACTGATCCCGGATTGTATTTTTGGGGGTCAACCCCGTTGTAGCATACTTGGATTTTCTCCTTTGGAAAGCCCAGTTTTGCGAGTTCATCCTTCATGGCGTAAGAAACCGTGACGATGAGATCCGCTGCCATGGCACAGTGGAGCTCAATGTTGCTTACTACTTCTGAGCCATTTCCGAGAGTTCTCCCTTTTTCAGTTGAGTGAACGTGAAAGGCTAGAGGCAGTCCGACTTCTCTTTTGATGGTTATTCCGCCGATGGCTGAAAGCCAGTCATGTGCAACTACGATGTCGTATTTTATGCCTTCTTTTCTGATAAGTTCGTTGACAAGTTTTGAGGCGCTCAAGTAATTGTAGACAAGGATTTTTGAGAAAAGATGGATGCCTCTTCCCCATTTTTTGATATCGTCGGCAACAACATCTGGCAGCGAATCCGATATGTCGATATGCAGTGGGCGGTGGATTTCTATCCCGCGCCAGATCTCTCGTGTGGGCAGGCTGCCTGCATCGTCATTCATGGTAAACACCGTGATGTCATTGTCCATCAGGACGAACTTTCTAGTAATTTCTGCAGCGTAGGTTCCTAGCCCACCTACGATTTTTGGCGGATATTCATAGACTAGCACAGCCATCTTCACAGTCTTCACCGTTTGGGCTTGCTTCAGCAGTATTTGCTGCTTATTAAGCATTTGTCTATTTAGTTTCCTCTTTGACAGTAACTATGCCATGGCGGTAGCGGTCCAACGGCTTCTCAGTTTTCCGTCAATCTCTCGCTCTTTGAGTGTGATGTCGGCGATTTTGAAACGGCTGAAAAGAATCTCTATCTCCTGTTTGTCGACAAAATGGTGAAGAACTCCTTTCTCATGGCCTTCTGTCTCAACGAACGTGTCTCTCTCGACTTCGACACCTTTTCCATAGCTGTAAGTTCTTCTTGACAGAAAATCTACGAGTACGCGGCCATGTTTCCTCAGTATTCTGCGGATTTCGGAAAGGGTTGTTTTGATTCCTTTTTGTTTTTGATGGTAGATGGCTCGGGTGCATATGACGGTGTCAAAGCAGTGATCGACATATGGAAGATGGTTCATGTCACATCTCACAAGGTCTGCGGGCAACTTTCGTTTTCTAAGTCGTTCTCGGGTTAGCTTTAGACCCGTGTCCGAGGCGTCTGCTCCATTCGCGTCAAATCCTTGCTCTGCGATGTAGACAACATGCCTTCCTGCGCCACATGCCAGGTCGAGAGCTCTAATGCCTTTCTTCTTTTGCAGCGAATTGATGAAGCTGACAACTGGTTCATCTGGTTCTCTGGGGCTGTACTCTTTTTCAGGCAGTATTTGATCCCATTGGGTCATCTCAGTCTCTCATCTTCAGCGCTTTTCAGTTAGAGTTTAGACGCTTAAAACATTATTCAAAAGAGGAGTTTGTGGCTTGCCAAGCTCTTCTTGTCGTAGGTTTGAAGACTGCATCTCTGCCAAGCGCGACTGAGGCTAGGGAAAGTTTGAAAAGCTTATTAGGCACATATAATAAGGCAGAAGGAGTGCAACGGCATGAGCATATCACCTGTTAAACGTCTTATTCTCGAAACCATGTGGGTAGTTGATAAACCAGCCAAGGCTCAAGAAATAGCGAAGGACACTGGGGTCAGTTTTCCTTCAGTTATGATGCACATCATTGGGCTTACTCGCTCTGGCTACCTGCAGATGCCTGAAAAGGGATTCTACGTTATTACGGAGAAGGGCAAGAAAACGCTGGGACTCCCAAAAATCGACAAGGATAAAGCATCAGAGATCTTGACCTATTTGCCTCTGGAAAAATCGTTTCACTTCTACGTGGATTATGGAAAAGCCTTGAATGCCCAAGCAGCGAGTCTTCAAGATTTCTGCGAGAAGATCAGAATGATTGACATTGGCTCGGTGGAGTTTCATACTCATCGTGGGGATTTTGAGGCATGGTTTAACAGTTTGGGCGACGTTGAGCTAGCCCGTAAGGCGTTGCTTATCAGGGAGCAGAAGATGGTTGGGGAAGAGCTGCGCAGTAAACTCTTTGATGTCGTGAAGAGTCGAGTTGAGGAGTTGTCTAAGATAAGGAAGCAGCAGGACAGCACCGCATAGTATTTGTTTGGCTTTAGGCTGGTTTGAACCGTTCTTTGAGTTTGGCTAGAACTTGCTGTAGAGTCGTGTACTCCATTTCCTCTGGACCTAATCGTGCGGGTTCGAATTCTCCCATGCGTCTGAGCATTGAGCCTATTTGTACGGCTTCTTTTCTGGCTAGGTCGAAGGCTGGGTCGTCGAACATGTCGGCTATCATCGGTTTACCATTATCATCGCATGCGATTTGGCCGTTTGAGACTTGAAAGCCTAAGGACACTAATCTTGGGGGTCCGTCGAAGGCTGTGCATTTTGAGTATTTTAGGCTGACGGGCATTATTGGGCCCCAATGGCTTCCACGCATCCATCCTTCAACGAGGTAGGTGTGAATGAAGGGTACGAGGATTTCGCCTACGGCTGGAAGTCCGTGCTGTCCGCGTGTGATCAAGACAGGGTCATCTTTGCCCACATATTTTCCGGCTATCTGTGAGAGTCTCGTTACGCTGCCTGAGGCGCATATTAGGTTATCGCGTGCTTGCCAGACGCGTGAAACCATGTAACGTTGCACTGTCCCAATTAAGGCGATGAGGTCGTACATTTCCTCAGGGCATTTCAGTACAACTTTTGTGTTGTCCAGCGTATCCATGACTTCAAATCTGAAGCCGTCAGCCATGTTAGGGTCAATGACTAGCCCAGCGGTGTTCTGAGGGTCGCCGAAGATGCGGAAAAGCGGAAAATTGAAGGCGCCTGCTGAGGTTTTATCGGCTGCGAAAACTACGATTGGGTCGGATGGGCGTTCTTCTATTTCCATTTCAGCAACGCCTGGACCCATGCCGCGGATGTTTCCACTGAAAGCATCCTT
>Ga0315279_10002430_pt1 | contig 27991 bp, 22 predicted proteins | sample YL17G06_20_MG_FD_203694 | JGI IMG/M metagenome (GOLD analysis project Ga0315279, IMG submission 203694) | Sediment microbial communities from Yellowstone Lake, YNP, Wyoming, USA - YL17G06_20 | ecosystem: Environmental > Aquatic > Freshwater > Lake > Sediment | place: USA: Wyoming | collected... | reverse complement strand
CGACGTATGACCCGAACGTCTTTCCTCCCGAACGCGCGGACGCCGAAGCGAATCGCGCCGTCCAGCGCCTGTACGACCCGGGCTCGACGTTCAAGATCGTGACGGCCTCGGCCGCGCTCGAGAGCCGCCGTGTCGCATTGACCGAACTCTTCGATTGCAGCAAAGGCGTCATCGAGTCTGCCGGCTCGCCGATCCGGGACCACAAGACCTTCGGCATCTTGACCTTCGCCGGAGTCCTCGTCAACTCATCAAACGTGGGAACGATCCAGATCGGGCGTCGTGTCGGCCCGGATTCCCTGCTTCAGACCGTCCGGGCCTTCGGCTTCGGGGAAAAGACCGGGGTCGAGCTGCCCGCCGAAGCCGGCGGCATCGTCCATCCTCTCGCCGAATGGACGCGGCGTTCGATCGATTCGGTGTCGATCGGCTATGAGATTTCGGTCACCCCGCTCCAGATGCTCCAGGCGATGAATGTCATCGCAAACGGAGGCGACCTCGTCCGGCCGCGCCTCGTCCGGAACGTGATGGGCGGGTTCGCGACGCCGTCCCCGGCTCCGGCGAAGCTCGTCTCGGCGATTTCGGGAGAGACCACGCGCCTTCTCACGGAGATCCTGGAAAAGGTCGTCAAGGAAGGGACGGGGCAGGCCGCGCGGCTTCCCGGATTCACCGTGGCGGGGAAAACCGGGACGACTCAAAAGTTCGACCCCGGGGCCGGCACATATTCGAGCTCGCGCCACATCGGCTCGTTCGTCGGCTTCGTTCCCGCCGAGAATCCGGCCTTATCGATGATCGTCGTCTTGGACGAACCGAAGACGGATGATTACTACGGCGGCCAGGTCGCCGCCCCCGTTTTCCGCGAGATCGCCAAGCGCACGCTGCGCTATCTCGGCGTCGCGCCCCGCCCGGATCCCGGCCGCGCGATTGTCGCGGCGAACGTTCGGAGGAGCGACCGGCCATGACCCTGAAGGACCTGCTCGCCGGTGTTCCCCTCCTCTCGTGCGACGGCCCCGAATCGCTTGATATCCGGGGGCTGGCCTACTCTTCGAAGGCCGTCGAGCCGGGGTTTCTCTTCGCCGCCCTCAAAGGGGAAAAACGCGACGGGATGGATTTCGTGCCCGAAGCCTTCAGCCGCGGCGCGGCCGTGGTCCTGTCCGACCGCCCCAAACCCCCGGGCGTTCAGGGCCGCTGGATCCAGGTCTTTGACGCCCGCGAGGCCGTGGCGTTGAGCGCCGCAAATTTCTATGGCAAGCCGTCCCAAAAAATGAAGCTCGTCGGGATTACCGGCACCAAAGGCAAGACGACCACGACATTCATCCTGGAGTCCATCCTCAAGACAGCCGGCTTTCAGCCCGGCGTTATCGGGACGATCAGCTACCGGGGCCCCGATTTCGAGCAGGCCGCCCAGCGGACGACCCCCGAATCTCCCGACCTCCAGGCCATGCTCAAGGACATGTTCGACCGCGGCGTGTCTCATTGCGTCATGGAGGTCTCGTCCCATGCCCTCGAATTGAAGCGGGTCTGGGGCATCAGCTTCGACGTCGCGGTCTTCACGAATTTGAGCGGCGAACACCTGGATTTCCACCATACGATGGAGGAGTATTTCGCGGCCAAGAAAAAGCTTTTCGTTCTCAACTCCAAGAAGCGGACGGCGGTTGTCAACGAGGACGACCCGTGGGGCCAGCGGCTCATCTCCGAGCTCCCGATGAGCACAATCACGTTCGGGCTCGGGCCCGCCGCGCTCGTCCGGGGCGAACGGTTCAAGCTGAACGGGGCGGGCATCGAAGCCCTGGTCAAATATCCCGGGGGGCAAGCGACGATCGCCTCGGGCCTTTCCGGAAAACACAACCTCTACAACATCCTGGCCTCGTTCGCCGTCGCCCTGGCCCTCAACATCCCGCCGACGGCCATCAAGGACGGGGTCGCCGCGTTGCGCCAGGTCCCCGGCCGGTTCGAGAAAATCGAGAACGGCCTCGGTTTTCACGTTTATGTCGATTATGCGCACACCGACAGCGCCCTGCGCAGCCTGCTCGAGACAGCGCGCGAACTCCGGCCGTCGCGCATCATTCTCGTCTTCGGATGCGGCGGCGACCGCGACGTCTCCAAGCGCGAGCGCATGGGCGAAGTCGCGGGGTCCCTCGCGGACTGGACCTTCCTGACGTCAGACAACCCCCGCTCCGAAGACCCGATGGCCATCATCCGCGAGATCGAAAAAGGCATCCTCAAGTCGGGTTCGAAAAAGTACGCGGTCGTTCCGGACCGGCGTGACGCCATCGAACAAGCCCTCGCCTTCGCCAAGAAAGGGGACGTCGTTCTCCTGGCCGGCAAGGGCCATGAAGCGTATCAAGTTCTCGGAGACCGGGTCGTCCCCTTCAACGATGCCGAGGTCGCCCGGGCCGTTCTCAAAACGCTGGAGGCGAGCTGACCATGGCCGAGCGCCGCTTGGACGACATCGCCGCCAAGACGGGCGGAACGATCCGTCAAGGGTCGCCGGGGACCGTCGTCCGGGGGTTCGAGATCGATTCCCGCCTGCTTAAGCCCGGCGAGATTTTTTTCGCCATCGTCGCCGCGCGCGACGGGCATGACTTCGTACCGGACGCTGCAGCACGCGGCGCGGCGGGGGCCGTGGTGTCTCGCGACGGGCTGCTCACGGACACGTCGTTCCCTTTGGTCCGCGTCGCCGATACGTCGCAAGCCCTGCGTAACCTCGCGGCTGCCGTCCTCGCCGAGCGGAATATTCCCGTCATCGGAATCACGGGAAGCATCGGCAAGACGACGACCAAAGAGTTCGTCGCCTCCCTCCTCGCCTCGAAATTCCGGGTCCTGAAATCCGAAAGAAATTTCAACAACCTGTTCGGTCTGGCCCTGTCGATTCTTAAAATCGGGCCGGAGCACGACGCCGCCGTCCTGGAGATGGGCATGAGCGCGATCGGCGAAATACGAACCCTGACCGCCGTCGCGCCGCCCGACATCGCCGTGATCACGAACATCGGTCCCGTCCATCTCGAATTCCTGAAGACGATGGAGAACATCGCCGCCGCGAAAAAAGAAATTCTCGAGGGAATGAAACCCGGAGGCGTCGCCGTGCTCAACGGAGATGACCCGTTCTGCGAAAGGATCTCGCAGGATTGGCCCGGCCGGAAGGTCCATTTCGGGCTGTCCCGGGCGTGCGACGTCCGGGCCGAGACCATCCACCGTCTCGGATTCGACGGGTTCGAATTCGACCTCGTCTACGGCGGCGCGACGCGGCGGCTCAAAGTCCCCTTCCTCAGCGACAGCCTGATCTCCAACCTTCTCGCGGCGCTCGGTGTCGCCGAAGCTCTGGCTCTTCCGTTCTCGGGCCTCGAAAGCAGCCTCCACGGCCTGCGGCCGGTCGTCCATCGAGGCGCCCTTCTCCGATTGAAAGGAGGCGTCGCGGTCATCGACGATTCCTACAATTCGAACCCGCGGGCGCTCGAATCCGCCCTGCGGAACTACGCCGCCCTGCCCGCCAAAAGAAAAATAGCGGTCCTCGGGGACATGCTTGAGCTCGGCGACGCGGCGATCTATTTTCATGAAGAGGCCGGAGTCCAGGCGGCGCGCACGGGCTGGGACCTCCTAATCACGATTGGACCTCTCGGACGCCGGGTCGCGGAAGGGGCCCGCGGCGCCGGGATGGCGGCCGGCCGGACGCTGTCCTTCCCGACAAGCGAGGCCGCGAAGTCCGAGATCCCGGGGCTCGTCCGGGACGGCGACCTCATTCTCGTCAAAGCGTCGCACGGGATCCGGGCCGAGCTCGTCGTCGAGACGCTCAAAGAAACGTTGAAGGAGACGTGACGTGCTCTACTGGCTTCTCGTTCCCCTGCGTAAGTCCTGGTTCTTTTTCAATATCTTCCGCTATATCACGGTCCGGACGGCGCTGGCCGGCGTCACGGCCCTGTTTCTGAGCTTCCTCCTGGGCCCGGCACTGATCCGCCTCCTGAAAAAGATGCAGGTCGGCCAGGAAATCCGCGCCGAAGGGCCTCAATCTCATTTCTCCAAAAAGGGGACCCCGTCCATGGGAGGGATCCTTATCATCGGGACGACGCTCGTGACGACCCTTCTCTGGGGTAACCTGAGCGATACGTATATCTGGCTCGGGATGGGGACGATGATCTCGTTCGGGCTTGTCGGCTTCCTCGACGATTATATGAAATTTAAAAAGAAGCAATCGCTGGGCCTGATCGCCCGAAGCAAGTTCACTCTGCAAATCGTCCTGGCCGCCGTCTTCGCTCTCATCGTTACGTTCCTCGGCTTCACGAAAGGCACGGACCAGGGTTTCGACCTCAAGCTCTATCTTCCGTTCCTGAAAAATTGGATCCCGTTCATCGGCTGGCTGTATGTCCCGTGGATCATGTTCATCCTCGTCAGCTCCTCGAACGCCGTCAACCTAGCCGACGGCCTGGACGGGCTGGCGATCGGCTTAACGCTCATCAGCGCTTCAGCCCTGACCGCGCTGACATATGTCTCCGGGCACAGCGTTTTTTCCAAATATCTGGACATCGCCCGCGTGCCGCAAGCGGCCGAGCTCACGGTGTTCGTCGGCGCGCTGACCGGCGCCTGCCTGGGCTTCCTCTGGTTCAACGCGCATCCGGCACAAATCTTCATGGGCGACGTCGGGGCTCTGTCGCTCGGCGGCACCCTCGGGGCGATTGCGATCCTGATCAAACAGGAATTCCTGCTCTTCGCCCTGGCCGGGGTGTTCATTATCGAAGCCCTATCCGTCGTCATCCAAGTGGGGTATTTTAAACTTTCCGGCGGCAAGCGCGTTTTCAAAATGGCGCCGCTCCATCATCACTTCGAGCTTCTCGGCTGGCCCGAGAACAAGATCGTCGTCCGGTTCTGGATCCTGGGCATCATCTTCGCCCTGTTCAGCCTGTCGACGTTGAAATTGAGGTGACCATGGACCTGCGCGATAAAAAAGTCCTCGTCGTCGGGCTCGGAAAGACGGGCGAGGCAGTCGCCGATTTCCTGATCAAGCGCGGGGCCCGGGTCAAAATCAGCGAAAAAAAGACCGCGACCGAGCTCGGCGACCGCGTCGCATCTTGGACCGGGCGCGGCGCCGAAGTCGAAGCCGGGGGACATCGGCTCGCCTCGTTCCTGGACGCGGACCTCATTATTCCGAGCCCGGGGATTCCGCCGTTGCCCGAGTTCCGGGCGGCCCGGGAGAAAGGCATCCCGCTTCTTTCGGAGATCGAGCTCGCCTATCGCTTCCTCAACGGCACGATCGTCGGGATCACCGGCACGAACGGGAAATCGACCACGACCACGCTCGTCCACAAGATTCTCAAAGACGCCGGCCGGAAAGCGTTTCTGGCCGGCAACATCGGGACGCCGCTGGTCTCGTTCGCCGACCGAAGCCGGACCGACCATATCTATGTCACGGAGATCTCGAGCTTCCAGCTCGAATACATCGAGACGTTCCGGGCCAAGGTGGCCGCGTTTCTCAACGTCTCCCAGAACCATCTCGACTGGCATGGCGGGTTCGAGGACTATTTCGCCTCAAAAATAAAGCTCGTCACGGGATTGGACTGGTCGGGACAGGCCGTCCTCAACCGCGACGACGCCCCGGTCTGGGGGTTGAAGGAACGGACTTCCGCCGGGGTCTTCGGCTTCAGCCGCCGACGCCCGCTGAGGCGCGGATGTTTCGTCCGCGACGGTTGGGTCGTTGTCCGCGAAGGACGGGACGTCCGCGTCCTGCCCGTCACGGACGTCAAGCTGCCCGGCCTCCATAATCTGGAAAACGTCCTGGCCGCGGTCATGACCGGACATCTTCTCGGCGCTTCGCCCGGCCGGATGAGAGCTTCGGTCCGCGCCTTCCGGGGGCTGGAGCACCGTCTCGAGCGCGTCCTGACCGTGCGCGGGGTCGAGTTCGTCAACGACTCGAAAGCGACCACGGTCGACGCCGCGCTCAAAGCCCTGGCGAGCTTCGACCGTCCGATCGTCCTCGTCCTCGGCGGCAAGGACAAGGGCTCGGATTTCGCGCCGCTCCGGAGGATTGTGAAATCCAAAGTGCGGCAAGTCGTCCTGGTCGGGGCGGCCAAGGAAAAAATCCGCGCGGCTCTGGCCGGTGTCGTCCCGATGGACGAAGCCGGCTCGTTTTCCGAGGTCGTCCCCAAGGCCTTCGCCGCGGCACGGCGGGGCGACGTCGTCCTCCTCGCTCCGGCCTGCACGAGCTGGGACATGTTCGCCAATTTCGAGGAGCGGGGCCGGACATTCAAACGGGACGTCGGCAAGCTGGCGCTAAAAATCCGAGGACGGCGAAGGTAAACCATGGAAGTGTCCAGGCCCTACGGGTTCGATAAGGGGCTGTTTTTCGCCGCGCTCGTTCTCATCGCCCTGGGCTTGGTCATGGTCTTCAGCGCGTCGGGCGTGCCCGCGACCCAAAAATATCAGCAGCCGTGGTATTACTTCGTCCATCAGCTGATCGGGTCGGTGATGGGCCTCGGACTCATCGCCGTGGTGCTTGCCGTCAAGAAACCGTTCTATCAAAACACGCTGTTCGTCTTCGGTCTGCTCGGATTGTCTCTCGGTCTTCTCGTTTTTTGTTTCATGATGCCGACCGTGGCCAATACCAACCGCTGGATCGTCTTCTTCGGCATCCGATTCCAGCCGTCCGAGCTGGCCAAGATCAGCCTGATCCTGTTCCTGGCCTGGTATCTCGACCGGAGGAAGGACAAGATTCGGGAGCTTCCCTCGTTTTTCGTTCCGCTGGCCGTCATCGGCGTGTTCGTGATGCTCATCCTCCGGGAGCCCGATTTCGGAACGGCGATCCTCGTCTTCGGTCTTTGCGCGCTGCTTCTTTTCGTGGGCGGCGTCCGGATAAAGTATTTCGCCGGGTTAGGGCTCCTCGCCCTTCCCGTCTTCACCTACTATGTCCTCACGGCGAGCTACCGGCTCGACCGCGTCCTGGCCTTCCTTTCTCCCGAAAAAAACCTTCAATCGCTGAATTTCCAGGTCGCCCAGTCCAAGCTGGCGGTGGGTTCGGGCGGCCTGCTGGGCGTCAGCCTCGGCATGAGCGTTCAGAAGCTCTTCCTCCCTTGCGCCCACACCGACTTCATCTTCGCCATCCTGGGCGAAGAGCTCGGTTTTATCGGCGCCGTGGCGACGCTGGCTCTGTTCGCGATCCTCGTCTGGCGGGGCATCGTGATCGCGATGAAAGCCCCGAACATCTTCAGCCAGTTGGCCGCGACCGGCCTGACGCTTCTCATCGGAACGCAAGCCCTGCTCAATATCACGGTCGTCCTCGGGCTCGGCCCGGCCAAGGGCGTGCCGCTGCCGCTTCTGAGTTACGGCCGGTCGTCCCTGCTCATGACGCTCTTCGCCATGGGACTCCTTCTTCATATTTCTCGCCGCAGGTTGATCACGAAGGCGGCCGGATGAAGGAAAAACGGGTGGTGATCAGCGGCGGCGGAACGGGAGGTCATCTCTTCCCGGCCTTAGTTCTCGGCCAAAAGCTCCGGGAGAAAGACGGCCGGATCGCTCTGACGTTCGTCGGCAGCGGCCGCGCGGGGGAGAAATCGATCATGGCCCGACAGAACGTCCGGTTCGTGCCGATGCGCATCGAAGGCCTGAAAGGCCGGGGATGGCGGAGCTTAAGAGGCTGGGCCTTGCTTCCCGGCGCCTTCCTCAAGTCGCTTTCGCTCCTGATCCGGCTTCGCCCCGCCCTTGTCGTGGGCGTCGGCGGATACAGCTCAGGCCCGGTGGTCCTTTTGGCCTCCTGGATGGGCCTTCCGACCATGATCCTCGAACAAAACGCGCGCCCAGGATTCACGAACAGGATGCTTCTCCGCTGGGTGGACAAGGCCGTCGCCGCGTTCGACGCCTCGCTCCCGTATTTCAAAGGCAAAGGCGTCGCCCTCGGGAACCCCGTTCGCGATGAATTTTATGCTATTCCGCGGAAAGACCCCAAAGGCCGGCTGGCGCTCCTTATTTTCGGAGGAAGCCAGGGGTCGCGCGTGCTCAACCACGCGGTCGCGGCGGCCTTGCCGCTTCTGAAGTCGGAAAGAAACCGGCTGGCCGTGGTCCATCAGACCGGTCCGGCCGATGCCGTCTGGATGAAAACGCAGTACCAAGAACACGGCTTTGCCGAGGCGACCGTCGCTCCGTTCCTGGACGACATGCCAAGCTATTTCCGTCAAGCCGACCTGGTCGTCAGCCGCGCCGGCGCGACGACATGCGCCGAGCTCATCGCGGCCCGGAGGGCGGCGATCCTGGTTCCCTTTGCCGCGGCGGCCGACGACCATCAAGCCCTGAACGCCGAGGTCCTGCGGGCCGCGGGCGGGGCGGATATCGTCCCCGAAGGCGTGGACCTGGCCTCGCGGCTCGCGGAACGGATCCGGTTCTATCTAGGTCACCGGGAGCGCCTCGCCGCGATAGCCCTCGGTCTGGAGAGCCTGAGAAAGGAAGATGCCGCCGGCAAGATCGCCGGCCTGTGCCTCGAGCTCATGGAGACCTGCTAGTGCCCCGTCTCATAAATTTCTTGTCCAAATATCTCGCAGAGCCGGGGCACTTCCAAGGGGGAGTCAAGCTCCCCCTTCGGCGCTACGCTGAACCCCTGAAGGGGGCCACGCCGCCCCCCTCAAACTCCCCGGCGGTTGCGCGTTCAAAGGAGATTCATGTTTATGCAAGTTATTGGCGAGACGCGCAACTAGGAGTCGCGCATGGTTAAAGGGGCGTACCGGAAGCTGAAGCACATCCACATGATCGGAATCGGCGGAACGGGTATGAACGGCATCGCCGAAGTGCTCATCAACCTCGGCTATAAAGTCACCGGGTCGGACATCGCGGCCAACGACGCGACGCGGCGGCTGGCCCGGCTCAAGGCCGGGATATCGATCGGCCATAAGTCCGAAAACGTCCGGGGCGCGGATGTCGTCGTCGTCTCGACGGCGGTCCGCGAGGACAACATCGAGGTGCGCGAAGCCCGCCATCTTCAGATCCCGGTCATCCCGCGGGCCGAGATGCTGGCCGAGCTCATGCGGATGAAGATGGGCATCGCTGTCGCCGGCTCGCACGGCAAGACGACTACGACCTCGATGATCGCCACGGTCCTGGACCGGGCCGGATTCGACCCGACGATCATCGTCGGCGGCCGGCTGAACACGATCGGGGCCAACGCGAAGCTCGGTGCGGGGGACTTCTTCGTTGCCGAGGCCGACGAGAGCGACCGGTCGTTCCTCTTTCTCTCGCCGTTCATCGCGGTCCTGACCAATATCGACGCCGAGCACCTCGACCAATATCGGAACGTCGAGGAGATCCAAAAAACGTTCGTTCGATTCGCCAACAAGGTCCCCTTCTACTGCCCGATCATTCTCTGCCTGGACGACCCCAACCTTCAAAGCATCATCCCCGAGCTCGAACGCCGTCTGATCACGTACGGATTCTCGGCCCAGTCCGACATTACCGCCCGCGACATGGCCTTTGACCAGTTCACGAGCCGCGCGTCCCTGTTTTACAAGGGCCGGCGCCTCGGCGAGCTGAAGCTCCACGTCCCGGGCAAGCACATGATCGCCAACGCCATGGCCGCCGTAGCCGTGGGCATGGACCTGGACGTCGCGCCGTCGCTCATCCTCGAAGCCCTGGAGAGCTACGCCGGAACGGGACGCCGGTTCGAACTCAAAGCCACGGTCAAGGACATCATGGTCATCGAGGACTATGGCCACCATCCGACCGAAATCCGGGCGACGCTCGACGCCGCGAAGCGCGGCTGGGACCGCCGGCTCGTCACGGTCTTTCAGCCGCACCGCTATACGCGCACGTTCCACCTGATGGACCAGTTCGCGACGTCGTTCAACCAGGCCGACGTGCTCGTCCTGACCGAGATCTATCCCGCGAGCGAACCTCCGATTCCGGACGTGACCGGACGCCGTCTCTTCGACGAGATCAAAAAATTCGGCCACAAGAACGTCGTCTTCGAGCCGGACATGAAGAAAATCCCGGCCCGGCTCAAAGCCCTGGTCCGCCCGGGCGACATCGTTCTTTTCCTCGGCGCCGGCAATATCTTCAGAGTCATCCCGGACTTCATAAAAAAGCTGGAGGCGATCCGATGAGCCGTCCGGCCCACTTGGCCGTTCCCGCGTCGCAGTTCCAGCGCGGCGGCGGAAAGGCCCGCGTCAAAAAAATCAACGGCCGGGTTCCCGTCCGGAAACGTCAGATCTGGTTCGCGGCCGGACTTGCCGCCGCGACGATTTTCGCCATTCGGGAAGTCTATGTCTTCGTCATGACCCGGCCCAACCTAGAGGTCCGGAGCGTTCAAGTCACCTGCCCGAATCCGGACGTCCGGGCCGCTGTCGAGCAAAAGGCCCGCGAAATGCGCTGGGGGAACATCCTCCGCGTCGACGTCTCTCAGGTCCGCCGCCGGTTTTCCGAGTATTCGTGGGTCAAAGATGTGAGCGTCCGCAAGGTTTTCCCGGACACGGTGAGTGTCGACGTCACGCCGCGACAGCCGGTCGCGGTCCTGGAAAAAAACGTTCCCGTTCTGATCGATCAGGAAGGCGTCGAACTCGGGCCCCCCCCGAGCGAGGCCCGCGCCGCGCTCCCGGTCTTCATCGACATGCTGGGCTTCGCCGAAGACGCCCGAGACAAGGCCCTTTTGGGCTGGTCTTGCCTCCGGGAACTGACAGCCGAGGACCGGGCCGACATCGCGTCGCTCGACCTCAGCGATCCCGGAGACGTCATCGCGACGCTTCGTTCGAGCCCGACGAAGCTCAAGCTGGGAGACGACCTTTTCCGTCAGAAGCTCGCGCTCTTCCGGCGGACCCAAGACCGCTGGACACAGGAGTTCGGGCCGCTCGAATACATGGATCTGCGGTTCCCGGACCGGATCTACATCCGGACGGCGGAGGCGAAGGACGGCCCGTCCCCAACCCGTCCGGACAAGGAGGCGCGCTAATGGCCAAGAACGGATACGTCGTCGGAATCGACATCGGGACGCGGAAGGTGGCCGCCGTCATCGGCGAGATCACCGAGGAGCGAAAGGTCGAGGTCATCGGGATCGGCACGGCCGATTCCAAGGGCCTGCGCAAGGGCGTCGTCGTCAACCTCGACATCACCTCGGCCGCGATCAAGAAAGCCCAGGAAGAGGCGGAGCTCATGGCCGGCGTCGCCATGAACGCCGCGTTCATCGGGATGTCGGGCGCGCACATCAAGAGCTTCAACAGCCGGGGCGTGATCGCGGTCTCCGGAAAGAACCGGGAGATTTCCCGGGAAGACATCAAACGCGTCATCGACCAATCCAAGGCCGTTTCGATTCCCCCCGACCGGGAGATCATCCATGTCATCCCCCAGGAATTCATCGTCGACGACCAGGACGGCATCCGGGACCCGCTCGGGATGAACGGCATCAAGCTCGAAGTCAACGTCCACATCGTCACCGGCGCGTCGACGCTCGTCCAGAACCTGAGGACGTGCGTCGAGCGGGCCGGGATCAACATCGAGCAAATCGTGCTCAACCAGCTCGCGACGAGCGCCGCGGTCCTGACCCACGACGAGAAAGAGCTCGGCGTGGGCTTGATCGACATCGGCGCCGGGACGACCGAAGTGGCCATTTTCGAACGGGGAAGCCTGTGGTACACATCCATCATCCCCCTGGGCGGCGACAACTTCACCAACGATATCGCCGTCGGTCTGCGGACGGCCATCCCCGACGCAGAACGCATCAAGAAAAAATACGGCTGCGTCGTCAGCCCGCCGGGCGAGGAGCAGGAAACGATCGAGGTCCCGTCGGTCGGGTCGGGACGCAAACCCCGGGTTCTATCCCGCCAGCTTCTAGCAGACATCATCCAGCCGCGGGCCGAGGAGATCTTCCGGCTCGTGGACAACGATATCAAACGCATGGGTTATGAGAAATCGCTCAATTCCGGCGTCGTTCTCACCGGAGGGACGGCCCTCCTCGAAGGGATCGAAGAGGTCGCCGAGGAGATCTTCGACCTTCCCGTCCGCCGCGGCGACCCCGCGGGCGTCGGCGGGCTCGTGGACCGGGTCAACACGCCCGATTACGCGACGGCCGTCGGGCTCTTGTTCTACGGATACCAGCAGATGAAGGACGGCGGCCTGCAAAAGGACCGGAAGCGGGGCTTGTGGTCCAAATTCAAGGACATTTTCACGGAAGAATAGGAGGGAATCATGGGACGCGAGACTTCCAGCAAATTGAAGTTCCAGCTCGTCGAAGACGCTTGCAGCGCCAAGATCCGGGTCATCGGCATCGGCGGGGGCGGCGGCAACGCCCTCAACCGGATGATCGAGACCAAGATCGAGGGCGTCGATTTCATCGCCGTCAACACCGACCTTCAGGTGCTCAACGCGAACCGCGCCCCGGCCAAGATCCAGATCGGCAACGAGCTCACGCGCGGGCTGGGTTCGGGCGGCCGTCCGGAAACCGGCCGGCAGGCGGCCATGGAAGACACCGAAAAACTGCTCGAGATCCTCGAAGGCTCGGACATGGTTTTCCTGACCACGGGGCTGGGCGGCGGGACGGGAACGGGCTCGACGCCGATCATCGCCAACCTAGCGGCCGAGCTCGACATCCTCTGCATCGCGATCTGCACCCTGCCGTTCGAGTTCGAAGGCCGGGTCCGGATGAGGCAGGCGGAGGCCGGGCTCGACGAGTTGAAATCGGCCGTGGACACGGTCATCGCCATCCCCAACGAACGGCTTCTCCAGACCGTGAGCCTCGACACCTCCGTCCAGGACGCGTTCAAGGTCGCGGACGACGTCCTCCGCCAGGCGGTCCAGGGCGTCTCCGACTTGATCACGAAGCCCGGCCTCATCAACCTCGATTTCGCCGACGTCAAATCGGTGATGAAAGGCATGGGCGTGGCGTTCATGGGCACGGGCCTCGCCTCGGGCGAGAACCGGGCGGCCGAAGCCGCCAACAAGGCCATCTCGAGCCCGCTCCTCGTCGACACGACGATCCAGGGCGCGCGAGGGATCCTGATCAACATCACCGGCGGTACGAACATGACGCTCCACGAGGTTTCGCGAGCCTCTGAGCTCATTCACAAAATGGCCCACGCCGAGGCGAACATCATCTTCGGCTGTGTCATCGATGAGGCCATGAAAGATATGGTCAAGGTGACGGTCATCGCAACGGGTTTTGAAAAGAAGGCCATTCGCGAAATCACGGCGGCCGCCGAGGCCCAAGCGCCGGCGTCTCCGCGGCCGCGCCGGCGTAACGCGCCGACGCCGCCGCCCTTCCCCGTGCGGAACCCTCGCGTCCCCGAAACGCCGCCGTATCCGCTCGACCTTCAAGGCGCCGATTGGCGCGAGCCCACCCCCGCCCAGATCGCTCCCCTGGCCGACCAGGACTGGGACAGCTATGAACCGCCGTCCTTCATCCGGAACAAACATTCCAAGTTGAGGAACGCCCCGTCATGAAAAAAGCGGACCTCATCGTCGCCGGCTGCCGCCAGCTCCTGACCTGCGCGGGCGGACCGAAACGCCGCGAGGCCATGCGCGACGTCGGCCTGGTCGAGAATGGCTGGGTCGCGGCGCATGACGGCCGGATCGTTTTTGCCGGGACCGAGGCCGAATTCCGCCGGACCGTCGAGCCGGACGCCGGCGCCGTCCGGGTCGACGGGAACGGCCTCGTCGGACTTCCGGGGTTCGTCGATTCGCACAATCATCTTCCGTTCGCGGGCAGCCGCGACGAGGAATTCTCTCTGCGCCTGCAGGGATGGACCTATCAGCAGCTCGCCGAAAAAGGGCTCGGGATCAAGACCACGGTCCGGGCCACGCGCCGGGCCACGCATGATGAGCTACTCACGGCCTGCCTTCACCGGCTCGACCAGATGCTTCTTCACGGGACGACGACGGCCGAAGCCAAGAGCGGCTACGGATTGAACCTCGAGGACGAGGTCAAACAGCTCCAGGTCGTGCGCGAGGCGGACCGGCGGCATCCCATCGACCTCGTCCCGACGTTCATGGGAGCGCACGACGTCCCCGAGGATTATCTCTCGCGCAAGGAGGAGTATATTGACCTTCTTATTCACAAAATCCTTCCCGCGATCCGTCATCAAAAGTTGGCCCGATTCTTCGACGTATTTTGTGAAAAGGGCGTGTTTTCTGTGGAAGAGTCAGAAAGGCTGGTCCAGGCGGCAGCCGAAGCCGGACTGGGAATCAAGATTCACGCCGACGAGTTCATGCCGCTCGGCGGCGCGGAGCTCGCCGTCCGGGTCGGTGCGACCTCAGCCGACCACCTCATCGCCGTGACCGACGCCGGGATCGCGGCCCTCGCCGCGAGCGACACGGTCGCGACAATGCTGCCCGGCGTTTCGTTCTTCCTGATGCAGGAGAAACGCGCCCCGGCCCGCAAGCTCATCGACGCGGGCGCGGTCGTGGCTCTCGCGACCGATTTCAATCCGGGAAGTTCGATGACCGAATCGATGCTGTTCATCCTCGAACTCGGCGTGTTCACGCTCAAGATGAGCGTCGAAGAAGCCATCAACGCGGCCACGATCAACGGGGCGTTCGCCCTCCGGATTCAGGACGAGGCCGGCAGCCTCGAGCCGGGAAAAAAGATGGACCTCGTCCTCTGGGATATCCCGAATTATATTCATCTGGCTTATCACCTGGGCGTCAATCCCGTCGCCCACGTCATTAAAAACGGACGGCTCGTCGTCAAGGACGGCCGGCCGTGCTATTCATCCTAGGTCTCTAGTCCCTTACCCATATCCCCTCCCAACCCCCCGGAAACGGGGGGTCCATGCAAATCGGAGACGCTGACCTTATTCGGGGCCTCCCTTAATTCGCTAAGGGAGGTTGGAGGGATTAATAATAATATACGGAGTCCTAAAAGCGTCTCCATTTACTGATCCGTTCGGTCCGGGTGTTTCTTCGATAAAAACAAATTGACGCCAGCCAAGAGACCGAGGATGACAGCGATGCCCGCCCACATCGAGCCCTCTTTCAGTCCGTAAAACAAGGACTTACTGACGGGGCTGTCATAAGGCGTGGACTTATCGATCAGCGATTCCACTCGCTCTTTTTGTTCCGGCGACCATTCGTAGCCCGAAGCCTTGAGCGTTTCTCCGAAGTATTTTTCCAAAATTTGGTTTTCCTTATAAGCGATGAAGAAATTCTCATTTTTTATGGACGGGACGTTCGATTTCTGCCCGATCTCGAAGCGCCGGTCTCGCCGGAAGAGATGGACGCGCATCTCATAAAGAAAGGGATAATCCAACGTACTGAAGTTTTCCAGGAATTTGTTGTAGATCCTTTCCTTCCAGTCGGCCAGGATCTGTCCGTAGGGGTGGGCCTGTTCGCGGTCCGTTTTGTTGAGCCAGGCGATCGTCAGCCTGGAGTAAAACGTCCCGACCTCCTTGTCGTCATGCTTCAGGATCGTTTCCCGCATCGGCTCCTGTCTTTCGAGGGGCGCAAAAAAGGGCAGCCATTTCGCCAGGGCGGCCGTGCGCGCGGGCGTGTTGGACAGGCACAAGCCCAGGACGGCGAGATTGGCCGCGAACAGGATCGAGACGGCTCGGACGGATCGAGTCGCGATTCTCACCGAGGCGAGCTTCGGCCGCAGACCCATTCCGAGGGCGAGCAGGACGAGGCCTACGGCCAAGGCGTTCATTCCCACGTCCATCACATCCCAGTAGCGAAGGGGCGTAATCCACTGAATGACCTCGTCTAGGATTCCGACGAGGGCGCCCGAAAAAAAGGCCGCCGGATAGACGGCCGCATCGGGAATCGAGAAGCGCCAAGCCCGGAACAACAGGTATCCGAGAAGGCCGTATTCGAGATAATGGGCGCCCTCATAAGGAGTGTTGATTCTGGCCAGGCCGATATAGAAGTAGAGCCCGGCGAAGAGGGCAAGCCAGAAATATTGAGAAGCCCGCTTGATCTTCAATCGGAAAACAAAAACATAAAGGCCGGCAAGGAACACGGCGGCGACGACGCCGAGAAGCAGGACGATGAAAAACGACGCTCCGAAATGCCGAGTGGTAAAGTCTTGGATCGTCCGGGCGAACGGGACGATAAAAAATATCGTCAGGCTGCACAAACCGACCCAGATCCAGGCTATGATTTTTTTCCCCTCGGTCATGACAAGGATTGTATTCGATTCATCCGGAAAATGGTACCGTCCCATGGACGAGAATCGGACAAAATCTTAATTACGATGACAGACAACGCAATCCCTAATCTCCCGTCGCAGAATTAAGGCAATGCGTGACTGTCACCGTAATTAAGGATAACATCGATTCCGGCCTTTTTAGCCTTCATGGACCCGATCCCGATAAATCTCTTTTCGGTGGCCGATCTTCTCGATTCGGATTTTCAGTTCCCTATCGGAGATGGAGAACAAAATTCGGTAATCCCCTTGTCGTATCCGGTAGAGTTCCTTTCCGGACAGCTTTTCTGAGCCTTGAGGTCGTGGATTTTGGGAGAGAGAATCGATTTTTCGTGTGATGCTCACGAGGTCGGCCTTCGGAATTTTCTTGAGCTCTCTATAAGCGGAAGGCCTGACGAGAATCCTATAATTTGCCATCTTTCTTGAGTTTTTTTAAAACGTCTTCGAACGGGATCAGCGGTTCATTCTTCCGTTCTTCAAACGCAGCCAAGTCGATGGCGTCCTCCGCCAGAGCGCTGCGGATGGCGTCATTGACCATGTCCGAAATCGAGTATTCCGTTTCCGCGGCCTTAACCTTCAAAGCTCGATGGAGCTCCGCATCTAAATAGACGGTCGTTCTCTTCAAGTGTTCTCTCATGGTGATCCTCGCGCGGAATAAAATAACATTAAAACGTTAAAATGTCAAGACGTTTTAATGCCTTTGTTCTTCCAGTATAGAAAGAACGGGAGCCCGAGGAGGATGATTCCTAAGCCGGCCATCGCGTTCCAGAACTGGGTGAGAACCGTCGAGACCGCGATGAAAAGCGCGGCCAAGATGAAGACGAGCGGCGTGACGGGGTATCCCCAGGTTTTATACGGCCGGGGCATATCCGGCTTTTTTCGCCTGAGGATGATCACGGCGGCGACCGTTAAGCCGAAGAAGATCCACTGCCCGAAGATGACATATGTGAAAAGCCGCTCGAACGTCCCGAAAAACAGGATGAGAACCATGCTCCAGACGCCCATGGCAATGATCGAAATATGGGGCGTCAGGAATTTCGGGTGGATGGAGGCCAGCTCCTTGAAGAAGATCCCGTCTTTAGCCATGGCATAATACACGCGCGGGGAACACAGGAAATTCTGGTTGGTCGCGCCCATGATCGAAAAGAGAATGATGAACGAGATGATCGAGGCCCCGATGGGACCCACCACCAGAGCTATCGCGTCCGCGGCGATCCGGTCGGATTTGGCGATCGCGCTGGCCGGCAGGACATACAGATACGCCAGCTGCGCGAGGATGTAGATCGCGATGCAGGCCGCGGTCCCGATGAAGAGCCCCAGGGGAAGGTTGCGCTGAGGGTTTTTGGTCTCGCCGGCGCTGTAGGTGGATGAGTCCCATCCTTTGTAAGCCCATAATGATGCGACCAGGGCGATGCCGAAACTACTCAGAAAGTTGCCCGTAAACGTCTTCGGCGAGGGGGACACGAGGTTCGCCGCCTGGCCTTTGGCAAAAATAAAGATAACGCCGCAGATGCCGACCAAGGCCCCGAATTTGATGACGGTTAGGAGGTTCTGAAGGTTCGCCCCCCAACGCACGCCGACGCAATTCACGATGACCAGGAACGCGATGAAAGCCAAACTGATGATCTTCTGCCCCGCCGGCGACAGCGGGAAAAAATGCGTCAGGTACTTCGACGTGAACGCGACCGTCAGAGTGGCGATGGCGCCCGAATCGATCACCAAAAAAAGCGTCCAGCCGAAGAGAAACGAGACGAGCGGCCCGTAGGATTCACGAAGAAAGACGTAGGCGCCTCCGGCCTCCGGCATCGCCGCCCCCAATTCGCCGAACGACAAGGCGCCGAAAAAGCTCAGCACGCCGCCGACCACCCAGACCGTTAGGATGAGGAGCGGGACCTGGACGGCCACGGCCATGTCCTTCGGGACAAGAAAGATGCCGGAGCCGATGACGCCCCCGATGACGATGCTGACGATATCCCAAAGTCCCAAGACGCGGGGAAGGCTCTTCCCTTGTTTTTCGATGGTGTCCATGCGCCCCAGCTTAACGGAATTCAGCGTTTTTTTCCAGAAGTTTCGGCCACGGGCCGCGCCGCGAAACCGTCCTATCGGCGGCTGCCGAACGCAGCCTTGAAATACGCCCAGCCGTCAGCGATGGTCTGTTCGACGGGAATGTAGTCGTGCCCGAATTCGGCGCGGCTCTTATCGTTCGAGTAAAACGCCCGCCACCCGCTCAGACGACCGTACGCGGCCGTCAGGAGAGGCCGCTTTTTGGTCAGCCGGCTCGCCAGCTCGAGCCCGCCGCCCGCCGCCATGACCAGCCGCGCGGGAATCGGGAAGGGGAAAGCCCGGCGGCCACACGCCCGGCTGATGAGCCTGATGACGTCCGCATAGCGCAGGTTCGCTCCGACGACGAGATATTTCTCCCCGACACTTCCCCGCACGAACGATTTGAGGATAATGGCCGTCAGGTCGCGGACGTCGACGACCGCCAATCCCCCGGAGAACGAGCCGAACAGCTGTCCGCAGCAAATGCTCCGGTATAGCCGATTATGCGGCGTGGCGGGATTATGATCGCCGGGCCCCATGATCGACGCGGGGTTCAGGATGACGGCCGGAAGGCCCGCGGCCCGGACCGCCTCCTCGACGACCTTCTGTCCCTCGTATTTCGTGGTCATGTAATAGATATTCGACGGCCAGTTGAACGGCGTCGTTTCGTCGGCCGGGTTCCCGTTCTTATGAAACCCGACCGCCCCCACGGACGAAATGTGGACCAACCGCTCGACCCGGTGCCGCAAACAAGCGTCGACGACGCATCGGACGCCGTCGCGGTTGACGCGCATCAGCCGGTCCAGGTCGCCGCGCCAGTAGGAAATCAATCCGGCCATATGGATGACGTGCTCGTGCCCTTCGACGGCGCTCGCCACCGCTGTCGCGTCCGCGATATCGCCCTCGAAAGTCCGGACGTTCGCGGCCGCCCAGCTCGCCGGAATCGGCTCGCCCGGTAAAACGTAGGCCGAAACGGCGTCCTCCCCATAAGAGAGGATCAGCTCCGGCATGAGAACGGCGCCAACGAATCCCGTCGCCCCCGTGACTAGAATGCGCCGAGAATCATTCATGCGCCGTCCCGAAGCGGCGACGCCGCACATAGAGGAAGGAATCGGTCGTGATGCCGACGAGGGCGTGGATGAAGACGGTGTAAAGAAACGAACCCGTCGCGTAGGCGATGAGGCCGAAGATGACCCCGCCGGCCGCCGCCGCGTAAATCTCCGTGTCGGGATGGCCGAAATGATAAAGCGTCGAAACGACGGTCTGGATCCCGAGCGCCGGGATGAGGCCGACCGCCGGAACCAAGGGGAAAAAGAGGAGTCCGCGAAACAGAAATTCCCAGGAGAAATAATAAAGAACGAGATAGCTGAATTCGAAGAGGACGAATTTTCCCAGGCTCTCGCAAGCCCTTTTGGAAAACGGGTATCGTTCTCGCATGGCCGGGTCCTTGGACCCCATATACGCGATCAACACCGCGATCGGAATCGATGCGCCCATAAAAAGAACGCCCGTACCCCACCGGCCGGTCGTAAAGCCGTAGGAGACCATGCTCCAAACCGGGTCGGGAGAAACCACGAAAACAATGATAGCGGGCAAGACCAAGAATGCTATACAAAAGAAAATGAAATAGAGGAAAAACGCCCGGAAATCATCGCGCCGGCGGACGAGCCGGCTGTGATGAAACACGGTCATCATCAGGGGGAAGGCCAGGGCGAGGTAACCGTACAGGACCGCCAGAACGTCCGCGTTTTTACTTAATATACCCATCCCGGCGTTCCTTCCAATACCAGCGGACGATGGCTTGGATCTGTTCCTCTACCCGATTGTCGGGCTCATAGCCGAGGTCGGCGATCGTCCGGGTAATGTCATACGTCGTCTCGGTCGCAGCACGCTTGACCCGGTAATAAGTAAAGGGCGGAGCATATCTCGGAAAAATCTTGGCTATGGCCGCCATGACCCGGGCCGCGGCAAAAGTCGCCCGGACCGGAATATGGATCATCCTTTTCCGGCCCATTTCGGCGTAGAGCCGCGAAAGAAAAGAGCGCCACGTCGGCAGCTCGCCGTTGGTCACGGTATAGGCGTTCCCCACGATCCCATCCTTGAGCAGGGCGTGTTCCACCGCCTGGCACAGGTTGTCGATATAGCAATACCCGAAGCGCCATCGGCCGTGGCCGGAAATCACGGGCCATCCGCTCTCGCATGACCGGAGCAGGCGCGCACACGACGTCCGGTCGTTCGGCCCGAACGTATCGGCCGGGCGCAGAACGACGACGGGCAAACCGCGCGCCTTGCCCTGTTCCCTGATGTAGGCTTCGGTCGCCCGCTTATGACGGGCATAGGGAAGAAAATTCACGAGTTCCCGGCCGGGAGCGTCGTCGGAGATATTGACGCCGTCGAATCCCAGGACGAGAGCCGTCGAAATATAGACCAGCCGGCGCGGCAGCCGACGGCCGGCGAAGATTTTTTCGAGAAGATTCACGGCCAGAAGATAAATGTTCTTGTAACACGCCTCATCATCGGCGGTGTCCGAAACGAGCGATGCCGAATGGACGATATAATCCACGTCGTCGGGGATATGGATCTCATCGGGGTGGGACAGGTCGCCGTAAATCAGCGACACGCCCCGGCCGGCGAGAAAATGAAGCTCGGACGACCGGCGGACCATTCCATGCACGTCCCAACCCAGGTCGAGGAAATGGCGGCAGAGGTTCGAACCGATAAAACCGTTGGCGCCCGTGATAAGGATTTTCAAGCCCCTCCCCGCCGGGCGGCGACGGCGGCGTTCCAAGCTCGCGCCAGCGCCGGCGCCGAAAGGAACATCGTCAACCCGCAGATGATGCCGATGACGGAGTCCGTAATATAGTGAAAACGGCCGTAAAAAGTCGAGACATAAAGCGACAGGATGACCGGAGCAAGCGCGTAGAAGACGGGCCGGACATACCGGAACGACATGGCCCACATCACCGTGGCGATGGCGCAATGCGGGCTGGGGATCGTCCCGCCGATGCCGTGGATATTCACCCGGATGGAGTCCGCGATCCCCGTGAACAGTCCCCCCGTCAACGGAACGGAGTAGGCCTCGGGGATGAATTTCATCGGTCCCGCCACGGGATAAATGAGGAATCCCAGAAAACAGACGATGTTCGTCACGGCCAGCGTGAATAGATAGTCCTCCATCGCCCCTTCGCCCCGCCGGACGCGGATGAGCGCGCCGAGGCCGGGATAAATGACGAGATAGATGACGTAGGAGAACATCATCCATTCGGTCAAGGCCGGCGAGACGAACCGTTCGAGCCAGACCGTCGGCTGCAGGCCGAAGACCTGGTTCTCGAAGCGAAGCACGGCGGCATCATTCCAGGTCCGGTGCCAAATGAGCTGCAGGGGAAGGACGGCGACGAAAAGATAACCGCACAGGACTTGAACGGCGGCCGTCCGGACAAAGAAGCGGACGACGGGATTCGAGAGGCGGTGATAAAGATAGACCGCAGCGAAATATATCCCTCCCGCCAATGCGATTTTGAGGCTCCACGTCCAGGCGTCGGGCGCGCGGCGACGATAGAGGACCATCAATAGGCTGAAGAGAACGACGCCCGCAAGGATCACAACATCCGCGGGCCGGACCGGGACCCCGAAGAGGGAGCGGGTCGGTCCGTAGAGCGTCGAGATTTCGGCGCCCCGGGGACGCCGGGGCCGATGGGATTCGTTCATCAAATAAGACCTTTCTCCCGATACCAGCCGACGGTTCGCCGGACGCTCGCTCTCATGTCCATCGCCGGCCTGAATCCCAGCTCGCGTTCGATCCGGGAACTGTCGAAGATCCAGCAGGCCGTTCTGGTCGCGGCGACGTTGATCCGCGTCAGGGCGGGTTTCGTCTTTCTCAACCGCGCCGCAAATTCGCTCAGCCCGGCCGTGGCTAATTGAAGTCCGTAGGGGACCTTCAGATAGAACCTTTTTCGGCCGAGCGCGTCGGCGATGGCCTCCGTGACTTCGCGCCACGCATACCCGTGGCCGTCCGTCACGAAATAGACACGTCCCCGGCTCTCCGGGCGTTCCGCCGCCAGAATGAGGGCGGCCACGACATCGCTCACGTCGGCAAGACTGGTCTGCGGCTCTCCCGTTCCCACAAGGGGCATGACCCTCCGCCGGATCAGCTTGATCGACTGATACAGCTCTTTTTGGCGCGGACCCAGGACGTTGGGCGGACGGATGATCGTCACCGGAAGTTTATCGCCGGCCGCTAGGACCGCCTCTTCGGCAAGCCGTTTGCTGCGGCCGTAGTCCGAATCGGGACGGCATTCGTCCTCTTCAGTCCCGGGCTTATCGCAAGGACTCGGCCCCGCCGCCGAGATGCTCGAGACGTAGACGAATTTCCGGAGTCCGGGATTTTCCTCGGCGCTCGCTTCGATCAAGTTCTGCGTCCCGCGCGTATTGGCCTCGAAGTAGCTCTTCCAGTCGGGGGCGTCGATGACCCCGGCCAGGTGAAAAACGTAGTCGACGTCCCGGACGGCCCGGCGAAGCGACTCCTTGTCCCGGGTATCACCGACCGCCCATTCGATGGCCAAACCCTCGAGCGCCCGGCGGTTGCTGGTCGAACGGACAAGGCCCCGGACGGTCCACGCCCGCCGGACAAGTTCCTGGACAAGATGACTCCCGATAAATCCGTTGCTTCCCGTAACGAGCGCTTTCATACCGGTGTTGCGATTCTATCAGAAATAAAAAAGGGAGGGCAAGGTGAAAAGAGAGAAAATTCCGTCTTAGATTAATCTTATCGTCCGGCTTGTTTCCGCTTTGGCTCCCGAGTTTTTATCCATAGCGACGATCTTGAAAGAATAGGTCCCCGGCTGGAGATCGGGAAAAGGGCATTCGAGAAAAAGGACATCCGTCGTCCCCTGCCGCTTGCCGCTTAGGATCGTGGGTGAAACCGCGATCTCTTCTCCTCCCGCGCTTGGCGTGAGAGAAATCGAAAATTCGATTTGCGCGTTTGGGACATCGAAGACCATCGACCTCACGACGGCCAGCACTTTGGATGTCTCGTGCGGGATCTCATCCAGGACCGGGACAAAACGGTTCGAAAGAAAAGGATAGAGATCCCGGAGGGCATTCGCGGAGTTATCCGCGGCGTCGCCGCCTTTTTTTGTCAGGCGGATATAGACGACGTCCCGATTATCCGCGGCCGGAACGACGAGGAGCGGCGGGTCCAGATGCAGGCCGGCCGCTTTGGGCTCAGGAACCGTCGCCGCTCCCCGCGCCCGCGCCGCCTTGCCCGTCGCCAGGTTCCGAAGGACGATCGCGCAATCATAGGCGCCGGGCGGAGTGGACAGGAGGCCGTAGTAAACGACCTGTTTTTTTGAGATATCAGGGAGCTGAAGATCACCATGCTTATATTCGATAGGGTTGCCGTCCTGACCGGTCACGACGTACACCAGCTCCGTCTGTTGCCGCAGGACATCCTTCAGGCCGTCGGAAAGCAGCGCAGCCATAAAAACTAAATGCGGCCCGGACGCGTCCCGGCATGGCAAAACGGCGAAAGGCAATTCGACCGGGCTCTGAAATTGGGGGTGTTCGTTAAAGGCCAGGTCCATGAGATGAAGATCTTTTTCGAACTCCGAAAACTCAGCGAACGGCTTTGGGCTAAAATAGCCGCTTTGGGCGGAAACGGCGCACCCTTCGCGCTTGACCTTGACCTTGATCTCGTGGAACCGGCCGTCCCATGTCTCGTTGATGGAATAGCCGAGGACATAGTAGTTGCCGGTCGCGTTTTGGATGCCGGTCTCGATCGTTTCCGTTTTAGCGACGTCCTCGAAATATTGACCGCCGGAAAACGCGGCGAGGTCTTGAAGCGACTGGTCTCCCCGGTCGTCGATGGGGACAAAATGCGCCCGCGAACCCATCGTGTTGATTGTGTAAACGGGGCTCGAGGACGAACCGAATTCCTTGGCCATGTCTTCGAAATTCTTCTGGAACATGATGTCGCGGGCGAGCGTCGACCGGGCATAGCCGGCCGAAAAAAAGATGATGTTTTTATTCCCGGGAATGTATTTCAGCGTTTTCGCCAGCTCGGTCATGATCGCGACATAGTGCATCCGCGTCGTGGTGGCTTGCTCGGCTTCCGGATTTGGAGGCGGCCATTCGAGATCCCGTAAAATGGCCGTGACATTTTCTTCCTCGACCCCACCGGTAATGGCGTCTTGTCCCGTGCCCGGAATTCCCTTGACGTTTTCGATCGCCCGTCTGACTTTTTTATGGTCCGTGCTTAAGTACTCATGCATTTTCAACCCGATGCGAACTTGATAGGAGAGAACGCCGACCTCGTCGGTCGGCTGGACCTGAGTATCCATGAAATGGAGAGCGGCCTTCTTGGTCTGTAAGTAGCCCAGTCCGTCATTCTGTTGGATGTCAAGAACGAAAAAGAATTTCCGGTTCAGTTTTGGGAGTTGCGGAGCGGGCGGCGCGGCTTGAGCCTGAAGCTCCGCCGGTTTCCGTTGTTCAGGCTTTTTCTCGGCCACGGCGAGAAAATGTTTTTCGAAGGCCGTGATGGTTTTCGCCTGTCCGTTGTCGTAAATCACAAAGTCCGACGCGTTCAGATCCCTCACCGGTTTTCCTTGTTTATCCGTGACGAACACCTGGACGAGTTTCACAGTCACGGTCACCTCGTACTGGAGCGTGGTCGGCGGCTGAGCTTTTTGCAAATCCGGGCCGGAGCTCCCCACGCCGAGCGGATAAAGGACAAAGAACGGCATGAAAATGAATAATCGGCCGAGGCGGACACGAGGCGAGGCTTGCCGCGATGATCTTTTTATGCGGTTCATATTTTTTCTCCCGCTCCTCCGGGCTCAATAGATGACTCGGGTCTCAACCGTGAAGAACTTGTAATTCTCGTAAGAGATCTCGGTCTTCGACTGCGTGAATCCGACGGCGCTGTCGCCCGCGTATTTTTCGATGAAGACCGTGCGGCTGGGAAACCGGAGGCCGTTCTTGACGATCCCGTATTCGTGGACCGTGTTAAAGGCCGGCTTGACCCCGCGGCTCTTCGCCTGCTCTAGGACTTTTTCGAAGCCGGCCAGAGATTGATCTTCGACTTCGATCTTCAGGACGCTGAAATCTGTTTTGTCCACCCAGAGCTTCCCGTAATTGGGCTTGCCTTCGACCGTGACCTTCGGCTTCACTTCGATCACATAGGCGTCCCGGCCCTCGGCTTTGTCCTGTTTGACCAGCTTATAATCATAGACTTCGCGCCATTCCCGGCCTAAGAACCCGACCGGTCCGAAGACGGCCTTTCGGGAAATAAAACGTTGCGTTTTCAGGGGCTCGTCCTTCAGGTCTTTCTTCTTTCCATTTTCTTCGACAAGGGTCCGGGTCTCATCAACGCGCTCCTCTTTTTTTATAAGCTGGTAGTCATAAATATAAGAATTCTTAACAGCTTTTCGCCTCAAAGAAGGCGAGAAGTACGTCGTGGCGCTTCCCCCGTCCGTGGAGATCGCTATTGCTCCGCCTCCGCCTCTAAAATCATATATCTCCTCGCGGATTTTTTCCTGGCAGACAAAATAAAGCGCGGAATCGGCCAGTTTCCGGCAATATTCGGCGGATTTATCGAGAATCGTCGTCAGGCTATCCTGCGGGGATTTCGTTTGATCCGCAAAAAGACAAGGCCATAAAAGAAAAATTCCGGCGCCTAAGCTAAGGACCCGATTTTTTTTGACCATAGAAACCTCTCCTTATGGATACGACGAGGTTCGCCTGAACGTTTATGATGGTTCAAAAAAGAACTGATATTGCGCTGCCATGGCCGGCGGCATTCCCTGAGTTACTCCTGCCGATATTGTAGCAATTTTCGTGCCGTTCTCATAGCCATGAATCGGGGGGATGAGGCGGCCGGGCTCTTTACAAGCGTAAATGATTATTACATTGTATTATAATGACTTCGAGAATGAATCTCGTTAAAGAGAATTCCCTTGAAAGGCCCGCGCTCATGAGAAAAAACCTTTTCGCCGTTTTTTTGGCTCTCTCGCTTGCCTTTTTATCGTTCGCCGGCGAAATCCGGGACACCAACTGTTTTACGATCATCGTCGGCAAGAACGCCAGCGCCGACGGGTCGGTCATCGTCGGGCACAACGAGGACGACACGGGCAATATCATCGTCAACCTGCGTAAAATCAAGGCGCGTAACTACGGCTCGCCGCAGCGGGTCAGCCTCGGCCGTGGGGCTGTCTACGAAACCGATGGAACGACGAACGAATTCCTGTGGATTGAAGCGACGACGCAGGAATTCGCGGACAGCTTCATCAATCAGTACGGCGTCCTCATTACGTCGGACAGCTGCTCATCCAAAGAAAGCAAGCCCGATCTCACGGACGGAGGCATCGGCTACATGCTCAGAAGGCTCATGGCCGAAAAGGCGAAATCCGCGCGGGAGGCCATAAAGATCGCGGGCGAACTGGTCGAAAAATACGGTTATACGGCCGCTGGCCGGACCTATTCGATCGCTGATAAAAACGAGGCCTGGACGATGGCCGTCATCCGGGGACGCCACTGGTTCGCCCAGAGGGTCGCGGACGACGAAGTGGCCGTCATCCCCAATCATTATACGATCCGGGAGATTCGCCCGAACGACCCGGACCATTTCATGGGGAGTCGCGACATCGTCGACTACGCCCGGAATAACGGCTGGTATGATGAAGCCAAGGACGGGCCGTTCGATTTCAAAAAAGCGTTCGCGAGGTCGCGGGGCGCAGACCTCATCTTCGACGGAAACACATTGCGCCAGTGGCGAGGGCTGAACTGGCTCAGCGGACAAAAATGGGACATCAGCGACGCGTATCCGTTCTCCTTCAAGCCCGGGAAAAAGGTCGCCGCGGAGTCCCTCATGGGAATTCTCCGGGATCACTACGAAGGCACGGCTTACGACGAGACGGACGGCTACAAAAAAGGCACGCCGAACAAGACGAAATACAGATGCATTTGCACGGCGTCGACGATCAATTCGTTCATTGCCTCTCTGAACGCCCGTCGCCCCGACCCAATCTCCGTGTCCATGTGGATCGCCCTGGGGAAGCCTGATACGACGGTCTTTCTTCCGCTGTATTACGGGGCGGACAGCTTGCCGCCGGGCGCGGGAATGGGAACCGATGTCCATGATTATCCCGCCCTCTATAAGCAACATTACGACGACGCCGAATTTAAAGCCCGGAAAGATGAGCTTCTCCACACGAAAGTCCTGCGGCTTCAAACGATCGCCGAAGCGGACTATGCCGCCCTCCGCATATTGATCAACCGGGAATTGTCTCCGGCCGAAAAAGAATTCGTCGACGGCAGGAAGGCGTTCGAAACGGATTTTTCGTTTGTCTACGCGAAAGATAAAAAAGAAGCACAGCGAAATCTCACGGCGTACGTCGCGGACGCGTTCGGAAAAATCAACAATCTCTATGACCAGATATTAAAGAAGCTCCCGGGAACGTGACTGGACACGGCTCAATAATACCTATCCATCGCCCGGCAACGGCAGCCGTCAAAGAAACTTATGAATTTAGCAACAACATCATATTCAATAGCCGACAGAATCAACCCATTCGACTCCCCGGGCTGAAGCCCGGGGTATGCTCAGGGTTGATACTGAGCGGCGCTTTTTACCCCGATTTGAAAATCGGGGTTTGGCGCCGCGAACGTATCAAATCCTTGAGAAGACTTCACCGCCTCTCCCAGAAGAATTATTCCTAATTGTTTAGCTTTGATAATACGACGTTAGCGGGGTGGGAAAGGGGCAAACATCGGCCGACGAAAAGGCTCTTGATTAATATAATCCGCTGAACCGAGGATTGACGACGTTGCTATAGATCGAACCAAACGTGTAGCTCAATCCGAACATAG
>Ga0315279_10002428_pt1 | contig 27997 bp, 22 predicted proteins | sample YL17G06_20_MG_FD_203694 | JGI IMG/M metagenome (GOLD analysis project Ga0315279, IMG submission 203694) | Sediment microbial communities from Yellowstone Lake, YNP, Wyoming, USA - YL17G06_20 | ecosystem: Environmental > Aquatic > Freshwater > Lake > Sediment | place: USA: Wyoming | collected... | reverse complement strand
AGCAGGAATAATTCATCGCCATTTTCCCTATGTTTGATTAAGGTACCTGCGCAGCCGAGCTCTATATCGTCGGGATGAGCTCCTATTGCAAGAACTCTCATTTTGATCGCCTTTAACCATATTCCTCGAACGTTTTTACTAATCCCTTTTTTAACATTTTTCGGAACAATCTATTTATCTTTAATAAGAGTTCCTTTTACTAAAAAAAACTTTCATTAGAGATTTATATGTCAATTCTTACTCCTCCATTCTTGAAAAGCGTCTAGGATAACGAGTGGGCTTATCTTACTTAGTTTGGATGTTAACAGAGCTGCATTTTTGAAGTGATGTCGACGGGAGCACGTGTGAAAACGATTTCGTTTTTTTTGGGGTGGCAAATGTTGGAAATCTACAATGTTACGCTAAAAGGAGGAACTCATGTGAAACCAAATTATATGGGATGTTTAAACCTTTTATTAGGGTTTCTCGTCTTTATTCCGCATGGCGTCACTGGGATACAGATGTTATGGAAACCTTAACATGCGATAAGGAGCTTTGATGATTTGAGAGATCACTTTAAGGTCACTCCTGATAAACATCTTTCACTTCATAATGTAGATTTGTTTGAATTAAGCAGAAGTGAAGATACTCCTTTATTTGTTTTTGATGAGGATTGTTTAGTTAAAAACTTGGCAACTATTTTTGAGGCATTCAAGTCCCATTATCCAAATATTATCGTTTCCTATTCGATAAAAACAAATGATAATCTAGCTATCTGCAAAGTAATGAAAGATAATAATGCTTACGCTGAAGTGGCATCAGAGCTCGATTTGTATGTTGCCGAGAAGTTAGATATACCTGGGGAGCGTATTATCTTTGACGGTGGATTCAAACCCGATAAGGTTATTCGTAAAGCCTTAGAAAGAAGGATATTAATTATAAATGCTGAATCTTTCACTGAACTGGAGAGAATCAACAAAATAGCAAATGAAATGGAGATAATACAACCTGTAGGGCTAAGGATTAGTTCTTGGAAGCCAAAGATATTCTTAAAGAATCTCCGTCCAAACAACCTCAGGGATACTGTTAATTGTAATCCTTCCTCCAGATTCGGTTTTTCAGTAAAGGACGCTAAATTGGTCTTTCAAAGACATGCGAATTATAAAAATCTCCGTATCGAAGGTTTAATGGTTCACCCCTATCATTCAGCCATTGAAACATTTGCTTCTATGATAAAAGATGCTCGAAGCTCAGGGATCGAAATAAAATATCTTAATATCGGGGGAGGTTTCGATCCTGGATTTGTTCAATATATTAACTATATGGATATAATTCTCGATTTGATTAGAAAGAGATTTGGCTTTGGATCAAAAATCAATGAAAGAAAGTCAAAGGCCTCTAATATTTGGATCCCTGCAAAACATATAACCGATAAGGTAAAAGAACTTGGGCTTAATCCAATGCCGACGATAATATCTGAGCCAGGGACATTCATAGTGCGGCCGGCTGGTCTACTACTGGTTAAAGTAGACCACGTGAAGATTTCTGGGGGATATAAGTGGGTGATTGTGGACGGTGGGAGAAATATTGTTCCTGCCGCAAATGCGTTGGTGCGGCAAGACGTTGTAGTTGCAAATAAAATGGGCCAGGATAATTTGGAAGTTGTGAATATAGTTGGGCCCAATCCTATTAATGATGACATCCTTGCGCTGAATAAACCACTTCCCCTAATCGAAGAGGGGGATGTTCTAGCCATATTCGACTGTGGGGCTTATTCTCTTACTAACTCAACTCAATTTCTCTATCCAAGGCCAGCTGCGGTTATGATTAACTCGAAGAGTGAGGTAAAGAAAATTAGAGACCGAGAAACCTGCGATAACGTTATATATAAAGATATTATGTAAACTTTTGCACTATCATTTGCTCGAGGTGTGTTTTTTCATGGATAATTACAATTTACGATTATTTGAATCCGGAGACGAGGGCGAGCTCACTAACCTCCTCGAGTTATGCTTTGAAGGTTGGCCTAAATTTGATTTAAACTGCTCCGTATTGGATTATTGGAGATGGAAACACCTCGATAATCCATTGGGACCAAGTGTCGTTATTCTGGCTAAAACTGGGAACCAGTTGATAGGTTGCAACCACGGCATACCTTTGAATATAAAGATTTTTAATAACATGTACCTATGTTCGCAGGGTACCGATGATTCGGTCAGCCCAAATTTTAGGGGCATGGGGATAAGTAAAGAATTACAAAATATGAGATTGGATGTAGAGAAAAAGAATTTTTGGTCATTTAATTACGGGGTTATTGGAGATCCAATTTTAATAAAAAGTTACAAAAAGAGGTATGATTTTTTACCTATTAAAATATCGAACTTGATTAAGATTAAAGACATAAAATTACATTTGGAAAAGGTTGATGAAAAATCTAAAATATTTGAAAGATATGGATATTATTTCTTAAGTTATTTAAATAAGATGAAAACTTCAAGTCACATATCATCTATAAATTGTAATGTAGATATCATTGATATAAATCATTTTGATGATGTTTATGATACATTTTGGAATAATATGAAAAATAATTACTCATTTATATTGGAAAAAAATAAAGAATATCTTAATTGGAGATATTGCGACTCGCGATCTGGGTCTTATATTATTAAAATCGCAAAACAAGGAGAACAAATAGTTGGTTATATCATTCTTAGGATTAATAGATATGATAAGAAATATCCGAGAGGTTATATAGTAGATTTAATGTCACTTCCAAATTTTTATAATGCAAGTTATATGTTAGTTCAAAATGCTCTAAGGTATTTTGAGGAAAAAAATGTAAATGTTAATACCGCATATTTTGTTGAAAATAGTAAATATGAAGACATTCTAAAGACATCTGGATTTATTAAAGTTCCAAATAAAATGCATATTTTTTATCAACATCTCAACAATGATATCAATATTGGCGAATTAATCAGAGAAGATCCTAATAAACTTCAATTAACAATGGGAGATACCGACTGGATTTAGTAAAAAGACCCCTTTTCCTAAGATGGAATTTTGATGTTTCATGATAAATCTTTGAATCGAAGATGGTTCATGTAAACACTTTTAAACGGGTCAAGATCTCCGAACTGAAAAAGAATTTTGCCCAGTGGCGATGACTCAAGGAGGTTAAACTCACCTCCGTCAACACTGTACTTCCTGAATTTAATTTAGGAACATCTCTTCTAAAGGTAAATCCATACAGTTTTAATAGCGCCGTAAGATAGGTTTACATCGAGGAAGAAAAGATGAAGACAAAACACACAGTTATAGCGATACTAGCGTTAATGATGCTTTCAAATCCTATGCTACTGGCAACCGTAAAGGCCGCACCTTGGCCCAATTTGCCGGCAACAGAGGTTCAACTAACAGTCGTCGATGGAACAACATCCTACTTCATATCAACACTCAGCGGTGTCCCTGTAGGATACGACGTTCATAATGGAGTGTACCCCGGCTGGTGCGTAGACCATGAAACCCACATGGGTAGAAGCGTATCTCACGACGTTATGCTATATTCTAGCCTGTCCCCGCCGGCAGCCTTAAGCGGCATCAACTGGAATGCAATCAATTACATTCTAAACCATAAGCAAGGCACTATGCTGGATGTTCAACAAGCAATATGGCACTTCACTAATCCTCCTTATAATGGTCTCAATCCAACTGGTTGGGCAATGGTCAACGCTGCAAATGCGCATCCGGGTTATGTTCCAACTACAGGTGAAGTTCTTGCAGTAATCTGCCTGCGCGACCCCTACGACGTAGATGCACAGGACTCCATCATAGAACTCGTCATTCCACCCCAGGGTCAGGGGCTTTCGCCTGGATACTGGAAACATAACGTCAACGTTTACAATGGTGGCCACGGAAGCTACAGTGGAGATCCACATATCACACCAACGCAATTAGAGGCTTACGCGGCTTACATAGCAGCAAATTTCCATTCAGGCTTCACTCTGGGGTGGGCTAACGAACAGTTCCAGAACAACGCACATAAAAACATGTGGCTAACTATAGCTAACTGGTTCAACGCAGCAGCAGGCCTACTACCATACGCAGGAGACTAAACAAAGCATTATCTAAACCTAAATACCCTCTTTTTTATTCTAAAGTATTCTAGCGCGTTAAAAATGCGCGGTGAGTTAAAATGTGGGTTATGACCTTGGCGCATGCGTTACGCGCGCATTAAGACATTTTTTCTTCTCTAACGCGCGCTTATGTAAGAAAATATAAGTGCTACAGATCGCGCTAACTTTTTGGTATAGCCTTCATAGCGGGAGTGAGTTTGTAACCTGTGGTTTCTGATCCTGTAATCATATGACGCACATCTAAAAATAGCTCGATAATCTTGCACGTGAAAATCAAAATCATCTATAATAAATTCAGAGACAATAACATTTTATCAGCGAGTCAATAACAAAAAATATTCAGTATTATTAAAAAATCGTTTGAGTGTGAGGTGGCTGATTACGGGTCGCCTTTGTTTTGAATTTATAATCTTAATCTGGCTTTTATGTTGTAAAAGAGAGAAATATTTTTGGGAAAGAAATTCTGAAATATCATTCTTTACATATCTCTTTTCAAATATTCTAAATAACTGCTTATTTACGTAATCTAAACGAGAATACTTTGGTAAAGCTAAATATAGGTATATATTGCTTTTGTGTTCAATAGTTCTTAATGCCTCCATGATAATTAAATAAGTACTTTTATGATCTGGACTGACGTCATTTATTGAAGGAAAATAAATTTCTTGTGGTTTTATATTATTCAATATATTCTGAATATTGTTAATTGTATATGAATTACATTGTAGTTTTCTGTCTTCATTATCTAAAAAATATAGATTTTCTCTCCTCACACCTAACAAGTTAGCTCCCGTTATTGCTTCTTTTTGTCTGATTTGTTTGAGTTCATCAGGCGATGGATCAGTATATACCCCAAGATTAGATAAAGCGTTTCTTCCGTCAGTCATGTAAACTATTGAAACGTCAAATCCGTTTTTCAATTTTTTAATTATCGTTCCACCACAACACAATATCTCGTCATCAGGATGGGGCGCAAAAACAACAATTCTATCCAAATTAATCGCCTATTGGTAATTATTCATTGTACTTCATCATATAAAATTAATGGCCACCGTGATTATGAAAGCTATACTGATTATGATGGAAAGAAAATTAAATACCTTTTTATCTATTCTTATTTGAACTTGGGAATATGGGATTGAAATAAATACAGTTGTGACCAACAAAATGATTGAAGTATAGCCTAGCCAGAGACCTAAATCCCATAAGATAAGGAGAATATCCAATTTTTATACCTCTAAGATTGTATAGATTACTTGAATAGCATTATCATCGTCTATGAGATCTGCCTTTTCTATAATGACTGGTTTACCCAAGGTTCGTGTAAGGGCGCATGCAATGCTACTACATAGTGGGCAACCGATGGAATTACAGATGCCAGAATCTCTAAGTTGCTTACAAATGTCCTCAAAAATTGATCCCACTATCTTGACATTCACTTTATTATCTTTTTTAATAATTTTAAATCCATTAGCAATTTCCAATTTTTCTACTAACAGTTTTGGAAGATGAACACTTAGATATTCGAAGTCTACCTGGATTAGTTCTTTCTCAAGTTCCTTTTCGAAGAGGTTTACGAGATCCAGGCCTGGTGGGGTTAGGAGTAACCCTTTAGGATTTTCAAGTATAGTTTTTCCTTCTGGAAGGTCACCGATAATAGGATTATGTAAGTCTTTTTCGGAGGCAATGTAAACATAACCACCTTTGAAGCCCTTCACTTTATAGGGCGATGGCGGTAAATAGACAGCTCTTCCTTCGAGTTCAAGATCTAAAATTATATTTCCTATTGTACGTAAATTGGGTACTATAGCTGAATTCATGATTATTGGTTTAACGTATTTTATCTTTTTAACGAATTCAAAAAGGACTCCCCAAAAGGTTAAACCCAGTCCAATAAACGCAAGAACAGTAGATTCCTTATAGATTGCCCAAACTAAGGCAACCCCACCAAATAATATTAACAAATAATGAGTAAGATTTAGCGATTTCGATTCAATCATTCTGATTCTCTTTTCAAAAGCCTTTTTTTCAGCTTCAAGCCTTTGAATTCTATCGTTTAATGCCATAATAGTTTGTTCAACATTTTCTGAATCACTGTGTTCGGGATCTGTCATTGGGTTTAGCCTTTTTTAATTTGATATATTAAATTCGTGCTTACTCAATACTTATAAAGCCTACCTCTCAAAATCAAATATATTTTCATAACAAAAATATTATTTCTCGCGCGAGCTTGCCGGTAGTCGCTAGCCGATCCCTAAAGCTCTGGAGGGTGGTGCTGTCCGGAACCCTCTCCGGCTATCCGAGGAACCGCTGGAAGCTGACCCGGTAGTCGATTGCCTGCCTATCCGCCTCCTCGTCGGAGCCCGTATCACTACTTGAGTACCAACAACTTCACCATGAGCACCTCGTCGATGTTAGGTCTTCCGCCCTTCATGGTGTCATTGCCGTACATGGCATTGATTATTGGGCGGAAAGTCTCTCAGTCGATGACTCGCGCACTCTCTTTCCTTGGTTGTGGCTTTCAACTCCTCTTCGTGGTGCTTGGGGAGGTCTATGTTGATGATGAGTTCTCCTCTTCGGATGAGTTACTCGTCGATTTCCTACCAGGTCATGGTGTTTTGATGGTTTTTTACTTCAACCCGTATTAAGATCCAATGGTTAGTACACAAAGTATAAAATTTTAAAAAAGAGCTATGTTAATACAATTCGTTGTCTGTATTTATGAATTAAAAAAAGGATATTAAGTATTAATTCAAAGCTAATTAAAAAACTTATATTTTTTTATTAGTACGAATAAAAATAGAATTTCTCCTATCGATAAAATAAGAAGAAGATAATTAGAAAAAATATTATCTATTATTGTTTGAATATTATAAGAATTATCTATCCATTTTATAATTATTGAGTTAGAAGTGAACTCTTTTAATCCATATTTCTTTTCTATAACTTTTCCTACAGTATATTCATGTGTAATTGGATGTGAACTAGTATCATAGAAGCTATTAATCGAAAACAGAGTTCCATCTCTTAAAACTTCAACGATCGGTTTTTCAACTTTTTTATTATCGAAAGCGTATACTACAGTTACGTTGACATCCACTTTATTACCTATAAGTGGATTCGAATTATTCGGATTTATCCATACTAACAAAAGATCCCAAATGACATTCTGCATGCCTGCTTCATCGTTTATTTGAGTTAGTTCATATTCTAAATCAATAATGTTCGACACGTGATACGCTACTGAACCAACAGAATTCTGCATAACGCTTAATTTCCAATACTTATTTACCTCATCCCATTTTGCAGATGTATCATTGATAAATACTTTTACTTTTTTATCATCTAATATTATATTATCATACTCCCTCTTTATTGAGAAGCAAACGTCAGTATAAGATCCAATGTCAACTCTATTATTTATCGGGCCCGCTTTAATTATTTTAATTTTATCTACAATGATTTTATTCACATCACTCCAATCACTCTCTCTATCTTGAATGTCCCAGATTTTAGCACGCCAGAAGTACGGCCCTAATTCTGATGGTACTTCTTGTGTAATTTTTGAGAAATTTGAAATTACCTTTTTTATATCAATTATTGGTGAAGAAAAGTTGCTGTTATCATCAAGTTGAAAAGCGTAAGCGTATTGGTATTCACTTGGATCACTGGAATTCCATTTAAAGGTTAATTCCTTGTTTGGATCGAAACGTTGGTTTTTCGTTGGGTATTGTAGTGTTGGTGGATCAGGTGGCGCTTGAGACCAAAACAGTTCCACTACGTTCAGAATTTTACGAGTGATATTGAAAGAGGAATTCTTTGAAATAGGGTCGTACACGTAAGTGATTTCTGAACCATTGAGTTTGATTGAGCTAGGCTGACCAAGCCTTGTGCAATCTACATCAATCTTTAATGAGTTTTCAGGATTCCATATCATTATTGTAAAGGTTCCATGGGTATATTCTTGCGTCACATTTTCAAGATTGCTCGATACCTGTTTTACATACGGATTGTTCCCGTAATTAACTTCGATTCTCTGTGCACCTTGACCTTTTGTGAACTGTATATATACGTACTTTCCATCCATGTACTTTATTTTTCCCTGATTTCGGTTGTCTGAAAAACCGTTGAAGAATTTATTATTATACGTCAACGGGAATTTCCATACGAAATCTTCAAGTGTGCTGTTTGCTTTGAATTCTAGAATAATTTTAGAGTCTTTATAGTAGGCATTTTGAGTATTTTCGAGCATATATTTTGAATTTAGCCAAAAAGTAAAAGCATCTATTTCATTTGCCGGCTTTATCGAGTTTGAATAGGGTGGGAAAGAGAATGATTCACATTGTTTAAATATATTTTGATTTAAGCCAGTAGTATACGTGCTTAGGATCGGATATAGTGTTTGACCGATCTCTTGAATGGTTTTAAATTTTGAAGGCACGTAATAATCTTCGATATTTGAGCTTGAAAGCCAGTATTTATCCTGGGCAGAGTTTTTACCGAAACCGTAAAAATATTCCTGGCCCGGATAAGTAAAGAGAACCCATTTGAGTTTTGCTAATACTTCGTCGACAGGTGGTGGATGCAGGTCACCTGGATGGGAGATTACGGTTTCATTTTCCTCAAAACCGTTTCCTGTACCATTAAACATCTCCCTCATCCAAAAACGGCTTAAATTAAATTGTTGTTCAATGTAAGCTGCATTCATTATAAAATCTGTTCCATTCCATACCCCATAACTTCCAAGCCATCTACCTTCGCTTGATACGCCAATATTAACTCCTTGCCATCCACGTATCCCATAATCTAGCCCATATTGTTTTCCATATAGTTCCCATTTTATTAAATCGGTTTGTTCATTTTCCATCAGCATTGGAGTACGTAACCATCCAACGTTAATTTCAGTTGGATCGATTCTATCTGGAGCAATCGCATTCCAGTAAAGTTCACCTTCTATTGTTGGATATGTGATAAATTCCCAAATTTTATATTCTACATCATCTGAAAAATCTTTATTTTCATTAAAATCGATTTTTATGCGATCATAACCCCCATTTTCCGAACTACAATAAATAATCGCCACATAAATTCTAGATGTTATTAAATCTTTTTGCATAACTCCAGTAATATTCATATACATAACATTGTATTTTGGGATTCCTTTAAAGTTATTAGGAGAACCAGGAATTAATTCTAGGGTATTTAATCCAGCTGCTCTTCCATATCCCAAAACACTATATTGATAGTTCCAAACCCATCCTAATTTTAGCACCGACTCGGTAGGTAAATTTCTAGATCGCCAAGTAAAATCATTTGTATCAAATCTAATAACCCAAGCACCTCCCCATTCTTTATAAGGCATTATTGCCACCGATATTTTCGTTACCTCACCTAGTGCATAATTAATCGCATGCCCCCAGAAATCGAAGTGCAATGTTGACCAAGTATAAGTATATTTTCCAGATGTATCTTCCATCCTAAATGCATCGCTCCAATTCCAACCTAAATACCAGACTTTACCATTTCTATAAGTTGTATTTGACATTCCTATGGACCAATTGGTGTCCCAAACCTCATCGAACCATACAGTCATTTTATTCTTGCTATGTATAATAGTGTGCCATTGAAGAGGAGATCCTATGTTAATTTTTGAGCCTTCACCGTAATTCTTTATACCGTCATTAAAAGCTCTGTCTACTTTGCATGTAATATACTTTTCTTCCCAAGAAAAATTAACTTCAGTGGAGTTTAAACCTAATAAACCTGGAACGACCTGAGCGGCTCTGTCAAAAATAACCGCATTTGTACCGTTTCCAACAGCCCAATAGATGTAATCTCGATTTGAAACTTTGGATACATCCCACCAATCTAAGAGTAAAATAATGACCTGATATCTTGAAGTACCATTAAGTAACTGGAGAGAGTACTTTTCATTTGAAGTATTATCAGATGGTCCAACTATATCGGCATCAGGGATCAAATCATAGGGAATACCTTTCCCTTGGACAATCTTCTCGACCCTTTGAATGGCGTTATAGGTAAGATCCCGGTAGTAATTGAATCCGCCCATAACTATTATACCCCATTTTACAGGGACTTCTCCATCTAAGCTATGTGCGGGTGTACTTGTATCTGCCTTTATCATTTCAATTTGGGAGAAAACTACACCGAAAAATGATAGATAGATTAAAGCTAAACAAAAAAAAACCTTAATTTTGCAATTCATCATTAAGTCTCCTATTAACAGCCCCTAAACTCTTTAAATTGAACTATTATTAATTTGTATGTGTTTAGCTTTTTGTCCATTCTCGGGTCAAACCTTTCCAAGGGCTTGGTATGTCTCGGTCCTGCTGCCTCCACATAGATAGCGCCTACATCACCGTCTCGCAGATCATCGTCCCATTCCCTTTCCTGAAGTAGCCCATGATCTTCCTTTGAACGCGCGCGCCACATAAAAAAATATATTCCCCAATCTTTCCGCTTCTTTATGTAAATGATAAATTAGATGTAGTTAAAAAAAGTTTTTTAAAAACTATCTACACTATTTCTTTCGATATTTTTAAGCCAGGATTGTGAAATTAATCCATGACCTGCTAGAGTAGGATGAACTCCGTCTTGCGCCCAAAATGAGGGTTCTTTTTTTCGTGTCGCATCCTGGAATATCTTATCCAAAGGAATTAAAAACGTTTCATATTCTAGAGACAATTTATTTACAATTTCTTTTTCTTTATGAAGTTTTTCTTTATATTTGAATTGTTCTTTTGTTACATATAATAGAAATGGCTCAAGTAAGATTATTTTAGCATTTAAAAATTTCCTCGTTATTTCTAATAATTTTTTATAGTCTGTTTCAAAACGATCAATTGGTGTAGAATTATTCCAACCTAACCAACCATTTCCAAATATATCATTTATCCCAATTAGTATTGAAACTATATCCGGTTTTAAATCTAAACAATCCTTCTTCCAACGATCTATTAAGTTTCTAACTCTATTTCCATTCATTCCACGGTTTATAAATTTAACGTTTCTCTCTGGATATGTGGCAGAAAACCATGATGACACCATCATAGCATAACCATTTCCGAGAGAGTTCTCATCCTTATAATTTCTATTTGCATCCGTGATACTATCTCCCTGAAAAAGGATTATCGCATCCGATGGAATTGCTATTGAATTTTTAAATATATATACTCACCCCTTTTTATATATGGTAGTATAATTTTCTTCTTTATCTCTCCAAAATTTATTAATAAAATCTATAATATTTCCATAAAGGTAATTAACATTTGAAAAAATCTTTTCCTTACTCCAGTTCCACCAAGCTATATCTAACAATTTAGATATCTGTTCTTCTGTGTATCTAAATCTAATGACTTTCGCTGGAATACCACCCACTATCGCATAAGGAGGAATATCACTCGTTACAACTGCTCCTGCGCCGATTATTGCTCCATCTCCAATGCTGACACCTGAAAGTATGATTGCCCCTGTTCCAATCCAAACGTCATTACCTATAATGACGGGCCCTTTATTTGATGAATCTTGGTCATCTTCTTTTTTTAAAATATGACTCTTTATAGGGTAACATGTAACCCTTTTAAGATCGTGTTCTCCTCCCATAAGTATTGTTACATTATATGCAATCATACAAAATTTTCCGATAGTAAGCTTATCATCTTTACGCCAGGAAAGTACTATTGGTCTCCCAAAGGTATATTCTCCTATGTAAATATCTCCTAATGGTTTTATCCCATTAGCTCTCTCTACAATTGAAGAGACTAGATTTCTAGCTCGTCCACTTTTTTCCAACAAAAATAATATACACTCTGTTAACATTCAGATACCCCCCACATACATATCCATATTTAATCGCGCGCGCGCATTTATTTCTCTTAGTAAATAGATATATTGTACCTATAAAAAAAGAGAGCTATTACAGCTACAATTCCTATTTGAACTTTACCTTTGCGCGCGCTAGATTTGAATTATTAAGATAGTACTTTTTAAAGGGGCCTGAGATCATATTCTTATCTAAGGCGCATTATTTCAGAAATGATTAAAGATTCTGCCGGCGCCTTTCTCGCGCGCGCTATGGAATCAACCCCCTGATCGCATTGATCTCACTTATTATGCCCGACTCCGCTGGAGACCGCCTCCATGATTCATCTGCTATTGCATTTGGATAAGCACTCATATCTCGGCAATACCTCTCGAAGTCCTGTCCAGCGCACCAAGTCTGAAAGTTTGATCGTGGATCCTTGATCGCATTAAGCTGCGTCATCCATGCCACCCTCTGCTCCATTAGGTCTGCTGTAATCGGCTGGAAAACATCGTAGTTGTCAGCTATCCTGCCATGCCTGTTTGCGTAACCAGAATTCATAAGTACTTTTCTGCCCATAATATGAGATAATGCTCTATAATCAGCGATGAAGTCTCTTCCCATTTCGTTATGATCATTGTAACCATTCCCCACTTTATAGAAGTAAGGATTCGAGAACCATCTCTCAGTGAGCCATGCAATGTCATTGTCAGACCACCCTGCTGCAGGGACCTCGGTTGAATGTATCATTGGTAACCACCAGTGAGCGACGGTGATGAAGTCTAGATCAGAGAGATAAGCAGCTCCCGAGATGCCCTGCTGGTCCGGTGAAAGCGTAGCATTTGGGTCTTGGAGCTTAACAGCGTTGTACCCGAGCGTGCCATCACTGTACCAGCCAAGTTGATGCGAGGTAATGAGGATGTTCTTACCAGCACTCTTGAATATTAATCTAGTTAGATCGATTATCTCTATCCACTTAGCATTATGGTTCCAAGTAAAATCTGAGTCGGGGAAGTTCATCTCCATACTTATGCAGAAAATATCGCCGTCTTGGAGATAGTCCTTAACGAAGTTAGCGACAGGCAGAACTACTTTATTCTTGTAGTTCTCAAGGAATTGTTCTCCCCCACCCGCAGCGATCCAATCCGGATAATCTGCCTCCCTTCCACCCCAGTCAGCACATTTTGGACGGGCTGCACCATTAGCCCCCCAGGCCCCAGCAATACCGAGTTCCAGTTTCATTCCCTTTGCATGAATCTGCTCGATGGCTGATGGGCCATAAGGAAGAGGTTGCTGACCTGGAGCAGTATATCCGAATATCCATCTCTTCCAGTTCTGCATTATTGGGATTTGCCCTGCATTATCTGCACCCAGCACAGGGTTGATTAACCCGTCAGATAGGTACCAGAATATCCTCATCTGTACATGGGTTATTTCGCCGTTTGGAGACGCTGCCACCAGATCGTTTAGAGCGCTCTTCCAGTATCCTGAGTATGCGCTGTCGTCGAAGTTAGGCAAAGTTATGTCGGTCATTATGTCTGCTATTCTTATACTAAATGGTCCGACGCCTTTGGAATATGAGATGGAACCGGTTGAATTGATGGATATTTCAAAAATATTGATAGCGTTTGTCTCTATCACAGTAAGAAGAGTTAAAGCACCTACTAATATTATTGGTAAAACAGCCTTTTTCATATGCGCACTTTTGTCCCTGCTTTCCAAATGACTTTTAGTCTGGGAATATATAACTGTTCTTGATTCTTAATATGTATCAAATCATTTAACAATTCTCTACATATATATAACTGAATTTAGTTGGGCACGCGATGGCTTAATCAACCCTGTGCTAGCGCGCGCGAAAAAATTTTAAAGTTACTTGAAAATTTTCATATAATTTTTTACCATGAAATCATATAATTTATGATTCAGTTCCTTTTTTGGAACTATTTTTTTTATAGTGTCTAAAGGTTCACCCTTTATAACATAATTTTTGTTACCTAATTTTTCCTTAACGGCAACATCTAAAAACTTTATAGAATTTGGATTTAATCCTAATAGGGAGGCTGCCGCCGAATCAATTGCCACCGGGTCTTCACTGGCCATAACTAACCCCAATTTCTTAGTAACTATCCCATTCACAATTATTCCATCTATAATAACTAAATCCGTTTTGATTAATTTATTAATACCTACAACTGCAAAAGATAATGATTTGTGGTATTTATATTTTTTTTCATAGGCATTGCATCCAAATATATTTTTCATTGCGCAAGTTATTTTTACATCTCCCATGTATTTTATTTTCGGGATGTTTATCAGGATATCTGCTTTTTTGATTACATCAGGAATTGAAAATTTAAATTCTTCATTTAAAACTTTTACATTGGTTTTTTCAGATTTTTGTGTACTTAAATTGATTAAAGGAACGCCTTTTTCCACGGATAATTTTTCATAACCCAATATCTTAAAAGCATATTTACATTTCATAGCAGATGCATCTGATTCAATTATGCTCACATTTGGATCAGAAGTGATCCTTTCTCGTACAACATCTATCACCGCACTAACAAAGTTTGGATCAGTTGTATATCCTGTCGAATAATCATAATAATAGTTAAGGTTTGGTTTAATTAAAACATTGACGGCATTCTTTTTAAATTTAAAATCAATGAGATCAATCGAGTTTTCAATAGTTTTTCTGATATTCTGATAATCCGTGTTTTTAGCGAGGCAAACACTTACTTGACTCATTTTTATTTGAACTCCTTAATTATCACATATCTCTTTTATAATATTTAATTAGATTCTGAGTGCTTTTCTATAAGCCTCTGCTACTACTTTAACATCAGATAGGCCATCGTCTACTGAGGGAACTGGTTGAATATCTGAGCTAATGCAATCGATAAAATATTTAAGCTCTCGATAAAACGAAGTCTCATCGCTGGACATTCCTAATTTTTTCTTAACATCATTTTTAACAATAATTAATTTTTTTGGAGACGACTGGGTATATATTAAGTTTTTACTTGTACCATTAAGTTCCAAGCTTCGAATAAGGTCTAAAGAAAACCAACCTACTCTAATAGTTGCTAATGTCCCTGAGCGAAATTTAATGGAGCATACCGCATGATCTTCAAGATCCAAATTAAATCTGTACCCTAATTGACTTTGAACGTCAATTATCTCGCCAAAATAATATCTAAAGAGATTTATCGAATGTATCCCAAGGTCTAAAAGAGCTCCTCCGCCCAATAATTCTTTATCGAACCACCATGATGGAACCGGTGCAGGGCGTCCAAATTGCCCTCGGGAAGAGAATGGCCCGCTGGCAATATTGGTAAACGACGCCATTAATATGCTACCTAACATACCATCATCAATGTTCTTTTTCAATTCAATATATTTCGGATCGAATCTAAGAGGATATCCAACCATCGCCTTTACTTTCGTATTGTTGATACATGAACAGATTTTTTCGCACTCTTCGACATTTCTAGCTAAAGGTTTCTCAATAAAAACATGTTTGTTGGCCTCTGCAGCTAAGGTCGCACATTCACAGTGCAGAAAATTAGGTAATGAAATTATTACCGCATCTACTTCCTTATTTTTAATAAGTTCCTCATAATTTGTATAAATATTCTTTATTCCTAAATTTTTCGCAATTTTTAATGATATTTTTGATTTATCAGCAACACCAGTAATTTCCGCATTTTTAATTTTCATACAGTTTAAAAGATGAACTTGACCCATTGACCCCGTTCCGATTAATCCAATCTTAACTTTATTCATATATCATCTCTTTTAATCAAGCGAATATTTAAGTTTTATTATATTCACCACATAAGTTACCTATCTAAGAAATATATTTTATCTGGGCCATTTGAATATATAGTGCTGTGTCCTTTCATTAATGGTGATATATCAGATAAACTCCATGATCCATTCTCTGCTATGATTGTATTTTCTTCAGTATTAACTTCTCTTAGATATACATAATTTATATTACTCTCGAATTTTGTAGTATTAGTTAGCTCACGATAATTTTCTCCGTTAAGCATGCCATAGCTAGTCAAAACACGTAAAGTTGATATAGAATCACCATAAACTAAGCTATTTGATCGATTCATATTATCCGATAACCAGACAGCAGCATCTATCTCTTTTTTGTCAATAATACGATAATAAAGCGAGACTTTATCCATGCGATACATACTTAATGGTAATGAATAGCTTGAATCACCCGTCATTTCATAGAAAAATCCAGTCTCAAATAGAAATAAAGGAATTAAAACGATCAATATTAAGTTTATGGTCAATAAAATATTCTTTCTCCTTAAGAAAAATTTAAAAAATATACTTCCGCCGTGTACAAAAAATGGCGCTAAAAATAAGAGAGAAATTTGGTAGAACCTTTCTGCACGGAAAAATCTAGCAAAATTAGGAATAACTATACACATTATTAGAATAACTAAATTTAAGAGAGCAAAAATTACATATTCTCTATCAATTTGAAAATCTTCATCATTATTCTTAAAGAGAAGTATTTTTGCGAATCCAATTAAGATAAAGAATTCCGCAACATAGAAAAATATTCTTCCTACAAGATGTAAGAAAGAGCTTGCTTGACTTAAGCCTAAACCACTTAACACTGTTGCAGAACGAGCTGCTAAATTGAAAAAATCTTTTCCAAAGTTAAGATAAATTTGTTGTAAAATTGTCCCCAAGTTAAGCACTTGGATAGATGAATTAGAATATATATACATTGTAAATGTTATAATAAAGAATAGAAGTAACATTTCAAGAGTTATATATTTTCTCAATATTTTAAAAGTAGACAATTCACTAACAATAAAATAGGGTAAAAATAGGAAAAATAGTAATATATACGATAAAGAATAATAAGAAATAACTAGTGCTGAACTGAACAATACAAAGAATAACCATTTTTTTGAAGGAGTAATATTATTTTTCAATATAATTAAAAATATTAATACATAAAAAAATTCTCCAACTATCTGCGTAGCTGAAAAACCTTCTATTGAAAAAAACGTAAGATTTGATATTAAAAAAAATATTGCTAAAAGCGATATTTTATTTTTCATTCTTTCAGAATAAAATTTATAAAGACATAGTGGTATTAATGATAATAATAGTGAATAAAACACCTTGAAAATTGTAGTTCCATCAATTGCAGCAACTTTCGAATATATAGTAGGTAAAATTGTTACACTCAACATAGAATATCCTTTAGCTATATTTACATCGGAGGACGTGAATGAATAATCCCAAATAGCTTTATTATCTACTAATTTGAAGACTTGATACTCACTTTGATAATCCCATCCAATAAGATAATTTGTTATTAATGAAGTATGAAATATGAGAGCAAAAGTTATAGCAAATATTGCTAGAGCATAAAGATTATTTGGAAGAAATTTTTTATTAATTATACTTATCGACATAAATAAAGCTACGAGGGCCAACATTAAAAGTAATAATTTATTTGTTCCATCATTATTTACAACTACATCGCCTAAAATGCTTAATGCTGGAATGACCATAATAAATACTAATGGTTTAATATTTATTGAAGGAATAGAGAATTTGAGTATATTTTTATCATCAATTTTAGTGATTATTAAACAAGATGCAATCACAAATATATTTAAAACAATTAATAATGGTTCTGTAGATAATGGATAATTAAAATTGAAAATAGGTAACAATTCATTTACTAATAATCCAATAAATAAAAGAAGTGCAATATCTAACCCTATAGATATTAGTAATGTTTCAAGATAATCACCCTGCCACAGTTTAAAAGCTAATAGAAAAACCAACCCAGGAATAAAAGTGAGGTATATAAAACCGAATATTTGTCTAGCATAGGGAATATCGATTACAACTAATATATTTGTAAATATCTGAAATAAAATAATAACCTTTACAATGAAAGGAACAATATTTACTTTAATCAAAGACTCATCCGGATCTATTTTATATGTCATTATGTTATATCACCCATGTTTTCATGTTTAATGATGTATTAGTACTTTCGAAGATACAAACTCTCGTTTTTAATATTTAAATTTTTCATTATATCGCGAAGTTAATAAAATTTTTTATCTAGAGCATATATTGAATTGCATTTATAATCGCGCGAAATTTAACATTCTTTTTACTGCAACTTGGCAAGACTCACTTGCTAAGTGTCATGTGTCCATAACCATCAAAATGACTCCGTAAATATCCCATCATCCATGCACTATTCTTAAAAAAATATTGGATTGGTAAAAAAATAGAAAAAATATTACCATTTAATTGATTGATGAAGATTATATCTCTTATACCTAGAGCAATAGAGAGAAAAGGTACGTAACTCAGCAATAATATGGATCCTTTATGAACATTATTTACATAATGATTTCCATATCCATACCAGTAATATCTTCGCCATAAATCATGCCAAGTTGCAGTTGGTGGGTGGTAATAAACAGAAACATCTTTTCCAAACCTCCATTTTCTTGATAACTTTAATGTTAGATCAATATCTTCACCCGCACCTTTAATTTTTGTATCAAATCCCCCTACACTTCTTAATGCTTCTGTTCTACATATACTTCCACAAATGCCAAACAAATAGTTAGATTTTTGATATTTCCTTGAAGTAATTCCGAGCACGTATTCGCTAAGGTTTTCAAGTATTGAGAGTAAACTATTTTGTTTTATAAAAATTAATTTCCCTTTACCAATACCTACACTTGGATTTTCCTCCATATATTTAACCTGTTCACTAATAAAATTTTTGTTAAATTTTATGTCTGCATCAATCCAAAGAATATATTTACCATTTGCGTTATTTAATATCATCTCTCTAGCTATGCCTAATCCTTTTTCATTAGAGGTTAATATTCTATAGTCTATGATGCTTGTTGATAAAATTCTATTTATTTCCTGTACTGTTTTATCCGTACATCCATCATCAACAAAAATTATTTCCACACATCTTAAATTATAATCTTGTAGTAAAATATTTTTTAATAATGCTTTTATATTTACTTCTTCATTTTTTACAGGAATACCTATTGTAATAAAAATATTATCCATCTTCATATAACCTATTTATTTTTTAAATAGATCTCTATCGTTTTATTAACAATTACGTTCCAGTCATGAAACGACTTCACCTGAACCTGGGCATTCTTACCAAGCATATCTCTTGCTGACGCATCATTTAAGAGTCGGATCGTTTCATCTGCAAGTTTTTTTACGTCTCCCGCAGGGACAAGAACACCAGTTTCACCATTTCTAATAATTTCCTCATTTGATCCAGCAAAAGTAGTGATAACGGGTTTGCCAAGGGCCATGCTTTCAAGTATAGTTAAGGGGCATGCGACCTGTGGCCAAAACTTGAAAGGCAAAACAATAACCGACGCCTGTTGAAGATAGTTAATAAGATCAGTTTGTGATAAAAATCCACAAATTATCTCCGTACTTTCTAAGTTATTAAACCTATTATTCCATGTATTTTTCTCATTTGAGTCACGTGACAAAAATAGTAATTTACTTTTAGGGACATTCTTCTTAATTATTTTAAAGGCTGAATACAAAATATCTACACCCCGAAATGTAGACGGAGGACCATAATAAAGAATGATGGGATCATCTGATTTTTTTGTTGAGGGATGAAAAGTATCGATGTCAACTCCAGAGTAGATGGTTGTTATCGAACTTTTATTTAGCCCTAATTTTACTAAATTGTTAGCTGCCCTATTGCTCAGTGTGATTGTATGCCGTAGGAGTGGAGTTTTAATCCAATCTTTTACAAATATTTTTTCAGCAAATGAGTTTAAAACGTTGTTCCAAAATTTATAAAGTTGCAGTAATTCTAGCAAGTTTAGATTTTTCAAGTCTTGTAAGGATAAACCATTAGAATGTATAGTCCAAATTATACCACGTTTCATTTTATCTTTTAAACGAGAGAAATATATTGATGACCAAGTATCACTGCAATGCCAATTTATTATATCAGGGTTTATTTCATTTATCATATATAGTAGCTCTGGAATATCAAAAAGAAGTTGATTTCTTTTAATTCTAAGTATCGGCACACCAAATATTTCATCAATATCTTCGTTTCCCTCTATTTTTTCGGAGATAACTTCAACATCATAACCTAACTTACTCATCCTTGACGCGATCTCTACTACATGTTTCCATGGTTGAGCTATTTTTGTCGACTCGTTCAATCCTTCTATAATAAATAATATTTTCATATCTTCGCACAAGAGTTAATTTAATACAGATATAGTTTTATTTCGTATTAATTCTTGATTTTTTAATAAATCCTTTGAAGAGTCAACAACTGTAACTTCAATGACTTTTGATAGATTCATCAAAAAAATCTTCCTTTTTAAGAAGAAATCTTTTGTGAAACCTCTTCGATGCATAGCTATATCTTCTTTAACATTCATTAAAAATGTGATGTCTGGTTGAGGCATACTCCTGATGAGAAAATAAAAAAATTTCTCAGATAGGTTATTGCTTAATTGTAATTCCATTAAAATATCATAGATGTAACGATCACAAATTACTATTTTTCCCATAGCTATTGGTATTCTGATTTTTATCGTCACTATTATCTGATAATCTAAAAAGATAAATAAGTGATAGATCGATGCTAAATTCTTTTTATTTAATTTCGGAGCATATTCTAGTGGATCAGTATATGCATCGTTTTTAGTATTTTTCCAATATCCCAAAAGTTTTGTAGTAATAAAAAAAACATAGGAAAAAAATAGTCGATATGCGCCCCAAACATACTTACATTGATAACCTTGTTTTTCGAGATACTCTTTGAGAAATTTAGCATGCGTCGTTTTTCCAGAGCCATCGACTCCAATAAAACAAATAAAACCGCTCTTCATCTTAAATTTTCCTTTTTTCAGATATGACTTTATCATAAACATTAATATATTGTTTGACGATATCATTCCAATTATGCTTTTTCAAAATCTTCAGGCGAGCATTTTCGCCTATTTTTTCTCTTAGATTTTTATCGTTAATGAGCTGACAAATAGCATCCGAAAGTTCGTTAATATTTTTTGGCTCTACTAAATAACCCGTTTTTCGGTGGTCTATTATTTCTCTGGTGAAAGGATAATCGAATCCAACGACTGTTTTCCCAAAAGCCATAGCCTCCATCACTGAAAGGCTGGCTCCAACTTCATTTAATGAAGGATACACTGCAAGGTCACATTTCTTTGCCTTATACATTAATTCCTCGTATTGAACATGACCTCGACAGAAAACATTCCTTTCCAATTGAAGATTATGAATTAAACGATTCAGCTTGGGTAGAAGAGGTCCTTTACCAAATATCTCTAGGCTTACACCTGGAAAAGTTTTAATTACCCCTAACATCGCCATAATCAAATATTGTAATCCCTTTGAAGAATACAATCGACCGCTGGTAAAGATTTTAAATGAGCTATCAGTTTCGCCCAGGATGTTCTTTTCTTCAAACAATTTTGCTGAGCTCTCTAGTTTGTCTGGGCTCACTCCGTTTGGTATTACTGTAGTCTTCTCTAGTTTTATCTTACTGAAGTTGTAGAAATCTCTTAATCCAGAATAGCCACATACTATATAATGGTCTGCATTTCTGACTTCGATATTAGTGAGAGTTTCAAATAAGGGATATCCAGCAGAATAATAGGTAAGATCTCCCACACTTAGATTCCAAGGTTTAATTATTTTAAGGAGAAATAATCTTCTAAGTTGATGATCATGAAAAGAAACTATCCAAGGAGTCTTAATTTTTTTCTTAAAAAATCCATAAAGAGATCCAGATGTATTCTGGCTGTGTATTAGATCAAATTTTTTGAATTCTTGTTTAAAAAAACCGTTGTTAATAAGTTGAAACCACAACACCCTTGGATTGAAGTCTGGAAGGGGTAGACGGCAAATCGTCAGATTGTCATTTTCAAGAGTATATTTACCAACCTTTGAATATCCACAGAAGACAGTAACTTCTATTCCATTATCGGAGAGACCATGTGCTAAATTATAAGTTTGAATATCAATACCGCCAAATGTATAAGGGGGATAAGCGGCACAAACTAGTCCAATTTTAGTCAAAGTACTATTTTCTTAGCGAGTCTCATTTTTTACACTAATAGAATCTTTTCTTTCAGAATATTTGGATCCAAGCGATATTTTTTTACTATTTGAGCGTATTCTCTCTCTACCGATATCCAAAATCCATCATCGTAAATTACTTTCCCATACAAAATAGCATCTAAGGTGTGAATATCAAAATCATTTAATTTAGCTATAAATTCTTTACTCGAATAACAGAGACTTGGTTCTATCCCCATAAAAAATGTATCTGAAAGAATTTTATTAATTTGCGAATAATATATCCTTCTAGAAACTATATTATTCCCTTTATCTGGAAGGTTATCGGCTACAAATGTTAAATCTACGTCACTATTAGAAGTCCATCTATTTTTTACCCTTGATCCTAAAACTATTATAGTACGGATCTTTAGTTTTACTTTATCTAGTTGACCAATATATTTATTTAAACCATCTTCAACATCTCTCCCGAACATATCGTAACCATAATTTGATTTATAATTGTACTTTTTGATTTCTTCCATTGAATTTTTATACATATTAAATAGAACTAATTTTCGTGTTTTCGTTAAAAAGTTTTTAATAATTTTTCTAGCACTGTTCTTCATTATAAGATGTTCGAAAACTTGTTTTTCTATTTTAGATATTATAGCCTTTTTTTCTTTGTCGTAAGAAGTGGCTTCATCGTATGAATTCATAATATTTATTCTCCTTTATCTAACATTAGAATAGTACCTTGAAAACTGTAATCTGTGAATTTTTCAAGCGTAAATTATCTCGAGGAGAAGCGGTTTCTATTATTCCCATGCCATAATTTTCTTTCTGGAACCATAGAGAATGAGAGAATAAAACAATATAAAGTGATCTAATATTCCTTCAAACGCATAGCTTCTGGCTTTGGTAGATAAGCTAACTAGAATAAGTCCTATAATTACAGATATTAAAAAAATTGGATTAGTCATCATCATTATTATAGTTACAAAAATAAGACAGATAAAAATGATTGGATTAACAATTGAAATTATTAATTCTGGCATAGCTATCCTCTTAGGTAAGGATAACTGTCCTTTTAAAAGAAGTTTTAAACATTTAATCCACAATTCGGTTAGATGAGTAGCTCGCCTTGCCTTTGTCCTTATCCTTTGCTTGAGATCATGTGGCACATCTATTAATGTGACTGCCTCTGGAACAAGTATAGTTCTAAACTTATTTTGAGTAATGTTCAAAGCTGTTCCAGAATCGTCGGCACCGGACTTTGTGTCAAATTCCACGAAGGATTTTTTTTTATAGGCGCAAAAACAGCCTTCAAATCGTATTGTAGAATGAATTTTTGATTCTCCCAATCTAACCAATGAAATCAAATCTAAATAATCATCTTCTGCTTTAGTTACCCAGTTTTGGTCAATATTCCTTGGTTTCACTCGGCCGGTAAGGGCGCCAATTTGTGGATCGGCGAGATATGGAAGAGCCTTGTAAAGGATATCTTCTGACCATGTCGAGTCTGCATCGGTAACTATAACTATGTCGTTTACAACGATCTTCAGAGCCTCATTTAATGCGCTTGATTTTCCCTTCCAGACTTTTTGTTTTACAATCTTTATAGGGGCTTCAGGATGACTTTTTATGAATTCGTAAGTTTTATTTAGTGTTCCATCTGTAGATGCATCATCCACGAGGATAATTTCAATTTTCTCTCTCGGATATCTCGTAGAAGATACATCTTCAAGCTTCGTGACAATATTTTCTTCCTCATTATGTGCCGGTATTAATATTGATATATGAGGATGAAATTCCTGATCAATTTTCAAGTTCCAAGGTCTATTTGCATAGGTTTTTAGATATAAGAAATAGATAGCGTAACTCCCAAAGAATATTGAAGAGAGTATAACCCAAGCTAAGAAAATCAATATTAGAAACCTAGAAATGATTCGTTAATTTTCAACAAAAGGAGGTACAATATCGTTAACGATTTTTGAATAGAGTTTTAGCAAACCGATTTCCAATGACCATAAATACTCTGTTGGTATGTTGCCAACCTTCGGAAAGATTTGTTTAAACTCTTCAGGGTTATTCCCAACGGTCTTAATTCCGTTATGGCTCCCAAATCCTTCTTTTTCTGCGATCCTCAGGAACTCAAGTGTAGAGGGATTATATCCCATAATCTCGGAAGCAATCCAGTCGATGGAAAAAACATCTTTGCTCGCCATGATAAGGTCTAGCTTGATTGGATTTCGGCCTAATCCAATCAATCCATCTACGACCGTTAAATGAGGTTCTAGAACTTTATTAATGCCCACTATCGCAGTGTTGAGGAAAGGATGATAAACGTTCTTCAATGGAGAGGAGATACATCCAAAGATATTTTTCATACCGCAAGTTATGTGTGATATGCGCATTAATTTCATTTTAGGTACATTAATGAAAAAGTCTGCTTCTTGTAATAATTGAGGTGTTTTAAAAGTCATTTCACGATTGTTTACAGAAACTTTATTTTCAGTGCTTGGGCCATCAGAGAGATTGTATAGTTTAATATTTTTTTCTTCTGCAAGTTTTTCGTATCCAAGAATTGGAAATGCTAAGTTTGTCCTCATAGCACTTGCGTCAGCTTCAACGACGAATATTTCTGTATATTCTCCACATTTGTCTCTTACCCAGTCTATGATCCCAGAGACAACTCTTGGGTCTGTTGTGTAACCTGTTGAGGCATCCCAATAATAGCACAAGTTTGGTTTTATAGCAACTTTCTTCACCGGTTTTTCTATTTTAAAGTCGATTAAATCGAGGACTCGATAAATTGAGTTCGTTATGTCGTCTGAGCTCTGAGAACGAACTAATCCCACTGTGTCACCCAAGTCGAACCCAGCCTTATGTTAGCTTGAGATGTGCACGCTATCGTGTACTTTCTGCGAGAGTTGATAAGCTTCTTCAATGATTTCAATTGTTCTCAATCCATCGACAGCTGTAATTGGAGTTTGAGTATCGTTTTCTATACTGTCAAAGAAATGCCTAAGCTCCTTAAAGTGAGGCTCGTAGTAATAGGTGTAGGAAAGAGGATGAATTTTCCTGCCAGCCACCCTACGCAGGAAATTACTAATACCTTCTTTTGCGGCGTGGAAGTACATGTTACTCGGTATAAGTTGTTCAGTTGAAATGAAATCTGCAGTGCCGTGGAGAATCATCCTGAAATTAACTCTGGGGAAAATCGATTTCTCAAACCATCCTACATTAATTACGCCTCTCACCGAAGACTTTGATTTCAAAATGATTGTTGCACTATCTTCAACTGGGAGATGGTAATTGTAATCAAGGGCGGCGAATTGCACATTAGAGTCTCCGGCGAAGAAGGAGAATAGGTCAACTAGATGATATCCCAAATCAAGAAGAGCTCCTCCTCCAGATTTTTTTAGGTCGAACCACCATTCTGGTACTGGTTTGGGTATTATATCGTGACTTAGAGGGCCATTTTGAATAGATTCGAGAGTTATAATCTTCAAGTCTCCGAGCTTACCAAGATTGACACTTGTTCTCATTTTTTCTACCGCTGGAAGGTACCTCATGCAATGGCCAGGCATCAATTTCCTTCCATTCTTCTCAGCTAATTTCACTATTTCTCGACTCTCATTTGTATTTATCGCCATAGGTTTCTCTACGAATACATCTAATCCGGCTTCTAACGATCGCTGTATACTATCAAAATGTAAGAAGTTTGGAAGGGATATGATAACAGCATCTAAATTGTCTGATCGGTTATTAATTAAATCACGATAGTCATCATATACGTTTTTCACTCTAAATTTTTTTACCTTATTTATAGATTTTTTTGATGTATCTGATACTGCTATCACTTTTATATCCTTCATATGAAGACAGCTCATTAAGTGTAGAGATCCCATTTTTCCTAAACCTATTATTCCAACATTAATTTTTCGCAGGAATATCACCTACAATTATTGTATATATTATATATGACAAGTCTATATATTACTTTTATGTAATTATATTATTAAGGCTTTTTATTGTATTTTCATTTGTTATATTAAGAAATTTCTTAGTAAATTTTAACATTAAATCAACATTTACATCATTAGGATGGTTATTCATTACAAATATCCCTCTATGATTTTTTACTAGATTAAAATCTTGTAACGCTGCTTTCAAACAGAATGAAAAATTTGTTTCGTTGATTCTATATGTATAGTCTCCAGAAACTGGAAATTCCACGATATTATTTATTTTGAATGGTGTAATTTTACTCATTGTTCTAATTCTAATTGAATTGTAATAGCATGGTTTAAAAATAGTTTTACTTGAATCATATACAAAATTTAATTCCGAAAGCGCTTTATATGTACTATTATTATTGAGATAGTAGGGAGCTCTAAAACCTATAGGTTTCATATTAAAGAGATTAAAGAACCGACGAACTCCTTCCCCAATTGTTTCTTTCTGTTTCCTAAATGAAGGAAATCCTATCGGAAAAATACAACCGCACTCGGATATGTAAGGGCTTCCTGTATGTTCATTACCATGGAGTGCAAGTTCATGACCGTAGTATTTTGCATCATCCAACACATCGATGAACTCAGTCACAGTTGACTCTTTGAACGGTACTACAAATAATGTGCTGTTAATATCTAAATTATTTAATGTGTCAATAAGTTTTCTTAACGCAGGTGCAGATAAAAAACATGGAGATATATCATCATAAGTGAAGCAAGTAATCAAGTTACACTTTACTTCTGCGCGCGCGCATGTTCATTATAATAAGTAGCTATAATCGCGAGTTCATCAACATTAACTTTTAAGATGGGTTTATTTTAAATTCCATGAAAACTGAAGCGGAATATTTTTGTTTTCCAGAATCCCACCAAGAGACATACTCACCTGTTGATTCATTGTACACCCAAAGTTCAAAAACAATCCTGAAACTGGAATCAGAAGACATAACATCTACATTTACAGTTTTGTCATTGATAGTTAGACCTTCTATGTACTCAAAACCGCCTTGATACTGGACTTTTGAAACGGTCCAAATAAAAGGAATTATGCGGGATTCATCCTCTGAGAAGACTACGGGAATCTCGTAATAGGATCTAACGGGACTCGGTACGTGACTCCTATCATTGGGCATTTGAGCAGAAGAATTAAGAAGTTTCATTTTAATAATAACACCCTGATCATTACCCATATTATTACTTAGGTAGATATTCCATATCATGGGTTCACCAATTGTGATCGTTGAATTATTAGAATCAAAATATCCTTCCGCCTTTTTATCCTTACCCAGGAGACCTAACTCAAAGAAGTTCTCACTAGATCGTGGCCATATCACAGTGATAACACTAACTGAAAATATAAAAATAAGCAAAATAGATCCAAAAATAAATAATGACTTATTTTTTAGCATTTGCACGTTTGACATTTTTCCCTTACTCTCAATTATTCTTAACCACATATTCTAGACATTGCGTAAGACCAATCAAAGAGATATAAAAATATTTTCCACCTTAAGAGATTCACTCTTGCTCTAGCTTGTGTTTAATCCTCGATATCGCGTAGAGAACTAACGCGGATATTCCCAGTAGTGTACCGACGGCGAAGCAAACTGTTAAAGATAAGGCGAATGGTAAGCTGAAATAATTGCCATAAGTATAATAATAAAATAGGAATAAGCCACTTATTGTACCTAAAAATAATAAAATAAAGGCTGGCACCCCTAGAATAAGAAGGGGCCGCTCATCAATAACGAGTCGAATTATTGTGCTGATAATCTGTGCTCCGTGGACGATGGGATGTGTCTTTGATGGTTTCACGACACCTCTGTACCTTATCTCAACTGGAACCTCACTCATCCTTAGTCCATTCTTCTGGGCAAGGAAAACTTGCTCAGTTTCAACACCGAAATTGTCGGCTTTGGCTT
>Ga0315279_10002427_pt1 | contig 27998 bp, 17 predicted proteins | sample YL17G06_20_MG_FD_203694 | JGI IMG/M metagenome (GOLD analysis project Ga0315279, IMG submission 203694) | Sediment microbial communities from Yellowstone Lake, YNP, Wyoming, USA - YL17G06_20 | ecosystem: Environmental > Aquatic > Freshwater > Lake > Sediment | place: USA: Wyoming | collected... | reverse complement strand
TTTCATGAAGTCAATTATGACTTGCGGTGTATCTGTGGATCTTAGAGTATCCAGAGCTATAGTTAATCCGTTTTGTTTCGAAAGCACAGGGGTAGGATAGTTGATGGAGCCACTCACTGAGATGACTGTGGAGTCGGAGGACGCAAGAACTGTAAACATAGTGAGGAAAACCAGAATTATGAGTAGAAAAGAGACATATTGCGTTTTGCCGAAGTTCGTTTGTCTCAAGTCAGCACGCAACCATTATATATGTTATCGTACGATTTGGTAAAATGCCTGGAACCTAATAAATGTTCTATCTTTTCAGGTCAACACAACTACACTTTGTCAGAGAACTGCTGAGAAAAGGAGACGCTGCGCCTGTTTACACCTCAAGAGGTGAGCAAGCCGTTCATAACTGTTGTCTCGCTTTGGTAATTAATGCTGTGACAGGAGAAAGATGAAGAGTCTTTTAGGCACCCTTGCGCTGTTATATTGCCAAGTTTGAAATAACCTGTATAGCTTCTTCTTGAACAATTCTCTCTTGGGAATTTGGCATGGCTGCGCGTGACGAGTGGTGCCTGAAATGCCTTGTGTTTCGCAACAAGCCGGACGCAGACAAGAAGGAAAAAGAGCCTAAGCGATATGCCTGCGCCTGGAAGTTCAATTCCAGAGCAATAGAAGACTTTTCCATAAGTGTTATTTCTCAATTAGGCTCTTTCAGATTGGGAGAGATGAAGTTGTCAAAAGCAATAGTTTCTGGGTTAGTACTGACGCTTCTGTTGACAGTTGGGTTGACTTCAGCATCAGATTTCGAACCAGTCAAAGCGCCGGAGACCATACATATTGAGGCTGATGGAAGTGTTAATCCTCCAACAGCACCTATTGCGCGTGATGGAGAAGTCTATACTTTTGCTGATGGCATATATGGTTCTGTTGTGCTGTTAAAAAGTGACATCGTGGTGGATGGTGCGGGTTACACTCTTCAAGGAAATGGAAGCGGAATTGGAATAGATGTTTCTGCAGTTTCAGGTTATTTGAATGTAACAATAAGGAATGTGGAAATCAAAGATTTTGCTGTCGGCATTGAACTTGCCAGTTTCAATGAGGGCATGCTGACTAGAAACACAATAGCAAACAACAGGGACGGTGTCAGAGTTAGCGGTTTTGGTCAGTTCTCATCTTTTAACAATACAATTTCTGGAAACACTATAACAGACAACGAAAATGGGATTGTTATGGAGGGGTACGTAGTTGGCAACTTTGTTTCTGGAAACGCAATAGCAAACAACAGCAAATGGGGCATATCTCTCATTACTTGGATGCCACTTCATTCTCCTGCTAAAGAGAATATCGTATCTGGAAACACCATTACAAACAACGGCAACGGTATTTACCTCAGTGAATCTTCAAACAACTTTGTTTACCATAACAACTTTGAAGAAAACACAGTTCAAGTCTTCACAGAAAACTCTGTAAGCGTTTGGAATAATGGATACCCTTCTGGAGGCAATTACTGGAGTGACCATGTTTGCACTGGTAATCCAAGCGATGGGTCACAGCCATACGTTTTAGATGGGAACAACACAGACCACTATCCATTTCGAGTCCCAAATGGCTGGGCGATACCAGTTGCCGTAAACGTTGATGAAATCGCAGACACAAATTACGCAGCTACAGGTCGAGAAGCCCTTGCATCTCACCTTGGCCGTCTGAGATGGAAGTTTGAAACATACGTAAACAAAAATAGCGTAATGGACTTCCTAGACTTTTCCCAAATCGCAAGAAACTTCGGAGTGTCAACGCTAATAGTCCAATGGGTGCGTTGGCGACAAGCGCGGGGGGGCCTAGAAAATCCAAATGCCGTTCTGGTCAAGGCGAGAATGCACAATCAGTTTGAATACTGCTGTAAGGACAAGGAACTTTGGACAAAATTGTATAGAAGATTCTTCCATAAGATATTTCCATAAGCTTTATCCATAACACTATTTATCTAGGGGTCGGCCATCTGTGATAAATATAAGAGAGGGGCGAGGTTTGAATGTTTAAATCAATATATCGAAGATATTATATCGCTTCAGTCATTCTGGGGATTCTTCTAGTCAGTTTTGTTTCTGCCCCCTTGTCAGTTCTACTTCATTCTGTACGTGCAGAATCACCTTGGAAACCCGGCTGGCAGCACCGCAAGTCGATAACAATCAACCACGCTCTAGTGGGTGCTGGCGGTCTTGTGAATTTTCCAGTTCTTATTGACATCACCGACAGCAATCTGTCGAGCCATGCTCAGGCTGACGGCGACGACATCTATTTCACCGATAGCAACGGCGCCCAGCTTAGCCATGAGATAGAGTTCTACAATTCTGGGCACTTGGTTGCCTGGGTTAAGGTGCCAAGTCTCTCCTCGAGCGTGGACACGGTGTTGTACATGTATTATGGCAATGTTGCTGCAGAGAATCAGGAGAATCCCTCTGGCGTGTGGGATTCGAATTTTATGATGGTTCAGCATCTTAGCGAGACTTCGGGAACGCATTATGATTCCACAGTTAATGGAAATAATGGCTCGCCGCAAGGCGGTGTGGTTCAAGGCACAACGGGGAAGATTGATGGAGCTGACAATTTTGATGGAACCAAGAATTATGTTACTGTACCTCATAGCAGCACTATCACTGGTTTCACTGAGGCTTTCACGGTTGAGGCATGGATCAAGCTGGACACTACTTCCAGAAGACAAGTCATCCTCAACAAATGGAACATTGCAAGCAACCAGAGAGGATGGTTCCTTGAATACCATAACACAAACAGACTAGGCTTCTTCGTTTCTCAAAACGGCGGTTCTGTTTATCCTTATTACTATGCGAACGGGTTCATCCCAACCGTCGGAGCATGGTATCACATCGTTGTCGTCTGGCGGTCTGGACAGCCTGCCGTCTTTTACGTCAACGGCGCTCAAATATCAACCACCACTTCAACAGGAACTGTGACAGAGATCTACAACAATCCTAGTGCGCCATTGGACATTGGGCGTAGCACTTATGCCACCGATAATAGGTATTTTGGCGGCGCTATCGACGAAGTCCGCGTCTCTAATCCGGCGCGCTCCGCCGAATGGATATCCACATGCTACTACAACCAAGTGAACCCGTCAAACTTCTATGCAGTCGGACCTGAGGTATCACCTGGAGCGCCTATTGTTTCCGATCCTTATCCACTTGACGGCGCAATAAACGTGCCGATCTCGCTTCCAGGGCTCAGCTTCTATTTGGAAGACCCCGATGATGCTCTTATGAACTTCTCTGTTACCACCAGTCCCCCAATAGGCGACGGTGGTTTGACAAACAGAGAAAACGGGACGTACTATCTACCGGTGTTCGGTCTCGCCTACAATACGTCCTACACTTGGCATGTGGACGTTACTGACGGCGTCTCATGGACCAACGTTAGCTACACCTTCACGACAGTACCTGAGCCTGTGCCACCTACGCCTCCTGAGGTTTCGGATCCTTATCCCCCTGACAGTGCGACAGACGTGCCTATTTCTCTGGATGAATTGGGCGTCATCATCTTGGATCCCAATGGAGACCTGATGAACATAACTGCCACGACAGACCCAGATATAGGTTCAAGTAACGCGACCGGAATACCCGATACACCGTTCACGATTCCAGTGAGCGGTCTCAACTATGAAACGACTTACACTTGGCACGTGAACGTGACCGACGGCACCTTCTGGACCAACATGACTTACCACTTCACCACCGAGTCTGAACCCGAGATAAAGTTCAAGGCGTTAACGATCAACCACACTCTAGTGGTTGGCAACTTGGTGAATTTCCCTGTTCTGATTGACATCACCGACAGCGACTTGGCGAGTGATGCTCAGCCTGACGGCAGCGACATCTATTTCACCAACAGCAGCGGGGTCCAGCTTAGTCATGAGATTGAGTTCTACAGCGCTGGTCACTTAGTTGCCTGGGTTAGGGTGCCAAGCCTTTCCTCCTTAGTAGATACAACGCTCTATATGTGTTATGGAGATCCAGGCGCCGGAGACCCTGAGAACCCCGCGGCCGTGTGGGATGCGAATTTCATGATGGTGCAGCACTTGAACGAGGTTTCGGGGGATATTTATGATTCCACTGTTAACGGAAACAATGGCACGGCGGTGAACGGTGTGGTTCGGAATGCGGATGGTAATATTGACGGTGCGGACTCGTTTGACGGAACCGACGATTATGTTACTATTCTTGACAGCAACACTTTAGCTGGTTTTACGCAGTTTACTGCGAGCTTCTGGATCAAAATGGACGTCACAACTGGAAGACGAACCATACTGAACAAGTGGAACATTGGCAGCGGCCAGAGAGCATGGTACATTGACTACGATCCCTCTCGTGGAACTAACACGCTTGGGTTGTTTGTTTCCGCGGACGGTTCTGCCTATTCGTACTGGTATGCTTCTTTCAGTCCCGTGGCTGGCAACTGGTATCACATCGCAATTGTCTGGCAGTCTGGCGTGCAGACTCTCTTCTACGTCAACGGGTCAGCAGTGACTGTTACTACTTCCACAGCAAGAGCAAGCGTCTGCAACAACGCGGAGCCTCTGTACATAGGAAGAAGCTACACTACTGGCAGGTACTTTGACGGTGTCATCGACGAAGTTCGCATCTCCAACGTGGCGCGCTCCGCCCAGTGGATAGCCACGTGCTACAACACTCAAATGAACCCACGCACTATCGGGCCTAAGGTGGTTAGTCATGTTCCAAGTGTGGGGGCGACTGGTGTTTCCAGAACCACGACTATCAATGTTACTTTCAGTGAGCCTATGAATCGTAGTTTAACTGAGGCTGCCTTTTCTATTAACGGGTCTGTTTCAGGCACCTTCTCTTGGAACTTGGGCAATACCACGATGACTTTCACTCCAAACTCTCCCTTAGCTTATTCTACAGGTTACAACGTGACTATAACGACTGCAGCCAAGAGCATGCAAGGCCAAAATATGCTGTCCACTTACAGTTGGAACTTTACAACAGAGCAAGAACCGTCGACCACCTGGCCTTATGTGGTTAGTCACGTTCCAGGCATAAGCGCAACAGGTGTTCCAGTAGCCACAACTATCGTAGTTAACTTCAGTGAGCCTATGGATCAAGCTTCTGCTCAGTCTGCCTTCTCTATTAACGGGTCTGTTTCTGGCAGCTTGAACTGGCTTAACGCTAGTGCGATGATGTTCACACCTGCGTCTCCTCTGAGTTATCTTGCGGGCTACAGCGTGACCATATCGACTGCAGCTAGGGATCTGGAAGGCCAAAACATGACGGCGCCCTACAGCTGGAGTTTCACAACAGAGCAGAGACCTACCGTGATCAGTACCGTTCCACCTTCGAACGAGGTTAATGTTCCCCTAACCACGACTGTTCAGGTTACCTTCAGTGAGCCAATGGATCGTATTTCTACTCAGGGTGCCTTCTCTATCAACGGGTCAGTTGCAGGCGTCTTCAGCTGGAACCCAGGCAATACCACGTTGACCTTCACACCGAGCTCCTCCCTAGCGAATTCCACGGTCTATAACGTGACCCTGACCAGTGCAGCCAAAAGTGTGGAGGGGGACGGCTTGATGCCCTACAGTTGGATCTTCACAACAGTAGCAACTGGCACCGCGCCTTACGTCAAAGCCGTCACACCAGCTGTGGATGCCTTGGATGTTTCTCAATATACGACAATATACATCAACTTCAGCGAGCCTATGGATACTGCTTCCACTCAAAGTGCCTTGCGCATTAACTCGTCAGCGGCTCAGGGCTATTTTGGCTGGCTTAACGCCAACAGCACAATGGTCTTCAAACCCTATTACCCCTTGATGCCTAATGCGGCAACTTACAATGTGACCATAACAACTGCGGCCAAAGATGCGCAGAGCGAATACATGACGACACCCTACAGCTGGACATTCAAGACAGAATATTCCACCAAGCCCTACGTCACTGCAGTTGTTCCCGCTCCGGACGCGAAGCCTCCTTCAACTAATGTTTCTCTAATGACGACCATTCGAGTCACTTTCAGTGAAGCTATGGATCATGCTTCTGCTGAAAATGGCTTCTCTATCAGCCCATCAGTTGGCTCAGGACCACACAAATACGAGTGGGGTTCCGGTGACACTAGGATGACCGTGACTCTAAACTCCACACTGGCACCCAATACGACTTACACTGTAACTATATCGGTCTTGGCCAAGGATTTGCAGGACGAACACGTGGCAGCTCTCTACAGCTGGAATTTTACGACCCCACCGGAGAGAAGACCTTACGTCGTTTCAACCACTCCAGCTCCGGGTGAGCAGAATGTTACCTACACAATTTGGGGGGCCAATTTCAGTGAGGCTATGAGTGGCGATTTGACTGAGGCAGCCTTCTCAATAAACGTGACAGGCACAATCGGTGTCAACTTCTACATTGACTTCAGATGGGTCAACAGCAGCTATGTCGAATTCTATCTCGCCCCGCTGAACAGTTTCAGAGGTTACAACGTAACCATATCGACCTCAGCCGTAAGCGCTCAGGGCATGAACCTGACGCAATACAGTTGGAACTTCACTACGGGAAATGTCACAAGCACGAGCACGCAGAAGTGGACAGCTACGATTCCCTCAGGTCAAGGTTCCGGAGAGTCCAGTCCATTGATAGCCGACATCACCAGTGACGTTGGAGAGGAGGTCGTTTATGTTGGTACCGACTACGTAAGGTGTCTTAACGGAAGAAACGGGACTACGATATGGACTTATAATGACGGCGCTATCGGGTGGAATGTCCAACCTCAGATGGGCGACATCGACAACGACGGCCAGTTTGAAATCGTAATACCCCTGTACAGTCCCACAGGCATACTTGTCTTGAATACAGACAACACCCGGACAGGTACCGCAGCGCGCAGTCTGTACTGGAAACGAACAGGAATAGGCGGATCAAGCTACACTAGCAAACCACTCCTCGTCGATCCCGACGGCGACGGATACTGGATGGCTTTCTGCGCCCCAGAGGACGTTCGTGGTTACGGTTACACCAGCACATACACTTCGAGGATTTGGGCCTTCAACTATGACGGCAGAGAAATCAACAATGGACTATGGGGAACAGCAAACGATAGCAGAACAGCCACAAACGGATATAATGCGGCCCTCTCGTCTGCAAGATATCAATGGTTCGCTTGGCGCCCATGCTCAGGAGGCTTTTCCATGGCAGACACAGACAACAACGGCCTGTTTGAGCTTTACCAGAACGACAGAGACATGTACTATTCAGATGGAGGTTACGCCAAGGGAACCATATGCTGGGAATGGTCACCGACGACGCAGAACCTAACCCTCAAATGGTATCAGCCCGACATGCTCGTTAGCAGCCACACTCCCATCCTTGTTGACATCAACAAGGACGGAGTACTCGACGTTATAGCCGCTCACATGCGAGGAGGACTAGCAGTCTTCAATTCCACAACCGGAGCCGAAATCAAGAAAGACTACAATGTTGGTCTGCCGTCGCATTATCAACCAGTAGTTTACGACATAGACCGCGACGGAAACCCAGAGATCCTGTTGGCAGACGGCGACCACCCCGGAAACTCGCCTCCAGACATCGTGATTTTCGACCTGTATACGTGGAAAATAGAAGCAAGGATGTACGTTGGACCGTGCAAGTTTGCTCCGACAGTGGCGGAAGTGACCGGCGACGGAATCATGGACATAGTTGCAGTAAGCAATAATGGGGTATTCATTTTTGACGGCTCCCACGATCCCTCCGTAGACAAGACATATCCCGTCCAAGTGGTCGCAACAGGTCTACCCTACCAGTGCTTGTATGCGGTAGTGCAGGACATCGACAACGATGGACTGAATGAAATTGTCGTTGCGAGCTCAGGCTACCGAGTCTACGCGTATGACACACCGGCGCCAAGAGCAGCCCTGAGACCAAGATCTGAAGTCCAATATTACAACGAACGCAGAACTGGAGTTGCGGAGTATGTTCCACCAGTATTCTATGATCGCAAGACACCAATAGTCTCAAACCCCTATCCATCCAACGAAGCAGCCAACGTGACAGTCACGCTTCCACCATTGCGCTTCAACATAACAGACCTGCAGGGCGACAAGATGAACTTCACGGTGACAACGACCATTCCTGTAGATGCGGCTGACCTCACAGGTCAAAACAGAAGCAACGGAATGTACAGCGTCGACGTGACTAGCGCCATTCAATATCATAAGAAGTACACTTGGAGCGTAAGCGTTACAGACGGCGTCAACTGGAACAACAAGACATACACGTTCACCACACTTGACGGCGCCCCGACGGGCAGTCCTCCGACACAAATTGCCCCAGTTCTGAATTCAAGCGGCATAGGTGCTTATGAAAACGCAACTTCCGTGAACCTGATATGCACCAACCAGACCGTTCTTGATCCAGACGGCGATAAGGTAACGAACATCTATCGCTGGCTGAGAAACGGGCAGTCAATAGCTAACGTGGTAATGCCTTTTGACACAGACAGTCTCACAACAGCCAAGGATTATTCGGGATACAACAACAACGGACAGATTCACGGCGCCACATGGACGAGCAACGGCAAAATCGGAGGTGCCTACAGCTTCGACGGCTTAGACGATTACATGGTGATCCCAGATGGTGGCGCGGGCTACTACAATGGGCGCATCTACACCAGCACGCTTGGCGGAGGTGGAAACAGCGGCAACTGGTCTGAAATGACAGTTGAAATGTGGATCAACCTTGCAGCCTTAAGCACTAAAGAAAGTACGAGAATACTGATGAAGATACCGAGCTACGAAATAGGCCTAGGATCAATAGGAGGTTCGTCGCAGACGGCCAATAGATTGACTGCAGCCGTCTGGCTAGACAATCCCGCCTCAGGAGATAACGCTGGGCCCCCAGACAGTGACCCCAAAGAAACTGAATACATGTCCGCAAGAGCTCCCACCTCGCAGCCTCTGAATGTCAACACTTGGTACCACGTTGCCTTCACCTACAAAGACGGCAAAGGAGTAGTCAACTCCGTCTTAACGCTTTACATCAACGGTGTCGCAGTCACCACATCGTCCAGCTTAACCACGCGCGGGCCAATCAAGGCCAGCAGCGGCGAACCTCTGTACATAGGGTGGTTTGACTACTTCAACGGCATGATTGATGAAGCCAGAATCTACTCCAGATGCCTCTCGACCGAACAGATCTCACAGCGCTATAACGAGACCAAAGACGGCCTAACCAGAAGCTCCACTCTGGCACACACGGAAACAAAAACCGGCGAAACATGGACGTGCCAAGTCATTCCAAACGACTCCCATCAAGACGGCAACGCATCGACCTCAAACCCACTGCTCATTCTTCCAGGCCCACAAGTCCCACCGGTCGTAAACAACGTCCGGGTATTGGGACAGACAAGCATGTCAACGAGCCGCGTCTGGTCAAACGAAACAATAGTCGCCATCTACAGCTACTCTGACGCAAACGATGATCCTGAGGTTTTCGGTGGATCGTATGGCACGCAAATCAGATGGTACAGGAACGGCACATGGATGCCTGCGTTGGACAACTTGACAAGTCTTTCAACCAGCATCACGGCCGCGCACGAAGACTGGACCTTCCAGATCAAGCCAGGTGACGGATACACAGTTGCAGCTGAATGGGTAAACGCTTCAAACAAAGTCATCGTAAACAGCCCACCAGTAGTCACTTCATACTCCCCCGAGTATGGCTATTCGCTATCGCATATATTGATGAACATTGGCGGGACGCAAACATTCAGCTTCACCTACTCGGAAATGGACGGAGACCCCGTGAGCATAGAATGGCAAGTAGACGGAGTCACCGTAGCCGCAAACGTAACCAGCTTCACTTGGACCGCAACAGCCATTGGTAGTTTCACGATACGGACAAGAATATATGACACAGGGTACGGATCAACGTACACAACGCAGTCATGGAGCATTGTAGTGCGATAACCAAAGACAAACAAGAGTGCGCGTCTAGAGTCCTCCGCGCAAAATTCCCTCTCCTTTTTTGGCAAGTCTTGATTGGAGAATGCGTATTGGCTTCGATGCAAGTATCTCAGGGAGAACTCGACCTGCAATATTGTCAGGCTTAAGTGTACTGTGTTCCAGCGGACTAGCGTTGTCGCTTAAGACCAAAGCTCTCTTATCTTATAGTTAAAAGCCATTAGTGGATGCTTCAACGACCAACCCTGCGACGCGACTAGCAACTCCATGCGCAACTTCTTAGGTTCCAAGCATTTCAGTTTGCGTTACTAACGTCCAAAGCAACAAGTTTGATATCCAGAAAATTGATAATGCCGTCATCGCTCACATCCGCTGTTTCTAGCCAGCTTGGCTCGCCAATTATAGCGCGCATGTGTGTTCCTAAACTCGCCTTTTTCAAGTGCGAGGGAGTTGGGTCGTGCCTTCCGAACGTAGCTTCTCGTATCCCAAGGCACATCGCCATCCATATACGAAGCAAAACCAGAAGCACAAGCCACCTCGCAAACGAATTTAGGAACAGACATGCGCGCTACCTTTGACGGAGGCTCCAGCGACGAAGCACGCGACGTGACCGTTGACTCTATGGACAATATCATAGTGACAGGATGGTCCATCCAAGGGACGCCGCAGAACTTCATGACAGTCAAATATGATGGGAATAGAAACGAAATCAGGAACAGAACCTGTGCAGACGGAAGACAGGCTCGCAACCTCGCCGTCGACTCCCTAGACAACATCGTGGTGACAGGCTTCCCCCGTTAAGGTACTGATTTTTGCCTCATTTAAGGTGTTACTAAGCATCGCTACTGCAGGCTTTGAGCTGACAAGTTGTTGTCGACAGAAGGAATGGAAGAATGGGTTTAAGTCCACTCTTAGTTGAAGTATGATGCTAGTATTATCGCGTCCAGTATGCTGACTCTGCCGTCTCCGTTTATGTCGGCGTTGGGGTTCCAGTTAGGGTTGCCGGGCCCTGCATTAAAAGAGTTAGACAGAATTATCAGGTCCAGAATGTCGATTTTATTGTCTCCGTTGACATCTCCATTGCGGGTCGGTTTGGATTCTTGGCTGAGAACGGATGCGATCGGTATAATTTTCTGAAGAAAAGTGGTTCGAACTTCTTCGAGAGATACCATGTTTTCGGCGAGCTCGATTAAGAAACTTGTTATGCCCAACTGTGCTGCGTCACCTATTGCCATTGCTTCCCCTCCGAATTCACCTGAATAGTGAAAAGGTTGGACGCCTCTCAACATGCTCAGACTGTTTATTCTATCCACGAGGTACGGGTAGAAAGTCCTGTTCGCATATCGGCACCCAGCATAGTACGGTCCTGCCCACATATGAAGGTTAACATAGAAGCTGGGGCTATATTCTTCCAATACATCAACAAGCATCTGGGATTCAGGTTCACTCAATTGTGAAGGCCCTTGATAAGCGGCATTGTCAGGGTCTGTGCTGCCCATTCTCGAGGGCCAGCCAGTTGCAAAATTGCGGTTAAGATCGACACCGTCCGCGTTTTTTCTTTGGATGTTTTCCTTGTCCACATTGACCACTGGAATCAACAACGTACATGTTCTCACCAGTATCTCATTAGCCAAAGAATCATTGCTGTCAAGAAGCCACACTGCGAGCGAATACAATAGTTCGGAGCCCGCCGCTTCGTTTCCATGCATTGCGCCATCAAACAGAACGCGACCGCCGTTTGGGTTTCCGATTCTGAACATCAATATATCACGTCCCAGAACAGATTTCCCCACGACCCCGTAGCTCATCAGTTGAGGGTGTGATCCCGCTAGATCTTTGAAGGCTGTAATAAGAGGATCATAGTTGCGGTAGGGGTAATCGGCATGCGCAGTTTCTGAGAGGAAGACTACTGGAAAAAGGACTGTTATGAGCAAGAAAAGATGGCTGGTTTTCATGTTTTTCATTCCGGCTCACAGAGAATAGCGACCAGACGGCACATAAAAGAGTATTGTAAGATGATTTCACGTTCCTTAAACTAGCCAACCAAGTAGTCATTATCGTAATTGCGCGCACATCTCTAGGTTATTAGAGCCTTGTCCATTTAGTATTCATTTCTTTAGCCGCTCAGATGATTGATTGCAGCGCCAGGTTAAGAACAGAATGGCAGAAATGGCAGAAGCACATTGGATGTCGACCGATCGAAAGGTATTAGATAGGGCTTTCTATCCATGGTCTGAAGTATTGAAGATGGAACGGAGCTAGTGTCAGTTAAGAATGCCAGAAGAATCTGTATAACTCTATTGGTTTTGTTGTTTGCCGTTTCGGCTGTGGGTTTCTTGACATTTTCAGTTGACAAGGTGCGAGCACAAGGTGACGATATCGAGGCAGGGATATAGCCGTCAGAAGGTACTGGTGCCACAGAGATTTTGATCAGGTTCTATACGAGGAATGCCAGCATAGGCAATGTCGACAAGGCGGACTTGTTCTGGGATGGAGTCTCTATAGGACTCAACAGGGCGGGTGTTGTAGGTGCTGACGGTTCTTACGACTACTTGCTGAATGTGCCCTCTGAGCGTCCGCTCTCGGATATAGGTAACCACACAATCATGGTAGATTCATTCGTCTCCAACTACGGGCAGGTGAGGTTTAACTTCACTTTTACAATCACTGAATTCGTACCCAGCCCTGAATATGTCGCTCTGAACACTACATACTATTCTCTTCTGGCCAACCACACTGATCTTCTCAACCGTTACACTTCTTTGTCAGCCAACTACAGCATGCTGCTTGCGAACTATGACACCCTTTTAAGTGGACACAGTGACCTGATGTCAAACTACAATTCCTTGTCAGCCAACTACAATTCTCTGCTGACAAACTACAAAATCTGCATTCACTGTACGGTCTTTTTCTGGTAAACTACACTAGACTCGTAGAAAACCAGAATTCACTGAGCTCCTATTACAACACTCTCAGAGAAGATTACACCTCATTAGAAACAAGCTATCATGCCCTGAAGACAAGCTATGACTCTATCGTTGGCGAACAAGCTACTACTAGAAGCCTGAGTTACATCTTCATAGCATCAACAATAATCCTCGCAGTGACCACTGTCTACCTTGTATCCAGCAAGCCGAAGGTGCCTTCAAGGACAAGATAGTTGTGGCCTTCCCTCATCATGGCAGAAAGCCTTCTGAGTGCTGACATCTCTTCCAGTTTGTTTCAGGAATGGCTCTCAAGAACCTCTCCAACAGAGAACTTGTTAACGAAAACCGGCTCAAGGACTGTTGAAATCATACAAAGAAACAGCACAATCCCGTTCACGTCTAACGCAGTTGGCGCTCGCAGACTCGATCCTTCTAGAAGGATCGTTTGATGCAGAAGCCAAGACTCCTACACTTCAACGGCTCATAATGCTATTGAACGTTGACGGGTTATCTATGCCTCTGAAGGTTTCAACCTAAGAAATGAAGAGGAGAACACAAAATGCAGGGGTCCTGAAAAACCCCATGCGAGAGAGGTAGGAAGGCGTAGAATCACTTTCCAAGAGCTGCAGGCCTGATTCTGCTTGGCTTGGGAGCGATTGGCCTCATCGTTTCAATCGTTTACGTTCAACATTGGCCTTCACAGGCTTGGGCCTCATATTCTGGGTGCCATCCTCTCTACGTCCAGATCGAAGAGTATACAAAAAAGCTCTAAGGGACAATTCAGTACTACCCTCACTTATGACAATTGGCCAAACGTTGCGGAAATTCGAATACCAAGGCAAAGCTGCTTACTTGCCACCAGAATACTTCGAAAATCCAGAGAACACAAAAATCTACATAGCAGAGTAAGAAAACATAGAGTGCGCGCGCCAGAAGACAGGCGCAATAGGCAGAACCTTGCACCATAGTACAAATGTTGGAAGCGCGCGGTTTCCATGTTTCCAAGTCTAAGGAGTACATTCGGCTCTCCAATAGATTGTTTGGCCAGTCACTGGCGCTCCAGTATCATCGGTCAAGATTATCGTGAACTGCGTTGGCGTGAGCTCAACTGCCGCACAGATCACTGTTTCTGTCGCATTCCCACTAGTGACAGACACAAAGTGTGGTGTTCCTGCCAATCCGTGACTGATCGCCGTGCCATTTCCGGCTGTAGTTGATGAACCACTGTTTTCAGTGACGAAGCCTTTGTTGAATTTGACAATTGTGTTTGACCCTAAATTGTTGAAGATGCCACTTGGAAATGTGCCTTCAAACATATTCGTGTAAATCTGTGTACTATCAGAAGAAGCGTCAATGTCTATTGCATAGTATGACCCTGTTCCATGCCCTATTATTTTGTTGCCGTTAATCATTGTTCGGCTAGCATTGTCTAATTCTATAACGGAACTTTGATATGACGCTGTGTTGTCCATGATGTTTCCGAGAATGACATTGTCATTACCGCCGTTGATGTTGATCGCTGGCTTGGAACCTCCGTAGATCGCATTTGAAGAAATGAGGTTTAAACTTCCCGTCACGTAAAATCCGCAAGCATCCGTGACCCCCGTCAACGTGTTTGCTGAAAAAACGTTTTGGCCGCCAGTGCAGACTATTCCTTGGAAGTGATAGTTGTAGATGTTGTTTCCTGAAATAGTATTGCTGTCCCCTGTAATGTATATCCCATATGTATTCCGATTACATTCGATTTCATTTCCAGAAATAGTGTTATAATTACACTTAGGGAGAACTTGGACAATAGCCCGACTACAGTTGCTTATCTGATTGTGGCTGATTACTCCACAGTGGCTATCCGCTGCCGGTATTCCGTACGTGTCTCCATCATAGATGGTATTGCCGATAATCTCAAAGAATTTCTGCTGGTGCAAACCAATACAATCCAACTGAACGTCATAGACTATATTGTTGATAGCCCGATTATACAATGCATCACCGACAACATTCCCCCATAAGAAGATGCCATAGCCTTTAGCTGCGGCTACGTCATGAATATTATAAATCACGTTGTTAGAAAAAGTGCAATTGTTTATGTTGTAGGTGTCGCATCCAAATCTCATGCAATCATGGATTCTGCAGGCGTCAACGATCCCGTTGTTAACCTGAGTGAAACGAATACCCGCATATTCCCCAGAGTCTTGGTTTGCGGCATTTCCATCGATGTGCAGACCTCGCAGAAGCACACTATCTGCGTGGTCCACTTCGATAACATCATCATTATATCTGTCCTTCGCCTTGAAAGTCAGACTCCAGTCTGAAATCCATGTAATGTAGTCAACACTAATGTTGATCTTTGCATTTATCGTCCATGTTTGGCCAGCACCTTTAGTATAGAAAGTCCCTCCATTTGTCAAGTTGCCTATCACGCTGTTTATCACTGTACTAGCATCAGTGCTTTCAGATAATGCAATCCCATCATAGCGTATACCACGATAATTGCCTGTGGTGTCACTTTTCTCGATAACATATGTCGCTGTTGTCGGCGATCCCCCATTGTCACCTTTATCTCCTTTGAGTCCCCGCTCGCCTTGCTGTCCCTGTATCCCTTGCAGACCTTGAGGACCAGTTGCTCCAGTATCCCCCTTGTCACCTTTATCTCCTTTGGGTCCCTTGAGTGTTGAAAGTTGCGTTACCATTAATGCCGAGATCAGGCTGGAAGCCAGAATCGCGGCGATGAATCCACCTATTAAGATTGTTTTGGATATTCCCATTTTTCCACTAGCCATTTTGGCACCTGACACGCAATTTTGTATTGATTGTATCAGTAGATATTATTTTCGGAAACAAGACCAGCGCGCAAGAAGAGAAAAGAACAGGAGAATCTTAGCGAGTCAGTGACTCGCTCTTTTTCTATAGTTTGAGAGGACTCAGAGATTCCTCAGAGTCTCTGAAAGTCGAGTTACCACTACCATGACGCAGTTATGTTTCACTACATTCTGAGAGGCAGAAAAATCTTAGACCCATATTTAAACATCATGCTATCCTACCACATTACAATGCGCGCGTTGGCTTTTTCAATCATCCGTTCTTGACGGTGACATCAACGTTTTCTCATGTCCTAGAAATGAAGTGTTGTGTTGAACTTTTCAACTATTTCTGTCAGGCTGTCCGTTGTTGTGTCTGGGCTCGCGAAGATGGGGCTGTCTTTCATCCCCTTGCTTTCAGCCATTTCTTGGTTGCGCTTGCGTGCCTCTTCAACCCAGACGTCGGGGTGATAGTAGAGATGGAACGCAGCTTTTTCCTCCTTGAGTTCCCACCAAGGCAGTTTGTCTCTTTCGATTCTGAGTTTCACCATCGCCACCTTCTGCAGTTCCTTCTTTTTGTAGTGTTGTCCGTTCTTAGCGGTGCACAGAACTGCACTGTAGCTCGCTTTCCGCGCGCGAGCATCCCACACAGCGATTATGTTGCTAGATTTTAGCCTGCGACTTCTTCCCAGCATTTTCCCACCCAGAAAGAATTAGTGGTAGAGAGCTTTAAACTGTTCGATTCGCTGTTCCTGCTTTTGCCTCATGCATTTCCTGTCGAATTCTCCACTTATACCCTTGAATTCCCGGCTTAAGTCACACTCCCTCGCGCGCACTTCGCATCTGCCGATTCGCAGGCAGTTTTATTGCCGATCGAAACAAAAACTATTCGCCCTCTCTCTTGCCCAATTTGAGATAAGACTCCAGAAAAGCTTCTCGGAGGCCACATAATCATTCTCAGATAACCGCCAGAGGTCTATAGAGCACGCTGCAAAGAACCACGTTTCCTCTACCATCAAGTCTTCAGAGATCAGAAATTCCATGCCTGCGACAGCGTACCTCGATCTGCGGCTGAGGTTGCATTGGCCATGCTTCATGGTATGACTGGAATTGGAGATTTCTATTCGACGAATACGAAAAAGCAGAAATAGGACTTAACAGATGATAGGGTGCAGGGTGTATCGTGTTCCAGAAGAATTTCGCAGTCTGGCGATTTTTCGCAGCTCTGCAATTCTGAAATGGTAGTAAATATTAGAGAGCACTGATTTGAAAATGACGATTAATGAAGAAAGCGTGTCAAGCATACTGTCTGAATTATCTCATCCTCTGAGAAGAGAGATTCTTCTAAAACTCGACGAGAGAGTCGAGCTTTCATTTACAGACTTGTTACACACCTTAGATGTGGACACCGGAAAACTGAGTTTTCATATCAGAAGATTAGGAGGTTTCCTTGAACATACACCTACCGGCAAATACCAATTAAGTAAACTAGGCGAAAATGCAGTAGTTTTCATAAAAGACGTAGAAGCCTGGGCTGTGGAGGCAGATATTTCAAGTAAGGTCTCCGTTCTTCCTATTGCAGCCCTGAAGAAACGAACATACGCTTTCTCAATCGACTTCATAATGTCACTTGGAATTTATCTGGCCACTGCGATTGCAACTGGTCTTCTTTCCTCCTTGACAACAGGTGGAGCTTTTCGCTTTGACTTTCCCAACATAATCCTCTTCTTGGTTCTGTTGTGGACATATTCGACGCTCCTCGAAGGTTTTTCTGGGCAGACGCTGGGGAAACGAATTTTGGGGCTGAAGGTCGTCAGGGCGGACTCAAAGAGACTCTTCTATGATCATGCAGCCGTGAGGAATTTTGGCAAGGCATTTCTTCTGCCCTTCGATTTGCTTTTTGGCTTCAGGCTTAAGGACAAGAGATTCAAAAGGTACTTCGACAGATTTGCGGGTACAATGGTAATAGACCTACGTTCCTAGCTTTGTTAACTACTATCTGCAATCTTGCAAAGTGAGCTTCGCAGCTTCTGCCTCCTCAAGTTGACTGCCCACCCAGACTTCCTTGTCAAGAAGTCTTAAGAACTACCCTCAAGATGTAGGTTGGCCTTGAGGAAAGAAAACGTGCAAGGAAGCAAGGTGAAAAGAAGTATCTTCATCATTGTATTTCTGGTGCTCGCTTTGATGATGCCAATGAATGTCGCCTTTGCCCAAACCGGACAGGCAAGCGTCAACGGATTAACTATAGCTCTGGATACTCTAAGATCCACAGATACACCGCAAGTCATAATTGACTTCATGAAACAGTACCACTACAACGCCCTAAGAATCTACATGGGCTGGTGCAGCAGCTTCTGGACAGGCAACGTTAATGCTCCAATGAAAACTGCAACACAGAACTACATAGATGAGCTTTGTAGGCTTTGCGCCCAAAATGGGTTCTATATGGTTTGCGCTGTTAGCATGCAAGTTACACCTTTCAGAACCGTATTTCCAAGTGAAATACAGGTGGGACCAAACGGAGAGCAGAATAGCCAAGGCAATTGGGTTTGTCCAACAGGACCAAACTACCAAACATTCACAAAAAACCTGGTAAGAATCCTCACAAGTATCATGGGGAAATATGCCACTCCACGAATCAGCGTAGACGAAATAGTATTCGTAACAGGCGGTGGCAAACCGACCTTCTACAGTCAATCCATGAGAAACCTCTACCGACAAAAAACGGGGAAAAACATACCAGTTTTCACTTCAACATCAGGATCATATAATAGCGAACAAAAGCAGTTCATCGAGTTTGCAAAGGGAACTATACGAGATCTTTATCTGATGGTGAGGGACACGGCCAAAGCGGTAAACCCAAACGTCATGTACCAAGCTCTTGTTGACACGTATTGGGTTTACCCCAAAACGAGCTACGATACAGAGCCCTGGGACTTCTACGGTTCATCTAATCTTGACGAAATCACATATGAATGGTTCTATGCGATTCAGAATCAAAACTGGAATGGGATAACAAACGGATTAAAACGCATCTATGACATGAATCCCTCTGCAAAACACTATTTCATATATGGAACATCAACAATGACGACCACAACGAACATGAGAAAATCTGTAGAGTTAACCATGGCAGAACACTATGATGGAGTGTTTCTCTATGAGTATGCGAAAAGCAAAAGCAAACCGTTTGATGTATCAGATATTGTTTCAACCAGCTCTCCTCCAACGACTCCTCCATCACAGCCTCCAGCGCCATCACCAATCACTCCCCCACCCGTTTCGACAGAACCAACGTTGTTCGAAGACAGTTTTGAATCTAGAAGCTTCAGCAGCTGGAGTGGAACGAAACTGTCCTATGGTGAGACCATGACAGTCACAAACTATGCACCCCATCACGGCACTTACGATGCCTGCTTTACTACAAATGGAAACAATGGAAATGAAAACTCTTATCTTTTCAAAAACGTCGACATGCAAGAAGTATATGCCAGAGGCTACATCCGTATTTCCAGTCCTCAGATTCTAACAGACGACGGCGACACACTGTACCTAATACGATTCTCCAATGCAACTCAACCGCTTGCCCGGGTTGGAATAACGCGACGGTTAGGAATCAACCAATGGGTCCTCTACGCAAGAAGTGGATCCGGTTGGACAGTGCCAGTATATTCAGCTACCCCGCTCATCTCAGCCAGCAAATGGTATTGCATTGAACTCCATTGGAGCGCAGCGAAAGGGTTAGTTGAAATGTTCGTTGACGGCATCAAAGTCCTTCAACTAACGGCTTTGAAAACGACCTCTTACGGGAATGCAAAAATCGTCGCCTTTGGCATCATCTCAGCCACACAAGTCCAAAACCAATTCACAACATACGCAGACTGCTTCAAGCTGTCAGGCACCTACAATGGTCTAGAACCCACACGCACGCAGACTGCTTCAAGCTGTCAGGCACCTACAATGGTCTAGAACCCACACGCACGCAATTGACACGATAAACACACTGAGCACCTCAACCTTCACCCCTTTTTCTGATTTTGAATATCGATCAATAGGTCTCCAAGACTAAGGGAATCCACGCGGTAATAAAGACTCATCCAAATCGGGGCGCGTTGCATCCAGGCCAGAGTAATGCTTATTAATTCTTGTGACAGATTCCTTGACAAGTATCTGGAGACTTGGGCTATTAGAATTCGCAACAAGACTAAGAACAATCTTGCATTAGGTTTCGCAGTCGTGATTGCACTCTCGTCGATTCTGGTTAATCGTGTGGCTGCCGCTGACGGCGGGTTAAACCTGCCCTCAGCCTTGGTCAATGTTGTAATCACCAACGGGACCGAGAGCTACTTCAACACTGCGTTAAGCAACGTTCCTTCAGGCTATGATGTAATGAACGAAACCTACCCTGGCTGGTGCATCGACAACACAACCAAAATGACGCGAAACGTGACCTTCGAAATGGCCTTGTACTCAAGCCTCAGTCCATCAGGCAACTTGTCAAGCGTGAAATGGGACATGGTCAACTACATCCTGAACCACAAGCAGGGAAACGTGGAAGATGTCCAGCAGGCAATGTGGTACTTCGTTAACATGGTCGGCAACTACACTCCCAGCCGCCTCGTGGCTTGGGATATCGTCAACGACGCACTCGCAAACGGCACAGGCTTTGCTCCCACGCTAGGCCAAAAGGTGGCCGTAATCTGCTTCCCAATCGTCCTATTTCCAGGCTTATACCCAGTCCAAGTAAGCATCATAGAACTCTCCTCCCCAGTCATCCCAGAGTTTCCAACCGCAACCCTCCCAATCCTATTCGCCCTGGCAACACTCTCGGCAGTCATAATCCACAAAAGAAGCCTCACCCGACGCCAAACCCAACAAACTACAACAACACCAGAACACTTGAGCCGATAGAACAAGACCGCACGAAAACACGATCAGAACAATCTTCTAGAACATCCCTCCAGCCAAACCTCAAATCCTCCCAACATTCTGTTTTGGGAATAGCTCTTAAGAGTCGACTCTCACGTAGAAAAACAAGACAAGGTTACACAACATGCCCAAACTTCCCGAAACAATGCCTAAGCTGCAGTGGCCTGGATCATTCACGCCCACCCGCTTTGCGTTCGCCCTGAAAATCGCCATAATCATCGCGGCCACCCTGACCGTCTTCCACCAGGACCTCGTCCTAATCTTCTCCGACGCGTTGCAGAACGAAACAACAAGCTACATCCTGGCCGTACCGTTCATCTTGGCCTACCTCGTCTACCGAAAAAGAAAGATGCTCAGAACCGTCATGCCGCTCACCGGCCAAGATCAACCCAGAAACACTCGATACCTAGCCTCTATATCGGGCATCCTCCTCACGGCCACCGCGGTGCTGCTCTACTGGCACGGCTCATACACCTTCACATCCGTCGAGTACCACATGTTCGCCCTCCCACTTTTCACCGCCGGCCTCTGCCTAATCCTCTTCAACCCTCAAACCCTCAGACAGCTAGCCTTCCCAATCGCTTTCCTGTTCTTCCTCATGCCCCCACCCTCAGAAATCCTGTATTTCGCAGGCTCAACGCTCCAAGTCGTAAGCGCACAAGCCTCCAACGCCATCGTCAACGCCTTCAACATCCCATCGGCACTTACGATGGAATCGGGCAACCCCCTCATCACACTCACTGCGCCCGACGGAACCCCACTGCCCTTCTCAGTGGACATCGCCCGCTCGGGCATATACAGCCTCATCGGCTTCACCGTGTTCGCCGTCTTCATAGCCTACATAATCAGGGACAACCCCTGGAAAAAAGCAGCTCTCATCATAATCGGAATCCCACTAGTCTATTTCCTCAACATCGTGAGAATCACCACCATGCTCTTCATAGGCTACAACTACGGCAGCGCCCTAGCCCTCCAAACCTTCCACACGCTAGGCGGCTGGGTCCTCATCTTCCTGGGAACGCTGGTTCTGCTCCTGATATCGGAAAAAGCCCTCAAAACACAAATTTTCTCCAAACCCGCAGCAAAATGCGTCCAATCCAACCCTGAACCGCAGCCAGACCGAGACTACTGCAGAGGATGCGGCAGAATAATCCGACCTGCAACAGCCAGGCTTCACAAGAGCGACGCAGTAAAGCTGGCTGCTATCATCCTAACCGCCGGCCTGCTCGTAACCATCCAAGCACCCGTCTTCGCGCTCACGCAGGGCCTCCCGATAATCACCTTCAACACGCCCTCAGGACAACAGTTCTCCACCCAGGTTCTCCCCCAGCCCGACCAGTACACGCTCACGTTCCTCTACGAAGACACCCAGTTCGAAGTCCAGGCAAAACAGGACATGTCCCTCGTCTACCTGTACGTACCCGTCAACGAGTCCGGCGAGCCCATACGGGCCTCGCTCGAAATAGCCTCAACCCAATCATCCCTTCACGGATGGGAAACTTCCCTGAGCGCGCGCGCTAACCAAATCGACCTTCGAGACATCCAACTCACACAGAACCCGCCGATAGCCAGCGCGCGCTACTTCGTATTCCAGTACAAGGCAACCGACGGAACCCAAGCAGTACTCTACTGGCACTCATCCGCGGTTTTCATGATAAACTCAACGGTGCAGACGAAACACGTCCAAATAAGCCTCATAGCCGTCCCCTCAAGCATGGACGAGCTACCGAGGCTAGAAGTTCAGCTCGTGACCCTGGCGACGGCAATAGCAGACTACTGGCAACCAATCCAAACATGGTCCGAGACAACCCTCATCATATCCCAGAACGGCATCACCCTCTCGGCAGCAACGTCGATCGCCCTCGCCCTCACGCTATTCTACTACGAAGCCGAAGCAAGAAAACGAAGAAAAGCAAGCCTAACCGCCACCGCAAAACTAACCAGCTCCAGCAGAGACATAGTCGAAGCCGTCCAGAAAACGAAGAAACCGGCAACGCTCGAAAACCTCGCAGCAACCCTTCAAAAAAGCACCGGACAAAAACCAACCACGGAACAGCTCGAGCGGAGACTCCAGGAACTAGAGAAGACAGGCATAATAAAAGCCTCAGTGCACAGCCAGAATGATGAGCCGGTGCAAACGTGGAAGACATAAGGGCCAAACCAGACTTGACAACCAAAAACAGCAGGGAACAACAGAAACCTCAAGCTTTATCACACACTCCAATCACAAAAAAGGATTAGGCGAAACAGGAGGACAGATTACGCGCACAACAGCCGGATATGCACAAGTAGCAGGCATCACGACGCTCGCGCTCGGCACCTTAGCCCTAACAGCCTCTATCTTATCCACATCAACCATACTTGCCCTCATAGGACTAGGCCTAATCTTCTGGGGAGCCATCCTACTCTACATTCAAAAGCCAGACTACGTGCCCACAGCAATCCTCGACGCTTCCCTCTCCTCGTTCACCGACACCCTGAACCAGATAACACAGGCACTCGACTACAAGGGCAACCCGGTTTACCTGCCGCCAAAGTACTTCGAAAACCCAGAAGACACCAGAGTCTTCATCCCAAAACAAAAAGACGGCCCCCACCCCACGCCTGAACAAACCCAAGAAAACAAAAACCAGCCTCTCATCACAAACCCTGCCGGCATGCTCCTGACGCCCCCAGGGACAGACCTAGCCAGACTGTTCGAAAAAACCCTGGAAACAAGCTTCACAAGAGTAGACCTCGAATACCTCAAACAGCACATGCCCAAACTCCTCATCGAAGACCTAGAAATCGCAACGAGCCTTGAAATACAAACAGAAACCGCGAAGATTCCTGAACACCCAAACGACACAGCGTCCCAAGCCGAAGCAAAACACAACAGAATCCAAGTGAAGATAACCACCACAGCCTACCAGAACACCTGCAAACAAGCCGCACAGTATCCCATCACCGTAGCCCTAAGCTGCCCGCTCACATCGGCAATCGCGTGCGCTATCGCCAAGGCAACGGGCAAACCGACAACGATAGAAAACCAGGAAATAAGCAGAGACGGCACCGCGATAACGGTCGAATACCGCCTAATCGAAGAGGAGCCAACCCAACAATGACCTTCCCCCTGGCACTCAGGGACATAAGCCTACTACTAGCCGTAACAGCAATAACACTACTCGTCACGTCAGAACTGCTGTCACCCTACTACGGAAAAATCAACGCCAAAATAAACAAGAAAAGACTCAGAAACACCGCAATGACTTTCTCCATCATGTTCCTAGCAACAGTAGCCCTAAGAATAGCCAACATACTCCTAAACGCATAGCCGCCAACCCGCGAAAACCCGCAAAAACCGACAAGTAAGAGACTTACATAAAACTGTTCTAGAGTTCAATTCCACGGGTCTTCAAACAAGCTCTTGAACACTGATTTTTTGGTGAGAAGGCAAAACCTAATCGCGATTGCAGTAATAGCCCTAACGCTCACAATCATCGCGGCACCACTCGTTTCTGTAGACAGCAACAACAACTCAGGCAACGCTCACACCATCAAAGTCTGGCCGATAGGCACGACGTCAAACAGCGGCAAGCCGATAGTCACGAGCACGCCAGCGGACCTGTTCATACTCCACACGGGCCAAGACTGCATAAAGAACGTCTGGCTCTTGATCGTCCTAAGCGAGCCCACCTACACGCGTCTCGACATGATAACCATAAACGACACCAAATTCATGGACAAAACCGACTTCCAACTCGTCACAGCCAGCAAAATCCCACCGTTAGCGGCAAACACAACAACAGGATACCCGGGCGTAACATGGCAATACGAGGTCTCAGCAATAAAAAGCAACATGAACGAAGCGAAGAAAGCGAACCTATACTACGGCGTCAAATACTTCCTACCAAAAATAACCACTGCCCCAACAAAGTTCACCCTCGCAGTAATCCTAAGCTCGTCTGCAAGCATCAAAGCCCTGATACTAGGCCTCGGAAAATCCGACCCGTCAAAGGACAAATGCTTCGGCATCGAATGCAACGACAACAGACTCGACAGGTTCACAAGCTTCAGCAAAAGCACATTCGTAACACCAGAAATAGCCCCGTTGGCACTAATGGCGTCACCGTTCGCAGCCCTAGGCTTACTGGCAATCAAACGCAGAAAAAGGTAGAACGCCAACCCCATTTTTCTAACGTTTTTATATCCCTAACCAGCAATCTATATTCATTTCCGAGGAAACACCAGCTTGAACGACGACACAACGACAAAAAATCTTTCAGAAACAATACTTCAAATCACAAACCAGAAGAGACCCGAAACAGTGAACCAGCTCGTTAAACTCGTGGGAGAAACATATCCCGCCTCAAAAAACGAAATACTCGATGCCATCGTCAAACTTCAGAATGAAGGAAAACTGCAGTTGACGACACCCACCCAAGATCCACAGGGAATCTCTGCCTACCTGAGAACATCCGCAGCTCTCTGGTTCTGGACAACCATCGCCTTGTCACTGGGAACTCTCGTCGCCGTCTTTGCCATACCTGAAACTGCTTATCCCCTAGTCTATATAAGATACGTGCTGGGCGCAGTGTTCGTTCTCTGGCTGCCGGGCTACGCTTTCATAAAAGCCCTGTTCCCAGAACAGCTCCCGGTCAAAACAAGCGACAAAGACCTGGCCACCATTGAGCGCATAGCCCTGAGCGTAGGCATGAGCTTGGCACTGGTCCCAATGGTAGGATTACTTCTAAACTACACACCATGGGGCATCCGCTTGACACCAATCGTCCTAAGCCTACTCGCTTTGACCACAATTTTCGCCACCGCCGGAGTCATAAGAGAACGTCAAATCAGAACCCTTAAGAAAGCATAGATGAAATAAGGTGCGCATACCGACAAGAAATATGGGAAAATTGATTCTGAGCTCTTGATTTTGAGTCTTGTCTTCGATTTATTATCGCACTGCTATTGCAGGCACGTTGTCAGGCTACTGTGTCGCTGTGATGGTTATGTCGAAGCTGAAGCTTGTGATGCCGCTGATGCTCGATGAAACCGTGAGGCTCAGCACAGCTTGGACAGATGCGCCGACTGCAAGCACGTAACTATCTCTGTTCCACGTCAGCGTAAAGTAGCTTGAAGCCGAACTTGGGGCCCAGTTGCTCGCACTTATGCTTAACGTGACTGGCACGTTGCCCTCGTTCTTCAGGTAAATCGTCGCCGTTGCCGTAGTGCCTGGATCCAAGGTTCCCCAACTGACGCTGGAAAGCGCGGTCGTGCAACCGCTGCCTGAGTACACGCCCAGCTGCACCGATAGCGGCGTGACGACTCTGATGTTGCCGAGTTAGAAACCGTGCGAGTCGTAACCACAGTGCCTACAGCGCCCGCCACCAAGGCCATAATCGCGAATACTAGGACCGTTCCCATTGTTGCTTTTTGCATAGCCATAATGTTTCACTAAGACAAACAGGGTCATCTGAAGTCTTAATGAATCTTATTGTCCACACAAACAACACAAATACACATCACAAAACATACACACAAGCAAAAACAACCCCAAAACCCTCAATAATGTAGAACACACCACAAAACACATCCAAACCACTTATCCCAACTTCATAAAAGCTTTAACGACCACAGCACGACTCAAACGTCCGACCTCCAAAAAAGGCCGCACGTGGTCAACCCTATGCGCAACAAAGTAATCAGGCTACTTTTCCTACCAATCGCAATACTCCTCTGGATAATCGGATGGACCATGCTCTGGGCAGGCACCCGCAAAGAGCAAAAAACCCAACAACCCCAAGCCGAAACCCCTCCAGAAAACGAGTCCATAACCATAATACCCATGATGCCCGAAGAACAAGAACAATACGAAGCCTAGCTCATAGCCTTAGCGAACCAGTCCATCCTATCGTCAGCCTTTCAGCCCGAACACTTGAAAAAAGGGCGGCCACCGACAGCCAAAGGACAGTATGAAACGATTTTTCCCGATTCTTCCAACAAGCCGCCTCCCATGACTATGACTGCAGAGACGCTTGAAACGAACCAACCAGATCACGGGAACACGCCTCCTGGACAAATCCTAAATACTCTCCTAGCTCAAACCTTCTCAGAACACCACCGTATCAGCCAGAATGCGAGATGTACCAAAGTGATTGAACGCATAATACTTGTCACAGGTGGAGCCGGCTTTATAGGCAGCCACTTGACCGAAGAGCTGCTAAACCAGGGACACAAAGTAACCATACTCGACAACTTCTCAAACGGAAAAATGAATAACATTCAACACTCGCTGGGCAACCCTTCCCTAACCATAGCAAAAGAAGACTTAAAAAGACCCAAGAAACTGAGGCAAATCATAAACGCCTCGGACACAATCTTCCATCTGGCCGCAAACCCCGAGGTAAAACTGGGCGAAACCGACCCTAAAAAACATTTTGAAGAAAACATCCTCGCAACCTTCAACCTGCTCGAGACCATGAGAAAAAGCGGAAAACCAAAAACCCTCGTCTTCACTTCAACATCCACCGTGTACGGAGAAGCCAAACTGGTTCCAACAAGGGAAGACTACGCGCCGCTCATACCCATCTCAACCTACGGCGCCTCAAAACTCGCCTGTGAAGCCCTCATCACAAGCTACGCCCACACGTTCAACCATCAAGCGCTAATCCTGCGTCTCGCAAACATCATCGGCCCAAGATCAAACCACGGAGTCATAGTGGACTTCATCAAGAAAATCAGGGCCAACCCAAGAGAACTCACGATACTCGGCGACGGAAACCAGGAAAAATCCTACATGTACATAACAGACTGCATCGAAGCAATCACGCATCTGACCGAAACGTTTTCCAAAAGCACCGAAAAAGTCGACCTCTTCAACGTGGGCTCCAACGACAAGGTAACCGTTGCACAAATAGCAAAAACCGTTTCAGAAGAAATGAACACGCCCAACATAGAATACAAGTTCACCGGTGGAGTCGACGGCGGAAGAGGATGGAAGGGCGACGTGAAAATCATGCAACTATCCATAGACAAACTAGTCAAAACCGGGTGGAACCCAAGCCATTCGAGCAAACAAGCGGTAAAACTGGCCGCAAGAGCTCTAATCCAAGAAAACGCAAGTCACTAACGTGCTTGGGCGCGCTTATCCTAGCAGAAAAAGCCGCCAGGCTCCACCCCGCAGAAACAACCATGAACAACTAAATCCACCTCCAGAAGCTCTCAAGCAACCATCCTACACGCATCCAAATGTGCGAAGCGCGCGCGGTAGCATGAAAAGTCTAACCTTATTAGCTTCACACGTGAGTCTACAGTGCGAGGAGAATAAAAACGTTCGCAGTCGGGCACTTCTCGCTCGGATACATCTTCGCGAAGGCATCATCACGGATAACA
>Ga0315279_10002426_pt1 | contig 28004 bp, 14 predicted proteins | sample YL17G06_20_MG_FD_203694 | JGI IMG/M metagenome (GOLD analysis project Ga0315279, IMG submission 203694) | Sediment microbial communities from Yellowstone Lake, YNP, Wyoming, USA - YL17G06_20 | ecosystem: Environmental > Aquatic > Freshwater > Lake > Sediment | place: USA: Wyoming | collected... | reverse complement strand
TTCAGACGATCTCGCTCTCTCTGGCTCATTAACAACAGCTCCGGTTGGCTCATCCCTCCAGCTTGCCTCGCCTCAACCGGAACTTTCTACTTTGCTAGAAGAGGAACTTCTCACTTTGCTGCGACACCTTGCAGGCTGTTGCTATCCTCTTAGGCCGCTCTCGTGTATACTGCCGCGAATCTTTTTGGGTCCCCCAGGGTTGTGAAAGGCGCCCTGCGTTGATCCTGCCTCGAGGGGACCGAATTGGATGCTGTTTCAATAAGATTCTTCGCTTGAGCGAATCATCTGAGGAGGAAAGGAAGATGAATCCTTTGACAAGGCGATCGTTCGTCCAGTCTGTGGGCTTAGGCGCCGGACTCGTTTCACTTCCGTCCGTGGCCGCCGCATCCGGAACCAGCGCTGTTCCCGATGTCCCCTTGCCTCAAACTCCTGCGAGTAAGGGCGAGCTGCGCTTCCGGCAGGTGCACCTTGACTTTCACACCTCGCCGCTCATTACGGATGTGGGAGTTGATTTCAACGCTGACGAGTTTGTGCAGGTTCTGAAGGAAGCGTCCGTCAATTCCATCAACATCTTCGCCAAGTGTCACCACGGCATGGCCTACTACCCGACGAAGGTCGGCGTGATGCACCCCCACCTGAAGTTTGACATGCTGGGGAAGATGATCGAAGCGTGTCACAAAGCGGATATTCTCACTCCCGTTTACTTCACCATCATGTGGGACCAGTACGCAGCCATGCAGCACAGCGACTGGCGCGTGCTGGATGAGCACGGCAAAGACGATGGCGCGGGGCCGCTCGAGGCGGGCTGGGTACGACTCTGTCCTAATACTCCCTATCTCGACTACGCGCTTGCCCAGTCCGAAGAGATCGCCAAGAACTACGAGGCGGATGGTTTCTGGTTCGACATTCTGGAGTATTCAAGCTCCGGCTGCTTCTGCCCCTACTGCATGCGGGAGAGAGAGAAGCTGGGACTCAATTCAACCAACCACGAAGACCGCGCCAAGCATTCGGAAATGGTTCTCGCACGGGCACTGGACCGGCTCGCCTCAGCCGTCAGGCCTTACAGGCCCAAGGCCCTGATTTTCTTCAATGGCCGAGTCCGCATAGGCATGCGCCCATACTTGAAGTACTTCACCCAGGTTGAAATTGAATCCTTGCCCGGCGGAGGGTGGGGCTATGCGCATTTCGCGGTCATGTCCCGCTACGTGCGCAACCTGGGACTGGATTATCTGGGCATGGACGCCAGGTTCCACCGTAGCTGGGGCGACTTTGGCGGGTTACGCAATCAGGCCGCGCTCGATTACGAATGCTTCCGGATGCTGGCGCAGGCCGGCAAGTGCTCGGTCGGCGACCAGATGCATCCGCGTGGCAAGCTCGTCAAACCCGTCTACGACCTCATCGGGCGTACCTATCGCAGCGTCGCGGAAAAGGAGCCTTGGTGCGCCGGCGCCAAGGCGGTGACGGAGATTGGGTTCCTGTCCACCGCTAACTTCCTCGTGCCTGTCGACGTGGCGCAGTCTGACGAGGGCGTCACCAGCATGCTGGAGGAATTGCACTATCAGTTCGACACCCTCGATCACGAGTCTGACTTCACCCGCTACAAGCTCATCATTCTTCCCGACACCCACCGCTTTGATGATGACTTACTGCGCAAAGTGCGGGCTTACCTTGCGGGTGGCGGGAAGCTGCTCTTGAGCTACGAGTCGGGTCTTGACCTTCAGGGCAAGCAGTTCGCGCTGCCTGAGCTGGAACTCGAATATGTAGGCCCGTCGCCAAATCAGGGTAACAAGGGCGACTACTTTGAAGTGCTCGACGGCCTGAACGAGGGAATTCCGCCCATGGTGCATTTCAGTTACGCGCCTGGGTCGGTGGTGAAGGCGCCGCCGGGCACAACCACTCTGGCGCGCATCTGGAAAACCTACTTCGACCGCAATTACCTCCATTTCTGCTCGCACCGTCAAACCCCCTATGACCAGCCCACGGAGCAAGTGGCCGTGGCCCAAAAAGGCAACGTGATCTACATCTCGTTTCCGGTGTTCAGCGCTTATGCGCAGCACAGTTACGCGGCTCAGAAGCTTCTGGTCAGAAACTGCATCCAGCGACTGCTGGCGGACCCCTTGGTCAAGACTGAAGCTCCCTCGACGGCGGAGGTCTCGGTCACGGAGCAAAAGGGGCGGCGCATCGTCCACGTGCTGCATTATCCGGCGGAGAGGCGCTGTCCGGACCTCGACATTGTGGAGGACGTTATCCCGCTCGCGAACCTGAAGCTTGCGTTGCGGATGGAGCAGCGCCCCCAGAAGGTCTACCTGGCGCCGCAACGCCAAAGCCTGCGGTTCGACTATACAAACGGGTACGCGCAGGTTGTGGTCCCGTCGCTTCAAGGGCACCAGATGATTGTATTCGAAGTGTAGTCTCGCAGCCCTTGGTGCGAAAACAAGCGGAGCAATCTTAAATCTCATGCTTGGTTGGGAAAGCTCGCGTTCTTACTTACGTTTGAATTGGAAGGACGGGCTGGCGCCTGCCCCGGCTGGCCGGTTAGCCACGCCGCGCTCGAGGACCTTGGCAGCCCCTTCGACCCGACCGGCCCGCGCCAGGGCTGCGCTGAGAACCCAATTGGGCCGCATCGGTTGAGACGAAAGGCAGGGATTTGTTAATATCCCGCTTAATCTGGTCACTCCGGGACATAGGAGGTTTTATGAGGAAACATATATGGCTTCTAAGTGCTCCGCTCGCCAGCCTGTTCCTGCTTTCGCCGGCGGCAAGTGCACAACACATTGGCGGCGGCGATCAGAATCCAAACCTGGAAACCAATGCCCAGGCCATCGCGAAGTGGCAGGATGCGCGTTATGGCCTGTCGGTTCACTGGGGGCCTGTGGCGCTGCGGGGAACGGAAATCGGGTGGTCGCGGGCCGACCAGGTACCCAAAGAGGAATATGACGCGCTCTACAAAGAATTCAACCCGCTCCTCTTCAATGCCCAAGAGTGGATTCAGCTCGTCAAGGACTCAGGGTTTCGTTACGTCACCTTCGTAAGCAAGCATCACGATGGGTTCGCGATGTGGGGCACAAAGCAAACGGATCACAACATCCGCAACACGCCCTTTCGTCGCGACTGGCTCAAGGAGATTGCGGATGAATGCCGCCGCCAGGGGATCATATTTGGGACTTATTACTCCATCCTTGACTGGTATCAGTATGATTACAGCCCCTATGGACATGGCGGGCCGGGTTTTCTCCTGGACCGCAAGCCGGATTATGACCGCTATGCCGAATACATGAAGGGTGAGTTGAAGGAGCTGATTCAAGATTACGGCAGCGAGATCATTCTGCTGGACGGCGAGTGGGATCCGACCTGGAATCACCACCGCGGGAGCGATTTGTACCGCTATCTACGCGGGGTCAAGGACGACATCGTCATCAGCAGCCGCGTGGACAAGGGCCGCTACGGGGACGGGACGACAGAAAACCTGCTGTGGTGGGATTACCAGAATTATGCCGGAGACTATCAGGAGCGCGAGCAATACATCGGTGGCTTCGCGTCGTACCCTTGGGAATCGTGGATCACGCTGGGCGATCAGTGGGCCTGGAAGGCAAACGATAAATACAAGTCGGCCGAGGAATGCATCCGCTTCCTGGTGCGCAGTGCGGGTGGCAACGGCAACTTCAATCTGAACGTCACGCCCATGCCCGACGGCCGGTTTGAACAGCGGCAGAAGGATATCCTGCTCAAGATCGGCGCCTGGCTCAAGGCCAACGGCGAGAGCATCTATTCGACGCGCGGCGGCCCCTTCCAGCCCGGCCTGTGGGGCGCCAGCACGCAGCGCGACAACAAGTTTTTCTTGCACATCCTCAGTTGGCCGGCGGAGACGCTGCGACTGCCCCCCGTGAAACAGACTTTCAAGTCGGCGCGTCGCTTGAATGGTGCCGAGGTGCAGTGGAAGCAAACCGACGGCGGGCTCGAAATCTCAATACCTGCCCACCAGCGAGACCCACTCGACACCGTCGTCGAACTGACGGTGGAGAAGTGAAAGTGCCAGCCACGGTTGATTCCTTTTTGGAATCAACCGTGGGTTCTTTAGCGTACAAAAGCCCGCGGTTGGGGAAGGCCCAACCGCGGCTGCCGCTCGCTTTCCGTTCGATCAATCTTTAACTTCCAGCGTAACCGGAATCATATTCAAGCCGTAAACGTTATCGGGCTGCTCATTTTCCTTGAAGTTGCCCGCGACGAATATCCAAAACTCGCGCCCATCTTCGCTGATGATTTTGCTCGGGATGCTGGGATTATAGAAACTCTGCGGCTCGAAATCCTGAGTGTGAAACAGGGTCCAAGGCCCCCACGGCGCGGGCGCAGAGTAGAACTCCCAACGGGTTACTTTCCACCGCCGCTTGGGCTCATCGAGATGCGGGTAGTACCACTGCGGCATGATATAGAGATCAAGGCCCCGAATGTAGTGAATCCCGGTCATGCTGGTGTTCCCCGGAGAGCGAAAGATGTACAGGGCATTATCCTGGCGAGGCCGCCATATAGGGTCGCCGTTTTTATCGTAACCGTGGACAAACTCCCAATCATCGGGGTCCAGCCGCGCCATAAGACCTCGCGAAACACGACCCAGGGTCATCCAGTTGCCGTTGTTCCAAGCCCCGTCATTGGAAACGGCGTAAACATACTTGTCCGCATCATCCTTCGACCCCTGCCCGTCCTTGCCGTACTGGACGAAGAAAGGATTGCTGAACAAACGTCCGGGAAACATCGCGTGCCGGAGTTTGGGGGCCGGGCTCCAGGTCTTGCCGTGGTCAGTGGATTTAATGATGCTCGCGTCCCACGTCTCCTGGATCCAAAACCGCTGCACGGGGTTGTCGCTCTCGTCTCCCACACCGTCATAGTAGTGCCGGCTGAGCGCAAGGTAGAGGACTCCGTCCACACAGGTGAGCCCTGTGGCTTTCCAGGAAGCTCCGTCCTCCTTGAGTTCGCCGGCCTTCCCGAACTCGCTCATCGGGTTGACCGTCACACCCTCGATGTTCGGGGGTGGTCCTCCGGTAATCCGATGAACTGCAAGATTGCTGTTGCACGCCTTGTTGAAACCCGTGGTGTCATCCGAGACGGTATAGAGATTATCGTCGTCGGCCCAGGTCGTCGTCCAAACGTCTCCCCAACAATTGGGAAGTCGAATAGGCTTTCCGATCCGTGCTTTGAGGATCCGCTTTTTTTCGCTTGGCTCTGGCGGTCGAGATCGGGCCGAAGAAACAGAGAAGCTTCCAGGGGCAGCCCAGGCAAGCGCGCTGAGAGAACCAAGTCGCAAGAAGTCACGCCGCGCAAGCAGGTTTTGAGTGTCGGGACTGACCTTTCTACTAGACATGATTTCCTCCTTCCGTAGCTGAATGAAAACAGCGGCAGTTTCAATGCAGTCTTACAAGAGCATTTGCGAAAGAACCTAAGGCTTCTTGTATCCCACCTCCAGCCGCAATGCCTGACCGGGCGCGATCGTGGCGGTAGCCCGTACAGAAGGGCGGCCGAAACGTTGCGCCAGCTTGTAGTCGTTGGTTGACCGGCCATTTACTCTACAGGAGGCAAGCGCGGAGGACTCGGGGAGCACCACCTCGACGAGGCCGTCGAAAGACCCGGAATTCCGATTTGTGATCTCGGCGGAGATCTGGCCTTGGCTATGTTGGTAGGTGGCGTCGAACACCCCGCGGCCTAAGCGAAAGTTCTTCCAGGTAAATTGGTCCCAGGGGCAGAACGGGCGAAAATCGATTCGGCGCGCTGGCAGGTCGAGCCGCAGGCCGAGGACATCGTGAATAAAGCGGCAGAGGTATGCCGCGGCGGCCCAACCGCACTTGCCGGGTTCACGAAGCACCACGGCCTTGTTGGTCTCTCCGTGCTTGTACGGCCACCACCAGATAGAGCCGTCCAGATCGGTCAGTTGCCGGATGTGGTGAAGCTTCTCGCGCAGTTCCGTTTCGTTCCTGGCGCCGGCCAGAGCCGTCGTCCATCCGGGGAAGGTCGCTCCATACCAGTCATCGTCGTACCACCAGATGCCGTCGATTTCCGGGGAATAATAGGGATTCTGTGGTGACAAGGCGAGCCGCGCGTGATTGATGAGGGCGGGGTCGTCCGCCTCGCAGAATCCATAGAAGGGCATGAGCGTCGTGTCGCTCTCTTCTCCGTCGTGGCCAAGGATGAAATTCCAGTCCCGCGTGGCGCCTTCGAAAAACTGTTTCCCCAAGGGGCCGTTGCCGATGCAGTGCCGCCGGATGGCCTCGTTCACTTTCCCGGCCATCATGCTCCAGTCGGCGGCGAGTGGCGTTTCGTGGTACACCTCACGCGCGATCCGTGCCATGTTGCGGAACGAGTACCAGACAATCAGGTTCGAGCCGGTGTGAAAATCACCACGGGAGTCGCCGTCAGAGACATACATCGAAGGGAACAGGAACGGCTTCTCGCGCCGGCTGTCGAGAACGGCTTGCAGGAGTTGTCGGGCCGAGGCTAGGATTTCCGGATGAGCCTCAAAGAAAGAGTGATCGCCGGTCATCTGGTAGTACGCGCCGGCAAGCACTAGGCCCGAAAGCGCGTTGCCCAGAGAATGGGTAACACGGTTGGGGTGAGGAAAACGAGCGAGCCCGCGCCCTCGCGCCTCGGGCGGCAGCCCACATTTCAGGAAGTACAGGATCGAATCGGCGCAAAGCTGGGGCTCCAGCATACTCATGGGGAGCATCGCGTAGAAGTTATCTTTGTTCCAGACCGCTGCCGGCTCGGCGACGTCGCTGCCCCAGAAGCCCGCGCCGAAACTGCCGTCGGCCAGGCGCAGCACCGACTGGCGGCAGATCTCCTCCATTCGGACAAAAGACCCCGCATAGAAATCGTCGCCGGGAATCGAGAGCTGGCCAAGGCGCTCGGCGTGGAACTGCCACGTCTCATTCAGCCAATCGAGCGTGCTCCGGGAACGCAATGCCTCAGCGGTTTGCTTGAGTTCCCGCGCGGTTTCGCCGAGCATGCACCCGACGGCAAGGATTGCCTGCTCGCCTGGCCGGAGCTTGAAGCCGATCTCGGGAAAACGCGGCCGCCATGGGGCTTCATCGAGACAAACCACGGCTTCGCGGGCGTCTTCGGCGCCCAAGGCCGTCACGTCACGAACCATGGCGGGAGCAAGGACCGCGCCCGCGGCGGTGTGCTGACCCTCGTTTTGAATCTGGAGGACCACGATCACGGCTCGGGGAGAGATGGGCGTCGGCTTTACCGTGGTGGGAGCGAAAGCGAGGAGCCGCAAGCGCAGGTTCTGATGTCGAGTGGTGAACAGGGGAAATAGGTTGCCGAGAAGGTCCACTCCCGTGCCCGGAAGCGAGTCCAGCCTTACCGGCTCGGCGCCTTCCAGCCTGATGCCGAAAGGCCACGGGCCGCCGCGAATCAGTTCCTTGTTCACGAAGACGCCGCGCAGCCAAAAAGTGCTTTCGACGGGCGACAAGCCGGTGAGGATGCAGAGCCGGTCGAGCAGACCGCCGCGGCTGAGCGAGCACTGGATCTGGTTATTTGACACGTCGAACGAGAGGCCCTCCGGCCTCCCGGATTTCACGCTGTAATAGCCCTCCGGTTGCCGGGATTGTCCGTCAGGTAAAATCCCAAAGGAGGTGCTGCACGATGCCTGGAGCGCCTCGCGAAGAGAATTGAAAGGATGGAAGGGAGCCGCTCGCAGGTCCTCCTGTGGCGCGGCAGGCAGCTTCCAGCCGCAAAGGAAGGCTGCGCCTCCGAGCGCCGTGGTTTTGAGCCAAGTACGTCGCGTTTCCATCATGTCCGTGCTCCCCATCATAGAATGTCAACAGTATAACTTCATTCCGAGGAGGCCATGGTGATCTGAGCTTGAGTCGCCAGGGCGGCTCGCGTATGATTCTGCGGAGAGGTAAAATTGAAATCGGAAATTCCGTCTTACATTGTCTTTCTAATTTCTTTCCTGCTTACCGCCTTAACTGGTTTTGCGCAGGGATCTCCGGCCATTTGGCAAGGAGTTCTTCTTGACCAAAACGGGACCGCCCTGGTGGGCGCCTCCGTCGAACTGCAGGACCTGTCTGAGGGAAAACAGTTCACCTCGACGACAGACTCGAACGGCCTCTTTGCATTCAACGACCTCCCTGCTGGCAAGTATTCCGGCTTCGTCCGTTGGCAGGGCAAGAGCGCAAGTATTGCTGGCCTCGTGGCGGTTCGAGAGGGGAGACAAGTCCATGAAGTGCTCGAAGTGGCTGCGGGATGGACGCAAGTGGTTGTCCGACGGCTGACGCAGGACGATATCCAGGCGAGCGGCGGCGAGCGCCTTTCGAGCCGAGAGGTGTCGGGGCTGCCGCTAAACAAACGGGATCTCAGCCAGCTCCTTCTGTTGGCGGCAGGCACGATGACCGACACGAATGGCGCAGCCAACTTCACCGAGCAGTTCGCCGTGAACGGGCAGCGGGGCTCCACGACAGTCTTTGCCATGGACGGCACAGATATCACGGATCCCGAGATCGGCGGCGCAACGTTTTCCAGTTTCAACGTGGACGCCATTCAAGAGCTTCAATCGAGTTTCGGCGTGATGTCGGCGGAAATCGGCCATGGCGCGTCAGCTTATACCAACATCGCGACGAAATCGGGCGCCAGGCAGATTCACGGCACGGTGTTCGAATTCGCTCGCCATGCGGCCTTCGATGCGCGGAACTTCTTCGACCGACGCAGCGTCGCAAATCCCGGGCGAATTCCGCCTTTCGTTCGCAACGAATTTGGTATCACCAACGGGGGGCCGGTTGTCCTGCCGGGAATTTACAACGGGCGGAACCGGACCTTCTATTTTGGAGAATACCAGGGCTTCCGTCAGGTTCTTGGCACTACCCAGATTCTCTCGCTGCCTACCGCGGCGGAGCGGCAGGGGATCGACACGGCGACCTTTCCGGGAGACACCCTGCTGGTGCCGGTGAATCGACAAATCGCGCAGGTACTGGCGCGTTATCCTTTACCCAATGATCCGCAGGGACCCTACGGCCCGCGGACCTACGCGACCTCTTCCAAGGTCTCAACATTTTCCGACCAGTTTTCTGTCCGCATTGACCACCGCATTTCAGCGAAGGCGCAGTTTTACGCCCGCTTCAGCCTCAACCAGGTGAACGGGCCTCTTACCAATCCTGATCAGACAGCTATCGACCCGAGTTTTGCGATTCGCTTCTATGACCATCAGCGGAGTGCGGGCCTGAAGTACACGCGGACGGTTTCTGTGAACTTCACGTCGGAGACGACCTTGGGTTTTATTCGCAGCACGCCGGTCTTTCCAACAATTAATCATGCGCAGCCAGGCTTGAAGTTCGGCGACGGCCTATATGAGGCCTTTAACGGGCCTGCCGGGGGCGTCTTTGGCGCCTTTGGCAACGTGTTTCAACTTCGGCAAGATTTCGCGTACGTTCATCGGTCACACAGCATCAAAACCGGTGTCGAAATTCGCTGCAATCGGGATTCCGCGATTTACGGAACGGCTCCCAACGGCGAATATACGTTTGGGGGAGGGACGGCCTACTCCCAGGTGGAGATTCCGTCGCGGAGCGGCAGGCACGACATCCGCGTCGGCGATCCGCTTCCTGATGCGCTCACAGGTTTCCTGACGGCGACCCCCTTCGCCTACCAGATCACCGCAGCTTCCCCTTTTGCCGCCCAGGGCGATCGCTTTGACGAAGTGGGCATAGGGCGCCAATCCTACAACTTCTACATTCAGGATGCCTGGAAGATCTCCCCGCGATGGATGGTGAATTACGGCCTGCGCTATGAGCTCAACACGCGAATCCGGGAGCCGTATCGGCGGACTTCAAACCCGGTACTTGTGGGACCGGCAGGCCAGCCAGCGCGCTTCTGGGACCCCGGCGTGTGGCAGAATATTCTTGTTAACCCACAACCCCCTTACCGCATGGACTGGGGTGGATGGGGGCCGCGACTCGCGATTGAATGGCGCGCCACGGATCGAACCGTACTGCGCGCGGGTGGCGCGATCACCACGCGCTTGCCTAGTGGGCAAGACAACGCCATTACCGGCGGCCTCCCCTATTTCGTGAACCCTTACGTCTCTGCGCTGCCGGGTGTGCCCATACCTTTTCAGAATACCGTTGCGCACTTCGATCTGCCGATCGCATACACGCCGCAAGGCCAGGAAGTTTTTGCCACGGGCCGTACGAGTGACGTGCCACCCAACACGCCCATGGACGTGCAGCGCTTTCAGACTGACTTGGCCGCCGTAACCCCTGGACATCAGGTGCAGGCCCTTTCGGTATTCGGGATGCTGCCGGACTTTAGCAACGGCTACATCGAGACTTACACAGCCGGCCTCGAGCACGACTTCGGGCAAGTTCAGTTGAATCTCTCCTATGTGGCCACCGCGGGAGTGAAGTTGGCCAGCCTGATGTATCCGAACAGTTACGGCGGAGCTGGGCCTGCTTTCGCGCCTCTCACACGGTTTGACGCAAGCGGGCAGGTGGCGGGCGGCTTTGGACCCGAGTTCCTGGTGAGCAGTCGTTCTCACTCCACTTACCATGCACTCCAAATTGGCGCACAGAAGACCTCGACCCGTTGGGGAGTGGGCTTCCAGGCGAGCTACAGTTTCAGTAAGTCCCTCGACGACACCAGCTCCGTGTTCGGGAGCTCGGGCGGCTCTTCCGGGACGGTGCTCCAGGCCTTGGCGCAGAATCCTTGGAACCCTGGCGCGGAAAAAGGGCCTTCAACATTTGATACCACCCACGTCTTTTCCCTGAGCCTGATTCAGGACCTGCCCGTGAACCGTATTTCCTGGTTGCGTCCTATGGGAGGGAAGCTCACGTCGGGTTGGCAATTCTTGAATATCACTACCTTCGCCAGCGGTTCGCCGTTCTCGGTTTTTTCGGGCATCCAACAGACGGGCGCGGGCTCGGCGGGCGGGGACCGACCTGACCAGATCGGGACGCCGGACTTCTCAACCAGCCGGAAGGTCCGCGAGGATTACTTCGGCCGGGGAATCAACAACAGTTCATTCTTCGATATCCCGATTGGTATTCCCGGGGGTACGGGGCCGAACCAGGGCCGCTTTGGGTGTCTCGGCCGAAATACATTTCGGGGGCCGGCTTTTCACAACTTCGACGTGGCGCTCATTAAGGATACTTCCTTCGGAAGACGCGGTGGCCGTGAGGCGTTCACACTTCAATTTCGCGCGGAATTCTTTAACGTCTTCAATCTTGTCAACCTTGGACTGCCCTCCAACATTGTTCGCGGGTCTGGCTTTGGCATTATCAACCGCACCGCTGGGTCATCCCGGCAGATCCAATTCTCGCTGAAGCTGTTCTACTAGAAGCGGGTCTAACGCGCCCCGTCCGTATGGTGGTCGTGCAGAGGACGCGCACGTGCGCCCGCTCTTTGCAGGCACTGGAAAGTTGAATCCGGGTAAAGTGCTTTCTTGGGCGGCCCTGATCAAGATGCGTTTGCCCCTTCTATTCATAGTTTCCAAACGCCTGGATCGCGTCAAACATGGCGAGCACGTTCTCCAGCGGTGTTTCCTCGAGAATCCAATCGTGGCTGGCGCCGGCAACGTACCCCCCTCCCGGCTTCATGATCTTGAGCACTTGGCGAGTTTTTTCGCGCACAAACGCCGGTGTCCCGCGGATGAGCACGTGATGAGAATCGATAGCGCCGTTGAAGAGAATCTTATCGCCAAAAGCCCGCTTCAGTGTGATGAGGTCCATGCCATCACAGGAGGGTTGCACCGCGTGCAGACCGTCCAAGCCGGCTTCGATCATCGCCGGAATCAGGGGGGCGTAGCCGCCGCAGCAATGCAGCATCACTTTCAGGCCGTATTCGTGGCCCAGATCGATCAGCCGTTTGAGGTGGGGCAGGACAAAACGTCGAAAGAGACTCTCCCCGAGCACCGGCCCTCTCTGGGTACCAAAATCATTCCCGATGAAGAATATGTCGATGACTGAAGCGGCGGCATCGAAGATGCGCTGGCTGACGGTAGCATAGTAATCGACGAGGTGCCGGAAAACCGCATCAACCAGTTCCGGCTCATCGTACATTTTGAGGAAAAGATTCTCCATGCCGAGCAGGTCTATGGCGTCGTGAAAGAAGGGGGACCAGTCCCCGCCCAGCATGGCATATCGCCTCCCATACTTCTCGGCCTCGGCACGGATCGGGGAGACGTCCATCCATTTCGGGTCAGGCCAGGGGTAGGCCTCGACCTCCGCGAGTGTCGAATTGGCCAAAGGATGGTCCATGGGCTGGCCGTAACCCATACCTTGACGCTCGATGCCAAAAACCGTTCGGGAAGTCGCGCCTTGCGACAATGCGAAGTCCGGGCCAACATAGGCCGCAAAAACCCGGCGAAAGTCATCGCCCAAGCGTTGACGAAGTCCTTCGTCGTCCAAAGCCAGGGTGCGCTTTGCCTTTTCCCAGAATTCCGTCGAGGCCCCGCACCACGTCGGCACGTGGTCGGGCTCCCTGTGCTCGAAAGCGATCAGAACTCTCTCCCGGGAAGTCATTTGGACCTGAAGCCCTCTTTCGTGTTCGCCCATTGTTCACATCCCAGACTCCCTGGATGGGAAAGGGCGTCTTTTCCTCCCACGTGCGTCTGGGCTGGGATGGCGCCGTGCGCTGTCCACTCGCAGACAGCTAAAGTGCACCGTCCGTGCAAATCATAGCACAGGCCATGCTGCTCGCTCCGTCTTCGAGGGTCTCCGACCGCGCTCCTCGGCTACTGGACCAGCCAGCCGACGGGGCGCCTCGGAGAGGCGGTTTGTCATCGAATCAGAAAACGTGGCTCCCGCCAAGCGCCCACAGCAGAGAGCCCGAAAGGCCCAAATCCAATATACTCGCCAGGAGCGTGAAAGGTAACTACAGGCTCTGTCTGCCGGCACCCGCCGCGGCGGGAAGGCGTGCCCTGATGCGCTTATGCCGCGAGTTTCTGAGTCGGGACACTAGGAAGAACGTGCTGGAGAGGTGTATAGTTCGCACGTTGTCTCTTAGTCCGGGATTTCGGTTTTCGGAGCCGGAGGGGAGTTGTTCATGAACTCAAAGGAACGCATGATGCTGGCGTTGCAAAAGGAGAAGCCGGACCGCGTGCCGGTGACGGTACACCAGTGGCAGCAGTATCACTTGGATACCTATATGGGCGGCATGGACGCGCTTTCGGCGTTCCAAAGCCTGGGGATGGATGCGTCAATCCAATACTTTGAGGCCATGGGCCAGTTCTGGATACCCGACGCGGAAAAGTTCATCGTGCAAGCCCCCGAGTGGCAGGAGGAAATCGCGGTCGTTGATCCCACCCCTACCAACAAACTGCTTCATCACACGATAACGACGCCCGAGGCGAAGCTTACCTACAAGACAGGCGGGAATCTGACGACAACCTGGATCACCGAATACTTGATCAAGAAACACGAGGACATCGACCTGATCGAGAAATACATGCCCGTGGCTAAACTGGACAGAGAAAAAATAGCCCGGGAACATGACCGAATCGGAGATGCGGGCATTCTAAGGGGATTTGTATGGGGCGATCAGGCTGGTTGCTGGCAGCACGCCTGCTGCCTGATGGAGGCCCAGAACCTGATTCTGGAGGCCGTCGACTACCCTGACTGGGTACACCGCCTGCTCAGGATTCTGCTCGAAAAGAAACTGCTGTTCATCGAGGAGTCGCTGAAGGGCGCTCGATTTGATTTGATCGAGACGGGCGGCGGCGCAGCCAGTGATACGCTGATTTCCCCTGCCCTGCACAGGGAGTTTTGTCTCCCCTACGATCGTCAGTTACACCAGGCGTTGCATGACGTGGGCCACCGGATCACCTACCACACGTGCGGTGGGATGATGCACATTCTGGATTTGATTGCGCAAGACGGCACGGATGCCTCCGAGACATTGTCGCCCCCGGGGATTGGTGGCAATATCACCGAACCGAAAAAGGTGCGAAAAGCCTTCGGAGGAAAACTGGCCATGATCGGGGGCATGGACCAGATGCATGTCCTGACCGCCGGCAGCAAAGACCAGATCCGAAGCGAAGTGCGGCGCCTCTTTGAAGGCTTCGGCGAGGACGGTGGCTATATCATGTCTGCATCGGACCACTTCTTTGACACGCCAGTTGAGAATCTCCGCATTTACGCAGAGGCTGCCAAGGAATGTGTCTATTAGGATGGAATCCCACCGATAAAGGCATGCAAACGTTATGGACGAACTGAAAAAACGCAGTGGTTGTTTCTCCGGAGGAATGGCTTCTATTCATCTGGCGAGACTCGGAGCTCGATACCATGACCGACAAGAGCACTAAGATCAACCGGGTCCTTTCGGCTTTGAATCATCGAGAAAGTGATCAAGTTCCCGTTGGAGAGTTTTTCTGGACGAGTTTCGTTCAGCGGGCCAAACGGGATCTGGGCGCGGGTAATGACTTCGATCCTTATCGTTACTGGGATCTGGATCTTATCGTTATCAACCCCAACATGGACCCTCACGTGGCAGGCATTCAGGTGCTTGAGGACTCGGCTGATCGTAAAATTGTCAAAACAGGCTTCGAAGCCACTATCGAGCGCAGAAGCTCTTACCCAATGCCACGCTTCTTGGAGTTCGCGACCCAGACCTATGAAGACATGCGAGCGTTCGTTTTTGATGATCCAGCCGACCCGAGGCGGTACTACGCGGCGATCGACGATCAAATCAATTCGGTGACTGACGCGCTGAACCTGAACCTGCCGTCTTTCGTGGACCGGGTGAATTCCTACGCGGATGATTTCTGTGTCTTCGGGAGCGTGTGCGAGCCGCATGAGATGATTTGGCGAATCCTGGGCCCCGAGAACGTGCTGATGAAGATGGCCGAGGAACCCGCCGAGATGCAGAAGTTCACGGAGCGGCTGGGCGATTTTCTGGTTGGCATCGTCAAAGGTCAGATTGCGGCAACAGGCGACAAGCTCACGGGGCTTTACGTCTGGGGTGACGTGGCTTTCCGAAACGGCATGATGTTCTCACCAGCCTATTGGCGGAGGGTGTACAAGCCGCAACTGAAGCGCCTTTGCGACGAGATCCGCGCTGCCGGGCTTAAAGTGATTTACCACGGCTGTGGCAATGCTTCAGTCCTCTACGACGACATGGTTGAAGTGGGGGTGGATTGCTACAATCCGCTGGAGGCCAAGGCAGACCTGGATGTTCTGGAACTGAAACGGAAGTACGGCAAGCGCTGGGCCTTCAACGGCAATATCGATGTGCGAGTGCTTTCGACCAATGACCGCAACCAGGTACGTCGCGAGGTTCTTCGCAAGCTTAACGCCGCCAAAGGAGGCGGTTACATCATCCAGTCCGACCATTCCGTCCCGGGCGATGTCGATGCCTCGACCTATGACTATTGCGTTCGACTGGTGCGTGAACACGGAAGGTATCCGCTGGAGTTAGGTGAGTTTGACGAAGAGATATGAAGCTTGAGGGTCCGTCATGTAAGGTAATCCCGCCTGCGTCCACCGCTCCTCCCTCAACTCCCCATCCGTGGTGGCGCTAATGCCCGCTGGTGAAAGATTACCTTGCAGGCGGCGGCCGCGTCCCATGCATCACTTTCTTCCGTAACCCGACACCAGGGACATGGGGAAGCGATTGGTTCCTTAAGGCGGAGAAGAGTCGGAAAATGAGGAGGCATTATGGAAGCGAAGAAACTCAAGCGATATGGCCAAATCTTAGGGGTTCGGCCTGAGTTCAAGGAAAAGTACATTCAGTACCACGCGAAGGTCTGGCCCGAGGTACTGAAAACAATCTATGAGTGCAACATCCGCAACTATTCGATCTTTCTTAAGGACCATACCCTGTTTGCCTACTTCGAGTACATCGGTGATGACTTCGAGGCCGACATGGCGAAAATGGCGGCCGATCCCAAAACTCAGGAATGGTGGGCCATCATGATGCCCATGCAGGAACCGATTCCGACCCGCGCCGAAGGCGAATGGTGGGCTAATGCCACAGAGGTGTTTCACGTCGACTGATCGCACGGAGAAGGGCCCTGCGCGGGCGGCTGTCGTGTCAGGGGTCGCCCGGCGCGTCGAACGCTCTTCCTCTCGAGACTAACAATTCAATTCGAGCCCGAAAAGGGTGGTTGCAGGCGATCCAGAATACTCAGAGCGTTCGCTGCGTCGGCATCCTGCGGGTTTGCTGCGAGCGCGAGCCGGAGTTCGCCTTTTGCGCGTTCGATGTCGCCTTTCCGCGCATAGATCAATCCCAGGTTTCGGTGCAACACTGGAAGTTGTTTACACTGCCCACAAAGCTTGATGGCTTCCTGCAACTGCTCCACGGCTTGCGGCCAGTTGCGAGCGTTTGCCGCTTCCAGCGCGAAGTTGTTCAACGATTGAACTCGATCGGAAAGGTGTCGGGACCGTTCAAGCGCCTGGAAGCGATCCATGTACTGCTTTGCTTCCAGATCGTGCAGTGAAGTAAGCGTACGGGCCAGGTTGTACAGAGCAGATGAATTCTCAGGATCGGCCGCGACCGCAGCTTTCCAACGGTTGATCCCCTCCTGTGTCTTTCCCTGGTGGAGCAGGTTCTGACCCAACAGGTATAACCCATCTGAATTCCCAGGCTCGAGGGCTACGAGCCGTTCCAAGAGACCAGTGGAGCGGGGAGAAGATCCTAAGACCACAGCAAGCAGGTAGAGGGCGGCGGGGTAGTCCGGAGACAACCGGACGGCGTGCTCGAGGAACGGGCGCGCTTCTTGCCGCCGGTCCATATCGTAAAGCACGCGGCCCTCATTGTAATGAGCGACGGCTGATTCCGGTCCCAGACGGGTCGCCTCGGTGAATTCTCCCAGCGCGCCTTTCAGATCGAATTGGTCCGCCAAAGCAATTCCCAGGTTGACGCGAGCTTCCGCAGAGTCAGGGTTCAGCGAGACTACCTTTTTGAAGATCTGGACAGATTCCTGATAGTGGCCCATCTTGGCTTCCACCATCCCGAGAGCCGTCAACGCGCCGATGTCGTTAGGATCCAGCTTGAGCGCTTGCTGGAGTTGTTGCTGAGCGCCCGAGTAGGTTCCTTGCTTTGCGAGGGTCAGACCCAGGTTAACGAATGCCTTGGTGTACTTGGGGTCATTCTCCGTCGCCTGCCGAAACAGCTCAGCAGCCTCCGGGTCCTTCCCCTGCCGGCTGTAGATCACCCCCAGGTTGTTCTGGGACTCGGCAAATCTCGGGTCAATCTCCAGAGCCACTTTGAACTCGCGTTCCGCATCGCCGTCCTTGCCCGCTGCCAGGCAAGCCAGGCCTAGCTGATTGTGAGCGGCGGCCATATTGGGATCGATTTCGATAGCCTTTTCAAGTTCGCTGCGTTCGCCGCCCCGGTCTCCCAGCTTCGAGAGTGCCAGCGAGAGGTTGTAGTGCCACTGCGCATTGGTGGGGTCCAGTCGCACCGCTTCCGTGTAAGCCTTGGCAGCCTCCCCGACTCGCCCCTCAGCCATCAGCCGATTGCCTTCGTTATTGAGGTTTCCGGCTGTCGTCTCCTGAGTCTCGCCTGCTTTCAGACTCTGGAAAACCTGCATTTCCTGTTTCGAGCGGGTCCCATCCCCCTTCTTCCGCAGGGCCATAGCCAGTTGGTAATGCGCTTCAGCGCCTTTGGGATTAAGCTTCACGGCAGACTCAAGCTGTGCGATGGCCTCGCCGATTCTTCCCATCCGTGCGAGCACGGCGCCCAGGTCGTAGCGAATATCGTAGTCTCGAGGCTTGAGCTTTTCCGCTCGCGCAAGCGCCTCCGCAGCCTGGTCCAATTGGTTTGAGCCCGCGTATGCCGTGCCCAGTTGATGGTACCCCTCGTAACCCTGCGGATTACGCCGGACGTACTCCTTCAGGTAGGGAATGGCGTCTGTGAAGTTACCCAGGTTGGTCAGCACCTTGGCAAGCGAGAGGCGTGCTTCGTCGTCGCGCGGATCGATGCGCAAGGTTTCCTTGTATTCGGTGATTGCCGACTGATATCCGAGGGCCGGACCCCTCTTCGCATAGAGGGCGGCAAGGTTGAAGTGCGCCTCCGCCAGGTCAGGGTGAGACTTGATTGCTTCCCGCAGCGTCGCGATGGCTTGGTCGGAATCTCCACTCTCGGCGTAAGCTACTCCCAATGCCACCTGAAGCTGAGGGGACAGATCCGCCGGGGGACTCGACTTCAACGCGTTCTGCAAGTAGAAAATTGCCGCAGGATATCTTTTTTGGGTAATCAACACCTGAGCCAGATTGTAAGCTGCGTACGCGAAATGGGGGTCGCTCTGAAGTGCTACCCGGAATTCTTCTGCCGCCGCCTCTAGTTTCCCTTCGCTCTGCAGGAGGGTCCCGAGGGCATTGTGAGCAGGTGCAGACTTTGGTTGCTGCTCGATTAGCACCTGCAACTGGCTGGCAGCCTCAGTCTTTTCACCTTTGCCGATCAGCGCCTGAGCCAGATTGTAGCGGGCATCCCTGGCTTTGTTGTCGAGGCGGAGAGCCTCCCGGAAGGCGGGAATGGCGCAATTCAATTTGCCGCGCTGGGCAAATAGCGCCCCGAGCGCGTTGTACCCTTCGGCCGTGGGGTGGCGTTCGACTACCTGCAGCACCTCTGCGATTCCCTTGGACGCTTCGATGTGTTCCTGGCAAGCCGCCGGGAGGGCCGGAAGGTTTCGGGATTTGGTCCCCTGTGCCGGATACAGAGAGACGTTCGCTACGGAAACGACGGAGAAGAGCCAGAGTCCGAGGCGCAAAGAATACTTCGCTCGCGCCTTCCGCAACTTGTCCTCTGCTCCCTGCACTGTTGTTTGAGTCATTTGGCAGCCTGAACTGCGCGGGGAGCTCCCCCAAAAACCCGCCCGGTTCTGTTTTCTCACCAATGGTAATAATAACTCATTCGTGCCCGACACTCACTTGGCCAGGACCAGTGTCAACTTCTGAGTCGTGAGGTTGTAATCGTCGTAGGTGCCGGCGGAGACCATCCACATCGATTTGCCGTCCGGGCTCATCCATTTCGCCGGGAAGCTCGGCTGATAGTCGCCACAGGTGCCCCAGTCGTCGTTACGGTAGAACAGCGACCAGGGACCCCATGGCTCGGGCGCTTCATAGAGGGCCAGTTGGCTCGGGCAGGCGGAGGCCGGCCAGGGCTTGAGTTGATGGTTGGGACGCGGGTTCAGGTTCCCGTCGTGGAAGCCGTAATTGCCCATGAAATAGCGCTTAAGGGCCTGGTTGTAGTTAACGTGATTCTCGCCGGTCATGCGGGGGTAGCGGAAGACCGGCTCGGCTTTGCTGTCATCCTTGCTCCACGCAGGCTGGCCGGACGAATTGAGTCCGGTGTAAAACTCCCAGGCCGATCTCACCAGGATCTTGTCCTTGGGCACTCTGCCGAGCAGGATGTAGTCACCGTTTTCCCAATAGCTATTCCCGTCGTCAGCCGCCGGGAAGTACGCGTACACGAATTCGTCGCGCGCGTCCGCGTAGTCCTTGCCGAACTGGATGAAGTGCGCCGAGGCGAGCCGGCCGCTGAAGAAGTCCGTCGGCGTCGCGTCCCGCTTCCACGTTTTGCCGAAGTCGGTAGTAGTAATGATCCAGCCGTTGATGTTGTGCTGCCGGTTTAACGCCGGATTGTCGCCGTAGTTGATGGTCTCCACGGCGAAGTAGAGCACCCCGTTCACGCTGAGCAGGCTGGCCGGCTTGATCCCCATCTTCTGGTCAACGTTTGGCCCCTGGCAGTAGACGGCCGGATCGATGGGCAGATTATCAATCAGCCATATGGAGTGCCACATCGGTTCGCCGGTGATTTTCCAGAAGTTCATGGGGCTGTCCTGGTTGTCGCCGGCAGCACCGTAAAGGTCACCGTCCGCCGCCCAGGTAATCGGCCACATGTCACCATTGCCTTTGTGATAGCGGTGATTCTCCCAGACCACGTCCGCAATGAACGCGCTTTTCGGTTGCGGAGGGATGGCCTTGAAGCCGGTGGGTTGGAATTTGGTCTGGCAGAAACCCGGGCCAGCCAAGCCTGACAGCAGGACCAACGAGAGTACTCTCCACATCATGTTTTCACCTCGCGTCATTCGATTCGCTTTCTCCGCGGCGGGCGGCCATCGGAATCTTGCTCGACGACGGAAACTGGCTTGGCCGGCAAGCGCTGGGGCCAAGCAAGCCGGACGGCCGCGCCTAGAGCGTGATCCTGAGCACGTAGGCATGCTCGCAGGGTTTCTTCTCGGGCAGGTCGACCACGAGCGCCTGCGGCTCGCGGCGGAACCGTAGTGGGCCCGCGTGGCCCAGAAGCCTGATTTCCGCCACGTCCTGCGGGAGCAAGTTCGCATCCCTCCCCAGTGATTTCACGGCGAGTCTCCCGTTATCCGGCCACGCCAGCGCAATGGCAAACAGCGTTGGGCCTTTCGTGGTGAAGCGAAAATCCTCGGCGGTATAAGGCTTCTGCTTGTCCTCACCGAACGCCCCTGCCTTTGCCTTGATTGGGCCTTCGCCGAAAACCTTCCATGGGCGGGTGCCAAAAATCGCATCGGCATTGATGTCCATCCAGGCCGCCATCTGCCCGAGAATCGTCAACTCTTCGTCATCGAGGCTGCCGTCGGGGCGCGGTGGAATGTTTAGCAAGAGGTTGCCGTTTTTGCTGACGATGTCCGCCAGCATGGTGATCACCGTAGTGGCGGACTTGTACTTGATACCTCGCTTGTAATACCAGTCACCGATGCAGGTGTCGGTTTGCCAAGGCCGCGGGTTAATGCCTTCCATGACGCCCCGCTCCAGGTCTTCCACGCACGTGCCTTCCTGGAAGTAGCCAGGCATCCTTTTGCAGGTGTATACGGCCTGCAGCTTGCCACCGTGCTGCTGCATATTGGCGTTATAGAAATGCGCCACCAGGCTGCGGCCGACCTCATAGAAAGGGATACCACCATCGCTGTAAAGCAGATCGGGCTGGTAGCTGTCCACCAGGTCCTTGATGCGGTTGAACCAGAAACGTTGCCACCATTCGGGAGCCTTGCTCGAGTACCACTCTTTGGAATCCTCGTGCGGCGGCAAGTAGAGATCCTGGTACTTGGGGTCGTTGCCATCGTAAGGCACGCCCGCATACGGACCTTTCTTGTCAGCGCCCTTATTTACGACCCACCAGTTCCAGGTGGCGCCCAGGTGCTCGGTGACACCGAAGTGCAGCCCGTGCCGGCGGGCGGTGCGCGCCCAAATGCCGATGACGTCTTTCTTCGGTCCCATGTTCACCGCGTTCCACCGGTGAAACTTCGAGTTCCAGCAATCGAAATTGTCGTGGTGTTCGGCGATGGCGCAGAAGTACTTCGCGCCAGCCTGCTTGTAGAGTCCCATCAGGCGCTCGGGTTCCCAGCGCCGGGCTTTCCAGAGCGGGATGATATCTTTGTAGCCGAACTTGGAAGGGTGGCCGTAGTGCTTGAGGTGGTACTCGTACTGCGGCTCGCCTTCTCTGTACATGTTGCGGGCATACCAGTCGCCTTGCTCGGGGACTGCTTCCGGACCCCATACCGCCCAAATGCCGAGTTTGGCGTCCCGGAACCATTCAGGGCAGCGGTATTGCCCGAGTGACGCCCAGTCAGACGTGAAGGGACCACGCTCAGTAGCCCATCCTCTTCCGGCGGAGGCGAAGGTTCCCAGGCAGCTAAAGCCAGCCACCGCTTGCAACATCTCTCTACGTGTGATTTTCATATGCGTTCCATCTTGGAATTTGATTCTACTATGGGGTGTGCCCTCCAGCCGGATTCCTGCACCAGCGGCGCGAGCGGGATCAAAACGCTTTGGGGGCGCATCAGCGCCTCGGCTCCCTTTCGTTCGAGGTGCGAGACGGCCACACCTACGCAGGCTCAATCGAACTGATTCGCGATCGCCTGGATTTTCTCAGCGCTGACGACCGCGAATGGCTGGCGCCAAAGACCGCGGAACGGGTCTTCTTCGGCGGCTCCTGAGAGAGCGCGCTGCCGGCGCTGGGGACCTGATTGCCGAGTCCCGCTTCTGCATTTCAGTGGACCGGATAGAGTTCCAGAGATTGAAAGTACATCAGGTTGTGTTCGTAGGCGGCGGGCCGGATGCGTACCGTGCATTGGCCGGCCTCGGAAATCTTGACTGTGCCGAGCTCGAACGTCCTGTATTGAAAACCCTCGCCTGTGGGTGTCACAAGGCCAGTGAGCGACTGCGGGCCAACCGTCACTGAGTATCTGCCCTGGCGCCACTCGTTTCGTGCAGCGTAGCGGATCCGTAACCCGTAGCTTCCGGTCTGGCTTACCAGGAGGTGCCAAGTGATCGAGTCATCCGGGCCGGTCCATTTCGAGATGTAGAAGTCTCCTTCGGGATTGAATCGCTTCACCGCTTTACCCGCCGTGACTGCCGTCAGGTAATCCAAATTGAACGGCGAATCGGTGTCCTGTGTGACGAGAGGCGGATCCACTTTGGGCTGCCCAGCTATCTCCAAGACAACGACCGTGTCGTTCTCATCCAGGCTCCTGGCTGGCAGGGACACCAGAACTACGCCGTGGTCACGGCTGACCGGCAGCTCCTGCGAGGGATGGAGCAGCAAGTATGCAGCCTTCACTTCGTTGTTCAAGCCCGAGACCCGAAGCACGCCATCCGCCGGCCAGCTAAACACGTGCAGGTAGATCCTCAGACCTTTCAGCGTGGTGCGTCCCCAGGGATATTCGGGCAGAGGGCTCACCGATGTGCCATAGATGCTTTCTGCGTTTTCCCGCATCCACGCCCCAACCTTTTGGAGCGTGGCAACGGCAGGCTTGGGCATGGCGCCGTCCGCCCTGGGGCCGATGTTGAGCAGATAATTGCCGCCTTTGCCCACGATCTCCACCAGTCGATGGATCACGTCGCCAGGGGTCTTCCACTCCTGGTCGAACTTGCTGTATCCCCAGGTGGTGTTCAAGGTTTGGGGGGTTTCCCAGTCCTCTTCCAACCCTCCCGTCGGCATACCGTTGTCGCCCATATCCTGGTAGTCGCCCATCAATTCCTGCGCGTAGTTGCCCACGCGGCCGTTGATGAGACAGAGCGGCTGCAGCGTGCGGACGATCTTGATGAAATCCTCCGCCTGCTGCCGCGTATCGATGCCACGATCGAACCACACCAGCCCCAGCGGCCCGTAATTCGTCAGCAATTCGCGTAGCTGCGGCTTCGATTTCCGCTCCAGGTACCGCTCAAAGTTCTTTTTCGACCGGTCGTAGTCCCAGGTGTTCCCGTAGCCGTCCGGGTCGTCCCAATCTTCGCGGTGTGAGTAATAGACGCAAAACCGAAGGCCTTGCTTCTGGCAAGCTTCGGACAGTTCCTTCAGCGGGTCTCGCTTGAAAGGTGCCCAGTCGACGATGTTGTACCGGGTCACTTGCGAGTGATACATGGCGAAGCCATCGTGGTGTTTCGCCGTGATCACCAGATACTTCATCCCGGCGGCCTTGGCCAGGCTCACCCACTCCTCAGCGTTGAACTTCACGGGGTTCAGCTCCCGCGCCATCTCACGGTACTCCTCAACCGGGATGTTGAATCGCTCCATAATCCATTCGGCCTCTGTGCCAACGGGTATGCGGTGGCCCTTCCATTCGCCAGCCAGAAGAGAATAGGGACCCCAGTGAATGAACATGCCGAACTTATCGTGGCGAAACCACTGGATTCGCTGGTCAGCGCTGACCGATGTATCCCCCGGCCGGCTCTGCGCGGGCAGGCTCAGACCGGCATACAGCCCCGCAACGCAGACTATGCTCGCCAGGCTGACCAATAGACCTCTCATCCGGGTTTCTTTTCTTCGGAGAGCACGCCGAGCGGCCCCCTGGGCACGATGGGGGATCTGTGGATGCTGAAGACAGCCCTAGATGAAAACCAAGTCTCGCTTAGGATGGGGGTGGCGTAGAAGGAACCCGACGCTGCGGCAGTCCCCGGCTTCGGAGGACCGTCCCCTGATCCCGCTGAAGGCTGGGAGGGCGCCTCCCAGAACCTCTGTCCAATGGTTCTGGGAAGGCGCCCTCTTTACCTTTCAGACGTTCTCGCCGTTCTTGCAGAACACCTCCAGGCCTTCAACCACTGGCTTGGAGGCTTAGAAATACAGTTTCAAAGCAAACTGAATCTGCCTTTCTGTGTTCCGCGTGCAGTTGGCCTTCCCGAAGTTCGCGTCCTTGACGTTGTCGTTAAGACAGCCACCGAGGACGGCTTGGTTGAACGCATTGAAGAATTCCGCCCGGAACTGAAGCCTGGTGGCTTCACTCAGACCAAGCGGGAAGTCTCGGAAGAGGGAGATATCCCAGTTCGGAGCATGCGTATACCTCAAGGCGTTCCTTCCCAGAGTACCGTAAGTGTAAATGGAAGGAACCACGAACGAGGATGGGTTGATGTATTGCTCCCTGGTTCGGGTTGCTGGATATGGAGACCCGACCATGTTGGCGCGTGTCTGGGTCTGGCCCGTGTTGGGAATATCCTCGTAAATGTGCGCCGAGAAGGGCTCCCCGGACCTCACCATGTAGATACCGTTAATGGCCCAGTTGCCGATCACGTAATCAAGCGGCTTGCTACCGCTCGACCACTTCTTGCCCTTTCCGAACGGAAGTTCGTAAATCCAGGAAGCATTCAGCATGTGCGGGACGTCGAAGCCGGCCAGGCTCTTATCAGCCCCCAGGTTGTAAACCTGGTTGATATCGCACCCCTCCGCCCCGAAGTACCCGTCGCACCCGGTGTTCATCGCTTTGGACCAGGTGTAAGAGATAATGTACGACACCCCTTGGCTGTAGCTCTTCCGCAACTTGAACTGGAAGGCGTTGTAGTTGGCCTTCCCGACACTCTTATCGTAGAAGGTCGGGGTGATGAAGGGGAAAGGACGGCGAAGCGCAGCATCGCCGGGCCCCGGTGTCGTCGCAACGTTCCGATATCCGCCGCTGTTCAGCCGCAGGCTGTGCGATCCTACGTAGTCGGCTTCCAGCAGGGTGTTTGTACCGACTGACTGTTGAACGCCGAAGTTCCACTGCAAAGAGTAAGCGTTCTGGGTCCTCGGGTCCATGAACCACTGGACCTGGTTGAAGGGAGTGGGAGCTGGCATGGGAACAGCGCCAGCACCTGTATTGAACGGATCCTGCCACTTGATGTTGGGCAACGGATTGGCCGAGGTTGGATAGTTAAGGTTGTTGGCAATTTGTTGCCCAACGTCGGGCCAGGTACCCTCATAGTTCTGGGAGAGCTGTGTTAGGGCTCCCCAGTTGTCGAAGAATCTACCCCCCGCAGCCCTGATTACCGTGCTGGGCCGCAGCCGGTAGGCAAACCCCACTCTCGGACCCCAGTTGTCGTAGGTGTTGTGGTAGATGGCATGGTTTGAGAATGGGGTCACAATTACGTTAGCAGGCAGACTCCCGTCAGCCGTAGGAATGCAGGGCGCGCCCACTCCAGCGGCCGGGTCGCATTTCCCGGGAACGCGGGCGAGAACGTACACCCCATTGTCCAGATCCATGTTGCCTACGAACTGGTTCTTATTCTCCTCGCTTCCGTAAATCGGCCAAAGGCTGACGTCGTAGCGCAAGCCGAAGTTCACGGTCAGCTTGCTAGTCGCTTTCCAGGAGTCCTGGATGTAGAACCCGTAAACCCGACCACCGTATGTTGTCTCGAACACATTGCGGCGGTTGGCGCTGTCGGGAACTCCTAGCAGCATTGAGGCAATTCCCAGGCCGCCTAGTCCCGTCGCGGGGTTCGAGGTTTGAGCGGCACCGAAGCCCACGTTATCGTATTCGATTGGCGAGTTGGTGCTGTTGGTGTTCAAGTCCACCCCAGCCTGGATGGTGTGCTTCCCATGGATCATTGTAAAGTCAGCCTTCCATTCATACACATCGGACATATCGGTAATCTGGCGTTGACCACTAGGCCTGCAATCGAAACCACTGTAGCAGTAAGAGGGATTAAGGGAACCACTCGCTTTATACCCCGCGGCAAAGAGAGGCACAAAACCCACCTGTGCCCACAGGTCGTCCGGTACGCCGAGCTTGGCGATGTAGTTGTTCCGAACGCTGTTCCGCCCGAATGACCCAGTGAGAACCTTAGACCCACCGCTGAAGGTGTGGGTGAGGGATACAGCGCCCTGGTATCCGTGGAAGTAAGTGTTGCTCGTGGAACCGGGCCAACCGCTGGCCGCGACACTGGGCTGGGTGAACCCTGTGTAGCGAAGCCAAGCGGCTGTCCGCTCGGTGAACTGGCGGTCCAAGCGCAGCGAGGCCGTGTCCTGTCGCACGCGGTTCGGCGTCGAATTAATATAGTTGGTACCCGATACACCGGTATTAACGATGGGCGGCAGATCGGCCGAGACATATTTCACCAGGTTCTGGTTGATCAGGTTTGCCGGGATTTTGTTGCAGGGGGTACCCACGACTCCCGGTTGTAACGGGCTGCCGGCAGCATCGCACATGAAGGGGTCCCTGATATATTTGCCGGGATTTGCCGGGTCAGGTCGGGTTGTGAAGGGATTATAGATCTGCCCGGGGAGAGTGCTCAGATCTCCAGCCAGTTGCTGGTCAGTGGGTCTCAGGCCCAGATACTGGGCCGCTTTAACACTCCGGAAACCCTCATATGCTGCATAGAACCAGGTCTTGGGAGTTCCGCTTCGAAAACGCTTGGGAAGAAGCGGCCCGCCGACAACTGCCCCAAACTGGTTCTGCTTGTAGGGCGTCACAGCCGTCCCGGGAATCTCCCGACCTGTCGAGTCCGTCTTGTTGTAGATGAATGTGTTGCGCGCATCCAAGGCGCTGTTGCGCAGAAACTCCCAGGTGTCTCCGTGGTATTCGTTCGTCCCTGCCTTCGTCGCCACGTTAACGATTCCACCCAGGGCTCCGCCGAACTGCGAGCTATCATTGTGGGACTGCACCTTGAATTCCTGCATGGCATCGATAATCGGCGTAGTACCGAAGGTGCCGATAAAGGCGTTCTGGTTGTTAAGTCCATCCAGCACGAAGAAGTTGCAGCGGTTGCACTGCCCGTTGACCGAAGGGAAAGTGAACGTGCCGATCTGGCGGCCCGCCCAGCCGCCTCCGCCGCCCGCATTCTGGGCCGTGCTGATCGGAGACACGCCGGGAGTTAGGGCCAGAAGTTGAGTAAAATTCCGCCCGTTCAGGGGCAGGTTGTTGACCTCCGTGGGCATAATCGCGGTTCCCAGTTCAGCCGTGGAGCTTTCAATCTGTGCCGCCCCGGCCGTCACTTCCACCGTCTGCACTTGTGTGCCGACGGTCAGAGTGAAGTTGTGCGTGGCCGTCTGGTTAACCATCAGCGTGAAGGACTCTTCTTTTGCGGTGGCAAAGCCCGTCGCGCTGACTTCCAGTGTGTAGTTGCCGGGAATGACGCTGGGGATTACATAGTTTCCCGTCTGGTTGGTGAGCGTTGATCGTGCCGCACCAGTCGCGACGCTCGTCAAGACCACTTTAGCCCCTGGAATAACGGCTGCACTGGCGTCCGTGACCGTGCCATTGATCGTTCCCGTCGCGCCCTGCGCGAACGCTTTTGGTGAGAAAGCAGTCAAAGCAACGCCCACCAGCATCAGCGCGCACCCAATCGAGCCCAGGCGCGAAAAAAGCTGCCGTAGCCTTTTCGGTCTAATAAGGCGTCTCATCGTCTTACACCTCCTCATGGGCCGCAATTGCGGCCAAAAGAAACCAAATCCTACTGTCGCGTTACTTGAGTAGGTGACACGTGAGTTCGTGGCCTCCACAGAGCCCACGTCTCCCCTTGGCTCTTATCTGCATGCCGCGCAAGAGAAAAAAACACACCGCCGACCCTAGACAGTAGGCCATGTTCACTTATCTCGGTAACGCCACGCTATCCAACACAAGTTGTACCTTAGGTAGTTCTGATGACAACCGTAAGGACAAATTGCCAAAGCCGCTAGGAGTTGACCCAACCCTCGCTCATCCTCATACGCCTTTCTGAGTATCTTGTCAAGAGTTTTTTGCTAGTGTAGTGCGTCATAAATATCTTGACTTATCGCGGGTCTGCCGTTATGCTTAACTTCATGAGCAGAAGAGCGGCCTCTATTCTTTTGTCCCCTGAAGAGCGTGCCAGGTTGGAGACTTGGGC
>Ga0315279_10002424_pt1 | contig 28028 bp, 24 predicted proteins | sample YL17G06_20_MG_FD_203694 | JGI IMG/M metagenome (GOLD analysis project Ga0315279, IMG submission 203694) | Sediment microbial communities from Yellowstone Lake, YNP, Wyoming, USA - YL17G06_20 | ecosystem: Environmental > Aquatic > Freshwater > Lake > Sediment | place: USA: Wyoming | collected... | reverse complement strand
GGGCGTGACCCATCACGAGTTGAAGGCCCACCCGGCTGAGTGGGTTCAGATAGCGATTGCGGCCTTCATTTTTGCTATCTGGGCTGTCTTGTATGAGTTAAGAGACCGAGGCATAAAGACCAGATAGTAGAGCGGTTCGTATAAAACACTAAAGGCGCTATTGGGGGAGCATAGCTGGCAGGGTGAAATAGTCTGGTTTCTTCAGGATTTCCTGAAACAACTTTCGTGCCAAACACGACCCCAATGCCTGATGCCGCGTCTGTAGACGGGCTTCATGCATCCTGGGCATCTGCCTTTTACTCTCGGAAGTTCGACTGGAAGTGTTCTTCGCACGTTGTTCCCTCTATGAAGATGATAGTGTAAAAAGTGGATCTCTTATGTGATAAAAGTCTCAGATTAGATGGTTTAGTGGTTCCTTCGGTGTCCTTTACTACTGCATATGGCTATAATAGGATTGTGAGATGAAGCCGGTCTGAGTGCGGAGGAACAAGGAACTATGAGTAAAAGCGGAGTCGCTTTGGTGAGATGCGAGACATATGATGATAACCAGGTGTACGAAGCCATTAGGTCTGGGCTCGACCTTCTGGGAGGGATCTCTCGGTTCGCAAAACCGGGCGAAAGGATAGTACTGAAACCGAATGTGCTGATAGGCTCAAAGCCTGAGAAGAGTGTGACTACGCACCCGGCTGTTTTTAGGGCTGTGGGAAGGCTGTTAAGGGAAATAGGCTCCAGTGTGTCTTATGGCGACTCGCCAAGCTTTGGAAAATGCGAACCAAATATGAGGAAATCAGGTCTCAAACAGGTTGGTGACGAGTTGGGGCTGAGCCTCGCTGATTTTGATTCAGGCAGGTCTGTAAGCCATAAGGATGCGCTGCTGGTAAAAAGCTTCGTCATTGCTAGTGGCGTCCTGGACTCAGACGGCTTGGTCAATCTCCCGAAACTAAAAACTCACCCGTTGCCCCGATTTACAGGAGCGATAAAGAACCAGTTTGGATGCATTCCTGGCCTTCTTAAAGGCCAATTTCATGTCAAGTTGCCTGACCCATATGATTTCTGCACTATGCTGGTTGATTTGAACACGCTGGTCAAACCACGTCTATGTGTGATGGATGGCATCATGGCTATGGAGGGCAATGGGCCAAGAAGCGGGGAACCGAAGAAAATGAATGTTTTGCTGCTATCCAGCGATCCTATTGCGATAGATGCCACAGCTTGCAGAATCATTGACCTTGACCCGGAAGTCGTGCCGACATCAAAGCCGGGCGAGAAAGCACGCCTGGGAACATATCACAGTGAAAACATTGACATAGTCGGAGAGAATATAGAATCATTCCTTGATCGGAGTTTTGAGGTAATTCGAACACCTCCGACGCCCTGCACCCGTAGTCGGGTGAGGAACTTCGTTAAAAATCGTATATGCGAGAGGCCAGTTATAGACGAAGCAAAATGTACCAAATGTGGCATTTGCGTTAAGATGTGTCCGGTTGAGCCTAAAGCTGTTGATTGGCACACGGGAGAAAAATCCAGTTCACCGACGTATAAATATGACCGTTGTATCCGTTGCTATTGCTGCCAGGAAAATTGCCCCGAGGGAGCGGTTTTTCTTGAGAGTCCAATGTTGGGAAGAATCTTCTTCCGTTGAGGACATCTTAAAGGGTAACAGCGCTGCTGGGGAAGCCTTTTAACCTTATTGGAATCGCTTGCCTAAGTCACGTAAGAACTTCTCAACCTCTGGCGATAGTTTGCTTTCTTCTTTGGCCTGTCCGACTCGGGAGTCATAGTAGGCTTCCAGTTGGTTCAGAATGAGCCTGTAGCTTGGCTCCTGCTGAATGAACTGTTCGGCGATCTGACTAACCCGTTCCTGTTGTTCCTTAGCTTTATCAGCATCCTCTTCAGAGAGAGGGAAATCGTACAAAATGGAGAGCACCTCCATGAGCCTTTTCTTGCCCCTGTAATCGTTCTCCATCATGAGATACTGAGGTAGATGCACTATGAGGCTGAGAGTCTCCATGCCTATTTCAAGTCCTCGCTGTGATATCAGATAAGTAATTGTCGTAGGTCCTTGATAGTCACTAGATACTACGTGCGCTACCTCCAGCTCTTTTTGTAGCCTGAGGTTGCTCGCTGAGCCAGTGACCAGTAATGGCCTGGTGTAGGGGACCATGTCATACATCGCTCCAATGAGGCAATACCTTCTAACTCCAAAACTCTTGAGGAGGTCGAATACCGAGTCGACATATGTCTCGGCTAGCATGTGTGGCTCCAGAAGGTGCAGAAATATAAAGTCGTGACCTCCTTCCATTTTGGCATAACTGATAGTTGTATTGGGGATCTGAACCTGACGGCGGCCTTCTTTGATATCCAGCATCGGACGATAGCGTGTGAAGTCGAAAAAGTTCCCTGGCCTGGCTATCTCACCCAATGGCACAGCTTTTAGATAAGACTCCAGACGAGATAATGTCAGAGTTCCCACATTGCTAACATCGATCCATGGCTTAAGGACAGCCAAGGCATGTGGTTCGTTGAGTCGAGGGACAGGCTCGTAAAGCTCGAATGCACGCAATCTCATAAACACATTTTAACACAGGTTGGCATACAGACAAACTTGAACTGTGCGAGTATCAGGCTGAACTAAGCAAGGTGCCAGGCAACGTGCTATAATATGCACTGACTTTGAACGTGGGGAAGTGTCGGAATTGGCAGACGAGCATGACTTAGGATCATGTGGGGCAACCCATGGGGGTTCGAGTCCCCCCTTCCCCACCATAGTGTCCAATAAGGGGAACCTCGATCAGTTCCCCTTTGGTTTTATGGGGCTGCATAGGGATAGTGTAAGTAACCAGCACCTGATTACCTGTAACCTCTACATCTTTTACAAAGCTTTTAATGAATGACCTTCTTTCAGGAAAGGGGCTTTCTTCAAGTAGATTGCGCAGGTCTGACACGTAGGCGGTTACAGTCTCCATATCGGCCAACTCTACTCGCTTGTCTGAGAGGCTCCCCTCCAGTTCTGATCTTGTAGACTGTAATTGCTGCAAGCGTTGTCTAAGCTGTGTGATACGTGGCGACAGGTCATCAAGAGCAACCTTTCCGGTTTCCAGCGCGTCGTATAGTCTCTCCAGTCGGCGATTGACATCGGATATCTCAGTTAATATGACATCCAGACGCTCTCTTTGTTCTACCGATGTAGCAGAGATCTCCTCATTGACCAGGCGAAGCAGTTCCACAAGGTTATCTTGGGTTAGAACATGTTCCCTTATCTTTTCGATGATGATATTATCAAACTTTTTTGTATTTAAATAACGAGTTGGGCATGACCCCGATCCTCTTTTAAGCAGGGTGCCACAGACATAGTAGGAGAATTTTCCTCCTTTAGCATCCTGGCCTATGAGTGCCTTGCCACAGTGACCACATTTAGCTATACCACTGAGGAGGTAGCGGCTGGCCACCCTTCTGGGATGGAAATAAGCAGGTGATCGCTCTTTGAGCAGAACCTGGACGCTGTTGAAAGTGTCTGTATCGATAATGGCGGGCCAGGCATTTTCCACACGAATTAAAGAGAGTTTCCTTTTATTGGTACGACCCCAAACCAGTGTACCGGTATAGGACTCGTTTTTGAGAATCTTAAGCACTGTGGTCTTAATCCATCCTTTACCTTTAGGTCCGGGGATTCCCTCTCCATTTAAACCTTTTACTATTTCCTTGAGACCTTTGCCTTCAAGCGAGTTTCTGAAAATGCGGGATACAACATGTACCTGGTGGGGAACAGGCTCAAGCTTGGGTCTGTCTTTGCTCCCGTCCTTTACCTTCACCTTACGATACCCGTAGGGCGCGTAACTAGACAAATAGAAGCCCCTGGAGGCACTCTCCCTCATCCCCCTGGCTACCTCCTCACCCAGGTTGGCGGAGTAGAACTCATCCAGGCTCTCGATCATGGCCTCGAGCAGCCTGCCTGTGGGGTTATCCTCGAAGGGCTCAGAAATAGAGATAACCTTCACACCGTTCTTGCGCAGCATGGTCTTAAACAGGATGGAATCTTCTCGGCTACGGGCGAATCGCGAATACTTCCAAACCAGAATGAGTTCGAGTGGCTTGGAAGGGCGTCGGGCCATGGCAACCATTTCCCGGAAAGCAGGACGGGCGCTTGTCTTGCCACTCTCAGCCTCATCCACGAATTCCTTGACTACTTCATGACCGTTCCGAGCCGCATACTCCCGAAGCGCCTTAAGTTGCGCCGAGATAGATAAGTCAATATCCTGCTTCTCCGATGAAACCCTGGCGTAGATTACTGCTTTCATCTTCACCTCCACTTCTTTGAGTATACTTTCTTTTTGCTCACGTTAATTAAATCGACCAATTGAGGCACAAGGGGCAGTGGCCCTCGGGCTTACCCCTTATCAATAGGGCAGCAACGCTCGGGGAAAGCACCACCTCCCCTGCAGCAGCCTTCTTCACCGCCTGCACTATCTCCGCATCGGGAGTGCTCTCAAGAAGATATCCATGAGCTCCGTACGAGAGCGCACGGAAAACATCGTCATCTTCCTCGGAGTCGGTGAGGATAACCGTAATGGATGTGGGAATATTCTCCCTGATTATTGATAGAATATCGAGCCTATCGCCTTTATCGGAGCTCGTAACAACGAGGATGACTTCTGGTTTGAGTTCCCGCGCTTTCTTGATAGCTTCAAGACCATCACGCGCTTCCCCGACTATACTGATATCAGGGTCAGCTCTTAAAATGGAGGAGAGCCCTGTCCGCAACAGACCTTGGCTCTCAGCTATCAATACCCTTATCGGCTCCACCACACCACCCCATTTTCCAAAGGTAGTCTCGCCCCTGGCATGCATCAGGTATTAGCAGCTCTATCAAGATGTGAGTAGAAGGAACTCCCAATGGACAATATCACAACCAAAGATGCATGTCAACGAATAAGCGCTATTTAGGTGTATGATGCGGAGCGGTGTACAGGCAGATTGAATTATGATAGTTTACCTAACTTATCTTTTCCTACAAATTATTGATGAGGCGGCATGTTCCGGGATTATCAATACGTAAGGGGAAAGAACTTGCTCATGAATTGCTGGTCTTGGGGTATGTTCAGGAACGTAGAAGTAGTTTAATGAACTGCAGGCAATAGCCTAACTCGATAGCGATAGGCAATTGAAGATGGAAAGCTCGACACCCTAATTAAGAGTCACAGAGTCAATCTTTCGAATCTACGGCGACTCTGTGATTAGTGTTTCGGTTCCTGATTGCGTCGAACCTAATGAGAATGAAAAGATTTGACTCAACAAAACGCTAGAATGTTCAGTTTGTAAGAGCTTTTGACATCAGAGTGGCGAGCATGCTATTCTGCGGACAAGAAGAGGTAGACCAAGAGGAGGTAAACATGATAGGTTGCGGACGATTTTTGAGGCTTCCCGTTGGGAAACAAGCGCAGAGCGCGAAGGAGAAGCATGCCCGAGAGAATACGATGGCCCTTCAGCAGGTTGTACGACAGGTATCCCAACCGCATTTTCACCAAGTGGTTCAGACTGATCGCGAAGAACATCAAAGATAGACAGATATATGGCGTCATCCTTGACATAGGCACAGGGCCTGGACGCCTACCCATCGAGATAGCGAAGCAAGTAGTCGATGCTCAGGTGGTTGGAATAGACCTCTCCGAGGATATGGTGAAGATTGCGAAGAGGCACGCAGAGAAAGCGGGGCTTGCGGACAGGGTTAAATTCAAAGTCGCAAGCGCGTACAACACTGGTTTTGAGGGTAATTCCATAGACCTGGTTGTAAGCACAGGAATGATTCATCATCTTAACGATCCTGTTAGAGCTTTCAACGAAATATTCAGAATCCTAAGGCCTGGAGGTGAAGCTTGGATCTTTGATGGGCGCAAGGATGTTACAAAAGCTGAGTTTGAAGAAACGGTTCGCAGTCTAGGCATAGAAAGTGACCTTCCATTACCCCTATGGATCATAGAGAGAGTGTGGCCTCATTGGCACGTCGGATGTAAGACAGAGGTCTACGTTTCAGGCAAGATAGGAAGAGCTCTGAAGGAAAGCCTATTCAAAGACTATAGTGTCAAGAATGAGGGTGCCTACGTTAGAATTGGGCTAAAGAAGTGACGCAGGTCCTGGCCGTCCGCAGTGCCGTAGCTATTATGCTTGCCAGTGGCGGTTCCCCCTTTTCTCTATCGCGTCCACATCAACATGATGAGTTTTTGTGCACAAAACCGAGGATTGTTACCTAGATATCTGCCGCTACACCGCGAAGCGCACGGATAAAGAGGATGGGTATACCCTTGACGATATGGTATAATCACAGTAGCAAAAGGACAAAGCGGACGTAGAGACAGGCCTTGGTCAAATTTATTATTCATCGGGGCGGGGCCCGGAATCCTGACATACTTTGAAAGGAGGTGTACAACATGACGGACGTGCGGCGTATTGAGTATTACTATACAGAGGTTCCTGATCGTCCCGGAGCAGGTGCAAAGGTTCTCGATGCACTCAAGGCGGCCCATGTTAATCTGATCGCTTACAACGGTTTCCCAGCGACTAGGGGCCGCGCTCAGCTTGCCTTCGTGCCCTCCAACGGACGTGCCTTCCTTGCGGCAGCGCGCAAAGCAGGCATCAAGCTCGTTGGGCCCAAGACCGCCTTCCTCATCCAGGGAGACGACCGGGTAGGTGTTGTTGCAGATATAGTGAGCAAGTTGGGGCAAGCCCGGCTGAACATCGTAGCCATGAATGCCATCGCTGCTGGACGAAGGCGTTACGGAGCTATCCTTTGGGTTAAGCCACGCAATGTCGCCAAGGCTGCCGAAATACTGGGCACTGCTTAAGGTATACATCACATTAACCTCAGATCTTCTCTGTTTAGGACCTACCGGGGGAAAATTTGCCCCGTGAGGTTCCAAATAATTGGGAGCCTCTCGTCCAGCTAGGTTGCGTCGGAGTCCCGGCGCAGGAATGCCTGTTCTCAAGTAAAGGCCAGAAGCCATTGTGCTCGACGCACAACAATTGGCATGCCTGTGCAATGCGCAATCTAACCGCTGAGGTGCCTAGCATAGAGCAGAATTGAACAAAAGTCAGTTTTGTGCAACTGCGAATCTGAAGGTCTACCTACAAGCGTTCTTCCTGATCCGCGATGTGGCTTGTCCGAACGGATGATGTTGATATACAGTTCGAATCTACAAGCCACCAGCTCCTGAAGCTAAAATGCTCGTAACTCTAACTCTGTAAGTGGTACCATTTCCAGGGGCAGGTCACTCTAGTCGAAGGAATACTTCTGCCTGACCGCCACTGATTCTCCAATACTTAGGATACTTAGGAATTATACTCCCATCAGCGGCAACTCTGAATTCAAACACCCGACTTTCGACATAAACCAAAAAACAGGCTTTCTCTTTAGCCAGATTCTCCAATATCTGTCTATCAGATTTCACATTAGAATTCAGATGGTGGTAATCATCTCTTTTGTCCCATATTTTGACTAGTGATTCCCTTAATTTGTCGTCAATAAATTTCCTCGTGTGAAGTTTTTCCACATTTTTCTCAAAGACTTTATCGTGTTTTTTGAAGTCTACGTCGCACATATACCTTACTATGGCTTCTGCTACGGCTTGAACAAGTGCTATACATGCATAGAAATGACCATCTCGAAAAAGTAAACTACATTCTGATGATGGTACAGCAAAAGGTGCATTCGGAATGATTCCGTGAGGTTTAACTTGTATATAACGTTCTACTCGTTCTGGCAAAGTCTGCTCGAACTCCTGTTTCATCGAGTCAGTAATTAGTGCTCGTTGAAAAAGCTCCTGTTTTGTCTTTTCGTCCATTTGGTGTTTCAACCTCAAGTATTCAATGCATAGATTATACGACATCGGCTGCTCGCGGACTACAAAAACCTACGCAGTGGACCTAGCCTGCTATAGGAAATAGAAGTGGCGGGCCTAGCAAATGATTGCAGTCCGCCCTGTAGTGCTTCATGCTGTCTGGGTAGGGTATGTATGTAAGTATGTCCCTGAACCTTTGTAACCCTACAAAATAATGTGCGTCTCAGATGCTTCCTACCACTTGAGGTTTATAGGCCTTCCTATCACGCTTTGAACTGGTGACCCTGCCACCAGATGCAGCTTATCAAGCGCTTTGTCTCTAAGCTCTCGGTGCCACGCCTGACATTCTTTCTGCTTCTGCATTGGCATATACCCTTCTAAATCTGAGACTATGGACTTAAATACAGGAAGTGCGGCATCCAGCAGCTATGTGCCCTTAGCAGTCTCATCCAGCCGTCCCAGAGTTCTTGCCCACGAAGGACACGTGCCCTTTATCTACATGAAGGACACGTGCCCTTGTCTACATCCTTTTGGATACCTGAAATTCACCAGGCCGCGGTTCTCTGCTTTCGCACCATTAGCACCGCACCGATGATAAGTAGAACAGCGCCAATCCCGATCAACAGCCACGGAAGAACGGCTTGGAACCAGAACAGCATGCCCATGCCATCCTTAGCAACTTTCACCATATCCGAAACTGTTGCATCGGTCCATCCTACATTAGCCACCAGGACGGGCACCTTATTGCCTCCCATATCCATGCTCGTGGTAGCTACGGCAATCTGGTCAACCACAGTCCCGGTCTTTGGTTCTATCGTTAGACCAACTGTAGTGCTCGAATACATCGCTAAGCCATTTTGAGGATTTGTGCCTAACGATACATCGCTCGCACTCACCTGGAAAACAACAACCTTAAGACCTTGAAGTTCCTCGGACTTCACGCATGTCGCCGTCAGCGGCTCGTTCACGCTATCAATATAGATTGCGAAACTACTCGCCGGGCTCAGCCCCATTGGAGGCGCCCAATATCCTGTCCGACCCCTCTCATCAACCGCAGGCATAAACTTGAGAGTCTTCCTTTCTATTGCAAGAGTGCTCTCATCGCCATAATAGGCTGAGAGGTCAGTGCCGGTAGCTGAATTGACAACTGTGCTCTTCTCATGGATAAGCATGGCTCCATCCTTGGTGCCATTGGCTTTCTGGGCCAGCGCCTGCTCTACAGGAAAGCTATCCATCGACTGAGTATCAGAATTCAGTACCGAGAACGTACCGTCGGAGTAATAGGTGCGCTCATAATCCTTGGGTATCTGCGCTAGCGCGGGGAAGATGACCGTTATCCACAGTATGCCCACAATCACCAGCACTATCCCTATTACGGATAGAATGAGGCCGCCCCATCCCAACTTTTGAGTAACCATTTGTACCTCCTTTACTTTTTCTTGGCGTCGTACTCTTCCAAAGCCGCCATTACCTTTTTCCTGCAGCTCCCCATGTCCGACGTTTTTTCGGTGAGCAGTGCGTTGACGTCCTCCAGTCTGAACCTTCGGTCGCCACGAGGGCCAACTCGGTATGCATTAATTATTCCATGCTCACTCCATCTTCTCAGCGTGTTACAATGTACGGAGAGAATTCGGCATGCTTCTCCGGTCCTGAGCATCCTACCGGTTTGGTCCCAGTTTTCATGTTTTATATTCGTTTTCACCTTGGTAACCATGACTCCTCTTTCCTACCAACATTCCATCCCAGTCTATATTCGTACAAATCTTGCTAGCTAGGGAATATTGAGAACGTGGCTTCTATCATGATAACCAATCAATTAGCGAATAATCCTCCATAGTCGCAATATATCATGCTGACATGAAAAAGGTGTTAAAATAAGGTTAACATAACATTAATGTACCAATACGTAGCAGAGTGACCTGCCCCCGGAAATGGTACCACTTACAGAGTTAGAGTTGCGAGCATTTTAGCTTCAGGAGCAGGCCAAACCCCAAACCCTCTACACTCAAGTACTTAACTGCAACCCCCTAAAGCACTAGAATTCAACGTATTTGTATTTACAATACTTGGGTATATTTAGGTATGGTTTGCGAAATTGAGGGGCATTGCTTTGAATTTTGGAGCTTGGGAGCGGTGTTGGACATGTGGTGAGTGTGGAGGCTGAGCCAAACTACGTTAGCGTGATTGCACAGACTGGCTTATTGTTCAGACAACAATCACGAGATTTTCAATTCTCCGGGTAGTAGATGCTTTATTCCCCAGCCGCTATCTGTAAGCGGATTTCATCAGTGGTAACGTTCTCCACAAGTATATTAACTCCGTCTATGGTTATCGCTGTCTTGTTCTTGGGATAAAACAGATTCCATGAATATCCCTGATATCCCGATGTTTTTTTCTGCACGATTGAATACACACTATCAGAAGGCATACCTGCGTATATAATATGGTCTTTACCGCTTTTCAGATGAAAGCTATCCCCCACAGATAATCCAATCGGATTTCCCATAATACCTCCCACGATCTTTATTAGTCTGACGAAGTCCATATTAACTTCATCTTGATACAAAGTCTAGGTCGCCAATAATCTGCGGCAAAGTAGGACAGCATGAAGCACTACAGGGCGGTGGTGGGGGCTGCCGTCAAGCCTTCACCAATAGCTTGAGGAAGCTCTACAATTTGAATTTAAGCCACTGTTTCAGTTGACGTGAGCGTTTTCTTAAGGGGACTCACAGTCACTGCTGGGGAATTGCTGGTTACTCCCTCCCCTCTTTTGTTTAGGATGAGGCAAGGTAATTACTTTGGCTCCTGTACCGTATCGGCATGCTATTTCGGCTTGTAACAGAGGCTATGATTACTGGTATAATTATAGGAGGAAGTATTCTCTTTTTTGGTATGATGATATGGTTTATTAATAAAGGGATAGGTGAGTTAGTTAAAATGGGCTATACAATGAAGTGGGGTAGAAGGGTAATTAGAGAATATTTTGGTTGAAGAAGAGATGAGAAGAAGCAAGATTGTGGTCATACTAATTATGTTACTGGTTGCAACGTTTTTATTTGTATCATGCGGAGGTAGTGACACTGGTCGGGACAAAGTGGCAATAGAGCAAGTAATAAGAGGCTATGTCTCTTCATATAATGCCTCAAACTTCGAGGAAACCTTGACTTATTTCACTGGATTTGATGATAGTCAAGATGCTCTAGCATATTTGGCATTCTTGCGGAGTCAGTCAGGTGAGTTGACTTTAGTGAATTTTGACCCCGAAGGGATTGCTGTTACAGGGTACACTGCTAAAGTTCCAGTTGATTTTATAATAATGGGTGAACAAAGTTTTCAATGGATTAGTCTTGAGAAAGAAAACGGTAGTTGGAAAATACTGTGGGAGCAGTAAGTAAATTGATAACCAAAGAGTATCTTGAATGGGTTATATCAACTTATGGAGAAAACCAGATTATTCTGGGTGGGGCATCGCTATAAGAGAGGCATCCAGATAGCATGAAGCACTACAGGGCGGCGGGGGTAGGGCTGTTATTAATGAGCACCTTTCAATGAATCAACGAAACCACGGGTGGTTCACCACTGCACGAACATTGGGATGTCTACCCTTCCATGCGTACGTCCAATACGCACCAGCGCCCTTTTAAGCAGAAGGTTTGAGTCCAGCACTGCCCAACATTACTTTTCTCGGCGAAGCTCCAATTTCACTAGGTTCGTGCGGTCCATGCACGCTACGTTCACCACGTCTGGACCACCCCACTCCTCGGGAAAACCACCACCAAACTGGAGCATGGCTATGTAGGGGAAGATATCATGATAGAAGAGGCCACATAGACCAGCGGTATCTTGGCAGTTTATGCTAAAGGTGTCGCCCACCTCATGACCCCATGAACACTTGCCCTTAACCGATTTAACTGTGGCTGTCACCTTATGGCCTGGAAAAGTCATCGTCTTCGGTTTTGCCATAGCTCTGACCTCCTTCCGATTTTGGCTACATTCTACGCCTGTTAGCCTAGATAGTGAATGATTTTACAGAGTTTTTTTGTAGAGATGAAGCTAATCACCTTATCCAATACCCGATTCGTCCTCAGGGGCCCACTCCAGAAGAATATTTGCTCTCCGATTTCTTGTCACTCTTAACCTTGTCAGCTTTACCTTCCTCTTTTCTCCCACCCTCAACCTTATCGGCTTTACCTTCTTCTTTTCTCCCACCCTCAACCTTATCGGCTTTACCTTCCTCTTTTCTCCCACCCTCAACCTTATCGGCTTTACCTTCTTCTTTTCTCCCACCCTCAACTTTGTCAGCTTTACCTTCCTCTGGCGGACGGTCACGCTTGCTCCGGTTATCGGTAACATAAAACCCGGAGCCTTTGAAAAGTATTGCCGACGGGGAGAATATCCGGCGGCCCTTGCCCCGACATCTGGGGCAACAGGGACTCCCTTCATCCTCGCTAAAACGCCTCGTCAGTTCAAAGCGACAGGCGCATTTTTTACATTCGTACTCATAGATAGGCATTATGACCTCCAGAGTTTTGAGGATATTTTACCATAGCAGCCCGTCTAGGTCCCAGTTCGCAGTATAAAATCGGGGTTTGTAGTGTGCGACCTTCATCAGGCGGCAGGTGTCATCCTGGCGATGGCAGGCGGCGGGCCACCGCGGTAAATACGGGAGAGAACGGCGGATAGCACGCATGTCCGTGCGGAATGTAATCACGACAATTGAAAGGGATGTGGTGTTAGAGAGAAGAGAAAGTGACCGCCGTCACCACTGAACCAACATCGGGATGTTCACGTGGATGTAGAATCGATATTTATCTTTTCAGTGCCTGTTTGCCAAAGGCTCCGCAAGCATAGCCAGCCAGCGTTCCACATTTGCTCCACTCATTGGGCTGGTTGGCGGAGGGCGTTGGCCCAGGCCAGGGGAGATAAGCCTGAGCCATCGGGGTGTTCTCTTTCTCGATGAGCTTCCTGAATTCGGGCAAACTGATCTGGACGTCTTGCGTCAGCCCATGGAGGACAAGGTAGTGACTATCAGCCGAGCCCTGGGCAGTGTCACCTTCCCGGCGAACTTCATGCTGCTGGTGTTAGTGGACAAGCGCAAAGGTCTTGGAGAAAGTTTTGCCTTTCGTCCCCGATGGTGACCCAATGAGGATTGAAACAGGGTGCTCGTCAGGTAGGCCAAAGGGAACTCTGGCTACACCTTTAGGAAATCTGTTAGGAAGTACGTTTGCATAATGCCCTTACCTTTAACATCGATCTCACCACGACATTCGAAATCATACATGTGCTTGAGAAGCTGGTATGTATTCTCCGAAACTTGGATTCTTCCAGGAACGCCTTGAGACTCCATTCGACTAGCAACATTCACGGTATCTCCCCAGAGATCATAGATAAACTTCTTCCTCCCTATGACACCAGCTACAACCTCACCAGAGTTGATACCTATTCTGAGGAGGATGGGCCTGTCTAGACTAAACAGGCAGATACTTCTAGCCGTCTTTTGCATATCTAACGCCATTTCAGCGATGGCCTCGGCATGATCTTGCCGAGGAAGTGGAACGCCAGCCGTAACCATGTATGCATCGCCGATAGTTTTGATCTTTTCTAACCCGTGGCGCTCCGATAGCTCGTCGAATCTAGAAAATACCTCATTCAGGCCATTTACGACCTCTTGACAGGAAACATGGGCGCACAATGGGGTGAAGTTAACAATATCTGCAAACAAGATTGAGACGTTATCAAATCGGTCCGCGATTACGTCGGGACTTGTCTCGAGGCGCTTTGCTATGGGCGCGGGAAGAATACTAAGCAGGAGATTCTCAGCTCTCTCCCGCTGTTCTTCTGTGGCTATTCGTTGTAAAAAAGCTTCTCGCATATAGAGCTCAATAGTGAGTCCTCCTATATTGCAAATGACAATCGAAGACAAGAGGAAAAAATTGTTACTGACAAAAACTGGCACCCCGATATGCGATTGACCACCGAAAAGGGCACCCTGGAATCCAATGGCGACCACTTCGTAACCCAATACAACTATTGACGACGCGACCGTTGCGTAGATGTATCGAAGACGAAACCAGAGATAGATCCCCATTATTATCAGCATCAGACCAGCGTAGTAGAGCTGGAAACCGAGTTCTGTCGGCTTTGAAACTGCAATGATTCCGATGATACCAAATCCAGCTACGAGTGCGTTAACGCTTATGACAAACTGCCAATAGGACCGAAAAGCTTTAGTATAGGAAAACAAAAACACAAGTAAGGTGAATGGAATTACAATGCCGAACCTAATAGTCCAAACGATAAATTTGGTCTCTGGAACAATCCAAATGTCAAGAATGCCAAATGAGGCATATAGAATGATTTCTACCCAAAGCGCAACTCGAATAAAAGATAAATTTTTCTGAAGAAGCTCGGCCATAAAACTCTCTTCGAGGTCAGGTTGGAATTGTAAGCTTGTTCGCAGCTTTTTTTGTAACGCCATCAATTGGGTAAACATGATCCTTTGTCTCCTTTTAATGTACTTTCCGGTTATATCCCACCTTTCCTGTATCATCCTCGGCGTAGAGCCTTACACTCACGACAGAACTTCCTGTTTTAGGGAGTTTTCGGTTTTACACTCAGAACACTTCATTCTGCCCCCCCTCTATGGTGGTTCGAGCAGCCAGAATCTTTTCTATTAGGTGCTTCGGGGTGTAGGACAGGGGCTGGGAGTAGTCTTGGGCAGGAGCTGCTTTGGGCTCTGCCAGGATTTGACCGCATTTACCACAAAAATCAAATCCGGGTGGATTATCGAAACCGCACTGTGAGCAAATCTTCGCCAGCTTAGTGCCACACTTACCACAGAATTGTATCCCTACCGGATTATCTGACTGGCATTTTGGGCATTTCATATTTTGCTCAACATAGCAGTCTGCTCTCAGTAAAGGCAGAGCGAAAGTTAAACGTAAGAATAAATCGTGAGGGAGCTTTGCAGGCGTTTTATACCACTGGAAGGCGTACTTGTCAACAAAAGTTAGAATTAACAGTCCAGATGAGGTTCAAGGTAGAGATATCTAGAACGAGACCATGATTAAGAGGCAAGGACTCTGTATTCTGAACCTACGGAGACTCCCTGCTACGTATTCCGAGTACCTGCCTGGGTATCCTTGAGGGCTTTCGGGAGGCAATTCAATTATCTGCCATGGTTGACTATGGAAAGGAACTGTTCGGTAACGAGCTCGATGGCTTTCTTTCGATGTACTCTACTCGTGTGCACTCTCGAGAGCCCGAGTTGCCTGCTTATTTCCCGGCAAGCGAGGCCACTCGCAAGTAATTTGAGATAAGTGCAGAGGAGAGGTGTACCAACTCCCGATCGAAGGATCACACAGTGGATCTTAGTCACAGCTCACTCCCGGTCTGTCCTCCTATCTTGTAACCATCTCCTGTCATTTGACAAATAATCGCACAAGTGATATAAGACTGCCGGGGGGATAGAGAATGGTGCGGTTTATGAATGCTTTCACGGTCATGCTGTATGGTTTAGCCGTACTAGTATTCGTTGGGGGTCTGGTCGGCGGCTATAGTTGGAAGCTCGGACTTGTGGGGGGAATCGCACTGTCGGTAGCAGGTGTCACTTTGCGAGTCTACACGTTTACCAGAGACGAGGATGAAGAGTTCGGCGCCTACGAGCCAAGGCAGCTGTGGGTTTCTTCTGACACCGCCAGTAGGCAGACTAAAAAAGCCCAAACTCCAGAAGTCCAAGATCAAATAGAAACCAGATACGTCTGGGACGCTACCAAGCTGGCCTGGGTAAGAGAAACTGAAGATGGAATTTAGCCTTAAGTAGTCAGATTTCGATTCATTTGATAGGGTGGGAATCTCTGCCCACCCTATGCTTTCTGTATTCCTTGTCCAACACTACAGCGGCTTCAAGTATCCCCTTCGTTCTCTCATGTGATATCACATACCTCCTTTCGAGCTAATGCGGGCGCTCGACTTCGTATCGCCCCGGTGTTTCTGCCTGGATATCCACCGGGATCTTATTGATCGGCCCCCGAAAATCGATTCAGTCAATTAGAAGCAGGGCAAGATTAGGAGAGGTGTACCAACTCCCGATCGAAGGATCACACAGTGGATCTGAGTCACAGCTCACTCCCGGTCTGTCCTCCTATCTTGTAACCATCTCCTGTCATTTGACAAATAATCGCACAAGTGATATAAGACTGCCGGGGGGATAGAGAATGGTGCGGTTTATGAATGCTTTCACGGTTATGCTGTATGGTTTAGCCGTACTAGTATTCGTTGGGGGTCTGGTCGGTGGCTATAGTTGGAAGCTCGGACTTGTGGGGGGAATCGCACTGTCGGTAGCAGGCGTCACTTTGCGAGTCTACACGTTTACCAGAGACGAGGATGAAGAGTTCGGCGCCTACGAGCCAAGGCAGCTGTACGAGCGTTAGGCTCTGCTACGGCGGCACCCGCGACGATTACCGCAGCCGGTACTACTGGAGACTACTGACAAGATGTGGAAGAAAGGCACCCCCGTTTCTTGACACAGAACGCCGTGATTGGAAGGTTCTTTGCTTGTGGAGTCAAGCCCAAACCTCAGCCTGAATGCACAGGAGGGTTGTTCGATAGCTCTGTGAGGAGCGTTAGGTTGAGAACAGCTCCGAGCTTCTGCTGACAGGCTGACCGAGGGCAGGGTGTTCACTCCGCGCCAGTGCGGGGCGCTCGCCCCATGTCCCAGCAATCTGCTGAGTGCCTGCAGCCTACTTAGTACTTGCCCGTTTGCGCTTTCTTCCTCTCTTCCTCTGCCAATACCCGACGCAGAACCTGGCCGTCCGGGGATGTGGGAAGTTTCTTCCTGAACTCGATCTTCTTGGGGACCTTGTACTTGGCTAGCTTCGTGTTGAGGTACTCGGTGATCTCTTCGGGCGTGGCCGTCTGACCCTCCTTAAGAACCACCACAATCTTAACAATCTCACCTTGGTGCTCGTCAGGCACACCGTAGCAGGCGGCCTCCTTGATCTTCTCATGCTCGTAGAGGACATCTTCGACTTCCCGCGGGTAGACGTTATTGCCGTCGGCGATAATCAACTGCTTTTTCCTGTCGACTACGTAGAAGAAGCCATCTGAGTCCATCCTGGCTATGTCTCCGGTGTACAACCAGCCTTTGCGAAGCATCATGGAGGTCTCTTCAGGTTGGTTCCAATATCCCTTCATTACCTGGGGTCCCTTCACCACCAACTCGCCGATCTCGCCGATGGCCATCTCTTTCTCGCCCTTCTCAAGGTCCACAATCTTGGCCTCGACATCCGGCAAGGGAACGCCGATGCTTCCGACTTTCCGCTGGCCCATGATGGGGTTACAGGTTAGCTCCACCGGTGCCTCATTCAGGCTATAGGCCTCCAGCAGCTTTCCATGGGTGAGTTGCTCAAACTTCTGCTGTACCTCCACCGGGAGAGGGCCCCCGCCACTGATGCAGGCCTTGACGGATTTCAGATCGTACCTCTTGGCCCTAGGGAAGCTGTTGATGGCCGCATACATCGTGGGCACGCCGGGGAAGTATACCGGCCTGTACTTGTGAATGGCCTTAAGCACCCGCCCGGTCACAAAACGCGGCAGCAGAATCATGCACAGGCCTTCCATAATGCAGAAGTGCATCACCGTGACCATGCCGTACACATTAGACAGCGGCATGACCCCCATCACCGCGTCTTTGCCGCTGATGATGCAGCACTCAGTGAACCAAGCCTTGATCTGCAGGGTATTCGCCACCACATTTCGGTGAGTGGCCACCACACCCTTGCTGACGCCGGTGATCCCTCCGGTGTACTGAAAAAAGGCTATGTCCTCCGGCTTCACGTCAACCGTTTGCGGTTTCGGCTCATTCTTTCTCAGCAGGTCTTGAAACAGGAAGGTGTTCTGCTGTTTGCCAATCTTGGGACGATGTCCCGCCTTGTTCTCCTTTAGTAGCGTGAAGAGCAGCCGGCTGACCGGTGGGAGGTCCTCCTTGATGTAGTCAACGACAACGTGCTGCACCTTCGTCCTAGTTCTAACCTCCGCCAACTTCTTGTAGTAAAGGCTGAGCACTATAATGACCTTGGCTTCACAATCGTTGAGTTGATACTCAATTTCTCGCGGAGAGCACAGCGGATTGAAGGCGACTGCGATAGCCCCCAGCTTGAGAGCCGCATAGTAGCTGATCACAAAATGGGTACAGTTCGGCATTAACAGTACCACCCGGTCGCCCTTCTGTACCCCCATGCCCGCCAAAGCATTGGCCATCCGGTCGGCATCATCATTCAGCTGACGGTAGCTCAACTTGTGGGCATCGCCAAGAGCTCCGGGGAAGATGATGGCCGTGCTGTCGGGAAAACGCTTGGCCATATCCTCCAGCCGTCGGTGAAGTGTGACCTGTGGGTACTCTATGGTCGCCGGCACACCCTTGTCGTAGTGCTTCAGCCATACTTTCTCCATGCTGGCCTCCCTACTTTTCATTGTTCGAGTGCAAAGTCATTCACGATTGATTTCTTCTTGTGTCGTACCCTGTCGCCTGGCTCGCCTAGGACAATATCACAATAATGCAGGGGATGTCAAACCTCAGCTTGGAAGTTCTACAAGGCGCTAGGTTTGTGAGTGCACAGGAGAAGTCCAGCCATGGCCACAGCCATCACAGAGCTTGGCTGAAGCTGGCAGGTTTCTGGCACATCGGGGGCACGTGAGATCCAGTCTTCCACCGCACTCAAGGCAGAACCTGGATCCCTCTCTGTTCTCAGACTGACACTTCGGGGACTTCATTCAGTCACCCATGCAGTTTGGCCAGAGCGCTCTGCGTCCGGCGCAGCCAGTATTCCATGCCCATCTCCTGGTACATGGTTATGGCCTTTTCGAGGTAGCCTATAGCCCTCTCCGTCTTGCCCGCATCAACGTAAAGCTCTCCCAGGAAGAAATTTCCATGCGCATAGTATGGCCTAGTTTTGAATTCATCCAGCATCTTCGTTCCCCGAAGGATATAATTTTCTGCAACATTAAATTCAGACTTGTCTATTTTCCCGATCACTCTTCCAAGGCGTACCAGTGACCAGGCTTCTACCTGTCTAAAGTGCTCCTTTTGAGCCAGCTCCAAAGCCTTCTCGGCACAGTTTCGAGCATGGTTGAGATCCCCCAACTCTGAATAAACCCAGCTCATATTCACATATGTCCCAGGCAAACTGAAAGAAATCCCACAATCAAGCTCGATTTCAAGCCCTTTCTCCATATTCTTCAGCCCAGTTTCCATGTCTCCCTGCAAAGCAAATCCGAACCCGAGCAAGGTATATGCTAAACCTATTATACTGACCATTTGTGTATCTTCGCAGCATTTAATAGCATTTTGCGAGTGCTCTATACCGTTTTTGGCGTCTCCCTTCATACAGAAAAGGTGTCCGTAAAGCCATTCTACGTAGGCTATACTACTTAAATCATTTATCCTCCTTGCGAAACTAAGTGCTTTATCACATTGCTCTTGGCCTTCCTTGAATTTACCTAAGTATGCCAAGGATAATCCATAGATTGAGATAATTGAGGAATATAGATTGAATCTCAATCCAAATGACTCAAGTTCCCTTTGCGTATTCTCAAGCAGAGCTATAAGCCTAGGAGCCAATTCAGCTGTCTTGAGGAAGCACCCTTGCATATTCAAAACATTGCATAGTTGAAATCCGATTGGGGCTGTCAGTTCAATATCTTGCGCCTTCTCAGCCGCCTGGAAGGCATCTTCCAGGTACTTTTTCGCCTGTAGTGAGTCTCCTCTGATAGTATAATACATCCCTATGCTGCCACAGAGTTTCGCTAGGCTATTTTCATCTCCGAGCTCTCTGGATAGCCTCTCACCTTCTTGAAGGATGTCGAAGGAATCCTCAGGGTAACCCAGGGCCATCATTGCAAGTGACATGAAAAGACGAACTTCGATACCTCTCCTCTTGTTCTCCTTGGTATCAGGCAATTTGCTGAGCGCATTGATTGCTTCCTTACCGAAACGGAAAGCTTCCCCGAGTGAGTAACTTCGTGTCGCTTTGTCCCCTGAGAGCCTTAGGTATTGATATGCCTTCTCCCAGTTCTCGCCACTGGAGTATTGGTATGCAAGCATCTCGTAGAACTCCTCCAGCCTGTCTGGGTATAGCTCCTCTATGGCTTTGCCAATTCTGTCATGAATCTCTTTTCTCTTCTTCACAAGCAGGCTATTGTAGGCCACCTCCTGGGTCAGGGCATGTCTGAAAACATATTCCAGCTCAGGAAACAGACTCTTCTCATAGATGAACTCCAAACCCTGGAGGTTGACCAGGTATGACTTGAGCTCCTCCTGCATCCCTGTGATGGCATGCAGTATGCGGTAGGCGAAGTCCCTCCCGATAACTGATGCCACCTGCATGGTGCGCTTTAGATTTTCCTCCAGCCTATCCATGCGGCCTGCGATGATACCCTGGATGGTGTCCGGCACCTGGATTTCGGCGGCTTTTGTGCTCAACACATACTTATGGTTTTTCTTCGTGATGGAGCCGTTTTCTATCAGGGTATGGGTGAACTCCTCCATGAACAGGGGATTGCCTGCGGCCTTGGTGAGTATAAGTTCCTTAATCTCAGGCACTACCTCTCCACCCTCGAGGATGGACTGGACCAGCTCGGCGCTGGCGTTGATAGGCAGCTGCTCCACCCTTATCTGGCTGTAGTAGGACTTGCTCCCCCAGAGGTGGGTGTACTCCGGACGGTATAGAAGTACGAGTAGGATATGGCTGCTGACTAGCCAGCCAATGAAGTAGTTCAGGAACTCCTCGGAGGTCTTATCTATCCATTGTAGGTCATCAAAAGCGAGTATAAGGGGCCTGTTTTGGCTCTCCCTTATCAGCAGGTCCCTGATGGCCTCAAAGATCTTTTCCCTTTTCTTCTGCGGCTCCAGCTCTAGGTACTCTTCATCCTCGACCTTCAGTGACAGTATCTCCTGTAAAGGCGGCAATACGGCCTTGAGCTTCTCATCGAGCTGGGCTATCCTCTCCGCCATCTTCTTCTTGATGAGGAATTCCCGCTCTCCTTCCTTGATACCGAAGCAGGCTCTCAGGATATCGAGCAGGGGTAGGTAGGTCATTGAGCCTCCGTATTGGAGGCAACATCCCTCAAGGTAGTTGTATTGCTGTATGGGCAGCATTCGTCTCAGTTCAAGGAGGAGCCTTGATTTGCCCACCCCGGCCTCCCCTACTATGCCCACCACTTGACCTTGTCCCCTCTTCGCCCGTTCATAGCATTCTATAAGCTGGTCAAGCTCTCTCTGCCGTCCTACAAAGCGCGTCAGGCCGCGCATCTCCGCTACCCCCAGCCTGGTTTTGGCGTGCCCCACATCCAGCAACTGGTAGGCTTTCACCGGCTCTTTCTTGCCCTTCACCTCAATATCGCCCAAGGGCTTGAACTCAAAATATCCTTCAGTCAGGCGGTAGGTGTTCTCCGAGACCTGTATCATGCCCGGCTGTGCCGTGCTCTCCATTCTGGAGGCCAGGTTAACCGTATCCCCCATCGCGGTGTACTCCATTGTCAGGTCGTCACCAATTCTGCCTACCACCACCAGGCCCGTATTGAGCCCTATGCGCATGTTGAAATCAATGCCCTGTTTCTTTAGCTTCTCTGAATATTCCCTGAGGCGCTCCCGAATGGCCAGGGCGGCATAGAGAGCCCGCTGGGGTGCATCCTCGTGGGCTATGGGAGCACCGAAGAGGGCCATGACCCCATCGCCCAGGAACTGGGCTATAGTGCCTTCGTAGCGATGTATCTCCTCGGTGAAAAAAGCGAGGCACTCACTGATTAGTGTTTGAACCTCTTCAGGGTCGAGCTTCTCTGATATCGAGGTAAATCCCTTGACATCGGCGAAGAGGACTGTTACCTGCTTGCGCTCTCCCTCTATCGAAGGTCTCACTGCCAGGATTTTGTCCGCCAGGTGCTTGGGGGTATAGGATAGGGGCTTAGAGTAATCTATTTCAGGGGGTGGTTTGGGCTCTTCGAGAGCGTGACCACACTGCTCGCAAAACTTGCTGCTTCGCTGATAAGGATGACCGCATGATGGGCACGCAAGCTCCAGTTTGGTTCCGCATTCTTTGCAGAACCTGGCGCCTTCCCTAATCTCAAGTTGGCACTTTGGGCATTTCATATTTTGCCTGCCATAGCAGTCTGTCCCCTGTAAAAACAGAGCGATAGTTAAACGTAAGAATAAATCGTGGGAGAGCTTGGCAGCCGTTTTATACCACTGGCATGAGACTTTGTCAACTGAGTATCAATTATACTCCGATACCGAGTGTTTCCGGAGCCCCCTTACTAAGCAAAGATCAACCGTAACTTGTGATTGACATCTCTTCACCTAGCAAGACCCTCCCTCTCACGAGCCGGTGGTCGATATAGTGTACTGGCTGCTGAGGTTCTTGGTTTTGTGCCTATTTATAATCTGAAGCCACCATTATCGTAGTTTCGGGATGGCTATCTCAAAGTCCAATGATAAACCGTTTCCACGCGATGAAGATGGCTGGCCTGTGGGAAGGTAAGCTAAAATGTGGAACGCTGGCTCGTGCCAATCGTAGGCCATTTGGCCAGCAAACATTCACTGAAAGCATAGTCCAGGCTCAATGCAGCTGCTTTGACCAGCGCTCTCTAGTGCTTCATGCTGTCCTCAACGATTGGATATGACCTGCCCTAAAACCACTTAGTATTGGAGTGTAGTTCACGCTCAGTTGACAAAGGCTCATGCCAGTGGTATAAAACAGCTACCAAGCTCCCACACGATTTGTTCTTACGTTTAACTATCACTCTGCCTTTACTGAGGGCAGGCTACTGTGGCAGGCAAAGTATGAAATGCCCAAAATGCCAGTCCGAAAATAGGGAAGGCGCAAAATTCTGCAACAAATGCGGCATCGCATTGGAATCAAAGTGCCCATCTTGTGGTCATTCATACGGGCCAGAAAGCGTATATTGTGATGAGTGTGGCCATACTCTGGTAGGACCCAAAGCGCCCCCTCCCGTTGATTACTCCCAGCCCCTCTCCTACACCCCAAAGCACCTGGTAGAGAAGATTCTGGCTGCCCGAACCACCATAGAGGGGGAGCGCAAGCAGGTCACTGTGCTCTTCGCCGATGTGAAAGGCTTCACCTCCATTTCGGAGAAGCTGGACCCCGAGGACGTGCAGACGCTGATCAGCGAGTGCCTGGTTTTCTTCACTGAGGAGATACATCGCTACGAGGGCACCGTAGCCCAGTTCCTGGGCGATGGGGTGATGGCCCTCTTCGGTGCCCCTATAGCCCACGAGGATGCCCCGCAGCGTGCCCTATATGCTGCCCTGGCCATTCGGGAACGCCTCAGGGAATACTCAGAGAAGCTGAAGAAACAGGGCATTGATTTCAACATGCGCATAGGGCTCAACACCGGCCTGGTGGTGGTGGGCCGTATCGGGGATGACCTGACCATGGAGTACACTGCCATGGGGGATACGGTGAACCTGGCCTCCAGGATGGAGAGCACGGCAGAGCCAGGCACTATTCAGGTCGCGGAGAACACTTACCGCCTGACAGGAGGTTATTTTGAGTTCAAGCCTCTGGGAGAGATCAAGGTGAAGGGAAAGAAGGAGCCCGTGAAAGTCTACCAGTTGCTGGGTGTTGGCCAAGCCAAGACCAGGCTGGATGTATCAGTGGCTCGTGGCTTGACACCTTTTGTTGGACGCGAGAAGGAGATCGAGCACCTCAAGGACTGCTACGCCCGAGTCAAGGAGGGACAGGGGCAGGTGGTGGGCATCGTGGGGGAGCCCGGGGTGGGCAAATCAAGGATCCTGCTGCAACTGAGGTCTGTGCTTCCTCCAGGCGAATATGGCTATCTCGAAGGAGATTGTATTCATTATGGAGACTCTATCGCCTATCTGCCTTTCCTGGACATGCTGAGAGCATATTTCGATTTTACCGAGGGGGAGCAGGAATCTCTAGTCAAGAGCAAGATGGCTAAGAGGATAGCCTCACTCGATGAGAAGCTCCAGGGCATTCTGCCGCCGCTGCAAGACCTCCTCTCCCGCAAGGTGCAGGATGAGGAATATCTAAAGCTGGAGCCCCAGCCGAGGAGGGAGAAGGTCTTCGAGGCTATCAGGGCATTGCTCATCAGGGAGAGCCTGAATCGCCCATTGATATTGGCTATAGAGGACCTCCATTGGATTGACAAGACCTCCGAGGAGTTCCTCACCCATTTTATCGACGGGCTAGCCAACACCCATATTCTGCTCATCCTGCTTTACCGGCCCGAGTACACACCTGTCTGGGTGAGCAAAGGCTATTATAGCCAGATTCGCGTTGACCAGCTCCCCGCCGGCAGCAGCAGCGATCTTGTCCAGGCTATTCTGGAAGGTGGCGAGGTCGCGGCGGACCTGAGGGCTCTCATCCTGACCCGGGCTTCGGGCAACCCCCTGTTCATAGAGGAGTTCACCCACACTCTGCTGGAAAGGGGCTATGTCCAGAGGAAGGACGGCCACTATGTGCTCACTGCGAAGCCTTCCGATATACATGTACCCGACACAGTTCAGGGTATCATCGCAGCCCGCATAGACCGCCTGGAGGCTAACCTTAAACGCACCATGCAGGTGGCCTCCGTCATCGGGAGGGAATTCGTCTACCGCATACTGCAGACCATAACGGGGATGCAACAGGAGCTCAAATCATGCATGCTCAGCCTCCAGGAACTTGAGTTCATCTACGAGAAGAGCCTGTTCCCAGAGCTGCAATATGTGTTCAAGCACGCCCTGACCCAGGAGGTGGCCTACAACAGCCTGCTGCTCAAGAGGAGAAGGGAGATTCACGAGAGGATAGGACAGGCCATAGAGGAAATATACCCTGATAGGCTGGATGAGTTCTACGAGCCTCTAGCCTTTCACTTCAAACAGGCTGGGTGTCTCGATAAAGCCGTTAACTACTTGATTAAGTCCGGTGAGAAGAGCCTAGAGCTGTATGCTGTGAAAGAGTCCCATCGACACTTTCAGGAGGCATTCGACATACTATCGACAAAGCCTCGCATGACGAAGAACGAGGCATGTCTCATCATAGATATGCTTTTTAAGTGGGCTTATACCTTCTATTTCCGCGGAGCCTTTAGAGAATTAGGCGAGTTGCTTCAAGCTTATGAGGGTTTAGCTAGATCTATGGATGACAAAGAAAGGCTTGGGATGTTCTATGGCTGGCTCGGCTTTAGCATGTGGAATAGGGGTAGGTATAGAGATTCAGATCAATACCTGCGTGAAGCGATCAAGCTTGGTGAGGAGGTCGGGAGCCAGCGGGTCATTGGCTATGCATGCTGCTGGCTGACCTGGACCTGCGTTGATCTTGGACTGCTGGACGAAGCCATCGCTGTCGGGGAAAGGGCCTTGGGGATTTCAGCGATTTATCAGTCGGATCAGTATCTCCATTATAAGACCTTGGGTGCGCTGGGTTATGCATACTTCTATAGGGGAGAGAAAAAAAAGGCCGTTGCCACTGGGCAAGCTCTTCTTGAGTACGGCCGCAGTCACATGAGCATACGCAGTATGGTCTTCGGTCACCTTGTTATGGCGCTTAGCTTCAACATGGACTCCGATTATCCTTCAGGCATCGAAAGCTGCAAGCGGGGAATCGAAATTACACCTGACCCTTACGACGCTAACTCTCTGAGGGCCGCGCTAGCCATCAATTATCTTTGCAACAGTCAATTCCAAGAAGGAGAGGAGACTACGCAGCAGGTCGTAGACTTCAGCCGCGAGTTCGGCACTGAGTGTGTCGGAGATCCTGGCCTAGTAAGCTTGGCATTCGTTGAAGTTTCCAAAGGCAAGATTGACGAGGGGCTAGCTAATGCCGAACAGGAGATTCAAAGCCTTATAGCGGCCGGGATGAAACCGGCCTCAGCCCTAATGTACTGGCAATTGGGGAAGGCCTATTCACTCCTCATGGGAATCGTCCCACTTGCCAATGAGAAGGCAGCAGAGCACCTAAACAAGGCGATTGAAATAGCCAAGGAAATAGGTGCTAAGGGAATTCTAGGCGATTCCTACCTCGACCTGGGTCAACTTCATAGTGCAGAGGGCGATAAAGACAAAGCCAGACAGTATATTTCAGAGGCTGTCTCTTTGTTTGAACAGTGCGAACTGGACACATATCTCAAGCAGGCAAAAGAAGCCTTAGAGTCTTTGAAGTAATAGCAGATTATGAAACCGTCCGACTTGAATAGGTAATGCCTGCCACAGTCCCTGTAGTGCTTCATGCTGTCCTAGAAGGGTGACTTGCTGTACGCTTGCTTGCGCCATTATACATTTCGCAGTAGAATGTCGCCAAGAACAAATAAGAAGGAGGCACAAAAATGATTGCGTCGATGATTGCCAAACGGTCGGTACGTCGTAGTTTGGACTTGTTGAGCCAAGATGACTATGATGTTAATGCTTTCTTGGCTGATTGGACCGACGATGCTGTATACGACGTTACTTCAGAACTCGGTGTCGGCGAGACTCTAACAGGTAAGAAGGCCATAGCAGAGTGGTTTCAGAGGTGGAAGAAGGAGTTCCCCAAGAGAAAACTCGTTGCGAAGAATATAGGCATGAGGGGTACGTGCTTACCAAGTCCAACAAACGTTGTGATGTTTGAGTGGACTTGTTGGGAGCGCGACAAGCAAGGGAAGGAGTTCCAGTATGACGGTGTTACTGTTACCCATATCAAGAACATGAAGGCCGTTCATGCATCCGAATACATCTCCTTCAAAGGCCTTCCTCAACTCTCAAACCTGATAAAACCATTGGGCAAAGCTTAGGAGGCAGAACTAGCTAGACAATAAGGCCTGCTGCTTTTCTGTTCTCACCAGAGCGGAAAGCCGTTCTACACCACCACCCTTTAGTGCTTCATGCTGGCCTTGCCCTGCCACTTACCGCCAAATTGAAGCTAAAAACTAGGGGTGTGTTGTATCCAGCACACTTTGGTGGGAGCGATGAACCCCTGCCCATGTGGCTACTACGGCAACTTTTGGAACTTCTGGGACTCAATGTGGACGACCTACTTAACAAGAAGCCATTTTGTTGACTCCTTCTACCTTTACCTGAGTGGTCTGAGTTGATATACTTCAGTCATGGGGCGGTACTCTACATAGTAAGGTGACTATGTGGAGACACCCAACATGGCGGAGATGAAACAGCTTTCCCGTGAAGTGCGTCCCAGAAGTTCAGAGGGTGAACCCAGAGGGTAGGCATATCTACGCAATTGCAGAAGACATCATGCAAGATTAGTACGCTGAACGCGAAGCCTCTTCATGAGGCTTTGAAACAGTGGTATGCGCAATCTAACGACAGGTTTGAGGTATCTGTTGACGGATTCGTCGTTGACATTGTGCGCGGTGATCTCCTTGTGGAGATTCAAACGCGAAACTTTGGAGCCGTAAAACGGAAGTTAGAGAAGCTCATGGTTCACCACCCCGTGCGGTTGGTGTATCCGATACCAAGAGAAAAGTGGATCATAAAGCTGGCAGATGACGGAACTAACCAGCTCAGCCGTCGCAAATCGCCCAAACGCGGCGCTCTTGAACACGTCTTCGAGGAACTTGTGAGCCTCCCCAAACTGCTCATGAATCCCAACTTCTCCATTGAGCTGTTACTCATTCAAGAGGAAGAGGTGCGTCGATACGAGGGCACCCATGGCTGGCGGAGACGGGGATGGGTCACCCATGAGCGTCGGCTATTGAGGGTACTGGAGCAACGGATTCTAAAAACACCGGCGGACATGTACGCGCTTATTCCCTCTACTTTGGCTGAGCCGTTTACAACTTCCGACCTCGCCATTGCCATCGCTAAACCCCGCAGGCTTGCTCAGAAAATGGTCTATTGTCTGCGGCTAATGGGTTGTATCACCCCGGTTGGAAAACGTGCTAATGCTATCTTGTACACTCAGACTATTGCCTGAGTCACCCAACTACCCCCTCGGCCAGCCAAGAGGGAAACGATTCATCGAATTGTCGCCTTGGGACTCGCGCTCTCTTGAATCATAGTCTCTCCCCATTGCCCAATGAACACTTTGCTGTTACAGTCGTGCTATCTGAATAACGTGAGTCTATGTGACCAAGCTAAATGCCAAGGTAAAAGTTCTGTCTATTGAACACCAAGGCCCACTTAAGGCTTAGGAAGTAGCATGGCCTGCAACAGGGCTTCTGCTCTCTGGCAATCTCCCGCTG
>Ga0315279_10002423_pt1 | contig 28059 bp, 23 predicted proteins | sample YL17G06_20_MG_FD_203694 | JGI IMG/M metagenome (GOLD analysis project Ga0315279, IMG submission 203694) | Sediment microbial communities from Yellowstone Lake, YNP, Wyoming, USA - YL17G06_20 | ecosystem: Environmental > Aquatic > Freshwater > Lake > Sediment | place: USA: Wyoming | collected... | reverse complement strand
GTATCCTGGAGGAGGCTCTCCACGTTTCCGCTGCTGCCATCGTCATGGTTCACAATCATCCCTCGGGGAACTCGGAACCATCCGCTGGCGATGACGATACAACCTGTCGCTTGTTAGCGGCGTGCAAACTGGTCGAGCTTATCCTGCTCGACCACATTATCGTCGGCGAATCTGACCACTACAGCTACTCCGACTCCGGTCGGCTTAAGGAACTTGAGCCCGAATAGAAGGAGGCCGTATGGCCAAGAAGAAACTACCACCACAACCATATGCCAAACCGGACAAAGTCCAGATCCGGGGTAACGATATATTCTGTCCCCTCAAAGGGGGCTGGCGTAAAACCACACCCGAAGAACGTGTTCGCCAGGAGTTCATTCAACACCTTCACGACCACTACAACTACGCATTTGAGCAGATGGATCAGGAACGAAAGACTCAACATGGCCGAAAAAGCCCCCGGACTGACATTGTTGTTTACGCCGCACCTGGAAGCAAGACCCCTATTATTGTTGTCGAATGCAAGGCCGAATCCGTGAGCATCCATCTTCGGGATTACTACCAAGGCGAGAGCTATGCCCGTGCCGCCGGTTGCGAGTTCTTCGTTACCCATAACCAACGCCAAACCGCCATTTTCAAACTGGTCCCTGGGACGCCTGGCGAAGCGGTGCAGATCAACGACTTGCCCCACGCCGAAGACTGGGGAGATGTCAAACGCATTGAGGAGATCAAGAACAGTACCCGCGCGTTCAGCCGCAAGGAGTTTCAGGACCTGTTGTTCAAATGCCACAGCATTCTGCGTGACGTCCACAAGATGGAACCCGGTCGGGCGTTTGATGCAATCTCTAAGATTCTGTTCATCAAGATGTACATCGAGCGTACTGGCACATGGGGGACTTTCACGACCGACTATCTGGACAAACGCAACGCCGTGCGTCTCCCCACTGACAAGGCAGTCCACGAACAACTCTTCGACCAGACCAAAAAACATTACGAGGTCTCCGAGATCTTTTCTGGACGTGATGAACTGGAGGTTTCGGAGGAGACATTCCGCCGCATTGTGAAGGAACTGGAACGTTTCAACCTCTCGGCGACCGGGGATGATATCAAAGGCTTGGCCTTCGAACGTTTCCTCGGGGACACCTTCCGTGGCGAACTCGGCCAGTTCTTCACCCCACGGCCCATCGTGGATTTCATGGTGGACCTGCTGGACCCACAGGAGGGTGAACTGGTCTGCGATCCTGCGGCCGGGTCGGGCGGATTTCTCATCCGTGCGTTCGAACACATCCGCAACAGGATCAGTGACGACGTTCAGGCCAAGAAGGACGCCTTTCGGGTGGTAACGGAAGCCAAACAACTGAAAGAGGACGAAGAAATCCGTCAAATCGAAAAAGCCTTCATCCGTTTCAACCGCGAACTCGATCCGGAACAGACCGACCCGCCGTCGCGAGTGCGGAAACTGGCATATGACTGCATCTTTGGCACCGATGCCGAACCGAGAGCGGCCCGCACCGCCAAGATGAACATGATCATGCATGGGGATGGCCACGGTGGAATTCACTATCACGACGGCTTGGTGGACATTAACGGTGTCTTCGCCGGCCGGTTCAACGTGGTCCTCACCAATCCACCCTTCGGCCAGAACGTCGGCGAGGATCAGAAGTTCGGAGGCAGCGAGGAAACCCGCGTCCCCAATGATGCCGCCTACCGCAAACTCTGTCGGGATCACTACGGCAAGGATTGGGAGGAAAGCCACAACCAGACCCTGAAACTCGCCACCGGTAAGACCACCATCCTTGACAGTTTCGAGGTTGGAAAGGACAAACCGAACCGCCCAACGGAGATCCTTTTCCTGGAACGCTGTATCCAACTTCTTCGTCCCGGCGGTCGCATGGGGATCGTTCTTCCGGACGGCAATCTCAACAATCCCTCGCTTTCCTGGTTGCGTCGATGGGCCGAAGGTAAGGCACGTCTTCTCGCTGTCGTGAGTCTGCCGGAAGAAACTTTCCGTTCCGCCGAGGCCACCGTCAAGGCCTCACTCGTCTTCCTCCGAAGGTTCACGGAATCCGACGGCGTCGCGTGGGAGGATGCCTGGCAACGATCCCATGCGAAACATGACTCGGCCTTCAACGCAGAACGGACCCATATTTGTATGGAGTACGGCCCACGGATTGCGGTGGGGGATACGGCTGTCCTGGCGGCGATACTCCAAGAACTCGATGCCCTTGGCTTGCGCCGGCAACTGCCGGAGTGGAAACAGGCAGAGCCGCCAACATATCCCCGGGGAGTGGGCATGACAACGGTCGGCAAATCCCGCTGGACGGGGGAGCCAACAGACAAGAAACTTGTGCGTGAACTGAAAAAACAGTTCGAAGAAGCATGGAACGAGGAAGCAAATGGGAAAGCTGATGCTCTCCAACGCGAACTCAGGTCTGCTCTGCGGAAGGTAGATGCAGCCCATAACGCAGCAGTTTGGCGCGAGGTGCGTGAACTATTCGACTATCCTGTGTTCACCGCTGCGCCCGAAGTTGTCGGCATTACCTCGACCGGAGCCGAAGGCCCCAATCAACTCCCCGACGTACTAACCGCCTACGGCAAATTCGACGCTTGGGTTCAGGCTGGCGCCAAACCCGACGAGACACCGGAGTTCGGCGCATGATCTGCCAGATTCAGAGATGGATGGATCTCGATTATTGGATTCCGGTGACATCAGCTCTTCCCCAGTCACGGTCCGGCGATTATGTACCTTTGTCTGAACTACTTTCAATTACTCGTACCCCCATTGATCTCAAGCGCACACCGATCTCGAATCTCAACATCATCCGGAAGATCTCATTCGGGGGTCAAATTGAAGTAAGAACCGAGAGGGAGAAAGAGGGTTACAAAGGCAACCTATTCTTGGCCGAAGCAGGATTCTTGATCATCTCCAAGATCAACTTCATTCATGGTTCCTTCTGCGTGGTGCCGGATGACGTCGGGCCGGTTGCGGTTAGTTCCGAATACCCCACCTTCGCGATCGACAAGCAGCGGATCGTGCCCGGTTATCTGAACCTTGTTCTCCGGACGGATGCCTTCAAGAAGCAACTGACAAGAATCCGCTCAGGCAGCGCGAAGAAACGGATTCAAGCAACCTCTGTTCTTGACAAGGCCATTCCTCTTCCTTCTCCTGATGATCAGCGCCAACTGGTGGCAGTCTATCAGAAGTCTATGGATAAAGCCGCCGAACTCGAAGTCCAAGCCCTGCAGATCGAACGCGACGCGCAACAGGAATTCGATGCCGCTCTTGGTTTGACGCCGCCCCCGAACCTCCCCAAGCGCCCGTTTCAGATCGCCCGCTTTAAGGACATAGAACGCTGGAGCCATGAAGGGATTTTGCAACGATCGGTCATGCCGTCCGAAGGCAGCTCGGAGGGGTTCCCTATCGTCGTCCTCGGGGAGGTCGTCGATGACATCGAGAACGGCTGGAGTGTTCAGTGCGCAAATCGTCAAGCCAGGGATGAGGAATGGGCAATCCTTAAGATCAGCGCAGTCTCCACCGGCACATTTGATTCGAGCCAGAACAAAGCACTTCCGCCGAAGTACAAGCCACGACTCAAACTAGAGGTGCGTCCCGGTGATCTCATTATCAGCCGATGCAACATAACTCGGCTTGTTGGCGTCAGTACCATTGCTCGCATAACTCCTCCCCGGTTGATGCTATGCGATAAACTGTTTCGGGTTGTGTTTAGACAAGATTCACCAGTGCATTCCGAGTTCCTTAACGCTGTTCTGAAGACGCCGTCAGTGCGGCAACAAATTGAGGCGAAAGTCACCGGTACCTCCCCGACCATGAAGAACATATCGAAACAGTCGCTTCTCGAACTCACGTTCCCTCTTCCGACACTACAGATTCAGGAAAGACTGGCTGAGGAATGGCAGCAGCGATTCCAGGCAACCGCACGTTTGAGAAAGGAGGCCGCCACACTCCGCGCCGCCGCATGGAACGACTTCATTGCGGCTGTGTTCGCACAGTAGGCGGGGTAAATGCCCGGTTTGGAGTTCCGGGATGGTCGGAGAGGCTAATGGGATTCAGAGATAGGAAGCGTTACTCTCAATCGGCGAACACCGTGGCCGACAGGTGCTTTCCCAGAGCCATTCGGAGGATAACCCATGAACATGAAGAAGCCACCTCAAGAACTGATCGACGCATTCCTCAAGTGGTATGAGAGCAATCCTCATTCGAAGAACGAGGACTACTATCGCGAGACGATCACACGGGACTATTTGTCCGGGTTGTCAAAATCCGATTTCATCGATTTCTTCTACAAGTTCGCCCACGAAGGCGGTCAGGTGCAGAGCGGCGGTTACCGGACAAGCGGGAAACTCCGGCAGACGATAGAGTCGAACTACGATCAATTCCGCCCGTTCATTCTGAATCCCTTTGGCACTAATTTCGACGAGGCAAAATGGCTCGCCGGAACGAAAAACTTCAATTACTTCGGCGTCGGGTTGTCTACCATATATCTGAACCGGGTAGATAAGAAGCGTTTTCCCATCCTTAACAACAAGGCCGCCGACTCACTGAAACTGTTCGGCGTCTCCCTCCCGACGGATATAGTGAAACGCTACCAGGTCGTCCGTGAGGCACAGCTACAACTCATTACTTGGTTTCCCCAGTTCGACAATCTCTACCGGACGGACGCTCTCGCGCAGTTCCTCATCGGAGAAGAAGCCGGAGAACCATGGAAGAAGATGCTTAAGGCGATGCCCTCCAATCCGCCTGGAGAGACTACCGGAACGAGACCGCTTCCAATCTGGAAGATATCACATGGTAAGGTGGATTTCAGTGCCGAACAGCGTAAAACCTACCTGGAAAAGCACACCGCCCATGTCCACAAGGACACAAAGAAGGGGCAGGGTTCACTATTTGCCAACGAGATGAAGGAAGGGGATTTCTTCTACCTATGTCACGGCAATGATGATGGCATCCGAGTGTTTGGGCAGATAACGGGTCCGGCAGTTCCCTCCCCGCACGGCGATGGCTGGCTTCAGCGGAGCTATGATGTTGTGTTTGAGGGTGTGAAACCCTCCGCGAAATACGCGGGCGTCAAGAAGGGCTGGACACCAAACTACAATTCCACATGCGTGGCGGTTCCCAACGAGGAAATCAACCTGTTCGAGTCGGAAATCCTGATGCCCTTTTTCGGGAAGCGACTGAGCGACATCCCGGGATCTCCGGAGGGCTTGCCTTCACGGGTATCTCTTCCGTCGCGGAACATCATCCTGTACGGGCCCCCTGGCACAGGGAAGACTTACGCCCTCCGCAATGAGTACATGACGCGCTTCACTGAGAGTCGGGTGGTGACTCGGGAACAGTTTGCCCAGGAACTCGCCGGGGAGCTGACCTGGCTGCAGGTGATCACCATCGTCCTCTATGACTTGGGGCCGGCGAAGGCGTCCGACATCTTCGACCACCTCCTACTTCAAGCGAAGATCCGGCTCTCTTCCAACCAGAACCCCAAGAACACAATTTGGGCCTGGTTACAGCGGCATACCAAGATGGACTGCCCTAACGTGAAATATGCGCATCGAGATGAACCGCTGATCTTCTCGAAGGATGAACACGCCGTCTGGAGCGTCGACCGAGAAATGGTTGACGAGCAACTGCCAGAGTTGACCGACAAACTCAAGGTGTTCCGAGAGTTCAAGCCAGTGGCCAAGGAGATCAGACGATATGAATACGTCACATTCCACCAATCTTACAGCTACGAGGACTTCGTTGAGGGCATCAAACCCGTAATGTCTGAAGACGTGGCCGAGACGCTGACCTACGAGGTCAAACCGGGGATCTTCAAGAGTATGGTAAAACGGGCCTCGGATGACCCCGACCACGAATACGCGCTTCTAATTGATGAGATCAACCGCGGCAACGTGGCCAGTATCTTCGGCGAACTCATTGCCCTCATCGAGGATGACAAGCGCAAAGCTGCACCCAACGAACTCCGGGCGCAACTGCCCTATTCCCGACAGGAATTCGTCGTGCCCAGCAACCTCTACATCATCGGCGCCATGAATACGGCGGACCGGAGTGTGGAGGCGCTCGATACTGCCCTGCGTCGTCGCTTCACATTCGTTTCCATTCCCCCGCAACCCGAACTCATTCGACAACCCGACAATCTAGAAGTGGATCTCCGGCGCCTTCTCATAACAATCAACGCACGTATCGAGAAATTGTTGGACAAGGATCATTGCATCGGCCATTCCTACTTTATGGGTATAGCTCAGACCGATGATTCCCTTGGCGAATTACGCAACATCTTTTCGACGAGGATTCTGCCCCTGCTGGAGGAATACTTCTACGGCGATCCGGCCAAGATCGGTATGGCTCTGGGTGAGCGGTTTGTCACGCGAAAAGACGAAACGATCGAGTGGGCCGCGGGTGACTGGGGGGTGGATGAGTTCGAAGAACGACGCGTTTATGCTTTAAAAGATCCCATGACCCTGAAGCTCGAGGACTTCCGGGCTGTCTATGAATAACGTCATTCAGGTGTTCGAGCACACAACGCTTCCGGTGGGGAGACATCTTACGTCTACTCGCTTCGATCGTCTTGTGCAGTACAACGAACGCCATGGTAACCGGTTCTTTGCAGTTGGATTGAACCGCATCCATTTCCGGAACTACGTCGGTGTCATCCAGGTCGGTAACCTGACCATCGAGATCCTGCCCAAGGCCGACAAGGCTCCTGACTCGCCTGCCCAGAAACAGAAGTGGCAGGGCGCTCTGATCGAGATGCTCCGGCAGTCAGGATTCATCCGGGTGGCATCGATGTCGGATGCCAGATTGAGACTGAGATCATCATCGTTACTCGATATCTACTTCGAGTCATTTCTGGAGGAAGTCAATGATCTCGTGCATCACGCACTGGTTCGTAAGTATCGCCAGACTTGCGGGAATGTTCCTACCCTGAAAGGACGTATCCTTTTTCAACAGCACCTCGCCAAGAATATTGTCCATCGCGAGCGGTTCTTCACGGCTTACGTGTTCTATGACCGCAACAACCCGTTCAACCAGATTTTGCGTGTCGCTATGGATGTGCTCGTTCGTGTTTCGTCGAATCCTCATTTAGTTGCCTTCGCACGCAGCCTTGCCATTCTGTTCCAGGATGTGGACAACGTTCCTGTCACAGAGCGGACGTTCACCCGCCTCTCCTACACACGGAACACAGAACGCTACCGCAGGGCGTTGCAGCTTGCCCGTTTGATCATACTAAACTACAGCCCGGATGTTCGTGGTGGCAGAGAAGATGTTCTGGCGATCCTGTTCGACATGAATTCCCTTTTTGAGCGCTTTGTCTACGCGCAACTGAAACAGGCGGAGGCGAGACAGGCAGCGCGCAGAATCTCGTTCAAGGCTCAAGTGTCCCGCCGGTTCTGGTCGGCCGAAGGCATGCAGAAGTCCATCCGTCCTGACATCATTGCCCAGATCGGCACCGGCCCCGACCTCGAGCGTATCGTCATGGACACAAAATGGAAGATTCCAGGCAACGGTAAACCAAGTGACGCCGATCTGCAGCAGATGCACGCATACAACGTCCAGTTCGGAGCGCGTCGAAGTTTTCTCCTCTATCCCAGAGTCACCTACAAGGGAGGTGTCCGAGGCAGGTTTGTCCGGGGTGAAGCGCTTTCTCCGTCTTTTGACCACAACTGTGGCATGGTATTCCTAGAACTGTTCGACGGCGACAGACTCCGTCGCCATCTTGGACAAGACCTCGTCGCGATGCTTACCGGCCCCGACTGACCGACAGAGGCATCGTCGTCGGCCCCTAATCGGATGCGGGGCGAATTGGTTCGTGTCGAAAATGAGTGAGGGACGAGGGACGTACGTGCAGAGCGTGCCTATTAGTCCTCTTTTTTTGATCTGGCTTTCCCCCGGTTAGTTTTCGACCCCGTTCTTGAGTCCTTTTACTTCTGGTTCAATCACCCCCGGCGAAGTTGACCTATCCTGCAGTTTTGGGTTCTGAAACAACTTGACAATTGAGGCAAAAAAAACCTAACTCGCGGGTATGTTGAGACAAGCGAGATTAGATACTCTTGGAGCCTTGCATCGTGTAATAGAGCGGGACATTGAATGAACAAGAATATTCTGCATTAATGCAGATCGGGAATATTTTCTGGACAGGCTGGGCGATTTATGTATGGAAGTAAATCTGATTGTGTATGCCTGGTGTCTTATGCCCAACCATTTTTAATCGTTTAGTCGTCTCTGAACCAACCTCAGATTAAAAAAATACCTTAAAATGCTTTAGAACCTACGTTATATATTCCAGAGGAGAGAAGTTCTACTCCATAGGGTAAGATAAAAAAAGTCCCCACTTTCGTTAAGTGAAGTGGGTTTTCTGATCCCGGCAGCATAAGGCCACGGCGTTTGGCCGGGATGGCGCCCCACTGGGGTGTTAAGTAAGGTACTCCGGGGTTTGTCTGTGAGGCTCCACCAACTGTCCCGAGCGGTCTCAGATTTTAAAAGCTTCTGCCATGCCCGTATAGCGTTTTCTTAATTTCGGCTTTTCGATTTTTCCGGTCGGATTCCTCGGCACTTCGCCAAAGAAGACCTTTCTGGGCCGCTTGCATCTTGGGAGCTTCTCGCAGTATTCGAGGACTTCTTTATCGGTCAGTTTCTTGCCCGGTATGACATCAATGACAACTGCAACGATCTCACCGAGACGCTCATCGGGAACGCCGATGGCTGCAACGTCCTTTATGGCCGGGTGTGTATGGAGAAAGTTCTCAACCTCAACGGGAAAAACATTTTCACCGCCGCAGATGATCACATCCTTTTTTCGATCTACAAGGAAAATAAAGCCATCTTCATCCTGTCTCGCCATGTCCCCCGTATGCAACCATCCGTTCCTCAAGGTATTTGCTGTGGCTTCAGGATTCTTGTAATATTCCCTCATCACTCCGTCGCCCCGAACAATAAGCTCCCCGGTCTCGCCCTGCCTCACGTCTTTCCCATAGTCGTCAACGATCCGCGTCTCCCAGTTAAATCCTGCTCGGCCAATGGCCCCCACCTTATGGATATTTTCCACCCCGAGGTGTACGCAATTCGGTCCTGCGGCCTCGCTAAGTCCATAGGTCGTGTCATAATCCATATCCGGGAAATAGGCCCTCCACCGTTGGATCAGGGATGGAGGTACAGGCATGGCACCGATATGCAGAAGGCGTAACTGGTCCAGCTTGTAATTCTCGATCCGCATCTGTCCCTGGTCCAGTTTAAGGAGAATATCCTGAACCCAGGGGACGAGGAGCCATAGGATCGTACCCCCTTCTTCGCTCACGGCCTCGAAGATCCATTCGGGAGAGATCCCCCTCAATATTACAGCACGTCCCCCCACAATCAAACTCCCGAACCAGTGCATCTTGGCGCCTGTGTGATAAAGGGGAGGGATGAGAATGAAGTTGTCTTCTTTTTTCTGCCCGTGATGGACATTTTCCGTGATACAGGCGCAGACCAAATTCTTATGGGTTAGGAGGATGGGTTTCGGCTGCCCTGTTGTGCCGGAGGTGAAATATAAGGCACATTCATCATTGTAAGTCAATTCTATATTCACTGGTGTTGACGAGGCCTGCTTCATGAGCTCGGCGAAGGGCTCGGCAAATCCTGGAATTTCCTTCCCTACAAAGATATAGTCCTTAACGTTGATTTGATCCTTTATTTCTTCAATTCTCTCGGTGAATTCTTCCCCAAAGACCACAAGACTGGGCTCTACCACCTCGATGCAGTATTTGATGTCTGCACTCGTGAAACGGAAATTGAGCGGCACAACCCAGGCGCCTGTCCGAAGGATCCCAAAATAGGCGATGAGCCAGTCAATGGAGTTCATCATGAGATGAACGACCTTGTCACCTTTTTTAATCCCCTTCTTGATCAGGATGTTTGCAAAGCGATTGGCCCCTTCATCAAATTGCTTCCAGGTGATCTCCCACCTTTGTTTATCCGCCGGACTCCGTTCAACCAGGGCGATATCGTTCGAATACATCCGGGCATTTCTGGCAAGCATTTCACCGATATGGATATCAGTCATTTTTCCCTCCAGGATTTTTTGCGCAAGATCATATACTCCCATCTACCCCTCAAGGGCCTTTCTTCCTTCATGAAACGCTGTGATATTAAGTTCATGAAGTTTTGCTGCCAGGACCTCCTTTATAGCGTCTGTCCACTGTTCTTCCTTGAATTCGGGGAAGAAATTGGAGAAAGCCCCCACAAGAACAACGTTCGCGGCCTGTATATTGCCGAGCTTTCTCGCGATCTCCTGCCCGTTGACTACCCAGACACTATTCTTGAAGTATTTCTTGAACGTCTTTTCGATGTCCTTGGGATACGCCATCTGCCCAAGGCTTACCGCAGGTGGTAAAATCTCCTGTTTGTTGATGATGATTTTTCCTTCCGGCTTTACCCAGTTTATGTACCGTGCAGCTTCGAGCAGTTCAAAGGATATGAGAAAATCAACATCGCCGTACTTGATAAGGGGCGAGTAAACCTTTTTCCCGAACCTGAAGTGAGTGGTTACATCTCCGCCCCTCTGGGCCATTCCGTGCACCTCGCTTTTCTTCACATCGTACCCGGCTTTGAGGAATACTTCACCCAGGATATTACTTGCGAGGATTGTTCCCTGGCCGCCAACACCTGATAAAAATATATTGGTCACTTTGTCATTTTCTTTCATGGGTCACTCCTTCACTTTATCCCTGGTATCATGGCTTCGAATTTGCAAATCTGAGCACAGACCTCGCAGCCAACGCACTGATCTTTGTTAATGAACCCTGTTCCCTTTCTTTTGTGGCCGTCTTTTGTCTGGCCTGCCCCCTCCTGCCAGCTTATGGCAGGACAGTTGATCTCGAGGCATACCTTGCAGCCCCTGCACTTGTCGGTGTCGACCACATAGAACGGGTTTTTGAATTTCTCTAACGGTTTCGCCCTGCGGAGCAGTATACAGGGGCTGTTCTCTGTGATAATGACAGACGCATCATCCCTGTTCACTTCTTCTCTGATCACTTCTATTGTCTCTTCAACCTGATAGGGATCTACTTTTTTCACGTGCTTAACGCCGACAGCTCTTGCTAACTGCTCATAGTCGATCATCGAGGCAGGCTCGTTTTGTATCGTATATCCTGTGCCCGGGTGTTCCTGTTGTCCTGTCATGGCCGTAATCCCGTTATCGAGGATAAGTGTAGTGGAATAGCCTTTATTGTACACTGCATCCATCAATGGTCCGATACCGCCGTGGAGGAATGTGGAATCACCGAGAACTGCGCAGATCTTTCCAAGCCCATCTTTGCCGAGAACTTTTCCTGCACCATAAGCACCGCCGACACAGGCAGCCATACACGTTGAAGCGTGCATGGCAGAGAGTGGTGGTGCAACGGCCAGTGCATAACAGCCGATATCACCGAACACATAAAGTCCGAGCTTTTTAAGGGCATAGAACAATGGCCTGTGAGAACAACCGGCACAGAGGTTCGGCGGTCTTCTTGGCAGATCTTCCGGCTTGATCCGTATCTTCGGAGCCTTATAATTTTTACCTTCCACAGCCTTTCTGAGCGACTGTTCGACGATACTTGGTGATAATTCACCTATTGCCGGAATAAGGTCCTTGCCGTGCCATACCTTGTAACCCATGGCCTTGATCTCTGTTTCAAAAAAAGGATCAAGTTCCTCTACCACAATCACCTTTTTAACCTTTTTGAAGAATTCCGCGATCGTGTTCCTCGGTAGAGGCCACACCATTCCCAGCTTCAAGAAGGAGTAGCGGGGAAAAACCTCCCTTGTATAGAGATAGGAGACACCTGACGAGATAAATCCTATGAAAGGATCGTTGATCTCCATAGAATTGTACGGAAACTCTGCATCCGCATATGCAGCGAGTTTTATTATCCTTTCTTCCACAGCAACTCGCCTCACCCTCGAATACATAGGGACCATCACATATTTAGGCGTCTCTTTTTGGTCAAGGCCCTTTTGAATCGTCGATTCCTTTCTTTCTCCCAACTCCACAAGAGAATCGCAATGTGACACCCGAGTCTCACTTCTCAAAAGTACCGGTGTATCGAATCTCTCACCGATGTCAAATGCAATCTTCGTAAAATCCTTACACTCTTCAGAATCAGCCGGTTCAAGCATGGGAACCTTTCCAAAACGAGTCCAGTGTCGGCTGTCCTGTTCATTCTGGGAGCTATGCTGGCCCGGATCATCGGCCACAACAATGACAAAGCCCCCTTTGACGCCGGTATAAGCAATGGTCATCAAGGGGTCGGCGGCTACGTTTAATCCCACGTGTTTCATACAGGCAATGGCCCTTCCGCCGGCAAGGGAAGCGCCATGCGCGACCTCCACTGCCACCTTCTCGTTGGGCGACCATTCCGTGTAGATTTCTTTGTACTTGGATAACTCAGCCATTATCTCGCTGCTCGGTGTCCCGGGATAGGCGCACCCAACAGTCACACCTGCCTCCCAGGCCCCTCTCGCAATTGCCTCATTTCCCTGCATTATCTTCTTCATTCTTCCTCCTTTGAGTCTAGGCCCTTACTTTCTTTTATTTACTCTCACTGAACCATAGGGGGCCAACTTTTCAGCCGGCCCCCTGTGAATCTTTTTTATTATTCTATTTCACATAACATTATTTTTTATGTTGATGCTACAAGGAGTCGCCCATAGGTATGATTTAGTGTAGTATCCACATACTAAATGGTCTGTAAGTCCCCCACCTTGTAGGCTAATCTATACCCCCTAAAAGGTTCTTGTCAATTCATTGATCTCAGGCCTTGAAACTTGAAACAACCTGATGAACATTGTATTGTAAGGCATGACAAGGCCAATTTTATTGATTCAAAATAAGGAGTTGTTCTATGAAAAAGCAGATTAGATTAAAGGTCAATGGCGTTGAATATTTCGCATGGATAAAGCCTCACTGGACTTTACTTGATGTCCTACGAAATGAAATAGGTTTAATGGGCACTAAAAAAGGATGCGACAGGGGAGAATGTGGCGCCTGCACGGTGATCATGAATGGCGAGGCGATCCTTTCCTGTTTGATATTGGCTATCCAGTGCCAAGGGAAGGAGATCTTAACCATAGAAGGTCTCGCTCAGGATGGGAAACTTGACCCTCTTCAAGATGCTTTTGTGAAGTTGGGGGCCATACAGTGCGGTTTTTGTACACCTGGAATGATCATGGCCTCGCGGGCCCTTCTGAATAAAACCCCACATCCATCAGAAGAAGAGATTAAGAGAGGATTATCTGGAAATCTGTGCCGGTGCACAGGATATACAAAAATTATTGCCGCCGTTCAAAAAGCTTCAACGACGGAGGGAAGCCGATGAAAGAAGATTATGTCAATATCGGGAAGAGACTTCCCCGCATCGATGGGATTGTAAAGGCTACCGGGGAGGCAAAATACGCCGGCGATCTTTCCCTACCCGGGATGCTCCATGGAAAGATATTGAGAAGCCCTTATCCCCATGCCCGGATCCTTCACATCAATACGGACAAGGCAAAAAGAGTCTCCGGGGTTCGGGCCGTGGTGAGCGGCAAAGAAACCATTGGCTTTAAGGCAGGTGGTATATCTGCCACAGGGGACGAACCTTACCTTGCCTTAGATAAGGTTCGATTTATCGGAGATGGCGTGGCCGCCGTAGCAGCCATTGATGAGGAAACAGCGGAAGAGGCTCTCGATTTGATCGAGGTGGAATATGAGGAGCTTCCTGCGGTGGTGGACCCTGTGGCTGCCATGAAAGAAGATGCCCCATTGATTCACGATCATTCGCCGCGAAATATTTCTTTTAAGACGGATCTTTCGTACGGAGATGTGGATAAGGCTTTTAAGGAATGTGACTATGTGAGGGAGGATCGATTTGAAACGGCTCCTATTCGACACGGATTTATAGAACCTCACGCAGCTCTGGCGAGCTGGGATCATTCCCGGAGGCTGACTTTCTGGGGCTCCAAACAGAGTCCATACTTTACATACCGAAATATGGCCAAAGCCTTAAATATTCCCTTAAGTCGCATTCGCGTGGTGCAACCTTATATCGGAGGCGGCTTCGGTGGTAAGAATGAAATGTTTAATGTGGATTTTTGCGCTGCCCTTCTCTCCCAGAAAACAGGCAGGCCGGTCAAGATGGTGGTCAGTCAAGAAGAAGTCCTTTTTGCATACCGTCAAAGGCATCCCACGATCATTGACCTCAAAACAGGCCTGAAGAAAGATGGCACCCTTCAGGCTCTCGAAGCACATATCATTGCAGATGGAGGGGCTTATCTCAGCATCGGGGCATTGAGCCTCTACCTGATGTGTGCTTTTTTTTGCATCCCTTATAAACTGCCCAATATGAGGGCGAAGGGGTACCGTGTTTATACGAACACACAACCTTCCTGTGCGATGCGCGGGCATGGAGTTCCCCAGTCCCGGTTCGCTGCTGAAGTCCAACTGGATATCGCTGCAAAGGAGATGGGACTGGATCCCATCGATATTCGGTTGAAGAACGCTTTGAAGCCTGGAGAGACGACGCCCAATGGGTTCAAAATTACCAGTTGTGGTCTTGAGGAATCCATCACGGAAAGTAAGAGGATTATGGCCAGGTGGATTGAGGAAAGGCCCAAAGATGGCGATGGGAAGAAGAAATCAGGAATGGGCATTGGCTGCTACGGATATGTTTGCGGTCCGCGAATGGCTGGACATAATACGGCAGGTGCAGTGATTAAAGTGCACGAAGATGGCGGTGTTTCTTTATTCACAGGGTCTACGGATGCGGGTCAAGGATCGGATACGGTGCTCTCTCAAATAGCAGCAGAAGTCTTGGGGGTGCATCTGGAGGATATTCGGTATGGTATGGTTGACTCGGATGTGACTCCTCTGGATCCGGGGACTTTTGGAAGCAGGGTGACTTTCATTACCGGAAATGCGGTGCGGATTGCTGCTGAGGATGTGAGGAATCAACTGCTGGAAGTGGCCGCCAATGCGTTAGAAGCCAATCCCAAGGATATTGTCTTCAAAGATCGCAAGGTCTATGTAGGTGGAAGTCTGGAACGGAGCATGCCATTCAGTAAGTTAGTCAAGATTGCACAATATTCCGGAACAGGGAAAACCATCATTGGGCGAGGATATTGGGCTCCCGAAGGGCTTGAGGTTCCAAATTTCGAGACCGGTAAGGGCAATATGTCGGCAGCTTATTCCTTCGGAGCCCAACTTGCAGAGGTCGAGGTAGATACCGAAACAGGATTGATTAAGGTGACACGCATGGCCATGGTTCATGATTGCGGCCAACCCATCAATGAGATGCTCATGGAAGGGCAGCTGGAAGGTTCAGCGATCGGTGGAATCGGGCATGCCCTGACAGAAGAGATTATTCGCAAAGAGGGTCAGACCATGAATTCCTCTTTTCTTGAGTATCGGATGCCTACGAGCTTGGACGCCTGTAAAATGGAGATATACCATACAGAGACGTGCGATGAGGTAGGACCTTTCGGAGCGAAAGAAGCTGGAGAAGGGATTCAGGTTTCTGTTGTTCCTGCCATTGTTAATGCTATCTACGATGCAACAGGTGTGCCCTTTAAAAGGATACCTGTTACCCCAGAAGTCGTATTGAGTGGTTTGAAAGGCAAATCCTAATGTTACATTGAAAAGGCGGTTGGGTGCCTTTTGGGGACGTTTTTATAAGGTGTAAGGTAAATTTTGAGAAGAGGTGTAAGATGGGTTTACCAAAGTTCCAATATGTTGCACCGCGCAAGTTAGCCAAAGCAATCTCTTTGCAGAAAGAGTCAGGGAAGTTCCTTGCCGGAGGGACAGACCTGTTAGTGGCCATGAAACAGAAAATTTCCCGTCCTGAGCTTTTAATCGATCTCAATACGATTTCAGAATTGAAGGGCATCGAATGGGACAAGAAGAAAAGGTTGCGAGTCAGAGCTTTGACCACGCTCACACAACTCAAGGAGAACTCGATTGTTCAAACACACTTCCCTGTATTGAGTCAAGCCGTCCCCCTGGTCAGCACTCCACTACTCCAAAATAGGGGCACGGTGGGTGGCAATCTATGTCTCGACACCCGATGTTATTTTTATAATCAGTCTGTTTTTCTTAAAAAGAGATGGGAGCCATGTTTTAAAATTGGAGGGAAGATTTGTCATGTTGTAAGAGGTGGGGATTCCTGCTATGCGGTCCACTCTGGAGATATGGCCTCGCCTCTGATCGCCTTAGGGGCCAAAGTAAAAATAGTAGGAGACCATGGTGCAAGGGAAATAGAGTTACAAAAATTCTTTTCCGGGTCGGGAATTAAGCCTAATATCCTAAAATTTAACGAGATCTTATCAGAGATTCTCATTCCAACACCACCGGAACACTCAGGATGTTCCTATCAGAAACTGAGACTTCGGGACACGATAGATTTTCCTTTGGTGGGGGTGTCTGTCTTTTTGCATTTAGAAGGAAGGGATGGGAGATGTGGGGACGTTCGCCTTGTTCTGGGGGCTGTTGGGGCTTCGCCCCTTGTCGTCGAAGAAGCAGCTCAACTGATGCGCGGGAAGGACATTACTCAAAAACTTATAGAGGAGGTTTCCCAAATAGCGTGGAAAGCCGCTCACCCGGTGGCCAATACCGCCTCTTCGCCTAAGTACCGCAGAGAGATGATTCGAGTGCTCACAAAAAATGCAATGCAGGAAGCGCTAAACAGAATCAAAAATGCTGATACTTAGGAGATAATTCAGATTTGGAAAGATAGGGGAAACGTTCCGTCCGGAATGATCCTCACCGGCACTCCTGAACAAGTGAAAGCCTACTGCAAAAACTTGATCGATGTAGCGAGGAAGAGCGGCGGCTACATCATGGCCTTTGGAACTGCAATGGATGAGGGGAAGGCGGACACCATACACGTCATGATCGATTTTACCAGAGAATACGGTATATACAAGTGAAATTTCTGAAAAAGTATAAACCGACCCTGACAGGCGAGTTTACAAAACCTTAGAATGCGGTCACTATTGATTTTTTGGGTAATCTTTCCTTTTGGTGAAAATGAGGCAAAGAAAAGGGTTTGGGACCTATGAGCCAGATCATTGAGAGGTTCCGCTCTAAAGTTTTTTTCAACTCGCCTCTCTGTGTCTTGATCCATTGAAAGAATACTTTGAAGATAACCTAAAAGGCCATCTTTCGCTTATAAAGCGTTTGGGCCAGGATATCATTTGTCTTCCCTTATCAAATGACATATCCATGGATAAGACCTTTGGGTACAGGTACTTCAGTATAAAAGAGCTTGATGAGGCCTTAAAGATGGATGACCTCGCCAAAGAAATCCTCGGCGATTCAGTATGCTTCAGGGGTAACGTCCCAAGCTCGTTATTGTATGCAGGCACTCCCCAACAGGTAACAGATTATGTTAAGGAGCTGATCGACGTTGTGGGTAAAGGTAGCGGTCTGAGGGTTGATTGTGGCATTTGGTTTGACGAGGCAAAACACGAAAATGTGAAGGCGATGGTAGAGTTTACGAAAGAATACGGGGTATACAAATAATAATAAATAGCTGTTAAAGGGAAGCTAATTGATAAGAGGAGGTTTATACGATCATGTTTTACGAACCGGTAAAAAACAATCACGGACTGGCACACGATCCTTTTAAATCCTGTGTTGTGCCCAGGCCTATTGGGTGGATATCAACTGTGGGGACCGATGGTGTGCATAACCTTGCCCCTTACAGCCAGTTCCAGAACCTTACCTTCGATCCTCCCTATGTTATGTTCGCAGCGAACCAGACGACCGATGGCCGGCGCAAGGATTCCGTGGTTAACGCCGAACAGAGCGGGGAGTTCGTGTATAATATGGCAACCTATGACCTGCGGGAGGCAATGAATCTATCAGCTCAACAGGTGCCGCCCGAGGTGGACGAGTTTGAGCTGGCTGGTGTCACCAAGGCCCCCTCAAAGCTCGTGAAAGCTCCCCGCGTGGCGGAATCGCCTATCAATTTTGAATGCCGTTACCATCAGACCATTCGATTGCCGGGTAACAGCACGATGGGCACGGTGGACATTGTTATCGGCCAGGTCATTGGCATTCACATCAAAGACGAGTTTATCCAACCGGACGGTAAGTTAAATATCCTCAAGTTGAGGCCGATAGCCCGTCTAGGCTACTACGACTACACAAGCATAGATTCCATCTTTGAGATGATCATTCCAGGCCCTGATGAGAAGCTCCGTTCAGGCATGGAAGGGAAAAAGAGAACATAAATCCCAAGGATTAGGGTACAGTGTGATATTACTGCATCTAAGGATTGGGAAGGGTTAAAACAAGATGGACAAGACCCAAGAAGTACTTGACCGCTAGTGTACTGTCTCAGAAAAGACTTTACACAGAACGTCATTCCGGACTTGATTAAGCCTGCCCCGTACTTGATACGGGGGAATCCAGTCTTTTCAGCTGGATTCCCGTTTTCACGGGAATGACAACCCTTATTATCATTGTAAAGAAGTTTTAGAGACACTACACTAGTAGATCGATTCCAAATTAACGTATCAACATACTTTGTAGCCGCAACCTTTAGGTTGCGCCATTCTCGCAGGCTAAAGCCTGCGGCTACCGTTTATGGTTTGTAATTGTATTTTGGAATCGCTCTACTAGCCTTCAGCGCCAAATATTCAATTCAAGAGCCTAAAAGCTGAAGAAACCTACAAAGAATACGGCTTATGTTGACATGGGTAAGTTCAAAATGATTAAAGATAGAACGCTTGATACTTGGGACGATATAGACGACGTTATGGCTGTTGCCCCAGGTGTCAATTGTCTCATTTTGGATGTAGCCAAGGTACGTCCAGCCGTAGTAACGGCTGACCTGATCCTGGGTCGCGATCAACATGCGAGAGGCTATATTGAAACTTACCGCCAGCACCAGAGACCGCGGGAACGGGAAGAATAAATCTCAAATCGACAGGGAAATGACTTGCGCTCCCTAATCGGCTGAGGGATAAAGGCCTTGAGATCATTTTAGTTAAAGAGGGTAAAATGCAAGAAAAACTTTTATTAAAAGAATTATGCCGGTATGTCATAGGAACCTGGGCTGACATCATTTATAGAAATGCCCTTCTTTATCCAGAAGAAGAAGTGTTCATCTATGGTAAAGATAGGATCACATTTGCTCAATTTAATGCCAGGGTGAACAGTTTAATCCATGCCCTTCATTCAATGGGAGTGAAAAAGGGAAATGGAATCGGTATCTTATCATGGAATTGCCTTGAATATACGGATGTCTACGGAGCAGCCATGAAGGGTGGATTCATCATCTCCCCATTGAGTCCCAGGTTGCAAGCCAGTGAATTGGAATATCTAATCAATTATTCAGAGATCAATACTCTTTTTGTGGGTCGTGAACTGGTGGAAATGGTGAACCAGTTACGACCCCGTTTGCCTGGCGTCAAAAACTACATTTCCCTCGAAGATCCTGCCCCAGAAATGATTTTTCATCGGGACTTGTTGTTAGCTCATTCAAAGGAAGAACCTGATGTTGAGGTAAAAGAGGAAGATCCTTTTCTCATCTTCTATACCAGTGGGACTACAGGAACGCCCCGTGGCGCCCTTTACACCCAGGGGCGTAATATCGAAAATACTAGGACGAAAGCGATCCAGATAGGTGCGGAACCGGGTGACAAGCACATTATGATCCTGCCTCTTTTTCATGTCGGTGGATATAGTCACTTCTGGGCCTTTTTCTATGTAGGGGGAAGCAATGTTATTATGCCGGAAAGATCCTTCGGTCCGGCCTCTACCCTCCAAGCTATTCAAGATGAGAAGGCTACGGATTTACATATTGTCCCAACGCATCTGGTCACAATGCTGGCTCTCCCCAATATCAGTCAATATGATTTAAGGAATCTGAAACGGATATGGTATGCAGCTTCTCCCATGCCTACAGAACTGTTAAGGAGAGGAATGGAGAGGTTCGGTCCCATTTTCATGCAAGGTTATGGCCAGTCGGAGTCGGGGCCTGAAATCACTTTTTTCCGGAAGAAATCTCATCAAGTTCTGGACAAGCCTCAAGAGGAACAAAAGGTATTGGCCTCCTGTGGTCAACCTTGCGTGGGGGTGCATGTCAGGATCGTTGATGAAAATAATAATGATGTGAAATCCTATAGGGTGGGAGAAGTTGTGGTGCAAAGTAAAATGGTGATGGTTCAATACTGGCATAAACCGGATGAGACTCGGGATGTCATGGTCGATGGGTGGCTCCATACGGGCGATATGGGATACTATGATGAGAAAGGGTACATCTATCTCGTCGACAGGAAGAAGGACATGATCGTTACTGGCGGTGAGAACGTCTATCCCCGGGAGGTGGAAGAAGTTCTCTACCGTCATCCTGCGGTTGCAGAGGCTGCTGTCATTGGAATTCCCGATGAATTGTGGATAGAGCGGGTCCATGCTGTAGTCGTTTTAAAGGAAGGGCAGCAAACTACGGGGGATGAGATTATGGAATTTTGTAAACAACACCTGGCTCGCTACAAAGCCCCGAAATCGGTTGAGTTTGTCGTGTCTTTACCCAAGAATCCGCAAGGTAAGATTCTGAAGAGAGAACTCAGGGAAAAGTATTGGACAGGGTTGGAAAGAAAAATTTGAGAAATGGTGAACCTTTGTAGCGTCGGCATTTAATGCCGACGATCACTTTCATCGCTCCCGGTAAATGAGGGCGCTACAAATCTGGATCACTTAATGAAAAAAAATCAGCAATTTAAATTGGTGATCTTTGATCTTGATGGGACGCTCACCAAGGAACGGTCCATCTGGGAGTATATCCATAAGCGATTGGGAAAATGGTACGGATTTGCAGAGGAGTATCAGAATCAGTTTTTGGCTGGGAAGATCTCTTATGAAGAATTTTGTGAACAGGATGCTCAAGTTTGGAAGGGAATGAGAGCGGAGAAACTTACAGAAATCGTGAAGGCCGTTCCTTTTTATCCCGGAGCAGATGAATTGATTCATCACTTTAAAAATAAAGGACTAAAACTTGCGATGGTTTCTTCTGGACTTTCTGTCCTTTCTGATTGGGTTCATCAGAGATATGGGTTTGACTACTCCGTTTCGAATGATCTCCTCCAGGAAGATGGAATCTTGACTGGAAAGGTGAAGATCCAAGTCTATTATGATAAGAAAGCAGAATGGGTGAGGAGAATTCTGAAAAAATTTGGAGAGAAGTCCGAAGAAGTAATTGCTATTGGAGATAGCCTAGGGGATATTGACATGTTTCAGATGGTGGGCTTCTCCATTGCCTTCAACTCCTCCTGTTCAGATCTCGATCGAATTGCCAACGTCTGCGTCCAAAGCCAGAATCTCGCTGATATCATTCCCAGATTACCTATCTAAAGATAATAACCAAGTTCCAAGCACCAATAATCAAACCTGTTCCTGACAGGTTCAGGAATAAATTCCAATTACCAATAATCAAACTCGGCGTTTAAGTTATTGATTTTTAATCGGTTATTTGAATTTAACGCATTGTGTTATGATTAAATATCTGGTTTGTGTTAATATCTTTCCAAGATGAAGACCTATCTTCGATTTCTCACCCCAGAAGTTGAACCCTTCGATCCGGTGGAATTGGCAAAGGAGACGGAGAAGATTGTTTGTCAAAAGGATCAACGGAAGTACACCGACTTTTATGCGACAGGGGTTAATGGAGGAATTGCTACAGGCTATGCCTGTGGGTGCTGCCTTCGATGCATTTTTTGTTGGGTTGACTTAAGCAGAGAATTTCCAGAGTCTCACGGCGAATTTTATTCTCCCAAAGAGGTCTTTGAGAAGCTGAGAGACGCGGCACTCATGTATCGTGTGGATAAAGCGAGAATTTCAGGGTCAGAGCCAACTTTGGGGCGAGAACATCTGATCGCTCTTCTTCGCTGGGTGGAAGAGAGTCCATTTTCTCTTTTCGTATTGGAGACCAATGGGATCCTATTCGGTGCGGATTCAGGCTACGTCAAGGAGGTCTCTCAGTTTAAGAAGGTCCATACACGGATCTCCTTAAAGGCAGGAACTCCAGAAGGATTTACGAAAAGGACTGGGGCCAAGCCTGAGGCTTTTGTTCTTCCTTTTAAGGCCATTCAATTTTTTCTTCGATATCGAGCCAGTTTCCATGTCGCGTCGATGAGTAAGGACCCAAGATTTATGACTGAAGAGGAAAGAAAGAGCCTCCTGAAAAAACTGAAAGAGATTGATCCTCGCCTTGTAAAGCATTTGGAAGAAGAAGTAGTTGATCCCTATCGGACCACACTTCTGAGATTGAAGTGTGCAAATTACAAAGGATCCTCTATGGATGGGGGCCATCATGATAGAGGGGCTGATAGGTGATAGGTTGGGAATTGAGATGGATGAAGTGGGCGAATGGATGGTGGACCTCACCAGTCTTAGATCAAATCCTGCCCTGGCTCACCTACATCGGAAGCCATTTCGCGGTCATCCTCTTCATTATTCTTAGCTGGATTATAACCAAACAGAGAAAAGTTCTCCGTCGTCTTTTCCTACTCTATGGTATCCAATCTGCCGTAATCTACGGTCTTAAGTTTCTTGTAAAAAGAGAGAGACCTCTCTTTTTCTTGGGGATGGCCTCAAAGCTCTCAAAAGGTCCAGGAGAGATTCTTGATCCCAGTTTCCCCAGTGCACACTCCGTTTTTGCATTTATGATGGCGACCCTTTTGGCTAATCAATTCCCGCGATACCGAGTTATTTTTTTTATTGTTGCTGGATTGATCGGATGGACCCGAATATATTTAGGCCTCCATTATCCCACGGATGTCATTGCAGGAGCCCTTCTGGGTTATGGAATAACAAAATTATTTCTTCATTATAATCCCTCCTTTAATCCCCCTTTAGTAAAGGGGGATTAAAGGAGGGATTAAATATCAAAACCCATCAATCTATGGAAGAATAGAGATAATGGAACAAGCCCTATCTAAATTAAAAACAGGAAATTTATGCATTGACAAAAGATTCAATTTTTGGAATAGTAAGGACAGTTTTTCTATTTCCGGAAAGGAGGAGAGGCTTATGAAAGGGAAGGGATTTTTAGTTTTTGTTTTATTTGTGTTGGCGATCTTCATTAGTTTTCCTCATACCACCGTCGCCCAGCTCAAACCTGGTGATCCCATTGTCATCGGGGTTCCTACAGCTTTGGGCTCTATCGAAGGGAGAGATGGCTGGATGGCTATTCAGATGGCAAGGGATGAGATCAATGCAAAAGGGGGTGTGCAGGTAGGCAGTACAAAACACAAAATCGAAGTCTATTCCATCGATACCAGAGAGCACGAACCAGGAATTCCTGTCCACGATGCTTTGACGGCAGCGGAAAAACTGATCCTGGAAAAGAAACCCCATGCGATTGCACTGGGTAATTTCCGATCTGAGGTTCTTTTGTCATCAATGGACCTCATCTCCAAGTATAAACTGCCCTACATTTGTTGTATTGCCATGACTCCGCTGTTTCAGAAAAAGATCGTGGATGAATATGACAAATACAAATATTGCTTTCGGAATGCCATCAATGCTCCCTACCTCGCTATGTATCTAAGCGGCGTCATGGGGTTTACAAAAAAAGAATATGGCTTCAACAAGGCATACATAATCACGCAAGACGTGTTGTGGGCTAAGGGAACCGGCCAAGGCCTGGAAAAGTGGTTCAAAGAAAATGGATGGGAGGTAGCGGCTTTCGATACTTATGCTACAGGGGCTTCTGACTTTTCCCCTTCTCTGATTAAGGTAAGGGCTCAAAACGCACAACTCCTTGTGCCCATATTTGATATGCCCCAGAGCGGAATTTTGCTAAAGCAGGCTCGTGCGATGCAAATTCCGGCTCTGCTTGCTGGTTTTATCAGCCCGATTGCTTGTGAAAATGCCTGGGGAGTATTTGAAGGAGAAGTGGAAGGAATGATAAACATGGTGTATGAAGTCGGGCCAATTCCGGTGAAGGCAGTGCCAAAGTCGGTGGCTTTCAATGAAAATTACGGCAAAAAATGGGGAGAGAAAGCCAGGGCCGAACTCTCTGGTCATGGTCCAGGACCAAGCTATGACTCAATCTATATGTTAGCCAGTGCGTTTGAGCGTGCCAAGACCGTTGAGCCCGATGCGGTGGTGAAGGCTCTTGAACAAACAGACATGCAAGGAGCCATAGGAAGAATAAGGTTCGGCAAAGATCATCAGGTCATCTATGGCTATGACCCCAAAGAAACAGCCCTGGGTGTTGGCTTTCAATGGGTAAAGCCTGGGAAGAGAGTGGTTATCTTTCCGGAGGGCGTTGCAGAGGCGAAGATTCAGCTTCCTCCTTATATGAAGAAGTAAGATTCGATTGGACTTTTCGGGGCGATCCTTTAGCTGAAGGTCGCCCCTTTTATTGCTAAAATAACCAACAAAAAATCCTCCCCTCCCTTGGTGGGAGGGGATAAAGGGGAGGGGGAAATTTTTGTCACCGCCACCTCTACCCTGTGGAGTAAAGCCCTCTACTCCACAGGGCAAGCCCTCCCCCCTGCCTTCGCCGAAGCGGCTTCGCGCAGGCAGGCGTCAAAGGGGGAGGGAAACGAGTCTAGAAAAAAATGTTACCCAGCATTATTATTTACGGTCTGGTGAGTAGTGTCATTTTAGCCCTGACTGCTCTGGGCTTCAGCCTCACATTCGGCATCAGTGGGGTGGCTAATTTTGCCTACGGAGGTTTTTATATCTTTAGTGGATTCCTCATTTGGATGCTCCTTAATTATCTCAAGTTTCCTTTTATCCTTGCCATCATTGTGACCATAGGTGTTGTGGGGCTTCTCGGTTTCGTCACTTATTGGGTTATCCTTTTAAGAGTACGTGGGATACCATTATCCGAGGTGATTGCTACCTTTGCTTTGGGGGTTGGAATACTTGAACTCTTCCGCTGGATGGGATTCGTCACCTATGAGTTCACGCTGCCTTATTTTAAAAAGGGGATGGTGATGATAGCGGGAGTACCTCTGGACTATCAACGTCTCTTCATAATTGGAATTGGACTGGCATTGGTTCTTTTCCTTTACTTTTTTACACACTACACCCGGGTTGGGTTGGCATTCAGGGGGATAGCCCAGAATGAGCGGACAGCGATCTCGCTTGGTATCAAATCGGATTTGACGGCTGCCCTGAGCTTAGCCTTTGGATCGGCAATGGCCTCTGTTGCTGCCATCGTTATCCTTCCTCTGGGTATCATATCAATCAATACAGGATATGAAGTCTTGCTGATCGCCGTAGCAGTAGGGATTGTCGGAGGACTGGAAAGCGTTCCGGGGATCCTGGTGGCAAGCCTTATCCTTGGATATGCCCAAGTGATTACTGGCACCTACCTGGCACCAGAGTGGATGATGGTTGTATATCTTGCAGCAATCGTCATTATTCTTGTAATAAAACCATCGGGTCTGTTCGGAAAATTCAAGGAGTTGGAGGAGAGGGTCTAGGAATTGGGGAATTCGGATTGCGGAATGTGGATTAAATAAAAAGTGTTTGGTTCAAAGGTAAGGGTGAAGATGCCAGTTTGGTCAACAGGTTATGTCGTTAGTATATTATTTTTAGCCGTAGCCCTTTGCCTGCAGACTAAACCGGCTTCTTAACCTTAACCCAACGACCAATGCCATGTTTTATGGGTGGCCATCAGGCTATAGGCTATGAGTGAGGAAGGACATATAATACAGTTTGGATGAGGACTTCTATGAAATTACGAAAAGAGCGGTTGGATCGGGGGATTAAGGCAAGATGTGAGGATATATTCGCCCTTTCATCTTACAGAGAAATATTCTATCTGATGCTCCCCAGGGTTTTGCCAGTTGTTATCTTGCTCATTCTTCCACTCATGAAAGGAGTTATTGGGCTTTATTGGGAGAAGGTCTTGATGATCACTTGTGTCATCGCCTTGCTTGCGTTGAGTTGGGATTTGATGGCCTCAGTGGGATTGATATCATTAGGTCAAGCCCTTTTCTTCGGTGTAGGTGCTTATATAACGGGCTTTTTAAATTATACCTTTAAATTGCCACCCATTTTAACCATTCCTTTGGGCACTCTGGGTGGAGCATTCTTCTGTACCCTCTTGCTCTTACCTGTTCTGAGATTGAGAGGGGTATACTTTGCCATCGTTACTTTAACCTTACCTTTACTGCTCATGCGATTTATTGAAACAACAAAAATTCTTGGTGGGACAGAGGGAATGAGCGCCCTTTCCCCCCTTCCCAATATATGGGTTGAAACTTATGTTCCTGTTTTTGCGCTACTCATATGCCTCTTCGGTTTTCGCAGATTGATCAATGAGGATTATGGGCTGGTTCTTCAAGGAATCCGTGATAATGATCGGGCGGTCATGAGTTGCGCCATCAATATCTACTGGTTCAAGGCCCAGGCTGTGTTCATTGCTGGTGTGGCAGGGGCATTTGCAGGTGCTTTCATGACCCATTATTATCGTTTTGTAGGAATGCCTGCCTTTGCCATGGATTATTCTATCTTACCATTGACCTGCGCGGTTCTGGGTGGAGTCGGTACCTTTGCCGGTCCAACTATAGGTGCTTTTATTTTAATCCCTCTTTCTGAACTCCTCCGTGCCGTTGGAACATTGAGAGTGGTCTTCTACTCTGCGATTCTGATCATCTGCGTTGTGGGTTTACCTGAAGGGATCTTTCACTACATACGAAGGAAGTATCACCAATTGGAAAGAATGGTGGATGTTGGATAAGGTGCAAGACAAAACGCTTTTGAAAGTTGAAGGGCTCACTAAGAATTTTGGTGGAGTGGCGGCCATCGTTAAGGTGAGCTTCTCTTTGGAAGAAGGAGAGCTTCTCGGTATCATAGGTCCAAACGGGTCCGGGAAAACCACGCTGGTCAATTTGCTTACGGGTTTTGTGAAACCGGATTCTGGAAAGGTGATTTATCGGGGCATAAATATTACAGGTAAAATGCCTTATAAGATAGCTGAGATAGGAATTGCCCGGACCTTCCAGATGGTAAAACCATTTTATCAATTGTCTGCCTTCAAAAATCTCATCATCCCCTTATATTCCTCCCGGGTTAAAAGGTTGAGGGGAGGGAAATACGGCGATCGGGATGATGTGGCGATTGATCTTCTGGAGGATGTTGGTTTTGAACGCGACTCCTTCGTGCCCTACAAGATTGCTTCCAGCCTTCCCCATGGTTATCTGAAACGTCTGGAGCTGGCACGCTGTTTGGCCCTTCGACCAGATTTGCTCATTCTGGATGAGCTCTTTTCAGGAATGTCCATGTCTGAAGTTGCCAGCACTCTTCCCATCATCGAAAAATTGAACGCCGAAGGTCTCACCATCATTATGGTTGAGCATCGGTTAAAAGAACTCTTCCGAATTGCTCATCGAGTCATTGCACTAAATTTTGGAGCTAAAATTGCCGACGGACCTCCTCACGAGATGATGGAGAACGAGGCCGTGAAAGCAGCTTATCTTGGAAGTGAGGACGAGGACTGAGATGCTTGAAGTAAAGAACTTGATGGTCTTTTTCGAAAATTCCCTGGCTATCAATGATCTCAGTCTGGAGGTCCAGAAGGAAGAGATCGTTGGTGTTCTCGGTTCAAACAGCGCTGGGAAGACGACTTTGATGAACACAATCTCCGGTTTGATGATTGACATCAAGAGGAAAGAAGACCGAAGAGGGGGCGAGAGAATTACTGTACTGGGTGAGGTGAGGTTTGAAGGTGAAGATATTACAAACACCGAGCCTGACAAAAGGGTCAAAAAAGGGATCGTTTTAAGTCGAGAAAGACATCCGATCTTTCCTGACAGCAGCGTAGAGGAAAATTTGAGGATCGCCGCCTACCTCCGAAGAGATTCTGAGATAAAGAAGACCTTCGATTTCGTCTACTCCGTCTTTTTTCATCTGAAAGAGATAAAAAAAAGAAAAGCCGGATTCTGTAGTGGAGGAGAGCAGCAGATGCTTACGATTGGGATGACATTGATGACCAAGCCTCGACTGCTCCTGATGGACGAGCCCTTGCTTGGGCTCTCTCCGGTTCTCCAGCGCGATCTGAGGCGAGCAATAAAGCAAATTC